>WNFV01023975.1_pt1 | contig 10135 bp, 11 predicted proteins | sample 5400101 | NCBI WGS metagenome assembly WNFV01 (sample SAMN13153361, study PRJNA577476) | soil metagenome | isolation source: 115 cm soil or saprolite under grassland replicate 1 | place: USA:California | collected 2016-06-15 | reverse complement strand
TGCGCGGCTTCATCGAGCCGATCGCGCGGGAGCTGCCGATGGAGTACGCGCTCGAGCTGAACCGGCTGATCGAGCTGCAGATGGAAGGAGCAGTCGGCTGATGGCGGCGCAGGACACACTGGTTGCCCCCGGCAACCAGGCGCACTCGCACGGGGTCGTGCCGATCCAGACCCGCTCCGAGCGGCCTTCGTCGTACGACGTCGCCGACTTCGCGGTGCCGAACGGGCGCGAGGAGGAGTGGCGGTTCACGCCGGTCAAGAAGCTCAAGGGCCTGTTCGCCGACGAGCCGGGCACCCGGGCGCCGAAGATCGACGTGCGCGCTCCTGAGGGCGTGACGGTGGAAACGGTTGCCGCCGACGCGGTCAAGGTGGGCAAGCCGCAGGACCGGGTCGCCGCCGTCGCGTGGGCGCACGCCGAGAAGGCGGTCGCGGTGCGGATCCCGGCCGATGCCGAGCTGACCGAGGCGGTCCGGATCGACGTCACCTCGCTCGGCGAGCGCGGTTTCGGGCACGTCATCGTCGAGGCCGGCCGGCACAGCCGCGCGGTGGTCGTGATCGACCACACCGGCACCGGCGAGCTGGGCGCGAACACCGAGATCGTCGTCGGTGACGGCGCCGACCTGCGAGTGGTCAGCATCCAGGCCGGCGACGCGGCCTCGACGTGCGTCGGCCAGCACGACGCCGTCGTCGGCCGCGACGCGCGCCTCAACCACGTCGTCGTCACGCTGGGCGGCGGGCTGGTGCGGCTGTCGACGAACGTCCGGTACGACGGACCGGGCGGCGACGCCGAGCTGCTCGGGGTGTACTTCGCCGAGCCCGGCCAGCACCACGAGCACCGCAGCTTCGTCGACCACGAGGCGCCGCACTGCAAGAGCCACGTGACCTACAAGGGCGCCCTGGCCGGGGACCAGGCGCACACGGTGTGGATCGGCGACGTGCTGATCCGGGCCGCGGCCGAGGGCACCGACACGTTCGAGCTGAACCGGAACCTGGTGCTCAGCGACGGGGCCCGGGCCGACTCGGTGCCGAACCTGGAGATCGAGACCGGCGAGATCCTGGGCGCGGGGCACGCGTCGGCGACCGGCCGGTTCGACGACGAGCAGATGTTCTACCTGCAGGCGCGCGGCATCCCCGAGGACGAGGCGCGGCGGCTGGTGGTGTCCGGCTTCTTCAACGACGTGATCGGCAGGATCGGCGTCCCGGACGTGGCCGAGCGGCTGCTCGCCGAGATCGAGGGCAAGCTGGCCCGCACCGCCGGGCTGCCGGTCGTCGCCGCGGAGGCACCGGCAGCGGCATCGTCGGAGGCCGCACGTGGCTGACACGTTCGAGCGCGCGTGCGCGGTGGCCGACGTACCGGACGAGGGTGTCGTCGCGGTCGAGGTCGCCGGCGTGGAGGTCGCGGTCGTGAAGAGCGAGGGGCGGTTCTTCGCGGTGCGGGACGAGTGCTCGCACGCGCAGATCGCCCTGTCCGAGGGGGAGGTCGGCGGCTGCGAGATCGAGTGCTGGCTGCACGGCTCGCGGTTCGACCTGCGCACCGGCGAGCCGACCGGGCTGCCGGCGTACGAACCGGTGCCGGTCTATCCGCTCCGCCTCCAAGCAGGCGCCGCGGGTGACGACATATACGTCGACGTCAAGAACCCCCTGAACCCCTGAAGATCAACGGAGACAGAAGAACCACCATGGCGACACTCGAGATCCGCGACCTGCACGTCAGCGTCGACACCGAGAACGGCCCGAAGGAGATCCTCCGGGGCGTCGACCTGACCATCTCCGGTGGTCAGACGCACGCGATCATGGGGCCGAACGGCTCCGGCAAGTCCACGCTGGCGTACTCGATCGCGGGCCACCCGAAGTACAAGGTCACCTCCGGCTCCGTGACGCTGGACGGAGAGGACGTCCTCGCCATGAAGGTCGACGAGCGCGCCCGCGCCGGGCTGTTCCTGGCGATGCAGTACCCGGTCGAGGTGCCGGGCGTCTCGGTGGCGAACTTCCTGCGCACCGCGAAGACCGCGATCGACGGCGAGGCGCCGAAGCTGCGGACCTGGGTGAAGGACGTCAACAAAGCGCTGTCCGACCTCGACATGGAGGCCGACTTCAGCCAGCGGAACGTCAACGAGGGCTTCTCCGGTGGTGAGAAGAAGCGCCACGAGATCGTCCAGCTCGAGCTGCTCGACCCGAGGATCGCGGTCCTCGACGAGACCGACTCCGGCCTCGACATCGACGCGCTGAAAGTCGTGTCCACCGGCGTGAACCGGTTCGCTGAGAAGGGCGACAAGGGTGTGCTGCTGATCACCCACTACACGCGGATCCTGCGCTACATCAAGCCGGACTTCGTGCACGTCTTCGTCGACGGCAAGATCGCCGAGGAGGGCGGGCCGGAGCTCGCCGAGGAGCTCGAGGCCAACGGCTACGAGCGGTTCGTGAAGGCACCGGCATGACCACGCGCCCGGTCTTCGGCAGTCCGCTGGACCTGCAGTCGGTCCGGGCGGACTTCCCGATCCTGTCCCGCGAGCTGGCCGGCGGCCACCCGCTGGTCTACCTGGACTCGGCCAACTCGTCGCAGAAGCCGCACCAGGTGATCGAGGCGGTGCGACGCCACTACGCCGAGCACAACGCCAACGTGGCCCGTGCCATGCACCAGCTCGGTGCCGAGGCCACCGCGGCGTACGAGGGCGCGCGGGACACGATCGCGGCCTTCGTCGGCGCCTCGCGGCGCGAGGAGATCGTGTTCACCAAGAACGCGTCCGAGGCGCTCAACCTCGCCGCGCACACCCTCGGCAGCCGGCTGAAGCCGGGTGACGAGGTGGTGATCACCGAGATGGAGCACCACTCCAACATCGTGCCGTGGCAGCTGGCCTGCGAGCGGACCGGCGCGACCCTGCGCTGGTTCGGCGTCACCGACGAGGGCCGGCTGGACCTGTCGAACGCCGGGGAGCTCATCAACGAGCGCACCAAGGTGGTCGCGCTGACCTTCGTGTCGAACGCGCTCGGCACCATCAACCCGGTCGGCGAGGTCGCCGCGATGGCGCACGCGGTCGGCGCGACCGTGGTCGTCGACGGCTCGCAGGCGGTGCCGCAGCTCCCGGTGGACGTGTCCACCCTGGGTGCCGACCTGGTCGCGTTCACCGGGCACAAGATGGTCGGCCCGACCGGGATCGGCGTGCTGTGGGGGCGGTACGACCTGCTCGCCGGGCTGCCGCCGTTCCTCGGTGGCGGCGAGATGATCGAGGTGGTCCGGATGACCGGCTCGACGTACGCTCCGCCGCCGGCGCGGTTCGAGGCCGGTACGCCGCCGATCGCGCAGGCGGTCGGGCTCGGCGTGGCCGCGGCGTACCTGACCGGGATCGGCATGGACAAGATCGCGGCACACGAGCACGCCATCACGTCGTACGCGCTGGAGGGGCTCAAGACCGTGCCGGGGCTGACGATCCTGGGGCCGACGGAGGCCGTGGACCGCGGCGGCGCGATCAGCTTCGAGCTGGACGGGGTGCACCCGCACGACATCGCCACGGTGCTGGACACCAGGGGAGTGGCGGTGCGCGCCGGGCACCACTGCGCGCGGCCGGTGCACGAGCGGTTCGGCGTGCAGGCGTCGACCCGGGCCTCGTTTTACCTCTACACCACGCCGGAGGAGATCGACGCTCTCATCGACGGTTTGGGATTCGTCCGTTCTTACTTCAAGGTGGACTGAATGCAGCTGGACGCCTTGTACCAGGAGATCATCCTCGACCACTACCGCAACCCGCACCACGCCGGGCTGGCGGAGCCGTACGACGTCGAGGTGCACCACGTGAACCCGTCCTGCGGCGACGAGGTGACGCTGCGGGTGTCGCTGGACGGCGACGTGGTGACCGGGGTGACGCACCAGAGCGCCGGCTGCTCGATCAGCCAGGCGGCGACCTCGGTGATGACCGACCTGGTGATCGGCAAGCCGGTCGCCGACGGGATGGCGACCTACGAGAAGTTCCTGGAGCTCATGCAGGGGCGTGGCACAGTGGAACCCGACGAGGACGTGCTGGAGGATGGCGTCGCCTTCGCGGGTGTCGCGCAGTTCCCGGCGCGGGTGAAGTGCGCGCTGCTGGGCTGGTCGGCCTGGCGGGACGCGACCGCCCAGGCGCTGGCATCGACTAACGGAGTGCTCAATCATGAAGGAGCGGGCAATGGCTGAGACCACGACCGGAACGGGCAGGATGGAGCTCCCCGACGTGGACCTCGACGCCACGACGACGCCCGCCTCTGTCGAGGACGTGACCGAGGCGCTGAAGGACGTCGTCGACCCCGAGCTCGGCATCAACGTCGTCGACCTCGGCCTGGTGTACGGCGTCACCCTGGACGCCGATGAGACCGCGGTCATCGACATGACGCTGACGTCGGCGGCGTGCCCGCTCACGGACGTGATCGAGGACCAGACCCGCACCTCGCTGGACGGCCTGGTCAAGGACTTCCGGATCAACTGGGTCTGGATGCCGCCGTGGGGCCCGGAGAAGATCACCGACGAGGGCCGCGAGCAGCTCCGCGCCCTCGGCTTCAACGTCTAGCCCCTCGTCCTCCTCCTCCTCCTTAGGCGTTCATTCGTCGCTTCTCGTGGTGCTTGTGGATAACGCGGTCAGCTGACCGCCGGCCCGCACCTGACCGGTTATCCACAAGCACCACGAGAAGCGACGAATGAACGCAGGAAATGTGGTGTGCGTGAACGCGAAGGTGGTAGGTGTCGCGCCGGCGCGGGTGCTGCGGTGGCTGGAGGGGTTCGTCGAGCGGCACGGGGTGGCGTCGTACGACTTCGGGCCGGATGCCGTGGTGGCGACGGCGGTGGACGGAGCCGTCGCGCGGGTCGTCATACCGTTCCCGCCGCTGCGCGGCGAGACGCTGACGGACCTCGCCGAGCACGTACGACGGGAGCGGCGCACGGCGGTGCTGCTGGTCCGTCGCGGCGGGTACGGCGTCGGGGTCTTCGACGGCACCGAGCTGGTGGCGTCCAAGGTCGGGTCGCGGCACGTGCAGGGTACGACGAAGGCCGGCGGCTGGTCGCAGCAGCGGTACGCGCGCCGCCGCGAGAACCAGGCCCGGGAGGCGTTCGGCGCGGCCGCCGACGCGGCGGAGCGGGTGCTGGTGCCGTACCGCGACGGCCTGGTCGCGCTGTTCTGCGGCGGCGACCGGCGGGCCGTCGAGACGGTGCTGGCTGACCCGCGGCTGAGCGGCCTCGCGGACCTGGAGCGCGACCCCTTCCTCGCCGTGCCCGACCCGCGGCAACGGGTCCTGGAGCAGGCCGGGGCGGATGCGCTCGCGGTCCGGATCGAACTTTGGGAGAACCCCGCGTGAACGCTTCCGCGGGTGACCCGGCGGCCCCGGAATCCTGAGGACGGCGCGACGGCCGCGCCGCTCACGGAGGGGACGCATGACGATCTTTCCGCAGGGTCCCGACCAGCCGATGGTCGCCCAGGCCGCCGGTTACGGCCATCCGCTGACCCGGATGGACAACACCGGCCGGTCGATCGCGTTCGGCGACAGCCGCCCGCGCACCCGGTCCGTGCTCTACACCGGCGCGCCGGGGATGGGCACGAGCTTCGAGCTGGACCGCGCGGCGGCATACGCGAAGCAGAACGGCGCCGCCGTGATCCGGGTCGACGCGTCGTCGCGCGAGCCGCTGGAGAACCGGTTCGCCCGCAGTGTCGGTGACCAGCTGGGTGAGCTGCGCAAGAAGTACGGCTTCTTCGCCGTCCGGTCGCTCAAGAAGACGCGCGCAGAACGGCGTCGAGATCCGCACGCCGTCGCCGGGCGGGCTGCTGCCGCAGTTCGTCGGCAAGCACCAGTGGGACGCGAAGGGTTCGGAAGACCCGGGCCGGACGCTGAACGACCTGGCCGACCAGCTCGGCGACCTCGCCGGGAAGGGGAACGGCACAGCGGTGATCGTGATAGACAACGTCGAGCAGGCGTCCGACCGGGACCTGGCCGCGATCAACGAGCTGGCCGCGCACCTGGAGCGGTCCGGCCGGCCTGTCCACCTGGTGATGGGTGGCGGCGAGGCCGCGCCGACCCGGCTGATGCAGGCGTCCATGCGCGGTTCGGGGATCGAGTCCGACATCGGCCGCCTGTACGACATCCGCGAGTGCAAGCCGTTCGCGGACTATCAGCTGCAGTGGGCGGCCACCGACTATATGGCCCGGCGCGGGTTCCCGATGCAGCCGGACGCCGCGCAGGCGCTGGTCCGGTCGGCGAACGGCAACCTGTCCCGCCTGTACCGGGACGCTGCGGCCGCGGCGAGCATCGCGCAGCCTCCGTACGGCGTCACGCTGGCGACCGCGCAGGCCGCGATCAAGCTGGAGAACGAGCGGTACGCGCCCGTCTACGAGGCCAAGTGGAACAACTCCTCCGACGCCGAGAAGACCCTCATGGCGCAGGCGGCGCAGCGGGGTTCCCGGGGGATCGACGTACGACGGATGGCGGCCAACCTGGAACCGGCCGAGCGCAACGAGCTGCTGGCGACCGCCAAGAACCTGGAGTTCCGCGGCATCCTCCGGCAGGACGCGACCGGGCGGTGGGTCTTCGCCGACGAGGGCATGCGGCAGCAGGTGATGACCGAGGTCGGCACGCCGGGGGTGTACCAGACGGTGCCGATCCAGCCGGATCTCGCCCAGACGGCCCAGACCCAGCAGCAGGCCCCGACACAGCAGGTCGATCCGGTGGTGAGGTTCCTCGCCGGGCAGACGCCGCTGGTGCTCGGCTCCGCCACCGGCCACGGCGCGCGGCCGGAGACGGCGGCGTCCCGCGGCACGTCGCCGCAGGACCGGGGAGGTCGGGAGCAGTGAGCGACGTCCTCGCCCCTTCGACGTGGACGATCGCCCAGGCCCGGGCGATCGCGGCCGGCCTGCGCCCGGAGACCGGCGGCGACGACTACGACGTGCTGGAGCTGTTCGGCGCGCTCTGCGCGCACGTCGACGACCTGTACGGCGGCGCCCGCTTCGACCGGCTGCTGCCGCCGCCGGTGCGGGCCGAGGTGGCGAAGCTGGTCCGCGGGATCCGCGGCGGCGTACCCACCGGGTCGCCGACCCTGGACGACGACGACCGCCCGGTCGACTTCGGCAGCCCGGACACCGACCGGTACGTCGACGGGGTGATCCGGCTCGACCAGCCGGTGAGCTCCGCGCTGACCCTGGCACAGGGTCGGAGCGCCGCGGCGGCGTTCGCCGCCGCCGCGGGCTGGCGAGGCGAGCTCGGCCGCGCGCTGCAGGGGATGTACGTCTACCTGGACGAGCTGTACGGCGGGCCGGGCGCCTTCGACGAGTTGCTGAACTCCGAGGACCGGCACCAGCTTTCCGCCGTGGTCAGGAAGCTGCTCGGCTCCTGAGCCGCGCCCATCGTCGTACAAGGCTGTGCAAAGCACTGACGAAACCGGCCAATCGGCACGTTATGGCCTGTCCGCCCATTACGGTATGTCCCGTGAGTTCGACGACCTCGTCACGCAACGCGCGACAGTCCGGTGGCCAGCCCAACCGGGGGCCGCTCGCCGCGAACCGGCTACCTACGACCCGGGAGCGGCGACCCGCCCTGGCGGCGCTGGCGGTGATCCTGATCCTGCTGGGCGCCGCCGGCTCGGCGCTGATCGCCCTGCGCAGCGGCGAGCGGTCGGGCTACCTGACCGTCTCGCGCACGGTGCACGCGGGGGAGCAGCTGAAGCGCGGCGACTTCGCCAGCGCGCAGATCGCGGGCGACACCGCCGGCCTGATCCGGTCGTCGTCGGTGAACGACTACGTCGGCCACTTCGCGACCACGACGCTGTTCAAGAACCAGTTCCTGACCACGGGCATGCTGTCCGACAAGCTCGAGGTACCGGGGAACGGCGCCCTGGTCGGTGTCAGCCTGGAGGGCGGCCAGGTGCCGTCCGAGGGCCTGGACTCCGGGGACATCGTCCGGGTGATCCGGATCCCGGTGAGCGGCACGGACGGCACCCCGCCGGAGGTGCTGGTGCTCGCGGCCGAGGTGACGAAGGTGCAGAGCGACTCCGACAAGGGCAAGTCCTCGGTGAACACGCAGCAGGTCGTGAACGCCACGATCCTGGTGCCGTCGGCGAAGGCGACCGCGGTGGCGGCGGCCGCGGCGGCGAAGAACCTGGTGCTGATCAGGCTGTCACCGGCTACCAAACCCGAGATCGTGCGCGAGGGCCGCTGATGACGCTGGTGGCCCTGGCCAGCGCGAAGGGCTCGCCAGGGGTGACGACAGCGGCCACGGTGCTCAGTGCGCTGTGGCCGCGTCCCGTGGTGCTCACCGAGTGCGACCCGTCCGGCAGCGACCTGGTGATCCGGATGACCGGTCCCGGCGGCGCGCCTCTGAACGCCGACCGCGGTCTGGTGAGCCTGGCCGCGGCGGGCCGCAAGGGCCTCGACGACGAGGTCATCATGGCGCACACCCAGCAGCTCGACGGCGGCCTGGACGCGCTGGTCAGCGTCCGCGCCCCGGAGCAGATCGGCGGCATGGGCGGGCTGTGGGTGCCGCTCGGAGCCGCGCTCAACAACATGTACGGCGTCGACGTGCTGGCCGACTGCGGCCGGATCGGCCCGTCCTCACCACAGCTGCCGATCGTCCAGGCCGCGCGGCTCGTCGTACTCGTGTGCACCGCGACCGGGTCGTCGGTCGCGCACCTTCGGGAGCGGCTGTCCGCATTGTCGCACCACGTGGACGCCCAGCTCGGGGTGCTCGTCATCGCCGACCCCAAGCGCCGCGACGCCGTCAAGCAGGTCTGGGGCGTGCTGGACCAGATGTCGGTGCCGGTGCGGCACCGCTGGCACCTGGCCTGGGACCCGGCCGGCGCGGCGTTCTTCGAGGGCGAGGGGATCGGCCGGCTGGACCGCAGCAACCTGATCCGCACCGCGCGCGGGGTGGTCGCCGAGATGGCCGCGGTGGTCACGCCGGAGGCGCTCGTGCACGAGTTCGACATGGCCCAGGCGGCGTTCCCGCAGCACGACCCCGCTCAGCACGCTGCCGGTCAGCACACCGTGCCCCAGCACAACCAGGTGGTGGACCGATGATCGACCAGGAGCTGGTGCGCAAGCTGCGGGTCCAGGTCGCCGAGCGGCTGAACGAGCAGCGCCGCCGCGACCAGGTCAACGGCGTACCCCCGATGAGTGCTGAGGACGAGCGGGAGTACGCGCGCTCGCTGATCGTGCAGGTGCTGGAGGACCACGCCAGGTACGAGGTCACCGAGGGCCGCACGCCGCCGACCCCCGACGACGACGCGCAGATCGCGCAGGCGATCCACTCCGCGCTGTTCGGCGTCGGCCGGCTGCAACCGCTGATCGACGACCCGGACGTCGAGAACATCGACATCAACGGCTACGACCACGTGTTCGTGCAGTACGGCGACGGCCGCGAGGACCAGCCCGGCCCGGTCGCCGAGAGCGACGAGGAGCTGGTCGAGCTGATCCAGGTGCTGGCCGCGCACGCCGGCCTGAGCAGCCGGCCGTTCGACTCGGCCAACCCGCAGCTGGACCTGCGGCTCCCGGACGGCTCCCGGTTGTCGGCGGTGATGGGCGTGACCGCGCGGCCGGTGGTGTCCATCCGGCGCTCCCGGCTCGGCAAGGTCTTCCTCGGCGACCTGGTGGCGAACGGCACGATGTCCGACGACCTGGCGTCGTTCCTGCGTGCCGCGGTGGCGGCGCGGAAGAACATCATGATCGCCGGTGCCACCAACGCCGGTAAGACGACGATGCTGCGCGCGCTGGCCAACGAGATCGCCCCGCACGAGCGGCTGATCACCGTGGAGCGGTCGCTGGAGCTGGGCCTCGGCGAGTTCCCCGAGCTGCACCCGAACGTGGTCGCCTTCGAGGAGCGGCTGCCCAACTCCGAGGGCGTCGGCGCGGTGTCCATGGCCGATCTCGTACGACGCTCGCTGCGGATGAACCCGAGCCGGGTCATCGTCGGTGAGGTACTGGGCGACGAGATCGTCACCATGCTGAACGCGATGAGCCAGGGCAACGACGGCTCGCTGTCCACGATCCACTCGAACTCCTCGATGGAGGTGTTCAACCGGATCTCGACGTACGCGATCCAGGCGTCGGAGCGGCTGCCGATGGAGGCCACCCAGATGCTGATCTCGGGTGCGCTGGACTTCGTGGTGTTCGCGCGCAAGCACAACGACTACG
>WNFV01024213.1_pt1 | contig 10137 bp, 13 predicted proteins | sample 5400101 | NCBI WGS metagenome assembly WNFV01 (sample SAMN13153361, study PRJNA577476) | soil metagenome | isolation source: 115 cm soil or saprolite under grassland replicate 1 | place: USA:California | collected 2016-06-15 | reverse complement strand
TCGCCCGCATCGGCTGTTCCACGCGGGTGATCGTCATATCATCGTCGAATGCAAGCAAGCGAGCACCGACCTCGACCGCCGCCATCTGCACGATCTCGCCGCTCCGAATCAGGGAGATCTTTGTCGTGCCCCCGCCCATGTCCACGTCTAGGACGGCGTTGCTGTGATGCTTGGAGAGGGCCACGGCGCCGGAACCGTAGGCCGCCAACAGCGCCTCGTGCATGGGTCCGGCCGAAGCACAGATGAACTTGCCTGACTCCGTGGAGAAGTACTCCAGGATGGGACGGGAGTTCTCCTTTTTCAGGGCCTCGCCCGTAATGACCGTTGCGCCAGTATCAATATCCGCAGAATCGTGTAGGAGCGCTCGATGAACTTCTTGACTTGATCGGTGTCGATCAAGGTCGCGGTCAGGTACGGCGTGAGGAGAATAGGCGAGCGGTAGAGGACTTCGCGATTGGTGACCACATAACGTGCCGACAGAGTGACACCTTGCCGCCTAAGCACCAAGCGGGAGAAGATGACGTGCGTCGTGGAGGAGCCGATATCGATGCCTACGCTGTTCAGTGTGAAGCGTTCTAGGCCCTCGATTTCCTCGCTCGATCCCTCATCGACGGAACCCAGATCAAATCCATCGGAATGGTCGTCATCGTCGTGCATGCGTATCGATACCTCCGTCTGCTAACCTTCCGAACTTCGTTCGTTCCAGTCGTTCCAAACGTTCCAATCGTTTCAAACGTTTTGAACAGCTTAAACTACTTGAATGCATTGAATGAATTCGCGTGGTTGGGTGTCTTCGCTACGGAAGGTTTGCTCCTTGCTCATGGCTTCCAGTTCAACTGCGGAATCCCCGTTCAGTCCTCTTTCAACCAGTCCTCGTCCCATTCAAAGTCCGGGTCGGTGTAAGCCCCGTCGGGCATCAAGGAAGTGAGGCCGTTCTTCGCTAGCTCTTCCTCGAACTTTTTTCGGATCCAGGGATCTTCCTCGACAAACGGAATGTACTTCTTCGGATCCGGAGCGGTGTAATTCATCAGAGGCTGCGGCGGGAAGATCCGCAGCTGCCTGTTCTCGACGGATCCCGAGTTGACGTGCATGTGATACCACTGGTTAGGGGGAACGAAAACAGATCCTTCCTGCCAGGGCGCCACGACATAATCACCGCCTTCCGGCCACATGAGAACGAAGCCTTGGGCTTCTTGTATGCCCACGATGGTCACACCTGGGCCATGGCGATGAGCGGTCCTGTATCTTCGGGACGGAAGGCACATGAGGCCAGTCCGGATGGCGGAGTTAGGAAATCGAACGCCGCCGCTATAGGCCAGGCGACCTGCTTTCGTGTAGGCAGTCAGCCTATCCCAGACCGTAAGATCCGGAAAAAAATTCGCGTACCACTGTGTGGAAGTAGTTGTTCCTCCGGGTCTTTTGATTTGACGTTGCACAGCCTGCGCTGAATAGAAGCTGCTATCCCCCCCGTACAGTTCGCTGGTATCCACGTAGGGATCGTTAAAGAAGTAGTCAGAGTTGGCGTTCGTGCTCATCGCCATGGGGAGATAACTTGTGTGCACTGTCAGTGCCGGCCGGTCCCCTCGGGCATTGCTCAACTGGTAGAAATAGTTGGTAGGGATGCGGAAGAGGCTGTGTTTCTGCCATTCAAACGTGACTTTCGGGTGCCCTTCAGCCCACACGGATGTGAGTCCCTGGCCCTCTGCCACATAGATAACTTCCTCCAAGGCCATCCGAAAAGGTGGGATCGTTTGCCCCGGTGGGATTTCCAAGATGTGGGCCTCGGTAACACCCTGATGGCCCGTCAAATTCAACACGGCTCCGGGGCAGCCGCGTAGCGACCACCAGCCTCGCTCCACGGTGCGTAGGTCCTGTACGTAGTGTCCGGTATGGACGGGTACATCTTGGGATTTTAACCATCGGTCATAGGCCGTTTCCCACCAAAAGTCGGCGGCCATTCCATCTGACTTCATTTCCATCGCGACCTCCTGCAGATTTTCGAAGTTATCGACACGCTATAGTATACACGCTGTACTATACCAACACTTCGCAGTCTCCGGCGGATGGCTCAGAGTAACTTGGCGAGGAAAATAAGCGGAAGACTTTCGACCCTAGCCAAAGGTGCGTCTCTGGCGCTTGTCAATCGCCCTGCATCTCCTCATCGTCGAACTTGAAGTTCGGGTCTCTGTACGCTTCCTCGGGCATCAAGGAGGTAAGGCGGTTTTTAGCTAATTGCTCCTCGAATTTTTGCCGGATCCAGGGTGCTTCGTCCACGTACTCAATCTGTTGCCGCATGTCACGGATGTTGTATCCCATCATCGGACGAGGTGGAAAGATTCGCAACTGTCTGTTCTGAACAGGCCCCGTGTTCACATGCTGGTGATACCAGTGGTTGGGCGGAACGAATACCGTCCCCTCGCGCCACGGGCACACTACCCTCTCGCCTCCTTCCGGCCACATGACAACGTAGCCTTCTCCTTCCGATATGCCGACAATGGTCACTCCGGGCCCGTGTCGGTGCGCCTTCTTGTAGCGCCGGGCGGGAAGGACCATGAGCCCGGTTCGGATACAAGAATTGGGAAATTGGATTCCAGCGCTGCGCGCCCCGCCGCCCCGGCTCCCCTGTGACTTCAAGCGGTCCCACACGGTCAAGTCTGGAAAAAAGTTGGCGTACCAGTGGTACGTGACGCTGGCCTTCTCCCCCCGCTTCACCTCTTCGCGAACGGCGCGGGCTTCCGCTGAGTAGAAGTTGTTCTCTTCCCTATACAATTCGCCGGGATCCAAATATGGGTTGTTGAAGAAGTAGTTCGGGTCGGGCTGGATGCTCAGGGCAGATGGCAAATAACTGACGTGCAACGTCCGCGCGGGCCGGTCACCTCGAGCGTTGGTCAGCTGGTAGAAGTAATTGCTCGGGATGCGGAAGAGACTGTGTTTCTGCCACTCGAAGGTTACTTTCGGCCGCCCCTCAGCCCACACTGTTGCCAGTCCCTGCCCTTCCGGCACATATATGGCTTCCTCCAAAGCCATTCGAAAGGGTGGAAGTGTCTGCCCCGGTGGGATTTCCAAGACATGAGCCTCGGTGACGCCCTGGTGGCCTACCAGATTCAGCACGGCGCCGGGACACTCCCGTAACGACCACCAGCTCAATTCCAAAGTACGCACATCCTCTACATGATATCCCGAATAGACTGGCACATCCTGGGATGCTAGCCATCGGTCATAGGCCGACTCCCACCAGAGATTGGTGGTTGTTGATGTGGCATCTGACTTCACTGTTATAACTATCTCCTGCTACACTACCGTGGTTTCAACAACGGATCGCCTTGACATCGTCCCTTTGTTCAACGCGCACCCAGCGAACTTTCTTGGCATGATCATTTCCGATTTAACTGGTTAAGTATTTGGACAACTTAATCAATCGCGTGCTCGAGAAGATGCTCCAAGAATCGCCAATCTGCCTCCATGTGGGAGGCCATGTCAAGCAGTGTGGATAGGATCGGCGGCACGCCTCCTATCCACATCGTGTCAAGTAGCCAATTTGGGCAGTGAATTGTCGGGATGTGATGGACTTAAAAGATTTGTTTGTAACTTCGGATTGGCGCGCCCACGAGAATCGAACTCGGACTTAGGGTTCTGGAGACACCGATTTAATGAGAACGCCCTGCTTCCTCTTTCTAAAAGAGAGCCGGCACGAGCAATGGCTTTTCCGTTGCGACCACCACGCAACGACGAACATAAAGCCAGCGATCTTAACGGCTTCCGAAGAATCCACACGAGTCGCTCTCGATCTATAGGATATGGGCAATCAACCGTCCTTTCACGCGGGCTCAATATCAAGTGGGTGGCGGAATACTGCGGTACGTCGGTAGCGATGATCGAAAAGCACTATGGACGATACATAAAGAGTGATTCGCGAGAGCACTTAATGAGGCTTTTCAAGACCAAGACCTTTACCGAAACCCATGAGAAGCGGGATGCGGGATGTAGACACAAGTCACGAAAAAATTTAGTGGAAGGAAATGGTCGGGGTGAGTGGATTTGAACCACGTCAAGGAAAAAGCGAAGAAGGCGAACAAGCCTTGAATCGTCGCATAATTACTGGTGAGTGAAGCAATGCATCTCCTGCGCTTCCTTTCCTAATCGTCCCGTGTTTCACCCACCAAGTCCCGCAAAAACCGAAACGGTTTCGGTTGGCGGGGAAAAGCGCACGCACAAAATTCTCTGCCTCGCAAAGAACGAGTAAAATCATGCCCCCTAGAGTGAACAACTTCACACTCCAGTGCGACCTGGTGATCAAACTAGTTCAGCCGGGCGCTCAGGGCGGCTCTCTTTTGTGCTGATAGAATCCTACGCCCTTCTCATACGCTAGTCGTGGTGATTGACCGTCTTTACCCTTTTGAGATTCCTTTTTGAGAATTACGCAGGTAGCCGAGTAAAGAGACCGATACTTGCCCCTGACGCCATGCTCCGCCTGCAAATAGTCTTTGACCAACGAGGGAATGTTAATTGCCGCTCAGCCTGAAAGTTATCGATGTAATTTCTGACCAGCTCCGTGACATTGCGGTTCTGAAGTGTGCGACCGAAGCCGGTTGTTGAACCTAGCGCGCAAGTTCTGAATTTGGTCAGTCTCCGTTACCATAGCAAACCTCCGTGGGGGTTGGATGGTGCGTCTATTTGTCTTTTCTGCGTTGCAGGTCGTCGTGTATCCTGCCGATGATCGCGGAATCCAAAAGTCGTTGCCAAGGGACCGGCCTATACCTAGTACCTGGGATAGTCATCCATGAGAGTACGTGCACACACATTTGAAAATCCGCTTCAAACTGAGGCAGGTCTAGGGTCCCCCGTGTAGGTTGATCACCACCCCAGGCGTACACATGATAAAAAATCCGGGATACCGAGAGGTGCGTGTCCAAGGGTCCCTTCTACGTTCTTTTACCTCCTGTCCATGCACCAAATTATAAAAATCGGTGTCTAGGGTCCCTTATAGGCCAGCTTACCTCCTGCACGTGCACGGAATTATTAAAATCTGAATACAGGGTCCTATTTTAGTGTTGCCTTGGGTGTAAAAAAAATGGCCGAGACAAAGGTGCGCTTGTCCAAGGGTCCCTTGGCTCGGCTCCGTACCTCCCGCTGCGCATTTCGCGATAAATCGTCATGCACCGGCTAATCCTCGCCGGATACGGCGAGCGATGATTTGTCGTCGCCCATGGCTCCTCTTTTTAGCTGTGTCCAACGTCCCCTCTCAGTTCGAGTGCCTCTTTCTGCGTGGACCACAAAAATTCTCGCCTTCAGCGTGACCGAACAACTGTCAATTTCTCGCTGATGCAGCAAGCGAGCGCGTGCAAGGTTTGAGGCAATTGGGGCGGACCGACGGAGAACTACTGACTACGAATTGAGGACAATCGGGAACAACCACCGAGCGGACCCAACCATTCCCAATGAATTTGGCTAACGCTCAAGTCGTTGGATTTGTTTGTGAGTCGCTTGGGAAGCAGTTGTCGGACAGAACCCGGACAGTCCTAAGAGCCGTGGAATTTAACTGGAGAAATCAGTTCAATTGCAGCGTTAACGTCGCGGTATAGAGGCCGTGCCGGTAAGATACCGGCGCACGAGTCATCGTTGCGTGAAATCACGGCGGTCAGCCACGCGAAAGGCCGCGACATTCACTGGGAAGGTATAGGCGTAATACGTAAATCCCCTCCTGCTGGTCTTCTTAGAAAAATCTAGCAGCCTCCATAGATCCCAACCAATTCGCCGCTGAAATAGTGCGCCTGTGCACGGAATGCCTTCGTGATGTGTTTTCGCAGTTGCCTACAAGCTTTGGCAAGAGGAAGGGTGTCCGGACGGATACGAAGTTAAGCACTGGCTGAAAGCTGAGACAATCTGGCTGGAAGAAAAGCGCCCGAAAAACAAGCCTAAACAGTCCAAGTCTCTTAAGACAAGACAAGGAAGGCAAACCCGGACCGCTGAACAGGAGCTGTAGTTTCCGTCTTTAGCCAACATAACCAAGCTCGTTTTCACAATTTTTTAACTCGTATTGCAAGTCCCTAAAATGGGCAATGCATGAGCTTTCCACCCCTTTGTATGGCTTGCTCAAGTTATCTAGATGGTCAGGACAAAATGACTTATGCGAAATCGTTACGCGTGATCGGGCAGTCGCTAGAGGTCGCCAGGGTTACAACGTTCGAGCTGGAGAAAGATGGCCCAGACTACCTCGTTCGAAGCGATTCCCTGACTCAAACGGGTGATGGCGTGGTGAAAGGAGCATTTTATGCGGATCAGGCCCTCTAAATCACTCGTCGACCTATACCGGCGCGTGAACAAGTTGCTGAGAGAACAACCCCGTAAGCAAGACACCCGCGCGCGCCAACCTGAGATCAAAAAGAGGATTATGGGTCTTTTCCGGCCCCACCGTTCGAAGAAGGAAACAGAAAAACTCAACAGGTGATGCAGAAGGACACTATCGTGGTAGGAGAAGGCCGAGCAAAAAAGGGCTTTGCGCGGCATCCATTCTTGTATATGCGAATTTTGCTCGGCAGTCCGCGATCTACGCCGTGTCCGATAATATCGCCCACCGTGGCAGAGAGCCGTTTGCCAGGAATCGCAATCCACGCGAGTCAATAACTCCACACGGGAGAAAAATGACCGTTCAGCCTGAGCGGGATATTGTGTCCCGGCTCACGCAGGACGATGCTGCGTGACCAGCGCAGCGACCGATCAAGATTGCGGGCCGTAGGTGGCGGCGCTCGACCCCGTTTGAGCTTTCATGGCGGCTTCCAAAATGATCTGGGGACGTATACGCGATGGAAACAGTCGCAACAGTTTTGCGGGATACGCCTTCTCTTCGTTCCGAGAAGTTTAACTGGCAGTTTCTTACTTTCTGGCTGACTTACTTGGGTGTGATATTGGGCTCTGGCTACGCCATTCTTTGAACGAGACGCTAAGGTCGCTTTCCTTCGTTTTTAGGTTTCATCCGGCTTTTTGCCTGGCAGCGGATCATTCCAACCACGCTCTTTTGGAGTCGGCTTTGTTGGACCTTCCATGATCAAGCAATGCGTGACGGGGGAATCCGCCGCTGGCGCGGCGGCCAACGACGGATTGCTGCGCTCCTCTTACCGCTACGTTACGCTAGGTAAAAGCTTAGCGTTCGCTGACGCTGCCGCTGCCACTAGCACTTCCACTCCCACTTACGCTGCCACTGCCGCTAACGCTTCCGCTCCCAGACGCTTTCTTTTTGCTCTGTTCACTCTCAGTTGTTGTTCTATCACCCTGGATAGTGGCTTCTCCCCGTATCGGCCCCCGTTGGCTCGCGCAGCCAGCCGTGAATGTAGTAAGCCCGAAAAGGGCCGTGATCACAAAGCGATTCCATCTGCTGGTCATGGGTTTTCCTCGTGGCTCGAATCGGATTTAGTGTTGTTTTCAGTACTGTGTCAGCCGAAATTCACCATTTGTCTCGGGCAGAGGACACTTGCGGTTCGATGACTTCGTAGCCTTGCCCTCGTAGTAGTCGAGCAAATGCATATCGGCTAGCGGCGTCATCTTCGACGATAAGAATCATATTTTCAGTATATCTGGAAGCAGATTCGAGACAAGCCCATTCATAGATTTTGTGCTCCAACGGACGCGACGATAAAACGATTGTCAATCTGACCTGACTATATCGTTGATCACTTTTAGCAGGCAAAATTGCCGTTCAGTCAAGCGGAGCACAACTCTCAGAAGTAAATCTAATTTCTTCAAAGTTCGTCACGTCACCATCGACGATGAGGGCACAATCCTTGCTCAAGTCTCCGGCGCTAGGACGGGAACCGCAACTCGATCCCACACCTCGATGATTCCTTCCCCGGCGCCAGTTTTCTGCGGGTCAAGGAGTTTTATCTACAATGGATGAGAAGGTGTGGGATCGGTGTGATAACTGCCACGGAACGGGTAAAACACATGGCGGGTTGCGGCCAAAGCGACGTTGCCTGGCGTGTGAAGGAACGGGATACCTTCAGAACTCTGTCTGGGTAATTGACATACCAGAGACAAACTCGGGAGCTAAAAAGCCTACTCTACGGCGGCGTCAGCTCAAACCGAACAAACCTGCAAGGCACGGTTAAACAATGAACTCTTCCGATCAATCGTGCGGGGCGCAACAGCAGCTGGGATGGGACCTTCAGCGCGGCACCTGAGCTGGCGAGCCTTGCCCAAAATCTTGCTAGAAATGGGATTGCCAAACCTCACGTTGTAGGCAGTTTTGTGAAGCTCAGAGATCACCCGTTAATGAGTTACTCTGGCGTTCCAAACTGGCCACCAGTTTGGACACAAATGAGAATCGGCGGTGTTAAGATAGTGAAAGGCGAAGTCGGCATCTTGATCTACATTCACGCGGGCGGTGCCTCGAATACATGCTATTTAGTGATTGAGCATGAAAACGAGAACTATACCGGCAGTCTGGTTTTTGACGACGGACCATTCTGTCGCCAAATCGTCGATCTTTTGCAACAGTACCGTGGACGCTCGGTCCAAGAGATTGGTGACCTGCAAGTAAGCTTTACGGCGGAATAAATACTGCGCTGGACTTGGTCGAATCTTCTACTTAGAAGCTCGACGGCTGAGCTACTTTGTCCTGCCGTCAATGTATTCGGTTGCGAACTTGAGAGCGAAGGTTTCTGCTTCCTCCTCAGTATCGAACAATCCGGCAGGGTGCATCGTGTGGGCTATTGTAATCCTTGCAGCCCATTTGCCGGTTTGTTTATCCGGAGCGGCCCCAACAATTACCAGTCGGTCCTTGTACATCTTGTTAGCCATCCCTGCGTTCTGCTCCTCGAAGGTTTACTGTACGCAGCCTTCGTCGATGTTGATCCGTTTAGTGCAGTTTGTTTCTTACCAGCTTCTACCAAAATATGGGTGAGGTCGTCCACGAGCGGTATCAGGCGAGACAGAGTTTCCATATCACGTTTTTCATTTAGCCATTTGCACAACTGCAGCAGTTCATCGTTGATCCGTAATAGCTACTTGAGAGTATCATCGTCGATCATCATCTGTGAACCTTGGGTGGGTACGTCTCGTTACCGGAAATAGTCGAATCCGCCGCCACGCTTCACGCGCTCGGTTGATTCAACACCGATCTTTGGCGTTTCCCATTCCCACCCACAAGCACGAAACTCGCCTTCAACAACGTCGACGAGTTCTTCCAACCACTGGCAATCTTCCGCGCTCAGGCGTTCCCTTGCACGACGCTGCGATTTCGTCTCGTATCATCAGTCGCTCCGGGATACGTTCCGAATCCGGGCCGCTTAGCATTATCCACACACGCAATGCTTGGGGTCGATCTCGACCGCGCCGTACCACCAGACATAGTCCACTTTAACATCCAACGATGGGGCATGCCGTGAGCGAGCAGCTTTTTTGCGCGACGAACTGCCTTTTTAGCTATCGCCTTCGGTGATTTTTTTTGAACAGCCATTCAAATATGCATCAAGCGTGATTCACTCTGGGTCTGCGCCACTTGTGATGCACGAAATACAAATTAGGGTCAATCCCAGTGGCATATAGAGCCTTACCCCAGCTTCCAAAATAGGCTTCGGCAGCACTTACCAGGGCGGCAAACTCACGCCGTCCAGTTCCGTAATTCAGTTTCTCTTTTGAACGGTGCTTTTGCGCAAGGACAGCGATTATTTTGCGCTTGCTCCAGCCGCTCAAAAGTCTTGCGTCGGTCTTCAGTGCAATTTTAGCGTTTCGCAAGCTCCCGAAATAATATGCTATCTCTGAGCGTAGCGTCTGCGAAATCTCTCTTCTAAGCTTCACTGCGTCGCGCAGCTCTCTTAGCAAACCCAGACGGGTCTTCCTAGGAATCTCTCGACGGGTAACGCCAGCAGCTACCAGGACCTTATTCCACGATCCGTATTGTCGCAGTGCTCCAGAAAATAGGTTTGGGTGATGTTTCATGACGTACTTCGGATAGAGAGGCAGATTTTGTTTTCGCATCCGCTGTAGTTCGTTGATAATTCCTAAATAACGTTTATGGAAAGGGCATTTTACGACGGTACACGCGGCTTCTCACAAAGCTACTTATTAAGTAGGATTGTGAGGAATGCGCAAAGGTCCACGAAAGTTCCATTTTTCATTCGAGAAATCGGGGTTAACACGCTT
>WNFV01017211.1_pt1 | contig 10138 bp, 10 predicted proteins | sample 5400101 | NCBI WGS metagenome assembly WNFV01 (sample SAMN13153361, study PRJNA577476) | soil metagenome | isolation source: 115 cm soil or saprolite under grassland replicate 1 | place: USA:California | collected 2016-06-15 | reverse complement strand
GTAGGACTCGTCGGCGATCAGATGGACCGTCCGGCCGTTGCGGTCGGAGGCCTCGGTCAGCACGGCCGCCAGTCGATCGAGCGTCGCCCGCGGATAGATCCGCCCGGACGGGTTGTTCGGCGTGTTCACGATCACGGCCCGCGTGCGCTCGCCGATCGCGGCGGCGATCGCGTCCACGTCGAGATCCCAGTCCTCCGGCCGGGCCGCCACCCGCACGGGCATAGCGCCCATGGACCGGATGATCGGGTCGTAGAAGAACCAGGTCGGCACCGTGAACACGACCTCGTCCCCCGGGTCGACGACCGCGCGGAGGACTGCGGCCAGACCGGCGAACGCGCCGCTCGTCATCAGCACGTCGTGGTGCTCGACATCCAGCCCGTGGCTCCGGCGCAGCGTGGCCCGGACGGCCTCGACCGCCGGCGGTTCGGAGAGCTTGTAGGCGAACCAGTCCTTGTCCCGGGGGACGGCGGCCCGCGCCAGGGCCTGCGCGAACTCCGGGACCGGCATCTCGTGCGGGTTCCCGACGACGAAGTCACAGATCCCCGGATCGCCCTGGCGGCGCGCCCACGCGGACTCCTGCATGAATGCGAACAGGTAGCGGTAGTCCCGAGCGATCTCGTCGATCAGCCGCGACGTTGGCCGGCTCACACGGCCGATTGTCCCCCGGATCGGCGAAGGGCGGCCACCCCCGGAAGGAATCCGAGCACGCCGCGGCGCATCCCAGCCGCATCCTGCTCCCGATGGTCCCCCTGACTGGTGTCAGCCTCGGTCCCGAGATCCCCTGCGGCCGGCAGGAAGCCGTCCGCTGCATCGCCCCGTAACGCCTCGCCGCTGCGCGCAGCGTTGTCAGCGACCGTCCGACGCCACGACCTCGACGAGTTGCTGCTGTCGGACGGCTCGCTCCAGCGATCGGTCGGCAGTGAGGAGGGCTGCGCCCAATGCTTCCGCGAGCGCCACGTACGCGGCGTCGTAGACCGAGAGGTTCCGGCGCAGGGCGATGATCCGGTGGAGCAGGGCCGTGTGGCCGTGGGTCGTCAGGGAGAGGTCGAGGTAGTCCTCGACGGCATCGATGGCACGGCGTTCGTCGAGGACGCCACCGAGGAGCGCACGGCGCACGGCGGCGGTCACCTCGACGTCGCAGAGGGCGGGAACATGCAGGTCGGTGTCGGGAGCCTCGACCGCCATCCTGACGGGCTCGGACCGCTCTGTCCTGAGGAGGTACTCGACCAGGGCCGAGGCATCCGCGACGACGAGCCTCAGGAAGCCTCCCGCCCGGCGCGTTCCTCGGCGATCAGCTCGGCCGCCGGGCGCCCGAGCCGCACGGCCGGGCGCCTGCTCACCCGCTCGAACACCTCTCCGGCGGGGGGCCGCGCCAGCTCGCGCTCCAGGATGTCCTGGATGTAGTCGGTCAGCGACCGACCACCGGCCTTCGCTCTGCGGACGAGCTCGCGATGGAGCCGATCGGGGACGTTCCTGACCTGGATCATCTTCGACATGCGCATAGCATGTCACATGCGTATCACATGTTCAATGGGAATCAGTCAGTCAACCGATCGCCAGCAGCTCGTAGCGCGGTGGGTGCTGGTCGGGTTGGCCGTGGCAGGTCAGGCGGCGGGGGTCGGGTGAGGGCTCGACGCGCACGCGCACCGTGCGCTCGCCCGCCGGGGTGTCGAAGCCCGCGGTCAGCGCGCCGTCGTCCCCGGCGGCCGAGCGGAGCGTGACGGCGGCGATCGCCTCGAGGCCCAGCTCGCGGCGCAGGAACGACTCGGCGGCCTGGACCGCGAACGGGTAGCAGGTCCGGCCGCGATAGTGGTCGAGGTCCAGGCGCCCCTCGTCGTGGGCGCGGGCGATGGACAGGGCCTCCTCGGGCCGCACGCGGCCGAAGTAGACGCCGCTCGGCATGCAGACCAGGTTGCCGGCGAAACGGTCGCCCCCGATGTGCGAGCACTCCCAGATCCGGTCGGCCAGTGCCGGCTCCAGCGCGCGGAACAGCGGCCGGCCGCGCTCGGCGCAGCAGGGGTCGCGCCCTCCGTTCGTGCACACCAGGTAGAGCGGCCGGTCCATCGGCTCGCCGAGCCCCGGCCGCCCTCCGCGCCCGAGGGCGGCGAGGTCGGCGTCGAGCAGCGCCGAGAGGTCGGCCGGGTCGGGCAGCACCGCGGCCTCGAGCCAGGGTTCCCGCTCGCCGGTGTGGGCGAGATAGACGCGGCGGCCCTCCGGGCCGAAGCCGCCCCAGCGCCGAATCAGGATCGCCCGGATCCGGTGCTGGCGGCACCGCAGGCGGATCGCCGCGGCCGCATCGGGCGGCAGGCGGTTCCGCTCGAGCGCGTACTCGCCCCACGGCCCCGGCTGCTCCACCAGCATCCACGACGTGACGGTCGACGCCGTCCCGAGCAGTGGTTCGTCGAGAGCGAGCGAGACCGAGGAACAGCGGTCCGGCGCGCTACTCCCCATCGGCGGCGGAGAGCAGCAGGCCCTCGCGGATCAGGCGCCGGGCGAGGATCAGGCGGCCGGCGGGGTCGAGCCAGGTGGCGAGGTCGGCCGGGCGGAACGACTCCCGGCCGGCCACCGCCCGCATCGCGTCCTCGAGGCGGGCCGGCATCCGCAGCTCGCGGTCACCGAGCAGGACCGACAGCCGGTCCCCGTCGAGCCGCACCTCGCACACGGAACCGGGCCGCCGGCGCAGGATCGTCTCGTCGTCGACCGACTCGAGGGCGACGATGGCCTCCAGCCCGCCGGCCAGCAACGGCCGCCGGGTGGAGAGGAACCGTCGCGTCCTCCGCGCGGCGAGCTCCTCGGTGTCGGCCTTGCCGAGCCACGCCGCCAGCTCGTCGATCCGCCCGCGGGCCTCCGCCGCATACCCCTCCGGGTCGCGGTGCCAGCCCGCCGGCAGGCGGTCGGCGAGCAGGGGCTCGTCTTCGGCTCGCTTCAGGACGTCGCGCGACGCGCTCTCCTGCGTGCGGGCCGCGTGCGGCGTGCCGACCGGCAGGTACAGCGCGTCGCCGGGGGCCATCTCCAGCGTGCGTTCGGGCCGCTCGTGGTCGCCCGGCTGGTAGAGCTCCCAGCCCTTGCGCCCGTGCAGCTGCAGGACGAACACGTCGTGCCCGTCCTCGTGAACCGCCAGCCCCTGCGAACCGGCCGGCGTGATGTAGGCGTTCACCTGCGCGGGATGACCGAGCGCCAGCTCGAGGTCGCGGCAGAAGCGCGCCAGCGGCTCCCAGTAGCGGTGCATCCCCTGCAGCACCAGGGAGGCGCCCTGCCGGAAGGCCTCGAACATCCGCGGAGGGTCGGCGATCCCGCCGTAGGTCACCGAGCCGGTCCGGCCCGAGGTCGTGTACGACGATGCCGGGATCGACTCTCCGGCCTGCACCAGACGGAACATCGGCTGGCGCAGCCCGCCGGTGGCGATCAGGTGGTCGACGTCGGCCAGCGTCAGCAGATCGGCGAAGCCGTCGCCGTCGGCCCCCGGCCGGTACAGCGGCTCCCGCGCCCAGGCACCGGCCAAGAATGCGCCGGCGTCGCCGACGCAGCGTTCGAGGGCCGGCGCCGGGCCGGTGCTCACGAGGTGGTGCGGTTCCCCGTTCGCCTAGGCGGTCGAATCGGTGCCGTCGGTGTCCCCGCCGCTGTCCGTCTCGTCGGAGTCCGAGTCGGTCCCGTCGTCGTCGCCGCCCGAGTCCGTCCCGTCGGAGTCGGCGTCGGTCCCGTCGGCGTCGTCCTGCAGGGCCAGGCCGGGGCGCTGGTCGGGGCGGATGAGGACGGTCTCGATGTCCTCGTCGGTGAGGGTCCCGTCGCTGGTGTCGATCTCCACGGCGCCTCCTCCCATCCGAACGCTCGCGGGCACGTCACCCGCAGGCGCAGCATACCCATCCCGCCCGAACGGATGCGTGCCGGACGGGGAACGCCGGGCGAACACCGCCAAACCCCCTTACCATGCCGCCCGGGATGGAGGAGTTCGACCTCGTGGTGATCGGATCCGGGCCCGCCGGGGAGAAGGCCGCCGCGCAGGCGGCGTACTACGGCAAGCGCGTGGCGGTGGTCGAGCGGAACGACGTCGGCGGGTCCGCGGCGACGCGCGCGATGATCCCCTCGAAGACGCTGCGCGAGACCGCCCTGTACCTGACCGGGTTCCGCAACCGCAACGTGTACGGCGTCAGCCTGTCGCTCGACCCCGACATGACCCTGCAGCGCCTGCTGACCCGCACCGCCGGCGTGGTGCAGACGTCCTCGGCCGCGGCGCGGCAGAACCTCGAGCGCCACCGGGTGGAGTTGGTCCGCGGAGAGGCTCGCCTCGAGCCGGACCGCACCGTTCGCGTCGGCGACCGCCTGCTGCGAGGGACGGTCGTCCTGATCGCCAGCGGCGCGTCGCCGTACCACCCGCCGGGCATCCCGTTCGAGGACCCGGACGTCCACGACTCCGAGGAGGTCCTGGGGTTGACGCGTATCCCCGCGTCGATCGCCGTGCTCGGCGGCGGCGTGATCGGCTGCGAGTACGCCTCGATCTTCATCGCGCTCGGCGCGCGGGTCACGCTCGTCCAGGGCGAGGCCCGTCTGGTCCCGTTCCTCGACGGCGAGATCTCGGACCTGCTGGCCGAGGTCCTGCTGCAGGAGGGGATGGACCTCCGTCTGGGGGTCAAGGCCCGCGCGGTCGAGCGCGCGAACGGGATGGTCCAGGTGACCCTGGAGGACGGCGCGGTGGTCAAGCCCAACACCGTGCTCGTGGCGATGGGGACGGTCGGGAACTCGGCCGGCCTCGGCCTGGAGGAGGCGGGGGTCGAGGTGGACGCCCGGGGGCGGATCATCGTGGACGACGAGTACCGCACGACCGCCGAGGGCGTCTACGCGGCCGGGGACGTCATCGGATCACCGGCGCTGGCCTCGACCGGCATGGAGCAGGGGCGCGTGGCCGTGTGCCACGCGTTCGGCATCCCGTTCAAGGAGGCGGTCGACCCGCACGCGCCGTACGGCGTGTACACGATCCCCGAGGTGGCGATGGCCGGCCTGACCGAGGAGGCCGCCCGGGCGGAGGGGCTCGACGTGGCGGTCGGACGGGGGCGGTTCTCGGAGAACCCCCGGGCGCGGATCGCCGGGTTCGGCGAGGGCATGGTCAAGCTCGTGTTCCGTCGCTCCGACCACGCGCTGGTCGGGGTGCACGTGCTCGGCGAGATGGCCTCGGAGCTGGTCCACGTCGGGCAGCTGGCGATCGCCGAGGGCCTGCCGATCGACCGCTTCATCCAGGCGACCTTCAACGTTCCGACGCGAACCGACGCCTACAAGTACGCCGCCTACGACGGCCTGCAGAACCTGGCAGACTGATCAGACCGGGCGCAGCAGATCGCGATCCGCCTCGGTGGGGCGGCGCAGGCCGCAGAGCGCGGTGACGACGTCGAGCTCGCCGCGCAGCGTCTCGATCACCCGGCGGACACCCGCGCTGCCGCCGGCGGCCAGGCCCCAGGCGTACGGGCGGCCGAGCAGCACCGCGTTCGCGCCGAGGGCCAGGGCCTTCAGGATGTCCGACGCGCGCCGGACGCCGGAGTCCACCAGCACCGGGAACGCATCGCCGAGCGCGTCGCGCACCTCGGGCAGCGCGTCGAGCGCGGCGATCTCACCATCGACCTGCCGTCCGCCGTGGTTCGAGACCACCACCCCCGCGGCGCCAGCGTCGCGCGCCCGGACCGCGTCGTCGCCGCGCAGGATCCCCTTCAGCAGCACGGGCAGCCCCGTGCGCTCGCGCAGCCAGCCGAGGTCGTCCCAGGACAGCGCGAGGTGCGGGAACATCGCCACCATCGCCATCCCGGCGGCGGCCATGTCCTCCTCCGGCGGAACCGACAGTCGGCTGCGAAAGACCGGGTCGCTGACGAACTGCCCGATCCCCTCGCCCTCGAGGAAGGGGAGGTAGGCGCTGTTGCGCTGGTCACGGTCCCGGAACCCGATCGTCAGGGTGTCGACGGTCAGCACGATCGCACGCGCCCCCGCCGCCTCCGCCCGGGAAACGAAGCTGGCCGCCACCTCGCGGTCGTTGACCCAGTAGAGCTGGAACCACCACGGCGCCTCGCCGAGCCGTGCGGCGGTCTCCTCCGTCGAGCGGGACGCGGCGCTCGACACCACCATCGGCACTCGGGTCGCCGCGGCGGCGTCCGCCGTCGCCAGCTCGCCGTCCGGGTGCATGATCCCCTGCACCCCGATCGGCGCCAGGAGGAACGGCACCGGCGAGCGGGTGCCGAGCACCTCCACCGACAGGTCGCGCTCGGCGTTGCCGGTCAGCATCCGCGGCGCGAGGCGCCAGCGCTCGAAGGCCGCGCGGTTCGCCTCCATCGTGGATTCCTCGCCGGCGCCCCCGGCCAGGTAGTCGAACGCCTCGCGCGTCAGGGCGTCGCGGGCGGCGGCCTCCCACTCCGCCGACCCGAGCGGCCAGGCATCGTCGCCGCGCTCGTACCGCCGCTCGCGCTCGGCCCGCTCGTCCATGCGGGCGAAGCCTATCGCCGGGGCGCGGGATCAGCGGTCGTTCAGTGGGCGGCGGCCGCGGCTTCGGGGGCGCCGGCTTCGGCCACCTCGACGCGGGGGCCGCCGGAGGGGATGAAGCGGAACGCGATCAGCGCCGCGGCGAAGAGCACCAGGCTGGCCACGAGCAGGGCGAGGTGGAAGCCGTCGATGAACGCGGCGCCGAAGGCCTGCTGCACCGCCCCGGCCTGATCGGGCCGCAGCCCCTGCAGCAGGGCGGGATCGAGCCGGCCGTGCCCGGCCGCGGCCACGATGGCGCTCTCCTGCGCCGCGCCGAGGCCGAGCCCGGCGATCGCGGCCGTGAGCGAGGACTTCAGCTTGGTGGTCAGGAGCGTCCCGAGGAGGGCGATCCCGAACACGCCGCCGACCTCGCGGCTGGTGTTCGTGGTCGCCGACCCCAGGCCGGCGCGCTGCGGGCCGACCGCGTTCATCACCGCCGCCGTCATCGGCGCCATCGTCGAGGCGATCCCGGCGCCCATCATCACGAACACCGGGAAGATCAGCGCGAACGACGTGGTGGCGTCCACCCGGCTGAGCAGCAGCAGCCCGCTCCCCGCCAGCGCCAGCCCGAAGGTCATCGGCCAGCGGCTGCCGTGGCGCTGCGCGAAGTGCCCCGCCTGCGGCGCGACGATGAAGATCATCAGCGTCAGCGGCAGGAAGCGGATCCCCGCCTGGAACGGCGAGTAGCCCCGGATCAGCTGCATGTACAGGCTGAGGAAGAAGAAGATCGCGAACATCCCCAGCGACATCGAGAAGGCCACGCTGTTGCCCGCGCTGAACGCGGGGATGCGGAAGAAGCGCAGCGGCAGCATGGCGTGCGGGCTGCGCCGCTCCCACGCCAGGAACCCCACGCCGAGCACCGCGGCGGCCACCAGGCTCCCGACGATGCGCGCGTCGCCCCACCCGAGCTGGTTCGCCTCGATCAGGGCGTAGGTCACCGAGAAGAGCGCTCCGGTGCCGAGCAGCAGGCCGGCGATGTCCAGGTGGCGCTCCTCCTCGGAGCGCGACTCGCGCACCACGCGCCAGGCCACCAGGAACCCGACGACGCCGATCGGCACGTTCAGGAAGAACACCGACTCCCACCCGACGTGCTCGACGAGCAGCCCACCGGCGGTCGGTCCGAGCGCCAGGGCCAGGCCGGACACGCCGGCCCAGATGCCGATCGCCCGCGCCCGCTCGTGCGCCGGGAACGTCACGGTCAGGATCGACAGGGTTCCCGGCATGAGCATCGCCGCGCCGACGCCCTGCAGGGCGCGGAACCCGATCAGCTGCCCGGTGTTCGCCGACAGCCCACAGAGCAGGGAGGCGAGCGTGAACAGGCCGAGACCGGTCAGGAACATCCGCTTGCGCCCGTAGCGGTCGCCGAGGATGCCGCCGGTCAGCAGCAGGCTGGCAAAGGCCAGGACGTACCCGTCGACGATCCACTGCAGGCTGCTGACGCCGGCGTCCAGATCGCGCGACAGGGTGGGCAGGGCGACGTTCACGACGGTGTTGTCGAGCATCGCCATGAACAGGGCGAAGCACATCGTCAGCAGGACGACGATCTTCTCGCGGCGGTTCTCTCCCTCGAACGGCATCGGTTCAGTATGCCGGGATCACGAGAAATGGCCGGCGGTCGTCAGCCCTTCCCGGAGAGATCCACCGGTGTCAGGGCCTTCTCGGCCGGGCCGCGGAGCACGGTGCCGTCGGCGTGGTACCGGGAGCCGTGGCAGGGGCAGTCCCAGGTCCCCTCGCCGGGGTTCCACCCCACCGTGCAGCCGAGGTGCGTGCAACGCGCCGACACCGCGTGCAGGGTCCCGTCCGCGTCGCGGTAGGCCGCCACCCGCTGGCCATCGAGCGTCACCACCCCGCCCTCCCCGGGCACGAGGTCCTTCGCCGAACGCCCCACCGTGCGCACGATCAGCACGTCGGTGGTCGCGTAGTGGGCGACCTTGTTCGGGATCGCCGGCAGCAGGTACCGCTGCGCGCCCTCCATCCCGCGGTTCCCGACCACGATCAGGTCGACGTCCTCCTCCTCGGCCACGTCACAGATGCGCTCGGCCGGGTCGCCCTCCACGGCGCGGGCCCGCACCTCGACGTGCTGCCCGAGCTTCTCGGCGACGTCCTTCAGCACGATGCGCCCGAACGCCTCGTCGCCGACATGCACCACCGTCACGGGGCACTCGAGCGTCCGGGCCAGCGCGAACGTCGTGCGCACGGCCTCGGTCGCGGTCGGCGAGCCGTCGGTCCCGACCAGGATCGAGCGGTACCGGCCGTCGGTCCCCCGTTCGGACCCGGTGCGCACGATCAGCAGGTCGCTCGGCGCGGCGTGCGCCAGCCGCTCCGGAACGCTGCCGAGGAAGACCCGCCGCGGCCGGCCCATCCCCTTGTTCCCGGTGACGACCAGGTCGGCGCCCGGCTGCTCGGCGACCTCGGTGATGACCTCGAGCGGATCGCCCGGCTTCGCCCACCCGCGGGCCGTCAGCCCCTCGGCCCGCGCCTCGGCGAGCGCGGCGTCGAGCACCTTCCAGGCGGTCTGCTTGGCAGTGTGGCCGGGATCATAGGCCACCGCCACCAGCAGCTCGCCGTACACCGAGCGGGCCATCCCGATCGCGGCGCGCACCGCCCGCTGGGCCGTCTCCGAGCCGTCCGTACCGACGAGGACCTTGCCGTACGTCACCGCGCGTGCACCGCCATCAGAAGGGCTTGAACACCATCAGGTAGGCGATGAAGAACAGGCCGGCGTAGCCGACCACGGCCAGAACGATCGGGCGGGTCGAGGACATGACCGAGGCCACGTCCTCGGTCGCCGACTCGGCGCCCAGCCGCATCTGCAGCACCTTGCGGACACGCTGGTAGTACCGCGTCGCGATCACGTACATCGCGATCATCTCCGTGACGAGCGTTCCCAGCGCGACCCAGATCCACGCGTGCCTCCAGGCCTTGATCACGAACCCGCTGAGGATGCCCCCGGCCAGCAGCAGCAGCAGGCCGAGGTACATCCACCGCAGCGCGGTCGACGACAGCTGCAGCAGGGCATCGATCCGGCCCGGCTCGCGCTCCTTGCGCAGCCGGAGGCCGACCCCCGCGGACACCCCGTGCGCCAGCACGAACACCAGCACGCCTGCGATATGCACGAGCAGCCACTCCTCACGCAGTTCGGGCGCGGTCAACGATGCGATCACACGGACCTCGGCTCGGCCGGAAGGCGGAATGCTACCGCGCGGCCCGGCGGGCGACCGCCGCCAGCTCCCCGAGCCGCTCCGCGATCTGCACCGTCAGCGCGCGGACGTCCGCGGCGGAGCGGGGGTCGCCGGCGACCGCGATGGGCTCCCCGACCACGATGGCGACTCGCGGGCGCAGCGGCAGGCCCAATCGGAGGCCCCCGCGCGGCCAGCGCAGGTTCGTCCCCCAGATCCCCATCGGGACGAGCGGGACGGCGGCGGTCAGCGCCAGCCGGGCGGCGCCCTTCTGCAGCCGCGCCAGGCTGGCGTCCTCCGACACCCGGCCCTCGGGGAAGATCCCCGCCAGCGCCCCGTCGCGGATCACGGCGGCGGCTTCCCTCAGCGCGGCGCGGTCGGCCATCCCCCGGCGGATCGGGATCTGATGGATCTTGCGCACTCCCCACCCGACCACCTTGAGATCGAACACCTCCGAGGCGGTG
>WNFV01010417.1_pt1 | contig 10139 bp, 8 predicted proteins | sample 5400101 | NCBI WGS metagenome assembly WNFV01 (sample SAMN13153361, study PRJNA577476) | soil metagenome | isolation source: 115 cm soil or saprolite under grassland replicate 1 | place: USA:California | collected 2016-06-15 | reverse complement strand
CCGAGGAGTCCTTGGCGCCCGCGACGATCCCCGGATAGTTCTTGAGCAGCCGCTCGATCAAGGGAACGGTGATCGCCACCTGCGAGACCGGTGGGATGTGGTAGAGGTAGATCCGCAGCCGCCGGTCCCCCACGCGCTCGATCACCTCCGCGAAGCTCCGGTACAGTCCCTCGTCGCTGACGCCCTTGTAGTAGAACGGCGGCAGCATCAGCACGCCCCCGCAGCCGAGCTTCATCGCGTGCGCCGTGAGCCGCACCGACTCGGTCAGCGCGCAGCAGCCCGTGCCCGGCATCATGCGCGCGGGATCCAGGCCCGCGCCGACCAGCCGGTCCAGGAGCTCCATCTTCTCGTCCAGGGCCAGCGAGTTGGCCTCGGAGTTCGTTCCGAACACCGCCAGCCCCACGTCCTGGGTGAGCAGCCAGCGGCACTGCCTCACGAACCGCTCGGCATCGGGGGAGAGATCCGCCTTGAAGGGGGTGACGACGGGGGAGAGGACACCGGCGATGCGATCTGTCGCGCTCACTATCGGGGCTCCTTCCAGCGAGGGGTGGATATCGGCGCCTATCCTACCTCAACCCGCCAGATCGCGCACGACGGCGCCCCGCCCCCGCCAGCGTGTCCTTGACACCTTTGCTCCCGGGACATACCATCAGCCCGCTCCTCAGGCTCGATCCTGACCTTGGCGGGAAGCGCAGACCACTCAGTGAAGGAGGACTGTATGCGGAGAACCTTCCAGTCCCTGGCGACCATCCTGGCCGTCCTCGCGACGATGGCGGGCGCAGCGCCCGGCCCGGTGCGGGCAGCGGGCGAGCGCGATATCACCGTCGCCCAGGGCATCGACGCCGAGTTCCTCGACGTGCAGATGACCAACAACATCGTGACGCTCATCATCAACACGTCGATCTACGACACGCTGCTGACGCGTGACAAGCAGCTCCAGCTCGTTCCCGCGCTCGCGACCTCGCACAAGCTCGTGAGCGAGAAGGTGTGGGAGGTCAAGCTCCGCCAGGGCGTGAAGTTCCACAATGGCGAGCCCTTCGACGCGAACGCGGTCAAGTTCTCCTTCGAGCGCATCTACCGCGCGGACTTCAAGTCGCCGCAGAAGGGCTGGTTCAGCACGATCGAGCGGGTGGAGATCGTCGATCCCTACACGGTGCGCTTCCACACGAAGACGCCCGATCCCGCGATGCCGGCGCGCATGACCCTCATGTACCAGCTGGCGCCCAAGTACGTGGCGCAGGTCGGCGATGTCCAGGCCAACCTCAAGCCGGTCGGCACGGGACCGTTCAAGTTCGTCGAGTGGACCAAGAACGACCGCATCGTGGTCGAGGCCAACGACGCGCACTGGAGCGGCAAGCCAGCGGTGCGCCGGGCGACGTGGAGGCCCATCCCCGAGCTCGGCGCGCGGATCGCGGCGCTCCAGACGGGCCAGGCTGACCTGATCGTGAACGTCCCGCCCGACCAGCTCCAGACGCTCACCGCCACCAAGAGCGTCCGGGTCGAGAAGATCCCGAGCTGCCGCATCATCTACTTCGGCATCGCGCAGATCAAGGGGGGCCCGCTCGCCGACCGGCGGGTCCGCCAGGCGATCAACCACGCGGTGGACGTCCAGGGCATCCTCGACAGCGTGCTCCAGGGCAATGGCAAGCGGATCAACTCGTCCATGCCGCCCAATGTGTGGGGCTACGACCCGTCCATTCCGTTCTACGAGTACAACCCCAAGAAGGCCAAGGAGCTCCTGGCGGCCGCGGGCCAGACGAACCTCCAGCTCACGCTCCAGGCCCCGAACGGGCGCTGGGCCATGGACAAGGACATCGCCCAGGCGGTGGCCGGCCAGCTCACGGAGAACGGCATCAAGACCAACGTCAAGATCATCGGCGAGTGGGGGAGCTACGTCCGCTCGGTGCTGGACCACAAGACCGAGGACATCCTCATGAACGGGTGGTGCCTGCCGAGCCTCGAGCCGGACCACTGGGTGACGCCGAACCTCCACACCGGGGAGCCGGTCTCGCAGTACTCGAACCCCGAGGTCGACAAGCTCATGGAGCAGGCCCGCGCGGAGATGAACACGGAGAAGCGGAAACAGCTCTACAGCCAGCTGCTCCGGCTGGTCCGCGACGACGCGCCGTGGCTCTTCGGGTACCAGCAGATGGACATCTACGGTGTCAGCAATCGCCTCAAGTGGAGCCCGCGGGGAGACGAGTCGATACGGCTGACCGAGATCGGGTTCTAGTTCCAGAGTTGGTTCCTCCCCTCACCCTACCCTCTCCCCCGCGAGGGGGAGAGGGGACCACAAGCCGCCCCCTCACGTCCCCTTCTCCTCCTCGTGGGCGAGAGAGGGCAGAAACTCCCCCTCTCCCCTCTGGGGAGAGGGCAGGGTGAGGGGAGGTTCAACGCTTGCTCGCCTACGTCCTTCGCCGCCTCCTGCAGAGCGTACTGGTTCTTCTCGGCGTCTCGGTGATCGTCTTCGGGCTCCTGCACCTCACCGGGGACCCGACGCGGCTGCTCCTGCCGCTCGAAGCGCGTGAGGAGGATGTCCGGCAGCTTCGCGCCCTGCTGGGGCTCGATGATCCCCTGTGGGTCCAGTACCTGCGCTTCCTCTCGCGTGCCGTCCGCGGCGACTTCGGCCTCTCGTTCAAGCATCAGGTCCCCGCGCTCACGCTGATCCGCCAGACGCTGCCCGCGACGCTCGAGCTGACGGCGGCGGGCCTGGCGCTGGCGCTGGTGGTGGCGGTGCCGGCCGGCATCCTGGCCGCCCTCCGCCGCAATTCGTTCCTCGATGCCGTCTGCTCCGTGGGCGTCCTGCTAGGGCAGGCCATGCCCGTGTACTGGCTCGGGCTCTTGCTCATCCTCGTCTTCGCCGTCTGGCTCGGGTGGTTCCCGGCGGCGGGCCGCGACGGGCTTGCGTCCCTGGTGCTGCCGGCCACCGCGCTCGGCGCGTTCTCGATGGCGCGCATCGCGCGAATGGCGCGCTCGGGCATGCTCGAGGTGCTCGCGCAGGACTATGTCCGCACCGCCCGCGCCGCGGGCCTGCGGACCTTCGTCGTGACGTACAAGTACGCGCTCAAGAACGCGGCCATCCCGCTCGTCACCATCGTGGGCCTCGAGTTCGGCATTCTCCTGGGCGGTGCCGTGATCACCGAGACGATCTTTGCCTGGCCGGGCGTCGGCCGGCTCGCGGTGGACGCGATCTTCAGCCGCGACTACCCGCTGGTGCAGGCCATCGTCGCCATGCTCGCGACGCTCTTCGTCCTGATCAACCTGGCGATGGACCTCGTCTACACCTATCTCGACCCCCGGATCGTCTTCGTGCGGAGCAAGCCGTGAGCGAGGTCGCGAGCCCGGCGGCCGTGGCCGATCTCCGCCCCGTCGCCACGCCCGCCCACCGTCGGGTGAGCTTCCGCGCCGTCTTCGGGATCTCCGTGCTTCTCCTCATGGGCGGCGCCGCGCTGGCGGCCCCGCAGATCGCCCCGTGGGACCCGGGGCGGCAGATGCTCGTCAAGCGGCTCCGGCCGCCCGCGTGGCAGGCGCGGGGCCTGCGAGAGCATCCGCTCGGCACCGACCACCTCGGGCGGGATATCCTGAGCCGCATCCTGTACGGCGGCCGGATCTCCCTCGGCGTCGGCCTCTCCGCCGTCACGCTGTCCTGCCTGATCGGCGTCGCGCTCGGCCTTCTCGCCGGCTTCCACGGAGGGCGTACGGATGCCTTCATCATGCGCGTGGTGGACGTCTTCCTCGCGATCCCCTACATCCTGCTCGCGATGGGAGTGGTCTTCGCGCTCGGCCCGAGCCTCCTCAACGTGATCCTGGTGATGGCGGTCACCCGCTGGGTGCAGTTCGCCCGCATCGTCCGCGCCGACGTGCTGTCGATCCGCGAGCGCGAGTTCGTGAGCGGCGCCCGGGCGCGCGGCAACCGGTCGATGCGCCTGCTGCTCCGCCATGTCCTGCCGAACGCGATGACCCCGATCATCGTCGTGGCCACGCTCGAACTCGCGTTCATGATCATCTACGAGTCGGCGCTGTCGTTCCTCGGGCTCGGCGTCCAGCCGCCCACGCCGACCTGGGGGTGGATGCTCTCCGATGGGCGGAACTACGTCGCGACAGCCTGGTGGCTCGCCACCTTCCCGGGGCTCGCGATCATGCTGACCGTGCTCGCCGTGAACCTCCTGGGCGACTGGCTGCGCGACACGCTCGATCCGCGCCTCAAGGTCTAGGATGCCGCCGCTTCTCTCGGTCGAAGGCCTGGAAACCCACTTCCCCACGAGCGAGGGTATCCTCCGCGCCGTCGACGGGGTGAGCTTCACGATCGACCGGGGCGAGGTGCTCGGGCTCGTGGGCGAGAGCGGGTGCGGGAAGAGCATCACCTCGCTGTCGATCATGCGGCTCGTGCCGCCGCCCGGTCGCATCGCGGCGGGCCGCGTTCTCTTCGAGGGCGAGGACCTCCTCGCCAAGGATGGCGAGGCCATGCGCCGCGTGCGGGGCGCCAGGATCGCCATGGTCTTCCAGGAGCCGATGACCTCGCTCAACCCCGTCTTCTCGATTGGCGACCAGATCGCCTCGGCCGTGCTCGCGCACGGAGGCGCCGGGCGGCAGGAGGCCTGGGAGCGCACGCACGAGATGCTCGATCTGGTCCAGATCCCGTCGCCGCGCCAGCGCGCGCGCGACTACCCGCACCAGCTCTCGGGCGGCCTGCGCCAGCGCGCCATGATCGCGATGGCGCTGGCCTCGGGGCCGGCGCTGCTGATCGCCGACGAGCCGACCACGGCGCTCGACGTCACGATCCAGGCGCAGATCCTGGATCTCCTCCGGCGGCTCCAGGCGGAGCGCGGCATGGCGGTCCTCCTCATCACCCACGATCTGGGGGTTGTCGCCGAGATCTGCCACCGCGTCGCGGTCATCTATGGCGGCCGCATCGTCGAGCTGGCGCCCGTCAGGCGTCTCTTCGCCCGGCCGATTCATCCCTACACGCGGGGCCTCCTCGAGTGCCTGCCGCACCCGAGCCGCTTCGGGCAGCCGCTCGTCTCCATCGAGGGCGTGCCACCGGACCTCCGCCAGCCCGGGGCCGGCTGCCGCTTCGCCCCGCGCTGCGCCTACGCCATCCCGAGCTGCCGCCGCGACGAGCCCGCGCTCGTGGAGCGGGAGCCCGGACACTTCGTAGCCTGCCCGGTGGTGGCGTGATGGCCGGCCCACTCCTCGAGGTCGAGGGCCTCGCCAAGCAGTTCGACGTGGGCGGCGCGTGGATCGCGCGGCGCCGTCGCGTGATCCGCGCCGTCGACGGCGTGAGCTTCGCGATCGAGCGGGGAGAGACGCTGGGGCTAGTGGGCGAGTCGGGCTGCGGCAAGTCCACGACGGGCAGGCTCATCCTGCGGCTGATCGAGCCCAGCGCCGGACATGTCCGCTTCGAGGGCCGTGACCTGGTCGCGCTGTCCGCGCGGGAGCTCTGGGCCGCCCGGCAGCGCATGCAGATCGTCTTCCAGGATCCGTTCGGCTCGCTCAACCCGCGGATGCGGGTGGGGCGCATCATCGCCGAGCCGCTCGCGATCTACGACCGGGCGGACGCCGCGGGCCGGCACCGCCGCGCGGCCGAGCTGCTCGAGGTGGTGGGGCTCGATCCTGCCTTCGCCCAGCGCTACCCGCATGAGCTCTCCGGCGGCCAGCGCCAGCGCATCGGGATCGCGGCCGCGCTGGCGCTGCAGCCGAGCCTCATCGTGGCCGACGAGCCCGTCTCGGCCCTCGACGTGTCGATCCAGGCCCAGGTGCTGAACCTCCTGATGGATCTCCGCCACCGCTTCGGCCTCACCTACCTCTTCATCTCCCACGATCTCCACGTGGTCCTCCACATGTCGGACCGCGTGGCGGTGATGTATCTCGGCGAGATCGTGGAGATCGGCTCACGGGAGGCGGTTCACCGCGAGCCCAAGCATCCGTACACGCAGGCGCTGCTCTCGGCCATTCCCGTCGCCGATCCCACGCTGCGCCGCGAGCGCATCGTGCCCAGGGGAGAGGTGGCAAGCCCCCTCGACGTGCCAGCCGGCTGTCGCTTCCACCCGCGCTGCCCTTTCGCCTTCGACCGCTGCCGTGTCGAGCGCCCCCTGCCTCGCGCCGTCGGCGCGGGTCACGAGGCCGCCTGCCATCTCTATTGAACTGGGGGGGGAGCGAGCGCCGCTCCTCTTACGGGTTGGCTCGGCTCGCCTTCGGCTGCGGTGGCCTCAGTTCATCCCTCTCCCCCTTGGGGAGAGGGTAGGGTGAGGGGGATCTACTTCACTTCGCGGGCGATGCGGCGGCCCGCCTGGTAGACGTCGAGGACGTCCCACAGCGCGGTGATCTCGCGCGTGGGATCGCCGCGCACCACGAGCAGGTCGGCGAGCCGGCCCGGCGCGAGACGTCCGGCCACCGCGCCCGCGCCGATCGAGTCTGCCGCTCCCGCGGTGCCCGTCACGATGGCGTCCGAGTACGAGAGCCCCGCTTGCGCCATCATGTGGATCTCGTGGACGAACTCTCCGGGGGCGTACCAGCCCCAGGGTGAGTCGGAGCCCGCGGTCATCCGCACGCCGGCCTCGCTCATGCGGCGCACGGCGTCCACCCGCACATCGAGCGCCCGCCGGGACTCCTCGAGCTGCGCCACGAGCTCCGGCGTCAGCCGCCCCTCGCGCTCGCGCGCCTCGCGAAGCCGGTCGATCCCGGCCTGCATCACGTAGAGCGTCGGGTTGACCCAGGCCTTGGCGGCCGCCAGCCGCTCGACGAGGTCCGGGCGGAAGCGGTAGGTGCCGTCGGGCTCGGTGAAGATGCAGTGGATGATCATGTCCACCTGGGCGTCGAGGCAGTTCTGGACTGACTGCGCCGAGGTGCAGTGGGCGGCGGTGAGCTTGCCGTGCCGGTGGGCCTCGTCGGTCATCGCCGCGAGCTCGCCGACGGTGTACGAGGCACGGTTGGGATCCGAGGTGCGCGTCGAGCCGCCGCTCGCCACGATCTTGATGTAGTCGGCGCCCTCCTTGAGGAGCTTGCGGACCTCCGCGCGCACGGCCGTCTCGCCGTCGGCCTCGGAGCCGAAGTAGCCCATGTGCCCGCCCGTGATCGTGATCGGCCGCCCGCAAATGACCATCCGCGGCCCCGGCGCGAGCTTGCGGCGGATGCCCTCGCGCAGCGAGAAGGCCACCTTGCCCTTGGCGCCGTTCTCGCGCAGCGTGGTCACGCCCGAGTCAAGCAGGGTGCGCGCGTTCTTGGCGGCCTGGAGAAGCAGGATGTCGTCGTCTTCTTTCGCGACGTCGTCGCCGAGCGTGCCGTCGCCCGGCGCCACCAGGTGCGTGTGGGCGTCCACGAGGCCTGGGAGGATCGTCGCCGCGCCGTAGTCTCTCCGGTCCACGGACGCGCCGGCCGGAATCAGAATGTCGGCTGCGCGGCCCAGGCTGACGATGCGGCCAGCTTCGATGAGCACGGCCGCCTGATCGACGGGCGTCGCCCCGGTTCCATCGAGCAGGCGGGCCGCCGTGATCAGGGTGAAGCGCGTCGAGGACTCGAGCATGTGTTCCCTCCGGCGGACAGGGCGAGAAGTTTTTGCCAACCCTAGCACAGGCCGGTCGAATCGACAGGCCTGGTAATTCCTTCGCCACGCGTCGAGCAGATGGCCTGGAAGTTCTTACGCGGGGATCGCGCCGCTGCATGCCTGAGACCGGTCCTCATGCGGGATCCTGAGGCTTCGCGGCCGAATCCGGGCCTGCAGACCGTTGAGAACCTGACAGGTGGGGCAGGCGCGCATTCTGGCACGGCCGATGCTGCTTTCATGCAGAGAGGAATTCAGTCACTCACAGGAGGTGGAGGGATGGGGAAGACCTTACTGAGCGCGATCCTGGTTGGACTCAGTGCGTTGTCCCTGGCCGTGGGTTGGGGCTGGGCGAGTCACGTACAGATCGAGACGGGGGCGCCCGCGACGCTCGCGGTGCCGCAGACGTTGCAGGCCGACGAGATCAAGGCCCACGTGGTCCGCGCGAACACTATTTATGCGAACAAGATCGAGGCGGATGAGGTGCATGGCGTCATCTATCAATCGCGGGACGTCAAGATCGGCAAGGCCAGCGGCGAGATCAAGGCGCCGGAGGTCGTGGCCTCGGTGATCTACGCCGACGAGATCAAGGCGAACTCCGTGGTCGCTGACGCGATCTACGTCCGCACTCTTCGCCGGCGGTAACCCGCGCACTCGTTCGGAAAGAAAAGGAGGATACGATGCCACGTTCCAGCATGGTCTTCACGTTCATCGTGCTCCTGGCGGCGTCAACCGGATGGTCGGCCAGCATGGAGAAGCATTCCGGAGTTGTCGTGGCGGCGGATGAGCGGCAGGTCACGATCGAGGAGATGGGGCCCTGGCGCGGTCCGAGCACTCAGCCCACGCGCCGGATCTTCCAGCTCACTGACGGCACCAAGGTCGCGCTGGCCGAGCGGACCAGTGACGGCGCCGACGGATGGCCCTGGGCGTTCAGCGAGCAGATGGTCCAGCCTTCGGATCTCCGTCCCGGCGACTTCGTGACGGTGACGACCGAGCCTCAGGGGGCGCGCGCCGTCGCGGTGGTCGTGCAGGCCGTGCGGCCGGGGTCGATGAGCGAGTAGCAGGATCGGAGCAGGAAAGCCTGCTGGGCGCGCGGCTACCGGGACTGCGTAGCCGCCGCCCAGCATGGCGGCCTCGGCGAGGCTCGCCGATCTCGCCTACGGCTCGCAGTGCTCGCGCAGATCCCACGGGAGAGAGGGGCCTAGGGCCGCCTACGCCGCGAACTCCCGCAAGACTCGCCCCGGCCGGCCGCACTCGCGCACGATGCCCCGTTCGTCCACCGTGCGCACGCCGTTGACCCACACGCCGTGCAGGCCCACCGCTGGCGTGTCGAGCCGCGAGGCTCCCGTGGGCAGGTCATTCACGCGGCGACGAGCCCCGCGCCCCACCGTCGCGGGATCGAACAGCATCAGATCCGCCCACGCGCCCGGCACGAGCCGGCCGCGGTCCTTGATCCGGTAGACGTCCGCCACGGTGCTCGTCACGGCGCGCACGGCCTGCTCCAGGGTCAGATCCCCGCGCTCGCGCACCCAGTGCCCGAAGAGGTGGAGGCCAAAGCCCGCATCGCAGAGGAAGGACAGATGCGCCCCCGCATCGGACAGCGCCACGGCCGTGTACGGGTGGCGCAGGAGGTCGGAGACCTTCTTCTCGTCGATGTTGAAGAGCCGACAGTCGAACATGGTGTCGAGGTCATCCGCCAGCCCCAGATCGAGGAAGACGTCGAAGGGCTCGCGCTTCTGCCCCCGCGCCAGCTCGCCGATGGTCTTGCCCTCGAGATTCTGCAGCGACGGGTTCTTCACTTCCGCGATCGTCAGGTAGTCCCAGTTCTCGTTGCTGATGCGGTTCGGCACGCCGGGCTGCCCCATCTCGTGGATCAGCGCGCGGCGGAAGCCGGGATCGGCCAGCACCTCGCGGTAACGCGTCTCGTGTGGCGCCTCGAGCGCCGGCCGCCAGGCCATCAGCGCCTCCAGCGGATAGGGGTGTCGCAGCGTGAACTCCATGCCGAGCGGGAAGCAGCCCACTTGCGCCCAGAGCTCGCGCCCGCGCGTGCGCGCCTGCTCGATCTCGCCCAGCTCCTTGAAGACGCGCTGGGGATCGCCCGGGTCCACGAACATGGCCGCGATCATGACGGGTCGACCGTTGGCGGCGGCGATCTTCTCGAGCCAGGGGATGGTGGAGGTCATGCCCTTGGTCAGCATGAAGACGCCGCGCTTGGCCTCGCCGAGCGCGCCCGTGAGCGCCAGCATTTCCCTCTCGTCCGCGAGCCGCGAGGGCATCGGGATCCCGTTCTCGCCGTTGTGCTGCTCGAGCGTGGAAGTCGCGAAGCCGATGGCCCCGGCCTCGAGCGCCTCGAGCACGATCCGCTTCATCTCCACGATCTCGGCGTCCGTTGCCTTCCGCGTGGCCGACTCCTCGCCCAACACATAGGTACGCACCGAGGAATGTCCCACGAAGGAGGCCACGTTCGGGACGACCCCGCGCCGCTCGAGCGAGCCCAGGTATTCCGGATAGCTCTCGAAGTCCCACTGGATCCCCGCGCGCATGGCCTCCAGCGACATGCCCTCGACGTGCGTGAGGTTGCGGATGATCAGATCGCGGT
>WNFV01022496.1_pt1 | contig 10140 bp, 10 predicted proteins | sample 5400101 | NCBI WGS metagenome assembly WNFV01 (sample SAMN13153361, study PRJNA577476) | soil metagenome | isolation source: 115 cm soil or saprolite under grassland replicate 1 | place: USA:California | collected 2016-06-15 | reverse complement strand
CCATCCTGGCCGAACTATAACCCGCCCCGCGGCCGAGCCGCGTTGACCCGCGTGGTAGATTCGAGGCGCTTTCCGGACCGGAGGCCTCGATGTCCACCCATCCCCGCGCCGGCCGGCCCGCCCAGCCCTCGGACCTCGTCGACATCGGCCGGCTCGTCACCGCCTACTACACCGATCGGCCCGACCCGTCCGAAAGGAGCCAGCGCGTCGCCTTCGGCACCTCCGGCCACCGCGGCTCGTCGCTCCGGCGCAGCTTCAACGAGGCGCACGTCCTGGCGGTCGCGCAGGCGGTCTGCGAGTACCGCAAGGCGCAGGGGACCAGGGGCCCGCTCTTCCTCGGCCTCGACACCCACGCGTTGTCGCTTCCCGCCGGGCGATCGTGCCTCGAGGTGCTGGCCGCGAACGGGGTCGAGACGCGCGTCGACGCCGCGGACGGCTACACGCCCACCCCGGTCGTCTCCCACTCGATCCTCACCTGCAACCACGGCCGCGGGGACGGCCTGGCCGACGGCATCGTGGTCTCGCCCTCCCACAATCCGCCCGACGACGGCGGGATCAAGTACAACCCGCCTCACGGGGGGCCCGCCGACCAAGGCGCCACGGGCTGGATCCAGGACCGGGCCAACGCGCTCCTGGCCGCCGATCTGCAGGGCGTCGCGCGCGTTCCCTACGAGCGGGCGTGCCGGGCCTCGACCACGCGCGGCCACGACTTCCTCGGCTCGTACGTGGACGACCTGCCCGCGGTCGTGGACCTCGAGGCGGTCCGGGAAGCGCGGGTGCGCATCGGGGTGGACCCCCTGGGCGGGGCCAGCGTCGCCTACTGGGGACGGATCGCGGAGCGCCATAGGCTGGACTTGACGGTGGTCAACCAGAGGGTGGACGGCGCGTTCTCCTTCATGACCCTCGACTGGGACGGGAAGATCCGCATGGACTGCTCGTCCCCCCACGCGATGGCGAGCCTCATCGGGCTCAAGGACCGGTTCCAGGTGGCGATCGGCAACGACGCCGACACGGACCGGCACGGGATCGTGACGCCGGGCGCCGGGCTCCTGAACCCCAATCACTACCTGGCCGCGGCCATCTTCTATCTCTACCGGAACCGCTCCGGTTGGCGTCCCGACGCTGCGGTGGGCAAGACGCTCGTGAGCAGCAGCCTGATCGACCGGGTGGCCGCGGCCCTCGGGCGCCGGCTGCTCGAGGTGCCCGTGGGATTCAAATGGTTCGTGCCCGGGCTGCTCTCGGGCGAGCTCGGCTTCGGAGGAGAGGAGAGCGCCGGGGCTTCGTTCCTCCGCCGCGACGGCTCCTGCTGGACGACCGACAAGGATGGCCTGATCCTGGGCCTCCTGGCCGCCGAGATCACGGCGCGCCTCGGCAAGGACCCCGGCGAGCTGTACCGCGACCTGGTCCGCGAGCACGGCGAGCCGGTCTACGAACGCACCGACGCGCCCGCCACCCCGGACGAGAAGGCCCTGCTCGGCAAGCTTCGGCCCGAGCAGGTCCGGGCCACGGAGCTGGCCGGCTCCCGGATCACCGCCATCCTCACCACCGCTCCCGGCAACGGGGCGCCCATCGGCGGGCTCAAGGTCGTGACCGAGGACGGCTGGTTCGCGGCCCGTCCCTCGGGCACCGAGGACGTCTACAAGATCTACGCGGAGAGCTTCCGTGGCCGCGACCACCTCCGGCGGCTGCAGGAGGAAGCGCGGGCCCTGGTCGGCGAGGCGCTCCGGGGGCGCTAGCGCTTGGACAAGTGCTTCGCCTGCCGGCACGGCGTTCCGAAGAAGGGGCGGCGCCGCTGTCCCGAGTGCGGCTACATGTTCCGGGGATCCGGGTGGGACGGGATCGACACGCACTGGAAGGCCAAGCATGAGAGCGTCCTGCCCTACGAGGAGTTCTGGGCGACCCTGTGCCGCAGCCACCGGGCCCCGAAGCCGCTCAAATGCCCCTCCTGCCGGAAGGGCATCCCGAAGGCCTGGCCCCGCCAGTGTCCCGAGTGCGCCCAGGTGTTCCGGGGTCGCGGCTGGGAGGGAATCGACGCCCACTGGAAGTCGAACCACGGCGACGTGATGAGCGCCGAGGACTTCCTGGCCTCGCTGTGCCCGGCCCATCGCGCAGCGGGGGATCCTCGGACCGGCTTCCTTCCCCTGGGAGAGGATTAGCCCTCGTGATCGGCCTCGCCGAGGCAACCTGATGAGGCGACGGCTGCTGCTGCTCGCGATGCTTGCGAGCGCGCTTCCGGCCCAGGCTCCTGCCCTCGGCTGCATTTGCCCGGCCGGGGTGAAGAGCCCAAAGAAGGCGGCCCGGGCGGCCGACGCCGTCTTCCTGGGGGTGGCGGAACGGATCGTCTTGCTCCAGGACGGCCACCCGGCGGGCCCCGAGGTCGATCGTTTGAGCGAGTCCGTCCGCATGATCGTGATCTTCCGGGTGACGAAGGCCTGGAAGGGGGTCCGTGAGGCGCGCATCGCCGTCACCACCGGGCCCGACCCCGACGTCGAGTGCGGCTTCCCGTTCGAGAAGGACGGCCAGTACCTGGTCTACGCCGACCAGGTGAAGTACGCCCGCGAGGGACGAGAGGGGTGGGAGCTCTCTACCAGCCGTTGCCATCGAACCCGGGGTGGACCCGTGGCGCTCTCGGAAGCCCGCGCTCTCGGGAAGCCGGAGTGGGCTCCTGCTCCCTACGCGACCAGGTAACCCTTCGCCAGCTCGCGGAACGCGGCGACCTGGGCCGCCTGCCAGCCCGAGTCACGGCCCAGCTCGCGGGCCAGCAGCTCGGCCGCCTTCGGGGCCATCTCCATCGCGGCGCGGGCGTTCAGGAACAGGGCGCGGGTGCGCCGGGCCAGGACGTCCTCCACCGTGCGCGCCATCTCGAAGCGCGCGGCCCACACCACCTCGGCCCCGCAGTGCGGCAGGGCCGGATGCAGCGGCGCCTCGAGGCCGGGGTCGGAGCGCATGAGGTCCTGGATGAGGAGGGCGTCGGCCCCGTACACGGAGAGGGGGCCGAACTTGGCGGCCTGGCGGTGGAAGCCGTGGATGTTGAGGTTGCGGGTGGGGCAGGGCATCTCCGGCAGCCGGGCCAGGGTCGCGGCCTGGTTGACGCAGTCTTCGGCCATGTTCCGGTAGGTGGTCCACTTCCCGCCGGTGATGGTGAGCAACCCGGAGGCGTCGATGTGGATCGTGTGGTCGCGGGAGAGGGCGGAGCTATTCCTTGTGTCGCCCGAGCGGACGAGCGGCCGCACGCCCACGAAGACGCTCAACACGTCGGCGCGCGTGATCGGCTTGCGCAGGTAGCGCCCCGCGGTCTCCAGCACGAACTCGATCTCCTCCTCGAAGGGCACCGGCTCCAGCGAAGGCTCCTTGATCGGGGTGTCCGTGGTCCCCACCACGGTGTGCCCGTGCCAGGGGATCGCGAACATGACCCGGCCGTCGCCGGTGTGGGGGACCATGATGGCGGCCCCCGCGGGGAGGAACGAGCCGTCGAACACCAGGTGGATCCCCTGGCTGGGGGCGATCAGGGGCGTGGCGTCGGGCTGGGCCAGGCGCCGCACCGCGTCGCAGAAGGGGCCGGCCGCGTTGATCACCACCTTGGCCCCCGCGCGGAGCTCCCGGCCGCTCTCCAGGTCACGGGCCACCACCCCGTCCACGAACCCCTCGGCGTCGCGGGTGAAGGCGGTGACGGGCGCGTAGTTGAGGAGAGCCGCCCCCTGTTCCGCCGCGGTGGCCACCATGTTGATGAGCAGGCGCGCGTCGTCAAACTGCCCGTCGTAGTAGACGACCCCGCCGCGCAGGCCCTCGGTCTTGATCGTGGGCAGGCGCTCCAGGGTCTCCTCCCGGGAGAGGATCTCGGAGCCGCCGAAGCCGTAGCGCCCGGCCAGCAGGTTGTAGACCTTGAGGCCGACCCCGTAGAACGGCGCCTCCCACCACTCGTAGTTCGGCACCACGAACGCGAGGTCGCTCACCAGGTGAGGCGCGTTCTGCCGCAGCAGGCCGCGCTCCTTGAGCGCTTCCATGACCAGCGAGATGTTGCCCTGCTCGAGGTAGCGCACCCCGCCGTGCACGAGCTTGGTGGAGCGGCTGGAGGTGCCCTTGCCGAAATCCGCCTGCTCGAGCAGCAGCACGTCGTACCCGCGGGCGGCCGCGTCCAGCGCCCGCGTCCAGCGCCACCCCCACCCCGGTGGCTCCGCCCCCAACGATCACCATGTCCCAGGGCTCGCGCTCGGAGAGCACGCGGCTCAGCATCTCGCCCCGGTTCACGGCTTCAGCTCCGTGGCTCCCACCCCTTCGCCCGCTCGAGAGCCAGCTTCCAGCGCTCGCGCAGCTCCTGGGCTCGCGCCGCGGGCATCTTCGGCTCGAAGCGCCGCTCCACGCGCCATTGGCTCGCGATCTCCCCGACGTTCTTCCAGAAGCCGACCGCCAGGCCCGCCAGGTAGGCGGCGCCGAGCGCGGTGGTCTCCGTCACCGCCGGCCGGGCCACCGGCACTCCGAGCAGGTCGGCCTGGAACTGCATCAGGAGGTCGTTCTTCGAGGCGCCGCCGTCCACCCTCAGCTCGCCCAGCCGCACCCCCGCGTCCGCCTGCATGGCGTCGAGGAGATCGGCCACTTGATAGGCGATCGAGTCGAGGGCCGCCCGGGCGATGTGGGCCGCCGTCGTTCCCCGGGTCAGGCCCACGACGGTTCCGCGCGCGTAGGCATCCCAATGAGGGGCCCCGAGGCCGGCAAAGGCGGGAACGAGGTAGACCCCGCCGGTGTCGGGCACCGAGCCCGCCAGGGCCTCCACCTCGGAGGACGACCGGATGAGGCCGAGACCGTCGCGCAGCCACTGCACGACGGCACCCCCGATGAAGACGCTGCCCTCGAGGGCATACTCGGTCACCCCGTTCCTCTTCCAGGCCACGGTCGTGAGGAGCCGGTTGCGGGACGCGGGCGCCCTGGTTCCCGTGTTCTGCAGCATGAAGCAGCCGGTGCCGTAGGTGTTCTTGGTGAGCCCCGGCTTCACGCACATCTGGCCGAAGAGGGCGGCCTGCTGGTCGCCCGCGATCCCGCCGAGGGGAGCCGAGGCCAGGCCGAGGGTGGTGGTGACCTCGCCGTAGACCTCGCTGGAGCTGCGCACCTCGGGCAGCACGCTCCGCGGCACCCGAAGGAGTCGGAGCAGCTCGTCGTCCCAGTCCCCGGTGTGGATGTTGAAGAGCAGGGTCCGCGAGGCGTTGCTGGGGTCGGTGACGTGGAGGCGGCCGCTGGTGAGGTTCCAGAGGAGCCAGGTGTCGACCGTCCCGAACGCGAGCTTGCCCGCTTCCGCGCGGGCCCGCGCTCCCTTTACGTTGTCCAGGATCCAGGCCACCTTGGTCCCCGAGAAGTAGGCGTCGAGCAGGAGGCCGCTGCGTTGCTGCACCGTGGGCTCCGCGCCCCCGGCGCGCAGGCGATCGCACGTCTCGGCCGTGCGGCGGTCCTGCCACACGATCGCGTTCATCACCGGCTGGCCCGTCTCGCGGTCCCACACGACCGTGGTCTCGCGCTGGTTCGTGATCCCCACCGCGGCCAGGTCGCGCGGGCGCAGGGAAGCGGCGGCCAGGGCCTCCACCGCCACCCCGATCTGCGACGTCCAGATCTCCTGGGGATCGTGCTCCACCCAGCCCGCCTGGGGGAAGATCTGGCGGAACTCGCGCTGCGCGACCGCCTTGATCGCCCCCCCCTGGTCGAAGAGGATCGCGCGCGAGCTCGTGGTTCCCTGGTCCAGGGCGAGGATGTAGGGCACTTGGAACCTCCGCCGGGTTTCTACAGAATGTCGCCGGTGGAAGCAAGCCCGAGGGGAGGGCGGAATGGGTAGAGGCACGGCGCGCGAGGCGGCCGCGGAGTTCCTAGGGACCTTCGTGCTGATCGTGTTCGGGTCCGCGGTGGTGGCGCAGGTGGTGCTCTCCGGCGGGTCGCACGGGGGCTACCTCTCGATCAACCTGGCCTGGGGCCTCGCGGTGACCATGGCGGTGTACGTGGCGGGCGGGGTGTCGGGCGCGCACCTCAACCCCGCCGTGACCCTCGCCCTGGCCGTGCACCGCGGCTTCCCGTGGTCCAAGGTGCTGCCCTTCTGGGGCGCGCAGGTCGCGGGAGCCTTCGCGGGGGCGTCCGTGACCTTCGTCGCTTACCGCGAGGCCTTCGACCACTTCGACCACGGGCGGCGCCAGGTCACCGGAGCCCAGGCGACCGCCGGAATCTTCGCGACCTACCCGCAGCCATTCCTCAGCAACGTGCCGGGCGGCCTGGTGGACCAGGTGGTGGGCACCGCCCTGCTGCTCCTCGTGATCTTCGCCCTGGGCGACGCGAAGAACCAGGCCCCCGAGCCGAAGATAGCGCCGCTCTTCGTGGGGGGCCTGGTCATCCTCATCGGAATGACGTTCGGCTACAACGCGGGCTACGCCATCAACCCCGCGCGCGACCTCGGTCCCCGGCTCTTCACGGCGCTCGCGGGCTGGGGCAGCGAGGTCTTCCGGGCCGGGAACGCCTGGTGGTGGGTGCCGATCATGGGCCCCCTCGTGGGAGGCGTGCTGGGCGGCTTCGTCTACGACCTGTTCATCACGCGCTTGCATCCCCGGGCGGCGTGAAGCGCGGAGCGCATGAAAGCAGCCCGGGTGTCCGCGTCGGTGTGCAGCGCTGTGTTTGGGGTCTCGACCGCCTTTCCCATCGCCGCCAGCGTCTGGCCGGCGGATGCACTGCCCACCTGGGTAGGGATTCTCGACGGTGTCCTGGCCTTCGCGGCGGTGGGTCTGGCCATCAGGGTCGTCACCCTGGCGGAGAAGCGCGTGGGCGACCGCGCAATCCTGGCCAGCTATCGGATCTACCGGGGGCTGGCCAGCGTCCCCCTCGCGTTGCTCGTGCCGTTCTTCGTGGTCGGCGACCACATCCGGTGGCACGTCCTGGAGCCGGGCCTGGCCTGGAGGGCGTGGCTCCTGATGTATACCCTGCCCGCTGCGATTGCGGCCTATCAGTCGGATCAGGGGCCCGACCGAGATGCCTCTTCCGTCGGATAGGCTCGCCGAGCTTCGCGGCTTGCTCGGGGAGCCCGAGGCCGCTCGCTTCCTTGTCCACGACGCGATCAACGCGGGCTCGGCAGTCCTGGCCTGTCTTCGGGAACTGGAGTCCCTCGGGGGGCGACCGGCTGCGGTGGCCAGCCTGGTCGTTCGGCAGTCGGAAGCGGCGTTGCGGCAACGCGTCGGCGTGCCGTTCGAGGCGATCGTCGCCGTTCCGTGGAACACCTGGGCCGCGTCCGAGTGTCCCCTGTGCCGGGCGGGCGTGAGCTGAGCCTCCTTCGTTAGGAACCGCACCGCCGAGCCGCGGTGTTACCGATCGTACTCGTTCTGGAAATAGTACGAAAGGTAACAACCGCCGCGTTTACTCTCGCGATGCCTGAGACTCCGGGTCAGTCCGCCGGAGTCACCACGACGTTGCGGAAGCGGACCTTGCCGTGGTCGCCCTGGAGCATCAGGGGGCCGGGCTCTCCCTCGAACGGGTTGATCGCTCCGCCCGTGATCCCGTCCACGTAGCCGCCGTCGATGATCGTCTTGCCGTTCAGGACCACCGTGAGGCGTCGGCCGACGAGCGTGATGTCGAAGGTCTGCCACTCCCCGGCGGGCTTGGTGGCGTCGAGCTTCGGGGCGATGCGGCTGTAAAGAGCGCCGCACCCGTGCTCCTCGGTCACCTTCGACGGGTCGTCGAGGATCTGGATCTCGTACCGGCCCCGGAGGTAGACCCCGCTGTTGCTGTGGGGCTCCACGTTGAACTCCAGGTGGAGCTTCAGGTCCTGGAACGTCTTCTCGCTCACGAGGTCGGCGTTGCCCTTGGGGTCGACGACCGCCAGCTCCCCGTTGACCACCGCCCAGCCCATCTTTGCCTTGGGGTCGCGGAGCTTCCAGCCCTGGAGGGTCGTGCCGTCGAAGAGGGTCACGGGGGGGCCCCACTTGGGCGCGGCGGCGGTCGCCAGCTCCGGCGCACGCTTGCCGTCGAAGTGGTTGACCTTGCCGTCGGGGTAGCGCACCTGGCCCTTGAGCACAGCCCCCTCGAGGCGGGCCTCGAACACGTCGGCCTGGCCTGGCCGCTCCTCGCGGACGACGTGGAGCGTTCCTCCCTCGACCGAGACCTTGGTGGCGGGGCCGGCGCTGCCCCAGCGCCAGACGAGCGATCCCGCGAGGCCGGCGTCCTTCTTCTCGACCTTGAACCAGCCGCCGACGAAGGTGTCTTCCGCGTCGGTGATGCGGACGTTCCAGCGTCCGACGTAGTCGTCGGCGGTGGCGCCCTTGGGGGGGGCGTCGGCGGATACCGATGCGGCGAGGATCAAGCTGAGAGCAAGCATTCTGCGCTCCTGTGGTGAGCCGCGGCGTGCGCGGCGACGGGAGGACGCTAGCGCCCGGGGCCCGGCGTGTCAATCGACTGGGGGTCTGGCGCTGATCCGTTAGAATCCGAAGCGGCATGAGCACGCGGGGCCTGACATGCATCGGCGTTCCCCTCCCCCAACGTGGGGCGATACATCGGAATGAAGTAATGTCGGTCGAGCCAATGCCAACTCCGACGCATTCCGATGTATCGGGAGGGATAGGGTAGGGGGTCGATGAATGAAAATCCTTCTCGCCCCCGACTCGTTCAAGGAGAGCCTGAGCGCCCGCGCGGCGGCCCTGGCCATGGAGCGGGGGGTGAAGCGCGCCATCCCCGATGCGGAGACAGTGGTCCTGCCCATCGCCGACGGGGGCGAGGGGACCCTGGATACGCTGGTCTACGCGACCGGCGGGACACTGCACTGGACGAGCGTGACGGGGCCGCTCGGGAGCCCGGTGGCCGCTCGTTACGGGACGCTGGGGGACGGGGTCACCGGGGTGGTGGAGACGGCCGAAGCCAGCGGCCTCCATCTCGTGCCGCCCGAGGAGCGCAACCCCCTGAGGACGACCACGCGGGGGACCGGCGAGCTGATCCGCCACGCCCTGGACCGCGGGGTCACCCGCCTCGTGGTGGCCATCGGGGGGAGCGCCACCAACGACGCCGGGGCGGGCGCGCTCCAGGCCCTCGGCATGCGGCTCGTCGACCAGACGGGAGCGCTCATCGGTCCCGGGGGCGGCAGCCTGAGCCGCCTGGCCGGCATCGACGCCGCCACCCTCGACCCCCGGCTCCGGGCGGCCGACCTGCGCGTGGCCTGCGACGTGACGAATCACCTGTGCGGCCCGAATGGGGCGAGCGCGGTCTTCGGCCCGCAGAAGGGAGCGACCCCGGAGATGGTGGCCGTCCTCGACGCGAACCTGCGCCGCTTCGCGGAGGTCCTGCGCCGCGACGTGGGGGTGGACGTGCTCGAGGTGCCGGGGTCGGGAGCCGCCGGCGGGCTCGGGGCGGCCCTCCTCGCCTGCGGCGGCCGGCTCCTGCCGGGCATCCAGCTCGTGCTCGACGCGGTCGATTTCGACGCGAAGGTGCAGGGCGCGACCGCGGTCCTGACCGGCGAGGGGCGCATCGATGCCCAGACGGCGGCGGGGAAGGTCATCGCCGGCCTGGCCGAGCGGGCGGCCCGGGCCGGAGTGCCGGTGATCGCGTTCGCGGGCTGCGTGGAGCCGGGCTTCGAGGCGCTCTACGAGCGCGGCCTGCTGTCGGCACATGCCATCCTGTCCCGGCCCGCGTCGTTTGCCGAGGCGCTCGCGGGGGCCGAGCTCAACCTCGAAGCGGCGGTCTTCGCGGTGGCGCGTCTTCTGGCGCGGGAGCCGCCGCCGCCGCCACCACCACCACCGGCGAAGGTGAAGCCGGTCAAGACGCCGCCTTCGCGACGGGGCGGGCGCTCCCGCTAGGGATACAATCGGCGCGTCGCAGAATCCCGACGAGGCCCCGATGTCCCGCTCCCTGCTCCTGATCAGCACCTCGGCCGTGCACGGCACGCCGTACCTGGAGCACGCCTTCGGTCCCCTCAAGGACTTCCTGGGTCCGGCGCGGCGCGTGCTCTTCATCCCGTTCGCCCTCCAGGACCACTCGGGCTACGCGGCGAAGGCGCGGGCCGCCTTCGCGTCGATCGGCTACGGCCTCGACTCGCTCCACGAGGCCTCCTCGCCGAGGGATGCCGTGGAGGGTGCCGAGGCGGTGTTCACGGGAGGCGGCAACACCTTCCGACTGCTCGCGGCCCTCTATCGGGCC
>WNFV01035103.1_pt1 | contig 10142 bp, 9 predicted proteins | sample 5400101 | NCBI WGS metagenome assembly WNFV01 (sample SAMN13153361, study PRJNA577476) | soil metagenome | isolation source: 115 cm soil or saprolite under grassland replicate 1 | place: USA:California | collected 2016-06-15 | reverse complement strand
CGACGACCGCAATGGGGGGAAGCAATTCCGCGAGCCCGCGCACGACCGTGGATTTCGCGGTTCCCTTTTCCCCACGCACCAGCACTCCGCCGATGCTGGGCGAGACCGCGTTCAGCAGCAGGCCAAGTTTGAGGTCATCCATGCCGACGATGGCGGTGAAGGGGTATGTCGCGGGTGGGCGCCGCGTCTCACGAGGTGAGACGCGGCGGGCGCCACGTGCCGAGGTTCGGGCCGAGCCTGCCGTCACTGCCGCGTCAGGCATGCGATCTCATCCTTCCCCGGGTTCCGCGCCCGAAGCTGGCCTGCATCGGCGGGCTAGAGTCTCCTGGCTTCCGGATCGGCGCTCCCCCCGCCTTCCCGCCGCAACGCGGCAGTGGCATCACTGGGGGTCGCTCCCCGGTCACAGTTGCGCGACAGCCCCGGATTCGCACCGGGTTCCTCCGCTGATCTCGCCGACGTCTCAGCATGCCACATGGAGCGGGAATTCACCGCCGGGCGGCATGCGACAGCGGGCCCTGATGTTACTCAAAATGGGTTTGGACCCGTCCGCGTAGCCGACGGCCGTCTTCCGCGGCGGGTCCGCAGAGGCCAGTATCGGGTAAATATCCGGTATCGGCAGCCTCAAGAGCCTCAGTACGGAACAGACGGGTACACCGCACAAAGAGGTGACTATGCGCTCGTGCGAGCCTGGCGGCAGCTTCCCTGCGCCCGGCGTCCTGGCCGTTTCCTTTCTCGCTGGGGCGGTGCCGTTCTCGTTTTTCGCTGCGCGCGCGCTGCGGCATGTGGACCTGCGCGACCGCGGCAACGGAACGGTGTCGGCGACCGGGGTGTGGCAGGTAGCCGGGTTTGGGCCGCCGACACTCGCCGCCCTCGCCTGTGGCGCGGCTGTGGCCGGTCACAACTGGTCGCCGTTCTTGCGCGGCGCTGGTGGGCGCGGCCTGTCGGTCGCAATCGGCGGGCTGGCCGCGACCCAGCCGACCGGGGCCGTCGTGCTGGTGGCAGGGCTCGGGCTGGGGAAGCTGGCCGGGCAGACAGGTTTCGGCTGCCTGACCGCGGACGTGGTCCTCGTGCCCCTGCTGCGGCGGACGGGAGGGCGACAGGGCGCCGCGGCGGCATGGGCCGTTCTCATACCCATGCTCGCCAAGCGGCTGGCCGGAAACGGGCCGGCGCGCTCGGCCGACACCTATCTCGCCCGCCTGCTGTTCGACCGCGACGAGCTCTCCGGCCGCCCGCGCCCTGGCCCTACGCACGGTGGTACGCATCCCGGCCATACGCACCCTGGCCGCCTGCTCCACGGCCGCCGGTGGCACCGCGAACAGGCCGGGCCGTGAGGGAACTCCTCGCCCGGCGCCCGTTCCGCAGGCTCCTGGTCGGGCAGTCGATATCCGGCTTCGGCGACTGGATGACCACCATCGCGCTGATCGTCCTTGTCCTGCACGTGACGGGATCGTCCACTGCGGCAGGCGGAATTCTGGGGCTGCGCCTGCTGCCGTCGCTGGTGGCAGGGCCGCTGGCGGCCCGGCTGAGCCGCCGCATCGGCCGGCGGCGGGCCATGCTGGCCATGGATGCGCTACGGGCCGCGATCGTCGCCGTGCTGCCTCTGGCCGCTGCCCTGTGGTGGATCTATCTGTGGGCGTTCCTGCTGGAAGTGGCCGGCCTGGTCTTCCTGCCAGCCCGCGATGCCAGCGTGCCGATGCTGATCCGCGACGGCAATGTCAACCACACAGCCGACGGAGCCCGCGGCAACGAGCCGGAGCCACGGCGTCTGGAACGCGCCAACTCGCTCGTGCTCGCCACCTCTTACGGAAGCATTCCGCTGGCCGCGGCGGCGTTCGCCCTTGTCTTCTTCGGTCTTCAGCACGCCGGCCTGACCGGCTGGCGGATCCCATTCCTTGTGGTCTTCTGGGTGGATGCCGCGACGTTCGTGGCGTCCTACCTGGCAATCCGCGGGATCGACGTGACGGAGACGGACGAGCCGGCGCCTGACGGGGCGCGGTCGGCTGGCGGCTTTATCGCCGGGTTGCGACTGCCGCTGGTGCGGGCCATCCTGCCCGGTCTCGGGTGCGTCACGATCGGGATTGGCACGCTGTTCTCGGTCGGCATCGCTTACGTCGAAGAGGTCCTGGGTGCGAGCGGGCAAACGCTCGGCGTCCTGATCGCGCTGTTCGGGGTGGGCGCGAGTATCCCGCTCGCTTGCCGCCGGGTGATCGACCGGCTACCCATGATCCTCCAGATCCGGGTGGGCATCGGTGCACAGGGCGCGGTGGTGGCGGTGATGAGCGTCAGCGGCGAGCTCCTGCCAAGCCTTCTCGGCGCGCTCTGCTTCGGCGCAGCCGCCACGACCGCGCTCGTCGCCGCCGCCAGCCTGCTCCAGGAACGGCTCAGTGGCACCGACCGCGATCTTGGTTTCGCCGTGGTGCACGTGACCGCACAGGCAGGGCTGGCGGTCGCAGCGCTCGCCGCGGGAGCCGCGACCGATCTTGCGCCGTCGGTCCACTGGCCAGTCATCGGGCTGCTGGCCCCGCAGCAACTCGTATTGCTTGGCGCGGGCGCCGTGCTCGTGGGTGGTGGGTTCCTCGTCCATGAGCCCCGAACCAGGTCCACCCGGTCGCCTTCGCCCGAGCCATCCGGCATGGCGCAGGGCAACGGCTCGCACGATGTCGTTAGCCTGGGCGACCTGGGGGACAAAGCAGAGGCTCCCGGGCTTTGAGCGGCGCACGAGGCGAGGAGGTGCCGCGTGACGGTAGCGGTCCTGACCGACACGACGTCCGCGCTCCCGGACCGCGAGGCGGCTGAGTGGGGCATCCATCTCGTCCCTCTCACCGTTACCGTCGATGGCCGGACCTACCGTGACGGCGAGATCGCACCGGAGCATCTGGTCGGCGCCGACCAGCCCACAGCGCTGCACACGGCTGGTCCCTCCCCCGGCGAGTTCGTGCGCCAGCTCGAATCGGCCATGGCGCCGTCATCGGCAACTGCTGGCGGGGCCGACATCGGCGCCGCGGGTGCCGAAGGCGGCGCCGACGGCGCGGTGATCATCACCGTGGCCGAGGCACTGTCGAGCACGTACGCCTGTGCGCGGCTGGCCGCCGGGTCCTCCGCGCTGCCCGTCGAGATCGTCGACAGCGGCACCGCCGCGGGGGGGCAGGCGCTCGTCGCCCTAGCGGCAGCGCAGCAGGCCAGGGCGGGCGCCGGGCTCGCCGAGGTGGCCAAGGCCGCGAGGGACGCGGCAGCCAAGGTCCGGCTGGTCGGATGCATGCGGTCGCTCGACCGGCTCGTGGCCAGCGGCCGGGTGCCAGAAATTGCCGGGGTCGCGACCAGGCGGCTGGGGGTTTGGCCGATGTTCGAGCTCAGCGCCGGCCGCATCCGCCCGCTGCGGCCAGCCAGAAGCGCGGTCAGTGCCATTGACAGGATCGCCGACATGTGCGGGCGCGGTGCCACCGAGCGGAGCCGTTCCGGCGGGGAGGACGTGGTCGCGGTCGTAATCGTCCTCGAGTCAGGCCTTCCCGATGCCGCAGTCAAGCTGCTGGCCCGGGTGCGGGAACGCGCCCGGACCGGGTACGAGCTGAGCACGCCGTTTGGCAGCGCGATGACTGTTCACACGGGAACCGGCGTGCTGGGACTTGCTTGGCTGTGGCGCCCCCGCACCGCGGCCGGGCCCGTCCGCAGGACAGTCTTTGCGTGCCCTGCCGCACGGACAGTCTCCGGCTCACCGCCGCCGGACGTTCAGCTTTCTGCCAGCACGTTCTCAGTCTTGGCTGGCAGTTGGCCTGTGGCGGTGCGAGAGATAGAAACGCACACAATTACCGCACGGCAACGTGAACTCTGTCGAATGGAGCGTGCATGGCGGATCCAGGTTCTTCCCGCGTTCTAGTGACCGGCGGCACCGGTTTTATCGGACGCCGCGTCGTACGCGCACTAATGCAAAGCGGGGCGGATGTCACCGTCGCTGACAAGCAGTCCTTCCCTGATGGCGTGGTCGACGGCGGCGTCCGGACCGTCCTTGGTGACCTGCGAGACCCCGGGGTTGCCACGCGTGCGCTAAGCCATGGCACGGACGCGGTCGTCCACCTCGCGGCGCTTACCTCCGTGCTGCGTTCGGTCGAGGACCCGGCGGGCACCTACGAGATTAATGTGGCGGTCACCGCGAGCCTGCTGGAACTGGCGCGCAAACACCAGGTCGAGACGTTCCCTTTCGCTTCCACCAATGCGGTCGTCGGAAATGTTGGCCGCGCGGTAATCACCGAGCAAACCCCGCTGCGTCCGCTTACACCGTATGGGGCGACGAAGGCGGCCGCGGAGATGCTGCTAAGCTGCTACGCCGCCGCGTACGGGATCAAGGGGTGCGCGCTGCGCTTCTCCAACGTTTACGGTCCGGGCATGGCCGCCAAGGACAGCTTCGTCCCCCGGCTCATGCGGGCGGCGCGATCCGGCACCGGCGTCGATGTCTACGGCGACGGCTCCCAGCTTCGCGATCTGGTGCACGTGGACGACATCGTCCACGGCTTGCTGACCGCGTGGCGGGTCGGCCATAGCGGGCCGCTGATCCTCGCGTCCGGCAAGTCCGACTCCGTCAACGACATAGTGGAAGCGGCACGGAAGGTCACGGGCGAGCCAATTCCCGCCCGTCACGTGCCGCCCAAGCCGGGTGAGATGCCTGCGGTGCTCGTCGACATCTCGGCGGCCAGGGCGCTCGGCTACCAAGCCGCCCACACGCTCGAATCCGGTTTGGCCACTGTGTGGCCGGAGTTCGCGCCCGCGGCGGACGCGCTAGCTCGAAACGGACACGGCACGCCAGCAGGAAACACAACACAAGCCACCGGAGCGGAGGCAGTTAAGTGACAAGCCCGGAGCCAGGGGACCGATCGATCGATGACGCCGCGGCGAGCGCCTTCGCCGCCGAGAACGGCGACCGTGGGCGCCAGCTTCCGCCCGTTGCGATCGTGATCGCCGCCTACAACGAAGAAGGCTCGATCGGGCCCGTCATCGACGCTCTCCCCGCCACCGTCTGCGGGCTGGCCACCGCGACGATCGTGGTTGTGGACGGGTCCGTCGACCGCACAGCGGCCGAGGCGCGCGAACAAGGCGCGCTCGTGTGCGACGTGCCTGTCAACCGGGGGCAGGGAGCTGCGCTGCGGCTCGGCTACCGGCTAGCTCGCGAGGGCGGGGCCCATTACATCGTGACTACCGACGCCGACGGCCAATACGACCCGGCCGACGCGGAGCGGCTGCTGGCGCCCGTGCTGGCGGGTGACGCCGACTTCGTGACGGGATCAAGAAAGCTCGGCAGCGAAGAGACCAAGGACCCGGTGCGGAGGCTCGGCGTCCGGGTATTCGCCACCACGATCAGTCTTTTGACCGGCCAGCGCATCAGCGACCCGTCGTTCGGCATGCGGGCGATGCGCGCCGAGGTGACCGGGGCCGTCCAGCTTCAGCAGCCGCAGTACCAGGCGGCGGAACTGCTGATCGGCGTCATCGCCCGCGGCTTCCGGGTGGCCGAGCGCCCGGCGACGATCCGCCGCAGGCGGGTTGGTCAGAGCAAAAAGGGCCACAACCTGTTCGTCTACGGGCCCCGCTTCGCCGGCGTGGTGATCGGCACCTGGTGGCGGGAACGTCACCTCGCGGCGGACGCCTCGCGGAAGCCTTCCCCTGCGGACCGCTTGCTGAATGCTGGGTCGGCGGATGCGTCGCGAGCGGCCCTATCGGAAGACACCTCGGCCGACGCCTCCGCGCCCACATCGCGGCGCCGTGAACGAGAGGCCGAGGACGCCGCGCCGACGCCGACGGGCTCGGCCCGCCCCGATGGATCGGCAGCGGCAGAGGACTCGCCACCGGCCGCCCCCACCCCCACGGATGGCGGCGTGGAGCGCTTCGTGGAGTCCTTCGAGCCGCGATCCGCGAAGAGGACGTAGTGGAAGATCGCAAATCGCGACAGGAACGTCACCACGTTGGCCAGCAGGTAGGCCGCCCCCGTGAAGGCCAGCCGTGGGATCGGCCGCAAGCCCAGCGAGAGCGCCAGGTGGTGCGCCAGGCTTGTTGCCGACGAGAGGACAAGGATGGTGCCCACCGCGATCAGCCAGAATGGCAGCGTCTCCTTGAGCAGGTGGGGCCTGCCCCGGCGCTCCCAGGCCCAGCGGCTGAGGACATAACTCGTGACCGCGCCGGCAAACCACGCGATGACAGCGGAGACGGTTGGCCACAGGTGTGCGATGCCCAGGCAGGTGAGCAGCGTTACCTCGCTCGCGCCGAGCGCCATCGCCGAACCGAAGGCAAACCGGGTGAACCGTCTGCCGACCGTACGGACGCCGTACCGATACACTGCCCGGACGACGGCCGAACGGCGGACCGCTTTGGTTATGCTGCGCAACGCAACTGTCATGGTTCCCTCAGCTTACGGGTCATGGTGACCGACGATAGCGGATCAACCGGAGAGCGCGGACACGGACGCGTCCGAGGAAGTGAAGGAGCTAGTTCATGAAGATCTTGGTGTTGGGTGGGGACGGCTACCTGGGTTGGCCGACTGCACTGCACCTGTCGCACGCCGGTCACGACGTGGCGGTGGCTGACAACTTCGCGCGTCGGCAGTACGACCATGAGCTTGGAGTGGAGAGCCTCGTCCCCATCGAGACGCTCGCCACCCGCGTTTGCGCATGGCGCGAACTCACCGGAAAAGAGATCAAGCCCTATATCGGGGACCTCACGGATGCTGACTTCACGTACCACATGATCAGCGACTATCACCCCGATGCGGTCGTCCATTTCGCCGAGCAGCGCGCCGCGCCCTACTCGATGATCGATCGCAAGCATGCCGTCTACACCCAGCACAACAACGTGATCGGCAACCTCAACCTGCTGTACGCCATCGCCGAGACCGACCGTGACATCCACCTGGTCAAGCTGGGCACGATGGGCGAGTACGGCACGCCGAACATCGACATCGAGGAAGGCTGGCTCGAGGTCGAGCACAAAGGCCGCAAGGACCGCGTGCTCTTCCCGAAGCGTCCCGGCTCCTTCTACCACCTGTCCAAGGTGCATGACAGCCACAACATCGAGTTCGCCTGCCGTATCTGGGGACTGCGCGCTACCGACCTCAATCAGGGGGTCGTTTACGGGCAGCAGACTCCACAGACCGCCGCGGATGACCGCCTGGCCACACGCTTCGACTACGACGCGGTCTTCGGCACGGTGCTGAACAGGTTCTGTATCCAGGCTGTCCTTGGACAGCCGCTGACGGTTTACGGCAAGGGCGGTCAGACCAGGGGGATCATCGACATCAGGGACACCGTACGGTGTGTCCAGCTCGCCTGCGAGAACCCGGCGGGACGCGGCGAATTCCGCGTCTTCAACCAGATCACTGAGTGGATGTCGGTCGCCGACATCGCGGAAACGATCGCCACGTGCTGCCCTGAGCCCGTGCAGATCGAGAACCTGGACAACCCGCGGGTCGAGGCCGACGAGCACTATTACCGGGTCACGCACACGGCGCTGGTTGAGCTCGGGCTGAAGGCGCACCTGCTGTCGGACACGCTGATCGAGTCGCTCCTCGAGATCACCAAGCGGTACGCGCACCGGGTGCGGCTGGAGGCGCTCCGCCCGACCGTCAACTGGCGCACCCCGCTGCCGCGAGCGGACTGAGGTTCGCTGACTGAGGTTCGCTGACGCATCTGGCGGAACGGCCGCCCCGGGACTGCGGCCGGTGGTCCACCCCGCGTGTTAGTTGATCTCTAAACCCGCCAACGACGGTGCCGGAGTGAGCCCGCAGCCAGCTTGATCCCTTACGTCGGAGCCTTTTCAGCGCAGACAGCTGAAAAGGCTCCGACGTAGCGGATCATGGACGGCCCGGCTGGCATCAGGGTGGCAGTACACCTTGACGGCCATGCGGGAGCGGCCCCGGTGGCCCACCGCGGCCCCCTGGCGGGCTGATTCAGAACAGCCCGGATAACGCCTGCAATGTGACGTCGAGGGTCCTGTCATCTGCTGCGGCATGGGCTCTAACTGGTCAGGCCGAGCTGACGCAGCCGGTCACGGCCGACGAAGGTGAACATTTGCGTGAAGCGGTGCGCCCCCACCCCGAAGCCCAGGTCAGGCTCGGTAACGAACTGACGCTCGAAGCCGCGCTGCTCGAACCACCGGCAGATCTGTGGCACCAGGTCAGGCGGCCGTCGGTGGCGTGTCCACAGCACAGTGGCGCCGCACTGGCACAGACTCGGGCAGTACGCGATGGTCATCTTGACGTCCTGGTCAATGATGTTGCCAAACAGGCCACAGAGCAGCACGACATCCGCCGGCACCATACCCAGATACTGATCGGTGAGCGCGGCGTCGCCCGTCACCACCTCGATGCCACCGAGCCCAGCGGCCGCAGCGGCGCCCCGCGCGGCCGCCGCATTGCGGGGGTCAAGCTCGACGAGCCGTGCCCTAACCTCATGCCTGCGCGGGTGCGTTTCTAGTGCACCCAGCAGGTCACGGCCCTGTCCGGCGCAAAGACTCACCACGCGGACCGGCCCGGGGGCGCCGGAGTCGAGCGCAAACCGAATTTGCTCCTGGACTACGGCAAGCCGCCGGGCAAGATTGGACGCGGGAGCGTCGTACCCGTCGTGCCAGGTGTGCCAGTCCTTCCCTTGGCCAGTCACTCGCGTTGCGTCCCTCCGTTCGGATAACACCTACTGGCGGAGGTGCCTATCCGAGCCCTGCGGTAATCCACAGAGTCAGTCCCAGGTGCGGGCGAGTAGCCAGTCGTCAGTCGCGGTGTCGTGACGCAATTCGTAGATGCCGCGCGGCGCGTCCCGGCCAGGCGACGCGCGCACCCGCCAGAACTGACGAGTCAGCGGCACATCTGGATCCGGGCTCTGCTCACGCCACCAATCGCGGCTGACGACTGAATGATCGAGTATCGCTAGCACGGTGTATAACCTACCCCGCCATACGAATCTGGTCGGCCTGCCGTCGTCATGCGTCCAGACCTCGATGGGATCGCCATATACCCTGTTCACGCGCCTGCCTGCACTTCCGTCCACATCCCGCGTCCGATTACCGGCCCGCTGGATCCGTAGGGCCTGCGGCCCTTCACCTCACTTCTCCGGAAGCCACCCGGGGGAAGGCAGGTAGCACTACATTCGAACATATACTCGATTGTTAGCCAGAGCAACAGCCACCGTCAGCTCCGCGATACGGCCGATCCGGCTGGATCTAACGCGGGGGTGTCAGCCGGGGTTGGTGAGCCTCGCCTGGCGGCGGCTCGCGGCCTCCGTCGCATGACCATGCCTGCGCGGATCACCGGCAGCGGTTGCGGCCAGCCACCCCAAGCTGTCGCGTCGCGACTCGCTGACCTGCGACACTACCGATCATGCGCACGCTCATCGTCGACCACCCGTTGATCGCGCACAAGCTCACCACGTTGCGCGACGCGGCCACCGAAGCGCCGACCTTCCGCCGACTCGCCGACGAGCTCGTCACGCTGCTCGCCTATGAGGCGACGCGCGAAGTGCGGGTCCAGCCGGTGTCCGTGCGGACGCCGGTCGGCCCGGCTGACGGGGTCAAGCTGGCTCGCCCCGAGCCGCTTGTCGTTCCCGTGCTGCGAGCTGGTATCGGGATGCTGGATGGTATGGCGCGGCTGCTGCCAACCGCCGATGTGGGGTTCGTCGGGCTGGTCCGCGACGAGGAGTCGCTTGTCGCCTCCACCTATGCCGACCGGCTGCCGACCGACCTGACCGGCCGGGAGGCGTTCGTGCTTGACCCGATGCTGGCCACGGGGGGCACACTCGAAACGGTCATCGGGATGCTTGCCGGGCGCGGCGCGACGGCCGTGACGGCAATCTGCCTGATCGCAGCCCCGGAGGGCGTGGACAGGGTCGCCGCCGCCTTTCCCACCGACGAGCCGCTGCCCGTGCGGGTCGTCACGGCCGCGCTTGACAGCCATCTTGACGACCGCGGCTACATTGTGCCCGGGCTCGGCGACGCCGGTGATCGCCTGTTCGGCAAGATCTGAGTCGCGCAGCGGGCGGGGGACCGGATGGCTCACCCCGTGACGGGCGGCTGGGCAGCGGGAGACTAGATGCCGATCGGGTGCCAGACCGTTTTGGTTTCGAGGAAGGCCAGCATCCGCCGCAAATCCGGCTCGCGGTCCGACGCCTCGGCCTGCG
>WNFV01021730.1_pt1 | contig 10146 bp, 10 predicted proteins | sample 5400101 | NCBI WGS metagenome assembly WNFV01 (sample SAMN13153361, study PRJNA577476) | soil metagenome | isolation source: 115 cm soil or saprolite under grassland replicate 1 | place: USA:California | collected 2016-06-15 | reverse complement strand
CGCTCGGCTCTTACCCGTCAAGATCCGTAGTCCGCCGCAATAGGCACTGCACTGGAAGCGGTCCGAAACGCGGCACGGCCGCCAACTTCGACCCGGTCTGACATGTGGCCGGCCTTGGACGCTGCCGTGGTGTCAGGTTGTCGCCGTGTACCTGGCGAGCAGCGCATCGATCGCTTCGTCACCGGTTGGCTCCGAGTGCCGCGTGGGCGCGCCGGCGGCGAGCAGCGCCTGGACCGTCCCCGGATAGTCGCCGTCCTCGGCGCGGTTGTTCTGCAGCCCCCACACCGCGCAGTCCAGCGGCGTGGGGCCGTCCTCATCGAACGCGCAATCGTGCAGGTCCGCGCCGCGTTCGATCAGCAGCCGCACCGTTTGCGTGCGTCCGTGCATGGCGGCCTGGTCCAGCGGCGTGAAGTTGCTCCAGCCGCGGGTGTCGACCGGCATGCCGGCATCCAGCAGCGCCCGCACCACGTCGGTTCGCCCCAACAACGCGAACTGGCCGAGGATCCAGCCGTAGTCGTCGCCGGCCGGATTGCCCTTTGCCGGCGGTACCGCGGTGGGCAGGCGCACCGACTCGCCGCGGGCGACGGCCAGCACCGCGGCGTCGACGGGATCGAGATCCGCGGTCGCGCCGCACGAGGCGAGCAGCTCGTAGGCGGCCAGATGCCCGCAACGGGCAGCCAGCGCCAGCGGTCGACGGCCGGCGTCCCAGCGTGTCCACGGCAGGTTGACGTCGGCGCCGGCGTCGAGCAGCATCGCGATAATCGTCAGGCCGCGCCCGCGGGCAATGGCGTGGTGCAGGCAGCAGCGGTCGTTGACGTCGACGCCACGGTCGAGGAACCACCGCAGGCCGGGGGCATCCTCGAAGTCCAGCTTGTGGATGACCAGCCGTTCGAAGCCCGGCTGGTAGAGCAGGTCCAGAAACCCGGTGTCCGACCGCTCGCAGGCGTGATAGAACGCGTCCTCGTCCTTGCTGGCACCACGCTCGGCGAGGAGCCGGACGAGCGCGAGATCGCCACGCTCGACCGCATCGCACAGCACCGACCTGCGACCCTCGCCGCCCCATTCGATGGTGTGGCTGTCCGGGCCGGCGCCAGCATCCAGCAGCAGCGTTGCGCATGCACGCACCTCCGCCGGCGAGCCGATCGACCGGCGCAGCAACACCAGCAGCGGCGCCAGTCCGTCGACCGCCGCGGTCACTGCCGTCGCATCGGCGCGCAGCAGACGCGCGAGCCCCGCGCTGTCGGCGAGCACCAGCGCCCGCTCGATGCCCTCCAGGCTTCCGGCCTGCACGTGATGGACCAGCTTCGGCCAGCTATCAAAGCCGTACTCGCGGGCGATCTCGTGCTGCGCTCGGCTCAAACCGATCGCACGTTCACGTTTGCGCATCTTCGCCTGCTTGCGCAGATACTCAAGCGATGGGCGCTGTGGTAGCTCGGGCACGGCGAACCCCTGTCTACCCGTGTCCGCGTCCGCGGGCCGAGGTCCGTCGGCTATGTGTGGCACTGCTGCCGGTGGGATAGTCCCTGCCCCGCGGACCGGATGCGCCCGGCGACGCATCGCGATACTACCCCGCCCTATGCAACGAGCCGGCCTCCACCACCACCCTTGCCGGCAGCCCGGCCGGCAGCGGCGCCGTTTCTCCGGCCGTCGATGACACAGGTCGCCCCGGATCGCCGGCGCCCCTCCGTGTGGCCCGATAGCGCCACCGCGACCATGGTGACCCCGACCACGTCGACGACCTCGGCGACCTCGTCAGATCGCCGCACGTCGGCCGAGAAGGTCGCGGCGAGCCTCGGCCGTTGCTGCGTCGAAGCCAAGACCGCCAACGTCGACGTAGGGCAGCCCCAGGCGGACGCACTCACGACGGTAGCGGCCGCTTTCCCGGCGTATCCACGCCGCGGTGGCGTCAAGCTCGGCGGGCGGGGCGCCCTCATGCTGCGCCTTCGACCCACGATAAGAGGCGAAATCGTCGGCGGAGAAGCCGACGCTGCCCAGAAAGCATGACCGGACGGTGATCCCGGGCAGCGCGGCCGACAAGCGCGGAACCATCGACGGCACGATGTCCGGCCCTTCAACCAAGAACTGCTCGGCTTCCTCGCCGCACACCTCCACAGCCTGCTCGATGTGCGGGTACATCAGTTCGCCCACCGCCGCGGCCGGCACGTTGCCCTGATCGAGCTCGTCGAGCTCGGGAAGGACCCTGCGGAGGACGGTTCGCAATACATCGGTGGGCAACCACGGGATCCCGTCGCTGAGCAACAGCCGTTGCGCCAACGCGGACTTGCCCACCCGGGCCGGGCCGCCAATCAGATACACGCGATGAGTCACCCCACGATGCTCGCAAATCCCCGCCCACAGCCCCACGCGGCCGTCAGCTTCACCCACGATGCTGGCCCGCCCGCGCGCAGCCTCGGGCGTTGCCCCCCGCCCGGAACTCGAACCAAGCCGGTCGGTGCCCTCCCGGGGGGCACATCAAAGAATTGCGCCAGCCTGACAGGCGTGTTGATCACCAAGGCGACCTACCCGCTGCCGCAGTCCACGAGACCTTCGGGGCATGGGACTGCGCGCCGATCAGGTCGAACGCTTCCGCCCGCCTCCCGCATAGAAAGCGCGGGCCGGATGCTACGGCCGTGCGGCTATCCCAGCAGGGCGCGGGCATGGTCGGCGAAGGTCTTCGCGTCGAGGGTGAGGTCAGCGGCGGCGCGTCAACACCCGCAACGGTGTGGTAGACCCAACCGTCGCAGGTTGCCGAGTCGCTACGCCATCCGTAGGTCCGTTGCCACGGAGAGCGTCGGAGATTGGTTGAACTCGGGCGAGCGACTTGAACGCCCACGTCGGCGGCAGCGCCGGCCAACCGTGGCCCGTTCAGCGGCCGGGTGACCTTCGCTCGCGGACCACCGGAAGGACGAAGTCGCAGCTCACCACGATTGTGCAGCGGTTCGTATGCTGTAACCCACGCTGCACCCGTGATCAAGGCTCTGACCTGGTAGTCCTCCCCAGATCAGAGCCGTTTCACATCCATAGTGGACGGTTGTGTGCTCCTGGTGTGCTCTGGAGCCGACGGACGGTTCCGGTCGCTGGCGGACTGGACGGACCGGACGGCACGGCCGGGGGTCCGGCGGTACCTGTTTGCCCCGGCTGGCTCATGCCGCCGGCGATGTTCTTGCCTCGGGCGGGTCCGTTGTCAAAGCCCTGACGAGTGCGACTCGCGGTGGCCACCGACGTGCCGCACGGCGCGGCGAAGGGCGCGGATGGCACCAGAGAGCAGTCGCTGGTCAGTGGCAAGATCAGCCGCGTCCGATGCTCAGTCGCCGATGGCCTTCGTCCTCAACCGGCCGCGCGGAATGCGGCAGATCCGCATGGCCGCGCGCTGTGCGCGGCAGAGGGATACCGTGGCTGGCGACGCAGAACGCCGAGGGATCAGTCCAAGACCTCGAAGAAAGGGCGGCGACGGGCTAGTTCGCGACGATGCGCGGGCCACTCCGCGCCGCATCGACATGCTATCGCTATCACCATCGCGCACTTGCATGGGCCCAGGCCTGTGCGTTCCCTTCGTCCGATTGATCGATCTGGTGTGATGGACGTATGGAAGCCGACAGCTACAGCCGGTGGAGCGTGCGGCGTGAGGAAGCAGCGGAGAGTCTCGCCGCGGGCGCTCTGGACTGGATGATCGGGTCAACGCGCACCACCGAGGTCGGCCTGACCTGGGGGAACACCGCGGTCGACGACGAGGCTGACCACACGCTGTACAACGGTGGAGCGGGTGTCGTGCTCGCGTTGTTGGAGGCTCAGCACCACTTCCGGGACGACCGGTACGGCGATGCGGCCCTGCGCGGCGCGGCAGCATTGGCTGCGGTTGACGGCGAGGAGAGCTGTTGGTTGTATTTCGGCTTGACCGGTATGGCTGTGGCCCTTCGCGCGGTACATGGCCTACTCGGCGACGAGCCGGCGGCCCGGGCAGCGGACCGGGCACTGAGCCGCGTGCGTTCGCGTTTCGACGGAAGGCGGTGCGCTGCACGCCGGCGACCTCGATCTGGCCGTCCTTGCGGTCGTGCCTTACCTCGACAGCGCCGACCCGACACCCGGCGGGGTCAACTGGGCAGTTCGCCCAAGCCCCGCGCGGTCCCATCACATCGCGCACGGAACGCTGGGCATCGTGTACGCACTTGCAGCCGTGGGCGCCGCCGCCGGCCGCGACGACCTGATCGAGCTGGCTCTGGCGGGCGCGGCCGACGTGGTGTCGCGTGACGAGGCCGGACCGGCGGGCTTTCTCGTCCCACATTCCGACCCGCAACACAGACCCGAGCTGATCGAGCGCTACAGCTACGGCTGGTGCAACGGCCCAGCGGGCGACGCTCAGGTCTTCCGTCTGCTCGGTGCGCTGACCGAGGACGCTGCCTGGACCACTCTCGCCGACCGGTGCTGGCATACCGTTACCCACTGCGGCCTTCCACGCCGCGTGCGCCCCGGCTTCTGGGACAACAACGGCCGCTGCTGCGGAACGGCCGGAGTTCTCGCGCTGGCCTGCGACCGGCACATTGAGCAGGCCCAGCCGCTCGAATTCGCCAATCTGCTGGTCAACGACCTTATTACCCGGGCGACAGTCGACGCGGACGGGGTGCGCTGGTCAAATCACGAGCACCGCGTGACGCCCAGCACGCTCGAGCCCCGTATCGGGTGGGCGATGGGCAATGCCGGCATCGTTCGTGAGCTGTTGCGGTTCGCCCGCGTCGCCGGTGGAGCGGATTCGGCGTACGCCGTGCCCTGGCCCGACCACCCTCCTGCAGCGTCGCGGAGGGCGTCGTCCCAGCAAGACTGACCCCTTCGGGTACAACGCCTGCATCACCGCCGGCTCGGCAACGGAACACTGGCACACCGTCCGAGACACCCGGCGCCGATACCGCTTGCCGCGACGGTTCGCGCCGTGCCGTGACGGGACGTCGGCGAGGAGACGCGCCCGGCATGCCGCAGGTCGCCTGCACGCTCATCGGCAGTTCCGGGGGCAACCGGCCCCGTCGTTACGTTCCGTGGCGAGCCTCATCGCGGCAGATCCGGATGGCTTGGGGGCGGTGTGTTGATGTCTCCTCGCCGGGTTGGTGGGGGCTCACCGGCTCGCGTCGGCGACTTCGGTGGCGCCCGTGCGTTCCCGGCTCGTGCGCGCGGACGGTACGCTTGAAACGGTAGGTGGTCCGGCAGCGAGCCGTTGGCGCACCTGAGTCATCCGTTCCGGGCTGTGGTGCGGCATCTGCCATCGGGTCTCCAGCCACCAGGTACAGCCCGCTTGCGCCCACGGCAGCACCAGGGCTGCCGCTGAGGCCGGGTCGACGTGTGGTGTTTCGCCCTCAGCTATCAGGTCGAAATCGGGCCGCGCGCCGTGCTCGGTCAGCCAGGCCCGCACGGTTCGGGCGTCGTCAGGGTTGCCGGTGTCGGTGGCGTACTGCGGTATGACGCCGTCGCAGCGCAGCACGCGGCGCATCGACTTGGGTCTGGGCCAGGCGCCCACGACCCAGATCGGGATGCGAGGCTGGACCGGTCGACCGACCTCGGCAAGGTCGCCGCGCGGGCAGCCGTAGTGATAGTGACGGCCGTGGAATGCCGTTCCACCGGCCCAGAGTTCGTGGATCAGATCGATGCCCTCGTCGAGCATCTCGGCCCGGGTACCCAGATCGGTCACTTCGCCGGTCGCGGGCAGGCCGGTGTCCACCGCGCCCAACCCCACAGCGAGAACCGCCCGGCCGTTGGACACCTGGTCGAGCGTCACTACCTGACTGGCCACCTTCCACGGCCGTCGCCACGGCAGCGGCGTCAGCAACGTGCCCAACCGGATCCGAGTCGTCCGCGCCGCCATCGCCGCCAGCAGCGTCCACGCATCCACCCCGTAGGCGGCCTCCCACACGAACACCCCGTCCCAACCCGCCTGCTCCGCCAGAACCGCCTGCTCTGCCTGCTCCGGCGCCGGCCCACCGGGCAGAACCATCCCGTACCGCATAGCGCTCGGTCTACCACCCACCCCCGACAGTTCCGCGCCGGGGAGAGACAACGCCACCGGCAACGAGCCCAACGGACCGGCCGTGACGGCCGCATCATCCGCCACCTGACACCGTGCCCAGCGCCCGCTCCGCGGCAGATCAGTGCGTTGTTCTACTGCGAGCCGACCAGGATGCAGAAGGGGTGTCCCGCCGGGTCGGCGAGAACGTAAAGAGGCTCTTCGGATTCTTCGGTTCGGTCCAAGAACACGCTGGCCCCGAGCTCCTCGGCTCGCCGACGGTGTCGTTCCAGCTCGTCGACCGTGGGGACGCGAAAGTCCAAATGCATCTGCTTGGGAACATCGTGCGACGGCCAGGTAGGTCGCGCCAAGGTGGGGACCTCTTGGAAGGCGAGCACCCGGTTACCGTCACCGTCGATCAAGACGAGCCAGTCCTCGTCATCTGCGCTGCCATCCGTTGGGGGTTCGTCACCAGGGCGGTACTGCAATCCCAGTAGTTCGCGGTAGAACTCAGCGAGGGCTCGGACGTTGGTCGCGTCCACTGCGGTGTGCATCAGCACGGGATAGGTAGACATCGAAGGCGCCTCCTCGGTGGGTTCGAGCCAGGCCATCTCACCACGAAGTAGTTGAGCCCCGACATCCTGACATCGGCAGTTCAGGACGCCGGGCGGCACGAGCGCAGGTCACCGGCTGTGACGAGCGGCGAATAGCGAGCGCGCACGATCGGCGGCAGATCCGTGTACCTGATCAAGGCCAGCATATGTGCCGCGCAGGGCCGCGATCGCGTACACGCAGCGCCCGTGTTGCACCTCCGCGCCTTCGTGGGTCGCGAGATGGGTCCCCTTCCACGGCCTTGCGATGGTCAGTCCGCCGGCTGCTCATCGGCGCTTGTACTGTCGAGCAGCTGTCGAATCCGCCGGACTTCATCGATTAACTCGCGATCAGAGGGCACGCTGAGAACGGTGAGGCCGGCAGGTCCTGGCGCCCGTTGCACCAAGCGGAGTGTCGCTGCAAGCGCAGCACGAAGATCAGCGAGATCGCGAGCCGGGTCCGTCACGTCCTGATCCTGCCATGATCGGTTGGTCGATGACTCCCGCGCGCTCGGCGGCATGTGAGTGCGCGGCTGAACCCGCGCACCGCGGCGAAGGAGCGCGTGGGTGGACCTCGACCGACGCGCAGACAACCAATCGGCGGTAGTACCGCCCGTCACTATCGACGATGCTGGTCAGACACAGGCCGCGGGTAGTGGGAGCAGATCGTGAATACAGCAATCGTGACGGTCCTCGTCACCGCCGTTGTCAGCGTGGGTACGACGTTGGTTGCCGTCTTCTATGGCCCAACGTGGAAAGACCGTGTTGAAGCGCGCCGCGCTTCGCGGCAGCGTTCGGAGCATCTGTTGGCCCGCTACTCCGAGCCGATGGCGCGGGCGGCCTTCGATTTCCAGAGCCGACTCTACAACATCTCCCGGAAATGGTTCCTAACCGGCTCGGATACTCCTGACGACTACCGAAGGCTCAGTACCCTGTGGCTGCTGGGACAGTTTCTCGGCTGGCTAGAGATCATACGTCGAGAGGTCCAGGTCATCGACTACGGGGATATACGTCGAACGGCGGAGCTGCAGCGGCACATCTTCGATGTCGTTGATATCTTCTCCACCAATTCGATCGACGATCCCGCCCTCCGGGTCTTTCGCGCTGAGCAGCGTGCCATCGGCGAGCTGATGGTCACGGAGAGGATCACCGGCGACTCGCGGCACAGCGACATCCTGGGCTACGCGGCCTTTGTGGAGCGACTGGAGACCGACCCGTCGTTCATGCGCTGGTTCTCTCGTTGGAACGACGATCTTGATGCGCTCATGGAGGGTGAGCAGGTGGGGGCGCGGCTGATACTCGTCCAGCGCGCACTGATCAACCTGATCGATTTCTTCGACCCTGAATGGGTGCGCTTTCCTGATCCGAATGAACGAGGAAGGATTCCCCTTCCACTGGAGTATCGGGACCGCAAGCGACTGCGCCCGGCGAGCGAAGTTGCGCGGTTCCGTTTCGACGTGGAGCCCTTTTTGATCGTGGATTCATGGGCGCGAGAGCGCGGCCTGCTAACGAAACGAGATGGCAATGCAGCCCGTGTCGTTCTGCGGGGAAGCTTGATCCGTTCACCGGAACTGGTGATCTTGTACACCGCGCCCTGGGTGGAAATTCACATCGGGCGCCAAGGCCGGCCCGTTAGGAATGACGGCACGCTCGTGGACAGCGGGAACACGAAAGTCAAACGAATCTGGAGAGAGCTAAATGTCAGTCAGACCGAGGCTTTAAACGCGCTACTCCGACGTTTCGATCGCCCCACCGTCCCCCTCGGGCGGCGCTGGCCATGGCCGAGATGGGTCCGATAGGAAACCCCCTCAACTCGGCACGTCCGGATGCCAACCTCCGGCGACCCGGTCACCTTCCGTGACGAGCGCTTCGCGGCATGTGCGGGCGTCGGCGCATGCCGGCTCGGAGCCGTCGAAATGCAGCCCCGACACGGCCGTAAGTTGCCGTCTGGTAGGCGTGGTCGCTCACGCGACCGATCGGCATAATTCAGGTGGCGGGATGTCTGACCACGACTCCGGCCGCTTGCGGGTCGAACCCAGCTGGCCACGTGGTGGTTCGGTCTGCCACCGCACCGGTGAGATGTGCGGTATCGAGCGTGGCTCCTCGCAGCGAGGCGCCTTCGAGATTTGCTCCCTGTAGCAACGCGCCGGTCAGATCTGCCGCGTCGAGGCTGGCACCGGCGAGGTCGGCTTCCCGCAGATCCGCCTCGGTCAGATCGGCTTCGTCCAGTCGCGCCCCGCGCATCCATGCCCGGCCCAGGTGCGTGCCCTCCAGATCAACACCGACAAGGTGCGCCCCCATCAGGTTGGCCCGGCGTAGATCCACACCGAGCAGCTCCAAGGGCTCGGCTTCGGGGCGGATCGCATTTCGCGCCAGAACGGTAAGGGCCGCCTGAACATCAGCGGCTCGCGCGACCAGATGCGGCACGTCGACGATGTCCGGTGGCGCACCCGATGCATCGCCGCATCCGGGCAGCGGCGCGTGCTGACGGATGTAGGAGCCGAGAATCTCGGCGATGGTGCCGGCATCGGTCGGCGAGTCTTTCGCGATGCGTTCGAGCGCGTAGATGCCGCCCAGACGCACGACGATCTGGTCGCTGCCGAGCTGATCCGTCGCGCGCGTGAAGCGTTCCGTGATCTGGCCCTGCGCAGCGATCACCAATTGGTCCTGGGTCGCCTTCAACTGGTCCGAGGTTGACCGCAGATTGTGCTGGAGCTGATCGCGGCTGACGAGCAACTGACGCCAGGTGACATACGCGCCGAGCAGCAGCACCAGCCCGCCCAGCGCCTGCAGGATGACCCCCCGCGCGTCGTTTTGAGCCCGCACGGCATCGCCGGCATTGCCGAAAGCGCTGCGCGGCGCGACACGGGCCGGCAGGACGACGACGGCCATGCCCAGGACGATCAGAACCGCAACGATGATCAGCAGCCACACAAAGCCTCGGCGAGCAACGCGTTGCCGAGCCCGGTGATTCATGGGGCCATGCTCCCATCGTTGCTCGTCGCTGCTGCGCCCTCGTTCGCCATGTCGACAGCTGGCGCCCGTCTGGACAGCATGTCGGTCGACCATTTTCGCTGATGACGAACACCCGCACATCGGCAGATCCGGATACGGAGCAGGCGCGGCGCGGGCGGCTGCTCGTAACGCAGCGTTGCCGAGGGGAGTGGTTGGCCAAGGGCGACTGTCCCCGGGATGCCTCTGGCGGCCGATGATCATCTGGAGTCCGATGGACGGTCAGCCCTCCATGTCGAGCCGTACCCGACTCGGCACCTGAGCCGGTTCCAGGACAGATGCCGCCCTTGTGGACCGGACAAGGGCCCGAAGAAAGCCGATTGATCGGGCATCCGGTACCCGAATCGGCCGTCCGATCAGGGCCAACCGTTGCCAGGCACCAACAGGACACATACCCCCAGCGCTAGCCCGAGTGTCCTGGCTAGCCCCGTCGTTCGCACATGCGATTGAGTGACTTGCGTCGCGAGCGTCCGGCTGGTTCGTTGCTGATCTATGGGCGTATCGGATGAACCTCGGCGGGGAGCGCGGCGGCCTCGGGCGCAGATCGCCGGTGCCGGC
>WNFV01010403.1_pt1 | contig 10146 bp, 11 predicted proteins | sample 5400101 | NCBI WGS metagenome assembly WNFV01 (sample SAMN13153361, study PRJNA577476) | soil metagenome | isolation source: 115 cm soil or saprolite under grassland replicate 1 | place: USA:California | collected 2016-06-15 | reverse complement strand
CTTCAGGAACAGCTCCGGGGCGATCCGCAGATACAGCGGGATGTCCAGCGCCAGATGGTGGGTCACGAAGGGCTTCGCCACGGCTCCCCCGGGGACCACATGGAGCGCGGGCGTCTCCACCTCCACGAACCGACGCGCGTCGAGCATGCCCCGGATGGCCCCGAGCACGGCCGCGCGGGCCGTCACCATCCGCCGGCTCTCGAGGCTCGACGCCAGCTCCAGATAGCGGCGCCGCTGGCGGGTCTCGGGGTCGCGCAGCCCCTGCCACTTCTCGGGGAGGGGCCGCAACGCCTTGGTGAGCACCGTCAGCTCACCGACTTCGATCGAGAGCTCGCCCCGCCGCGTCTTCACGACCTGGCCGGAGGCCCCCACGATGTCGCCGAGGTCGAGCAGGTCGAGCACCTCATACCGGGGGCCCATGACATCCTGCTTGGCGAAGAGCTGGATGTCGCCCGTGGCGTCACGAAGCGTCACGAATGTGGCGCCGCCGTGGCCCCGGCGCAGGACGATCCGGCCGGCCACGGTCCGGCGCATCCCGGTCTCGCTCCCGGCCTCCAGGTCCGCGAACTCCCGGCGGAGGGCGGCCGCCGTCGCGTCCGGGTCGAAACGGAGGGCGAATGGCTCGATGCCCGCGGCCCGGAGCCGTGCCAGGGCATCGCGGCGCGCGTGGAGGACCTCCTGGAGCCGGCCGCGCGGCTCGTCGTCCGGCGGGTCACTCATCCCGCGAGGTGTTCCTCTCGAAGATCAGGCGGAGCCCTTCCAGCGTGAGCCACGGCTCGTGGTGATCGATGGAGGCGCACAAAGGGACGATCGCCGGGGCCAGCCCGCCCGTCGCGATCACGGTCGCGTCGCCCCCCAGCTCCTTCTGCATCCGTTCGACCATGCCCTCGACCTCGGCGGCGGTGCCGAACAGCAGGCCGGACTGGAGGCTCTCGACCGTGTTCCGCCCGATCACGGAGTGGGGCGGCGTGATCTCCACGCGGCGGAGCTGGGCGGTCGCGGTGAACAGCCCGGTGGCCGAGACCTGGATGCCCGGAGCGATGGCGCCGCCCAGGTATTCGCCGTTCTCCGAGACGGCGTCGTACGTGGTGGCGGTCCCGAAGTCCACCACGATGCAGGGGCCGCCGAACCGCGAGAAGGCGGCCAGGGCGTTGACGATCCGGTCGGCCCCGACCTCCCGCGGGTTCTCGGTGTGGACCGAGATCCCGGTCTTGACGCCCGGTTCCACCACCACCGGAGGGAAGTGGAAGTACTCGTCGACCATCTCGCGGAGGGCCCTCGTCTGGTCGGGGACGACGCTGGCGATCACGACCCCGGTGATCTGGCGCGAGAACGAGAGCCCCTCGTGCTCGAGGAAGCCGCCGAACAGGAGCGCGAGCTCGTCGGCGGTGCGCTCGGCCCGGGTGGACATGCGCCAGTGCCGCTCGAGCGTGCCGCCCTGGAACACGCCCAGCACGGTCTCCGTGTTCCCCACATCGATGGCCAGCAGCATGCGAGGGCTCCCGACTCAGTCCGCCCCGGTATTCTGCACGCTGGGCTTCGTCGCGTCGCCGGGAGGCGCTGGAAGAACGAGGTTGTCGATCAGCCGGGTCTCGCCGAACCGGGCGGCGACCAGCGCCCGGGTCGGACCGTCGACCAGCTGCGCGTCCTCCCACGTCGCTTTGTCCACGACGGCCACATAGTCCAGCCGCGCCTGCGGCTCCGTCCCGATTCTCCTGGCCATCGCCGCCCGGAGGACGTCCCCGCGCCGCTCCCCCCGACGGGCCAACGTCGCCGCGTCCGAGAGCGCCTCGAACACGACGGGGGCGGCCCGTCGCTGCCCGGGGTCGAGCCTGGCGTTGCGAGATGAGAGGGCCAGGCCGTCGGGCTCCCGCACGGTCTCGCAGGCCACGATGGCCGCCGCGAGGTCGAGATCGGCCACCATCCGTCGGACCAGCGCGAGCTGCTGCGCGTCCTTCTGCCCGAAATAGGCCCGGGACGGACCGACCAGGTTGAGGAGCTTCGCCACCACCGTGAGGACGCCCCGGAAGTGCCCGGGCCGGGACGCTCCCTCCAACCGGGCACCCAGCGGCCCGGGGTCGACCGTGACGGAGGGCGGACCTGCCGGGTACATCGTGTCCTCGTCGGGTGCGAACACCACGTCGGCGCCGAGCGACTCGGCCTTCTCCACGTCGCTCTCCAGGCGTCGCGGGTAGGCGGCCAGGTCGGCAGCCGAATCGAACTGGAGCGGGTTCACGAACACCGACACGACGACGAACCCGCACTCCAGTCGCGCGGTCCGGATCAGGCGGGCGTGGCCCCCGTGCAGGTCGCCCATGGTCGGGACGAATCCGACCATCGCTCCCGCCGACCGGGCCTCCCGGCACGCCCGCTCGAGCCGCTCCCGGGAGGTGATCAGCTCCACGGGCCGGGGATCATCTCCAGCGATCGAGGACTTCCTCGATCTGCTTGCGACCCTCCTCGGTCAGCCGCCCGGCGTCGAGACCCATCTCGGCCGCCATCCGCGCCAGCGCCACGTAGGCGGGGCGGGCCTCCGGGGCGTGTTCCTCGAGGGCCCTGAGGTTGCGCTCGATCGTTCCGGCGTCGCCCCGCGCGGCCGGACCCGTGAGCGCCTCGGCGGGACCTCGGGTGAGGGTCGTCTCCAGCGCCGAGCGGGCCAGCGGGGCGAACAGCTCGAGGGGTTCCTGGAGCCCGGCCAACCGGAACAGGTGCTCGGCCACTCCCTCCACCACTACCAGGTAGTTCGAACAGAACACGGCTGCGGCGTGATACAGGGGTTTGACCTCGTCGGAGAGTCGAAAGGGCCTGCCGCCGACATCCAGAGCCAGGCGCTCGCCGAATTCGAACTGCTCGGGAGCCTTCGCCGTGACGGCGATGGCGCTGCCCGGGAAGCGGGCGATGCCGGTCTCGACGTCCGGAAACGTCTGCAGCGGGTGGAGCGAGAGGATGCCCGAGCCGGCGTCGGCGGCCGGCTGAAGGGTGTCCAGCCCCGCCGCCCCCGACAGGTGCAGGACGTGCTGGGCCGGCCGGAAAGCCCGATGTTCTGCCAGGCTCGAGCAGACCTCCGCGATGTGGTCGTCGGGGACCCCGATCACCACCACCTTGGCCTGGCGGGCCGCGCGCACGGCCTCCTCGGCCGGAACGAACGTCGTGAACTTCAGGTACTTGCCGACCCGCTCCCGGGTCGCCTCACCGCCCGTCGCCGCGATCACCCGGTGGTGAGCCCGTTCGAGGAGGACGGCGAGGGCCATCCCGACCCGCCCGGCACCGATCATGGACACGCTCAACTGACGGGGATCGGGCGCGAACGGGTTTCGGATGGGCAAGCCTCCCTCTCTCATCTTGAGCGATCCCGAGGATCGCCCGGCTCCATGTCACAAGGTATATCGAACTGGCGACCTCTGAGGATGAGCTCCACCCCGAAGGTCGACCGGCGGAGCGTATGGCCGGACGTCCCCGACCCCCATTCCCGGTAGGCGAACCGACCCCAGCCGCCGACCGCCCGGCAGCATCGGGTCCCGATCGAGCTCCAGTAGGGGGGCGAGGACGAATGCCCGCTGGTGCATGCGGGGATGGGGGACGATCAGGCCGGGCTCGTGGATCTCCCAACGCCCGAAGGTGAGCACGTCGATGTCGACGACGCGGGGCCCCCACCGTTCGCCCCGGACCCGGCCGAGCCTGGCCTCGACGGCCAGGCACCCTGCCAGCAGCTCCCGTGACGCGAGCACGGTCGCCACCTCGGCCACCGCGTTCAGATAGTCCGGCTGGGGCGGGCCCACGGGCGCCGTCTCGTAGACCCGTGAGCACCTCAGCACGTCGATGCCGTCGGAGGCATCGAGAAGCTCGACCGCGGTGCGGAGGTTCTGGAGGCGGTCCCCCAGGTTCGATCCAAGCCCGAGGAAGGCGCGGACCTCGGCGGTCACACCGTTTCGGCCGTGAACTCGGCCGAGACGTCCGCGACCTGCAGCGACTGCGCCGCGCCGGGCTTGTGCACCACGGCGGTCGCCCGGAGGACCGGCTCCAGTTCGAACAGATCGGTCGCGACCGCCTCGGCGAGGGACTCCAGGAGGACGTGGGAGCTCTGCTCCACCGTGGCCCGGACATGGTCCACCACGGCGCGATAGTCCATGGTTCTCTCCAGGTCATCGGAAACGACCTCGACCCAGATCTCGACGTCGACCACGAAGTCCTGGGCTTCGAGCTGCTCGCCGGGATTCGCTCCGTGCCGCCCCCGGGCCTGGATGCCCTGGATCGAGATCAGCGTGGCGATGGGGTCCGCGTTCATCGGGCCCTCGCCCTCGCCCGGGCCCGAGCCTCCGGGATCTTGCGGAAGTCCCAGGACGCAATGGTCGAGGGGACCAGCCGGAACCAAACGCGGTTCCTCCACTTTCCATACGGCACAGGATTGCCACCCATGTACTTCTCGGACCAGGCCGCCGCCGCCGCCTCGACGACGGGATCCTCGACCGCCCAGTCCACCGAACCCTGGATGACCACTCCCCGGAGCCGATCGTACGCGTCGCCGTCATCGATGACGCCGGCGGCGAGGGGATGCCGCTGGAGGTTGCGGATGGTGACGTTGCCCAGCGTCGAGTTGAGGACGACCACGCCGTGCACCCAGACGAACCAGAGCGGGATGACGTGTGGGGTTCCGTCGGGGGAGGAGGTGGCCACCCGGATGGTGCGCTGGGTGCGCAGGAAGGCCTCGAGCTCCTCCGGGGTCAGGGAGAGATCGAGCTTCGCCATCGTCAGTCGTCCTCGGGTCGGTGGAACGACTCGGGCGGGCGGCCCAGGAACACGGGCACCGGCTCATCGGACGGCTCGGTCGGCTCGGTGGAGGCGTCGGCGAGATACGTGCTCCGCAGGAACGCGAAGACCAGCGGGCCGGCCGTGGTGGGCGCGTCCTCGGTCACGAAGTGCGAGCACCCCGGAAGCAGGGCCAGGGTCGAGCCGGGGATGACGTCGTTCAGCCGCTCCCCGACCTCAGGCGGGACGAAGGGGTCGTCCTCGCCCCACAGGAGGAAGACCCGGCTCTCCAGCGCGGCCAGCTCCTCCTCGCGGCCGGCCAGCCCAACTCCCCGGATCCCTCGGGCCGCGCGGAAGAAGCCGGAAGGGTCCCGCACCCATGGCTCCGCATAGATCCGGACGGTCGCGTCGTCCAGCCATTCACGGTGGGCGACGCCCAGGTCGAAGGTCAGCTCCACGAGGTCCTGGACGAACTCCCGGGTCTCCTGTTCCGGCGTCGCGCCCTGGAGCATCCGGACCCCCTCGATCGGCCACACGTCGAAGGAGGGCGCGTTCAGCAACACGAGCGCCGGGATGGCCAGGCTCCCGTGGTCGAGGGCGAGGATCTGGGCCACCGCCCCGCCGATGTCGTGGCCGACCACCGCCGCCCGGTCGATCCCCAGCCCCTCCAGGAGCTCGGCGACGTACCGAGCTTGGGCCGGTTCCGAGAGATCGCCATCGACTGGCTTGTCGCTCTCCCCGTACCCCAGCAGGTCGGGCGCGACGACCCGCATCCGCTGGGCGAGCAGCCACGCTTCGCGCCGCCACAGGAACGAGGACGTGGGGAACCCGTGAAGCAGGACGACGGCTGGCCCGTCCCCGACGTCCACGTACGCCATCTCCCCACCCGACACGGACGCCCGGGTCCGCTCCAGGGACGGCATCATGGGGGGGCCCCCCTGATGGCCTCGACGACGCGGACCACGCGGGCCATGGGCTTGACGTCGTGCACCCGGACGACGTGGGACCCGTGGGCGACCAGCCAGGCCACCGCGGCCGCGGTTCCCTCGACCCGATCGGCCACGTCGGTTCCGAGCACGTGGCCGATGAAGGACTTGCGGGACGGGCCGACCACGACCGGGCGACCGAGCTCGCGGAACTCGGCGACGTCGCGCATCAGGCGGAGGCTCTGAGGAGTCGCCTTGGCGAAGCCGAGCCCGGGGTCGACGGCCAGCCGCTCCCACTCGATCCCGGCGTCGACCGCGGCCCGGACCCGCCCGAGCAGGTAAGCCCTGACCTCGGCGACGACGTCGTCGTACTCGGTGAGCTGCTGCATGGTGGCGGGGTCCCCTCGCATGTGCATCAGGATCATCGCCGCGCCGGTGTCGCGTACCGTTCCGAGCATCTCCCGGTCGAACTCGCCCCCGGAGACGTCGTTGACGATGGTCGCCCCCGCCTGGACGGCGGCCTCGGCCACCGGGGCCTTCCGGGTGTCGATCGAGATCGGGACGTCGATCTCCGTCGCCAGCCGCTTGATCACCGGGACCACGCGGTCGAGCTCCTCTTCCGGCGGAACCGGGGTCGCCCCCGGTCGGGTGGACTCGCCGCCCACGTCGAGGAGATCGGCGCCGTCGCGGACCATTCGGACACCCGCTTCGACCGCAAGCTCCGGATCGAAGTGGCGCCCGCCGTCGGAGAAGGAGTCCGGGGTGACGTTCAGGATGCCCATGACCAACGCCCGGGCCGCGCAGTCCACGTCCCGTGAACCCACCTGCCACACGAAATCTCGCTCCGCCATCTGCGTGGGCCATGGTAGCGGGGCCCGGTGGAGCGGGCCTTCGCTCGAATCAGGGTCCGACTTCGCCGGAGCTACGGGCGGCCGCGCCGGACCAGCTCGAGCGCCTCGGCCCGGGTGCGGGCGTCGGTGCGGAACACGCCTCGCACCGCGGAGGTCACCGTGACGGAGCCCGGCTTCTTGACCCCCCGCATGGTCATGCACAGGTGCTCGGCCTCGATCATGACGAAGACCCCGCGCGGCTCGAGCGCCTCGTCCAGTGCGTCGGCGATCTGGGTGGTCAGCCGTTCCTGCACCTGGAGCCGCTTCGAGAGCAGGTCCACCACCCGGGCGATCTTCGACAGCCCGGTGATACGGCCGTCACGGTTCGGCACGTAGGCGACGTGGGCGTGACCCACGAACGGCACCAGGTGATGCTCGCACTGCGCATACAGGGGGATGTCGCGAACCATGATCATCTCGTCGTGGCCGGCCCCCGCCACCACCGTGAGCAGCTCGGCCGGGTCCCGTCCGATCCCGGCGAAGATCTCCTCGTACATCTCGGCGACGCGGTCAGGGGTCTCGGCCACACCGGCCCGCTCTGGATCCTCGCCGATCCCCTCCAGGATCAGCCGGACGCCGTTCGCCACCTTCTCCTTGTCGACCACGCCACGCGCGAGCCTAGGACACCAGCCGGTCCAGCGCTTCCGGGAGCTCCGAGATATCCGGCAGCTCTGCCGCTCGCGGGAGATCCGAGGCCGCTCCGGTCCAGTTGATCCAGACTGCCGGGATCCCCAGCTCCGCCGCGGGCGCCAGGTCGTGGAACGGGCTGGCCGCGACGTGGACGTGTCGCCTCGGGTCCGGCCGAGCCAGCTCGCGGAACCGGAGCCAGTGCCCGTGGGCCGGCTTGTAGGAGCGGGCTTCGGCTGCGGTGATCACCAGGTCGGGCTCGACGCCGATGGCCCGGAACGAGGCCGCCAGCAGATCGGGGTCCGTGTTCGAGAGGATGCCCAGCTTCCACCCTCCCTGCCGGACGGCCCGGAGCTCCTCCGGGACGTCGGGGAACGGGGGCCACAGCGGGAGGGAGTCCCCGAGCCAGCCTTCGCGTCCCGCCGGGAGGGAGCGGCCCTCGCGCGACGCCAGCTCCAGGAGGACGATCCGTAGCACCTCCCGGTACGGGATCGAGCGACCCGCCTGGACGACCGGCTCGATCTCGTGATAGGTGCGGAGCAACCGCCCCCCGTCCGCGTCGGGCCAGAGCTGAAGGAGGGCCGTCACGATGCCGCCCTCCCAATCGATGAGCGTCCCGTAGCAATCGAAGGTCGCCCAGCGGTCCACCGAGAGCTCGGTCAGCGGGCTCGCGGCTCGGGGCCCGAGCCGGCCCGGCCGGGGCTGCTCCGGCGGGCCACGGCGACGCCGGCGCCGACCCCGGCTCCGGTGCGCTGCGGACGCTTGACCAGTCCGTCGAGCAGCTCGACCAGATCCTCCTTCTCGATGGTCTCCCGCTCGATGAGCGCGGCCGCGATGGCGTCCAGACGGTATCGATGCTCCGTCAGGATCTCCAGGGCCTCGTCGTGGGCCTTGTCGATCAGCTCCCGGATCTCGGAGTCGATCTCGAAGGCGACCTGGTCCGAGTAATCCGGGTGGGAGGCGAAGTCCCGGCCCAGGAACACCTGGTCCTGCTTCTGCCCGAGGGTGAGCGGTCCGAGCCGGTCCGACATGCCGTACTCGGTGACCATCTGGCGGGCGATCTTCGTGGCCCGGTCGAGGTCGTTCTGGGCCCCGGTCGTCATGTCCCCGAACACCAGCTCCTCGGCCACCCGCCCGCCCAGGAGCATCGCCAGCTCGTCGATCAGCTCTTGCCGCGTGATCAAGAACTTGTCCTCGAGCGGAAGGGTCAGCGTGTACCCGAGGGCCCGTCCCCGAGGGATGACCGAGATCTTGTGCACGGGATCCGCGTTGGGGAGCACGTAGGCCACCAGGGCGTGGCCGCCCTCGTGATAGGCGATGACGTTCTTCTCCCGGTCCGAGATCAGCCGCGTCCGGCGTTCGGGCCCGGCCACCACCCGGTCGATGGCCTCCTCGAGCTCGAACATGGTGATCGCCGCCTTGCTCCGTCTGGCGGCCAGCAGGGCCCCTTCGTTGATCACGTTCGCCAGGTCCGCTCCGGTGAACCCAGGGGTCCGCCGGGCGATCACGTCGAGATCGGCCGCGGGGTCCAGGGGCTTGCCCCGAGCGTGGACCTTGAGGATGCCGCGGCGACCCTCCAGGTCCGGCCGGTCGATCACAACCTGGCGGTCGAACCGACCGGGGCGCAGCAAGGCCGGGTCGAGGATGTCCGGACGGTTCGTCGCGGCCATGAGGATCACACCGGTCCGGCCGTCGAAGCCGTCCATCTCGACCAGCAGCTGGTTCAGGGTCTGTTCCCGCTCGTCGTGCCCTCCACCCAGGCCCGCGCCACGCTGCCGCCCCACCGCGTCGATCTCGTCGATGAACACGATGGCCGGCGCGTTCTGCTTCGCCTGCTCGAAAAGGTCGCGGACCCTGGCGGCGCCGACGCCCACGAACATCTCGACGAAGTCCGAGCCGCTGATCGAGAGGAACGGAACGCCCGCCTCGCCCGCCACCGCCCTGGCCAGCAGGGTCTTACCGGTCCCCGGCGGCCCCCACAGCAGGAGGCCCTTCGGCACCTTGGCGCCCATCGCCTGGAACTTGGCCGGGTTCTCGAGGTAGTCCTTGATCTCCATCAGCTCCTCGACGGCCTCGTCGACGCCCGCCACGTCGGAGAACGTCGTCTTCGGCTGGTCCTTGCTCACGACTTTCGCCTTGGCCTTCCCGAAGGACATCACGCGTCCTCCCCCGCCCTGCATCTGGTTGAGAACGAAGATGAGGACGGCCCCGATGATGACGATGGGAAGGACGGTCGTGAGCAGGACGGACAGGACGAACGACTCCCGCTGGGGATCCGTTCGGAGGTCGACGGGGTTCGGCGCGGCCAGGATCTTCTTGGTCAGGTCGGCCTGATAGTGCTCGGGGTAGGTGGTCTCGTACCGGGCCCCGCCCCGCAGCTCGCCGACGACCTTGTGGTCGCGCTCCAGGAACGTGGCCGACTTGACGACCCCTTCGTCCAGCGCAGTTTGCTCGAACTGGCGCAGGGACATCTCGGTTGCCCGGGGCCCGCGGGTGGCGAAGGACAAGAAGACCCAGAGCCCAGCCAGGACCACCAGCAGATAGATGACCGGCCCGCGAAGGATGCGCCGGAGCGGCGGCTCCTGGGTCTTCGTGGGATGGCTCCTTTCCCTGAACCGGCGGTCAAGAAAGGGCCAGCTGTGACCCCTCTCGCGGTCCGCGATGGTAGCACAGGGGTCTGACGGAGCCGGCCCGTGGGGGGCCTCGTTCAGCCCGGGTCAGGAGACCGCGTCGCGATAGACCTCCGGGCGAAGCGTGCCGACGAAGGGCAGGTTCCGGAAACGCTCACCGTAGTCCAGCCCGTAGCCCACCACGAAGACCGGCGGGATCTCGAAGGCGCGGTACTTGATGTCCAGCGGGACCTGCTGCACGCCCGTCTTCTGCATCAGCGCACAGACCTCCAGGCTGGCCGGCCTGCGGGTTCTGAGGTTCTTCAGCAGGTAGCCGAGGGTGAGGCC
>WNFV01010400.1_pt1 | contig 10148 bp, 12 predicted proteins | sample 5400101 | NCBI WGS metagenome assembly WNFV01 (sample SAMN13153361, study PRJNA577476) | soil metagenome | isolation source: 115 cm soil or saprolite under grassland replicate 1 | place: USA:California | collected 2016-06-15 | reverse complement strand
TGGTCGAACTCGTCGTAGATCTCCCCGACCAGCTCCTCCAGCAGGTCCTCCATGGTCACGATGCCCTCGGTGCCGCCGTACTCGTTGAGCACGATCGCCAGCGTCTGCCGCTCGGCCTGCAACCGCCGCAGCCCCTCCAGCACCCCCAGCGACTCCGGCAGCGCCAACGCCGGACGGACATGCTCGGCCACCCGACCGGGTGCGTCGACCAGGTCCACCAGGTGGGTGATCCCCACCACGTCGTCCAGGTCACCGCGGAAGACCGGGGCGCGGCCATGGGTGGTGGCCACCAGCCTGCGGACCCCCTCGGCGACCGAGGCGTTGGCGGGCAGGGCGACCACGTCACGGCGCGGCACCAGCACGTCGCGCAGCCGCCGCTCGGCGATCTCAAAGGCGCCCACCAGGATGGTGCGCTGCTGCGGGCTGAAGGTGGCCTGGGTGGCGACCAGGTCGCGGACCTCCTGCTGGGTCACCTGCTCGCGCTGCACCCTGGGGTCGGCACCAGCCAGCCGCACCAACAGGTCGGTGGACCGCGACAGCAGCCACACCAGCGGCCGCGTCAGCGCGGTCACCAGCGCCAGGGGCCGGGCGGCCAGCCTGGCCCACCGCTCCGGCCGCTGCAGCGCGATCCGTTTGGGTGCCAGCTCCCCCACCACCAGCGTGACGTAGGTCAGCGCGGCGGTGACCAGCAGGATCGCGACCAGCTCGGCGGCCCCATCCAGGAAGCCCAGCAGCGGCACCAGCGGCTCGGCCAAGGTCACCGCGGCCGCTGCCGAGGCCAGGAACCCGGCCAGAGTGATGCCGATCTGGATGGTGGACAGAAACCGGTTGGGGTCGCGGGCCAGCCTGGCCACCAGCCGGCCGCGTCCCCCCTCCTGCTCCAGCCGCTGGAGCTGCCCCTCGCGCAGCGAGATGAGCGCCACCTCGCTGCCCGCGAACCAGGCATTCACCAACACCAACACCAACACCAGCCCCACCCGCAGCCAGATCCCTTCCATCACGTCCTCACCTCGAACGACACGGCCTGGCATTCGGCTGCCCGGACCGCCGATCGGCGCCAGTATCCCCGACCGCGGGGCACCGGACCCACCGCCGCCGGGCTGGCCGTCGCAGGCAGGCCAGCCGCACAAGCCCAACCCGTCACCGGCAGCCGACCAACCGCCTCACCAGCACGCCACCAGCCCGCTGCCACGACGGCAAGGACAGCTGGTTTCCGCAACAGGCTGTTAATCGTCAACCCGGAAAGGACTCATCGTGCACCTTGACCTGCACCTGACCGACGGCACCGAGCTGCACGCCAGCAGCCGCATCGACGACACCGGCCGACCCTTCGCCGAAATCCACTGGAACCTCCGCGGCCCCCTACCCCAGCCGGCCGGCAACGCCGCGCTGTGGGGCACCACCGCCGCGATGCGCCGGCTGGCCGAGCTGATCCTCCAGGCCGCCCGGCTGGCCGAGGAAGAGGCCGCCTGGCACGCCCACACCACGCGCGCCGCGGCCGCCGAGGGGAGCCGGGTGGCATGAGTGCGCTGCTGGACGCCGCCCTCCGGTACGCCGCCCGCGGCATCCCCATCTACCCAGTGCACTGGTCCCACCCGGCCGCAGGCGGAGCCGCCGCCTGCTCCTGCCCACGCGGCCCCTCATGTGACCGGCCGGCCAAGCACCCCCTGGTCCGCCACGGCGTCAAACAGGCCACCACCGACCCCGACCGCCTCGGCCGCTGGTGGCGACGCTGGCCGCACGCCAACCTCGGCCTGGCCACCGGCATCGTGTTCGACGCCCTGGACGTGGACGGCCCTGCCGGCCTGGCCGCCCTGCGGCAGCTCGCAGGGGCGGCGGGCCTGCGGCTCCCCGGCCCCCTCGTGCGCACGGGGGGCGGTGGCTGGCACTACTGGTTCCGCCCGACCGGGCTGGGCAACCGGCCTCCCCGCGGCTTGGACCACGTGGACTGGCGCGGCCGAGGAGGCTGCGTGTTGGCGCCACCCAGCCGACACATCTCCAGCGGGACCTACCGCTGGCTGATCGACCTGGACGCCGCCCCGCTGCCCGAGGTGCCGGCCGCCCTGCGCGCCCGGCTCGACCCCGACCCGCCAACCCCTACCCAGCCGGTCGGCCCGGGCTGGCCGGCCACACCCGGCCACCCGTACGGCCGCCGGGTGCTGGCCGCCGAACTGGCCGCCCTCGGCCGCGCCACCCCCGGCCACCGCAATCGCACCCTCAACCAGACCGCCTTCAAGGTCTACCGCTACGTCGCCGGCGGCGTCTTCCAAGACCAGGACGTAACCGCGGCATTCACCCAGGCCGCCCTCGCCATCGGCCTTGACCCGGCCGAGGTGCGCCGCACGCTCGCGTCCGCCCGCACCGCCAGCCTGGGCAACCCCCGCGGCCTGCCATGCGGTGGGCCGAGGGAGGGGCCGCGATGAGGCTGGAGCGGATCATCGGCGCGCTGACGGCCGTGGTCGTCGGCGCCGTCACCGCCCTGGCGTTCGCCCAGTCCTTCCACGCCCTGCGCACCTTCGCCGAAGCCCAGCAGGTCGTGCCGGCCGGCTGGGGCTGGATGTTCGCCGCCACCATCGACGGGTTCGTGCTGGCCGCGCTGCTCACCTCCCTGTCGCTGTCGCTCCAGGAAGACCGCGGCACCGCCCCGTGGGCGGTTCGTGCCCTTGCCGTGATGGCAGCGGCGATCTCGCTGGTGTTCAACCTCCAGCACGTACCGGCGGGCATGGCCCGCTGGGGCGCGGCCGTGCCGCCCGTCGCCGTGCTTGCCGGCCTGGAGGTGCTGCTGCTTCAGGTCCGCCGTGCCGCCAACCGGCAGGGCACTGCCGCTCCGCCCCGGCCCCCCGCGGCAGCACCGGCAGCCAGCGCGCAAGCAGCCTGGCACGCTGCGGCAATAGAGCAGCCGGACGCCGCAGACTTGCCAGTCCATCCCACCAGAGAGGCCGCGGTGGACCCGACCCACCCGGAACCAGCACCGGTACCCCGCGAACCCGACTCGGCAGCCGTGCCGGCATCCCTGCCTGGCATGCCGGAAGCCGGTTCCGCCGAGGCGGCAGCCCGGCGGCAGGCCCGGCAGCTCTACAACCAGCTGACTGCCGCCGGGCAGCGCGTGACCGGCGCCGCGCTTGGTCGGGCCATCGGCCGCAGCGAACGCTACGGCCGGCTACTGCTGGCAGAGTTCCGCGCCCAGGACGAAGGCTCCGACCGTCACAACGGCGACGGCGCAGCATCCGGCAAGCAAGGAGACCCAATGACCACGTGACCAGCGACGAGCGGATTGCCGAGCTGCTTGCAGTCGCACCACCACTCAGCGATGCGCAGGTCGCACGGTTGCGTCAGCTTCTTTCGGTGCCACGCCAGGCCGGCACGTCAACCCGTTCCGGCTCAAAGCGGGGACTGCCTCGCCGAGATGCTGGTGCGACCGTGAACGAGCCGATGGTGACTCCGATGATGGCCCGCCGCCGGGCCAACGAGAGGGTCGGCCACACCTCCGCCACGCTGGCTCCGTCGAGGCCGGCAAGCACATCGGAGCGCACGCGGCCCGCCTGACGACTCTGCAGCTCCTTCAGCCGCTCCCGGAGCCGCCGGGTAATCGTCCGAAGCTGCTCCGGGGTCACGTCAGGGTCGTCGGTGAACTCCACCGCCACCTGATGCAGCCTCGCCTCCACCGCAACCAGCTCCTCACCGAGTTGATCGTCCTGGCCCTCGACGAGGGGCTGCACGCCTTCTCGTTCCAGCCGGGCAACCACAAGCCTGGTCACGAACTCATCCAGGACAGGCACCCTGACCGCGACCTTGCCGCAGCCACGCCGCCGGCACGCATAGCTGTTGGTGCGGTGGTCGGAGGGAGTTCGATGATGCACGTGCAGCGGCCCTCCACACACGCTGCAACGGGCGATGCCGCTCAGTAGGAAGCGCCGGGTGTTGGCGTGCCCAGGCGCCCGGCGGGCAGGGTCGGTCAGAACGGCACGCACCGCCTCCCACGTCGCCCGATCGAGGATCGCCGGCCAGGCGGCCGGTCCGACAACCTCGTCACGGTGCCGGCGAAGCCCCGCGACCCGCGCACTACACAGCAACGTCCGGACAGCCTGCCGGGACCACGATGCTCCCGTCGAGGTCGGAACGTTGCGCGCCTGGAGGTCATGGACCAGCTCGCGCAACGATTCCCCGGTCAGCACACGGGCAGCCAGCTCCCGCACGATGGCGGCTTCCTCGGGCACCAACGCCATGCGGTCGCTGGTGTAGCCAAAGGGGCGTCTGCCGCCGTTGCTGACATGGCCGGTGGCGGCGAGCTGGTCAAACTTGCGGCGCACCCGTCGGCTGATCTGATCGGCCTCCTGCCGGGCAACGGCCCCTTTGATACGGGCGACCATGCGGCCCTGAGGGGTGGAGAGGTCCACGTCGCCGCCAACGCTCGCGAGCGCAATGTGGTATTCGTCGGCCAGCTCGATGAACTCCTCCAGCTCCTTGGGGCGACGGTGTAGACGGTCCAGGTCCCACACGATGACCGCGCCGGCTAGCCCTTCCCGCAGGTCATCGAGCATGCGCCGGTAGGCCGGCCGTGGCTTGCCGTTTGACGCGGAGATGTCGTTGTCGGTGTACACCGTGGTCACAGTCCACCCGCGCCGCAGCGCCAGCTCCCGGCAGTCTTCCTCCTGACGGCGGACGCCCAGCGCGGTGCCATCGTCAGAGCTGATCCGCGTGTAGATGACGGCCTTCAGACCAACCTCCTATGTCTATGGCAGTTTAAAGAATATCACACTGCTCAACGTGCTCGCGACCGCCATCCCGCCCGGCGAGCGCGTCGTCACCATCGAAGATTCGACTGGTCACTAACGACCTTCCGTGCGAGGCCCTCGGTGATGGCGGTATGGAGCCGGTCAAGAACCTCGTGGGTAGCCGAGGCCGCTTGGTGCTCGTCGACTTCGGCGTGCAGCGTCAGCGTGATCTCCCGGGCCACCTCTGGCGACATGGCCGGCAGGCAGGCCGGGAACATGCCGCAGCCGGTCCCGCAAGTGGCGTTGTCGGCGAGCTTGGCGCCGGAGTGGGCGCAGCATTGGAGTGACACGGGTCAGGCACCCTTCCGCTCGGCCACGGCCAGGCTGAGCCGCTCCACCTCGGCGGCCATCTCCTCGAGCAGATTCACCATCGCGGCGTCGAGGAGCCGGGAAGCGGACGGACCGACCGCCAGCTCCCGGACCTGCTGGACGTACTCCCGTAGGGTGGCCATGCTTACTCTCCTCCTCGTGCGGTGGCGGCTTCTCGCTCGGCTACAGCGATGACGACGGCGAGCGGCTGGCGGAGGTCGTCGGCGACCCGGTAGCGCTCGGGGAGCGGCGGCTGGGACGGTCGGCAGTAGATCGGCGTTGCGCGCTGCTGGCGGACGAGCGCGCCGAGTCCGAGCACGAGCAGCGAGCCGGTCCCGGCGCCCGCGATGAACTCGGGGAGTCGCCCGTCCTCGGCGAGCACCAACAGCGCGGCCAGCAGCCAGGCGAGCAGCAGCCAGTGGCAGGCCGCTCTCATGGCTGCCGCTGGCCGTGCGGGCCACGGCCCTTCCAGTCGAGCACGATCCCGCGGAGCGAGTGCCCTGCCAGGACGCGGCGGGCGCCGTCGCGGACGAGCTCGCGCTCAGCCGGGATGGTCGGCACCAGCGCGCCGCGGTCGCGCCAGAACCCGTCGGATGCCGGGTGTCGGTGGCGCTCGATGGTGCGCCGGATCGCGTACCACTCGGCCACGATCATGAACGCCAGCGCGCCGATGACCGCCAGCGCCGCCAGCACGCCGACGACCGCGGCGAAGATCACATCAAGGTCCATGCCCTGTTCTCCTTCCAGTAGAGGGGCGGTCCCGGGAGCCGGCTGCCGCCGGGACCGCCCCGGCCCTTGGCGCTTCCCCTTCACGCGATACGCGCTACTTCGCCGAGGGCCGTCGCCGAGGCCGGGCTACGCGCTGGCCGCCTCGCGGCTTGCCTCCGCGACCACGCCGCGGTCGGTGAGCACGTCCAGCTCGGCGGTCTGCCAGGCCGGCGCGACCTTGTTCTTGGTGACCTGGACGCGGATACGACTGCCGACCACCTCGCCGTCGTCGCGCAAGTGCCCGAGCGGGCGCAGGTCGAGGCGAAGCGAGGCGTAGTAGCCGAGCGCCCGACCGCCCGAGGTGTAGACGGGCATGCCGGGCGCCCCGGCCCGCTGCCGGAGCTGGTTGGTGACCACCACGGCCGTCGCTGCCCTGGCGATCGGGCCGCACAGCTTCCGGAGCGCCTGGCTGAGCAGGTTGGCCTGCACGCCCGCGTGGCGTTTGCCCATCTCCCCGTCCAGCTCCGCCTTCGGAACCAGCGCGGCGATCGAGTCGATCACCAGCACGTCCAGCGACCCGGAGCTGACGAGCACGTCGGCGACTTCCAGGGCTTGCTCGCCGTGCTCGGGCCGACACAGCACGAGCCGCTCCAGGTCGATGCCGACGGTGGCCGCCCAGGCAAGGTCCAGGGCGTGCTCGGCGTCGATGAAGCACGCCGTCCCGCCCGCCTGCTGGGCCTGAGCGATGACGGAGAGGGCGAGGGTGGTCTTGCCGGCGCCGTCAGGGCCGTAGACCTCGGTGAGCCGGCCGCGCGGCACGCCGCCGACGCCGATCGCCAGGTCGAGGGCGAGGTTGCCGGTGGAGATGGCCGCGGTGGGCGGCGCCCCGTCAGGGTGCCCGGCAACGCCGGGGCCAAAGCGGTGGTGGAGCTGCCCGAGGGCGGCGTTCAGAGTGTGGTCGTGGGCTGCCTCGCCGGGTGACGAGGCGAGCCAAACTGCGGTGGTGGTCATGGCTGCCCGACTCCTTCCAGGCGCGCGAGGGACGGCGCCCTGGCGCATGACGGCTGGGACGGGGGGCAGGCTGGAATGGTGGCCGGTTCGAACATCTGCCCGGCTCGACTTCGGAGTCTTGTGGCGGGCGCCACCATCCCAGCGTGCCCGGCTCTCGTGGGGCGATCACCCCCCCCGAAGTTGCCGGGGACCGGAGCGCCGACGCCTGGCCCGGCAGCCGACGCAACGGTCCCCGGTGGCTTGTCCTACTGGACTCGTCAGGCCGTCAGAATGCGGCGGAGTGCCGTCGCATCTCGACCTCGCCGCGGGCTCGTCTCCAGCATCCTGGTCTCATCTAGGTCTCGTCTGTGGTAGGGTGCCGACAGATTCCGCATCGCCGACCCACGGGGGGCCGGGCAGGTGGACACGCTGTTGAAGGCGCTGCTAACCGAGCGGCACCTACAGCGGTACGGGACCTTCCGCGCCGAGTACGAGCGGGTGGCCTCCCGGCTCGCTCCAGAGCTTGGCCACAGCGCGCCGAGCCGAGCCCAGTACTACCGGTGGCTCGACGGCCGGCTGAAGGGCGGCACCCCGTACCCCGATGCCTGCCGGGTGCTGGAGGCGATGCTCCCGCCGTGGACCGCCGATGACCTGTTCGCCCCACCGCCGCCGGGCGGCTGGCAGCGGCGGGATGGGGAAGCCCCCACCGCCAACGGACTGCTCGCCTCGGTGCCGCCCAGCTTCCCCGCCGAGGTTCTCCAGGGCGCCTGGGTGACCTCCTACCGGTTCAGCTCCCCGCCCAAGCGGCACGTCGACGTCGCCCACCTGGTCGCCGACGGCGACCGGAAGCTGCGGGCCACGAACTACCCACCCGAGCCGCGGACCGAAGGGCACCCGGTGCCGTTCCGCAACGTGATCGAGGCGAGGCTGGTCGGCCGCCACCTGGTCGGCCACTGGCGCAACGACAGCGACGCCCGCTACTTCGGCGCCGTCCAGCTCGCCGCGTTGCCTGGTGAGAACGTCCTGGCCGGCCACTACACCGGCTACGCCAGCGATATCGAGGTCAGCCGCGGTCGCTGGACCTGGGTCCGGCTCGACCCGGCCAGCCTCGCCGGCGTCGACCTCGGCCGGGTCACCCTGCGCGACCCCCAGGACCTGGCCGAGCTGCTGGACGCCTACAGCCAGTACGATCCGCCCCTGCCCCTGGCCGCCATCGTGGAGGAACCCCAGCCATGACGCTCACCAAGCAGCAGGTCCGCGAGATCCTGGACGTCTACATCCGCGCGTGGGAGACCCAGGACCCGGACCTCATCGTGACGATCTTCACCGAGGGGGCCTCCTACCACGAGCGGGTGATGGGCGAGCCGATCCGGGGCCGCGACGGCATCCGCGCCTACTGGCAGTCCAAGGTGGTCGACACCCAGGCCAAAATCACCTGCCACCTGCTGAACCTTTACCTGGACGACGGGACGGCGATCGCCGAGTGGGAGGCCACCTTCGACGACACCGCCCAGCAGGTCCGCAAGCGCATGCGGGAGGTCGCGCTGCTCACCTTCGACGGGTCACTGATTGCGAGCCTGCGCGAGTACTGGGCGTCGGAGGTGGTCGAGCTGTCGCCGGCAGCCCTCCGATCCGCCCGCTGACCAGGAGCACCGGACGCTCCACTTCATCGACAAGGTGACGGCCGCCGGCCGGCGTGGTGGAGCCGGCCTGGTCGATGTCGACGGTGAGAAACTCCCCGGCGTCTTGAGCGGCGGCAAGTAGACTCCCGCCTCATGGACACGCTGATCGCTGGTGTGAGCGCGGCGGTGGCGCTGGCGGCGCTGGTCGTGGCGATCGTTGTCGCTCGCAGCCAGACCGCGATCCAGCACCGGGTCGCGGCGATCGAGGAGGCCCGCCGAACCGAGGAGCTCGACGCCCGCGGCCGAGCTCGGGTCACGGTGAACGTCTCGCAACGTGAGCGCCCGGACCGGGTTGTGGGGGGCCGAACCATCGTCCCGCCGCCGGAGCCATTGATCGAGCTGAGTAACGAAGGGCCGGCGATCGCCCGTGGCGTCCAGCTCGACCCCGAGCGAGGACCCAAGCTCGCCGAGATCTTCGGCCTTGATGTCCTCCCCGTCGACCTGCAACCCGGCCAGTCGATGACGTTCAGGCTCGCGATCGCAATGGGACACGGTATGACGCTGCCGGTCACCGTCCAGTGGACCGATGAGGCCGGCAGCCACAAGGAGCCGTTCACGCTCAAGATCATGTAGGCGCCTTCCCGCTGGAGCGTTGGCGGTTGACGGCTGCTGGAGGCGCCGGCAGCGAGCTCTACTGCTCGGCGCGGAACCTGACGTCATCGAGGGCGATCCAGGTGCCGGCCATGTTGTCGACGCGGACGTTGCCGGTCGCGACCGCGCCGACGGTGATCTGGCCGTAGCCTCCGTTGGCTGCGCAGGCGAAGGACAGGTGGCCGTTGCCGGTGGGCCGGTAGCCGGCGGGGAGCGTGAACAAACCCTTGGTGGAGGCGTCGTAGGGGCGGAGGTCGAGCAACCCGAACGGCGTCGCGCCGGTGGCCACCCCGATCCCGACCCGGCCGGTGCCCTTGACCACGAAGTCGTCGCGGCCGTTGTTGCGGAGTCGAAGCAGGTTGCCGGTGGTGGCGCCGTCGGGCGCGTTGACGTCGATGCCCTGGCAGGCGGTCCCGGCGCCTTTGAGCTCGATCCCGAGGGCGTTGACGGCCGAGTCGTCGACAGCCGGCTTGGTGTGCGTGATCTTGAGGGTGGCGCGCTGCTGCTGCACCCCGGAGACGTAGACGGAGCTGGCGTACTCGTTGTCACTCGGGAAGTTGGCGGCCACGGCATTGTCGAGGCCGGCGCCGTTGCCGGACTGGTAGGCCGTGAGCGCGTGGTTGTTCTGCGTCCCTGTCGACTGGACGAACCCGGCCTGGCCGGCGGCGAGGACGTCCAGCGGGCGGGTGGGGACCAAGCCGACGCCGAGCTTGTCACCGACCCGCAGCGACAGGCTGGAGGGCATGGTGAGCCGGTCGCTGGCCAAGGGCAGGATCGAGTCGAGGCGGGCGTTGATCGTGCTGATCGGCCCGCCCGCGACCGCCCGGACGTACAGGGTGCCCACGCCGTCGGGACCGAGGAACAGCGGGAGCTGCGAGGTCGAGTCGACCGTGAGCTCGGAGTTGGGAATCGCCCCGCCGACGAGGGTCTGGATGTCGGCGAGCATGGTCGCGGCCGAGTCGCTATAGACGCGCACGAGGAGGCCGTTCGTGGCGGCCAGGCCGGTCCCACCCGTCGGGGCGGCGGCGAGCAGGCGGTTCTGCGGGAACGTGTAGCGCGCCATCAGCTCGTCACCGCCGCTTCGGCCGCAAGG
>WNFV01010399.1_pt1 | contig 10150 bp, 11 predicted proteins | sample 5400101 | NCBI WGS metagenome assembly WNFV01 (sample SAMN13153361, study PRJNA577476) | soil metagenome | isolation source: 115 cm soil or saprolite under grassland replicate 1 | place: USA:California | collected 2016-06-15 | reverse complement strand
GCGGTGCGTCTGCGCACGCTCGAGATGGCAGGTAAGCTCCGCATTCCGTTTACCACCGGAATTCTTATCGGCATCGGCGAGAGCTGGGCAGACAGAATTGATTCGCTGATCGCGATCCGGGAATTGCACGAACGCTACGGCCACATCCAAGAAGTCATCGTGCAGAATTTTCGCAGTAAACCAACGATTCCCATGCGCGATCATCTCGAGCCGACGAAGGAAGACATGAGCAAAACCATCGCGCTGGCGCGCTTGATTTTCGGCGGCGAGATGAATATTCAAGCGCCACCGAATCTGACTCCAGACGGCTATGAGCTCTACTTGGAAGCAGGAATCAACGATTGGGGCGGTGTATCGCCGCTGACTCCGGATTTCATCAACCCCGAAGCACCCTGGCCGACATTGCAGGCGCTACGCCAGAAAAGCGCCGAGGCTGGCTTCGAGCTGAAAGCGCGCTTGCCGATCTATCCAGAATATATTCGTCAGGGCGACAAATTCCTTTTTGCGCCGCTTATTCCGATTGTCGAGCGACTTGCCGGCACTGATGGTCTGGCTAAGCACGGCGGGCCGCTTAGGGATTTACCAACACTCCAACGCTCCATGACTCCAACCGCCTAAAGACATTTCTCATGATCGTCGTTCTTACCGGCGGCACCGGCGGTGCGAAACTTATCGAAGGGATCGCTGCTGAGATCGACCCGGCTGACGTGACGGTCATATGTAATACCGCTGATGACTGTGTCTTTTACGGCCTTTACGTCTCGCCGGACATCGACACAATCACTTACACGTTGGCCGGTATGATCGATCCAGCCAAAGGCTGGGGTATCAAGAACGACACGTTTGCCGCGCTGGAGCAATTGCGCCGGCTGGGCGACGACGCATGGTTTCAGCTTGGCGATAAGGATCTAGCGACGCATATCATGCGAACGCGGCTTTTGAAGCAAGGCCACAAGCTTTCCGAGGTTGTTGGAAAAGTGAGTCGAAGGCTCGGCGTGCAAGCGACGATTCTTCCCATGTCCAATGAGCGCATTGAAACGCGTATCGTCACGCCACAGGGTGAAATTTCCTTTCAGGAATACTTTGTCAAGTATCATTGGGCACCTGAAGTAAGGTCGGTCCGCTTTGTTGGCGCCGAGCAAAGCAACCCCGGGCCGGGCGTGATCGATACAATTGAACGCGCTGAAGCGATTATCATTTGTCCGAGCAATCCGATCACCAGTATTGGACCGATTCTCGCCGTTCCAGGAATTCGCTCCGCGCTCACAGAGGCTCGTGCGCCCGTGGTGGCAGTGAGCCCGATTATCGGGATGGCGGCGATTTCAGGCCCGGCGCACAAATTAATGATCGCGTGCGGCAAGGCGGCGTCGGCCCTCGGCGTTACCGAGTGCTATAATGATTTTCTCGATAAGCTAATGATGGCTGATGAAGATCGAGGATTGGTAAGCCAAATTGAGAAATTGCATATCGAGGTCATTCTAACCGATATCCGCATGAGGTCGTTCGCGGATAAGAGACGCCTCGCGCTCGAGGTCTTGGACTTGACCAAAAAATAGTCTAAAAATTTTCTTTCTGGATCACGCATGAATGTCGCTGCATTGATGCCCGTGAAGGGCTTTCGAAACGCTAAGCAAAGACTGAGTCGGATTTTGGGCAGCGCTGCACGCGAGCTTTTGGCGGAAACGATGTTTCGCGATGTTTTGCGCCAAGCGCGAATAGCGCGCGGACTTGCTGGAACATTCGTGGTCACCGGCGATGATCAAGTCGCAGCTATCGCCTCGGCGCTTGGGACCGAGGTGATTCGTGAAGCCGAGGAACGAGGAGAAACCAGCGCGGTCGACTTTGCCCGTCAGAAATTACAGAGCGCCGGTTGCGAAGCCGTGTTGATTATTCCCGCTGACATGCCGCTCGTGCGCGCAGCCGATATCGAACAAGTGCTGGCGCGAGTTCCCGAGGGCGCGACGGTGCCATTTGCTTTGCTCGTGCCGTCGCATGACCGTCTCGGGACCAACGCGCTGCTCTTGGCGCCGCCGGGCGTGATCAAGCTGCGTTTTGGTTATGATAGTTTTAGTTTTCATATGGGTCAGGTGACGGCGCAGGGCTTGCCGATTCGTTATATGGAAAACGAGCATATGGCTCTCGATATCGATGAACCGAAAGATCTCGAGCAATTTCTCTCCTACGGGCTCAATGACGGAGAGTCGACACGAGTGGCGCGTACGCTGTTGGCCGAGCAGAACGCGCAGGCCATTCGTCGTTTGCCGGGTGTATGAAGCAGATCGAGCTAATCGGCCTTGAGGGTACCGGTGAAATCGCGCTGGGCGATTCCATCGGCCGGCTGATCTGCGACGCCTGTTTACGTCAAAAGATCGAGCTCAGAAACGATGACGTATTGGTGGTCGCACAGAAGATCGTTTCCAAAGCGGAAGGGCGGATTGTTGTCCTCGACGATGTCCAACCGTCGGCGCGGGCGATGGAATTGGCCGGGGCTTTGGACAAAGAGCCGGCACTCGTCGAAGTCATTCTGAGTGAAAGCCGCAGGGTGGTTCGTACCGGCGGTCGCGCATTGATCGTGGAGACGCACCATGGCTTCGTTTGCGCCAACGCAGGGGTTGACCAATCCAACGTGGGTCCCAGGCAAGTTACGCTCTTGCCGACAAATCCCGATCATTCAGCGCGGCAAATACGCGATGCGATTCAGCAGAGCACCGGCAAGGATCCGGCGGTGATTATCAGTGACAGCTTTGGCCGTGCGTGGCGCATCGGGACTGTGGACGTTGCCATCGGTATCGCCGGAATGAAGCCGGTGAAGGACGAGCGAGGATTGAAAGATCATTACGGTTACCAGCTCAAGGCGGCCGTAGCGGCGGTAGCCGACGAAATCGCTGCCGCCGCGGAACTGGTGATGGGAAAGCGCGACGGTGTTCCTGTGGTCGTCGTGCGCGGTTATGACCTAGAGAAAAAGGAGGATGGATCGGTGCAAGAGCTTCATCGCCCCGAGGCGGAGGACCTCTTTCGCTAGACTCATAAAGTATGGAAAATTTTACCGTGGCGATTGTTGGCGGCACCGGAAACTTGGGCGGCGCGTTGGCGGTGCGCCTTGGCGCGCCGAGTGTGAAGATCATCATCGGCTCGCGCGACGCCGAGAAAGCGAAGAAAGCGGTTGAAACACTGAAACCAAATTTGCGCGCGGGCGAGATCGTCGGTACGACCAATCGAGAAGCCGTGAAGGACGCCAACTTCGTGGTAATCGCGGTTCCCTATGAGGGGCATGGGCAAATCGTCGCGGATCTCAAGGGACAACTGGCGGGCAAGATCGTTATCGACGCCGTCGTGCCGCTCAACAAAGTGAAACCCTTCGTGCCGGCGGCTGGCTCTGCATTGCAGGAAGCGCAGCAGCTTCTCGGCGATGAGGCGCCTGTCATCGGCGCGCTGCATAACATTTCGGCGCTCGATTTGGGCGATCTCGATTCACCACTCGGCGATGTCCTAGTCTGCGGTGACAACGCGGAGGCGAAGCAGAAGGTCATCGAGATTATTGAGCGCATCGGCGCGACCGGCTACGACGCCGGCCCGGCGAGCAATGCCTATGTTATTGAGGGGCTCACGGGCGTGATTGTTTACCTCAACCGCAAATACAAGTCCAAACACGGCACCATTAAGATCGCTGGCATAGCCAAGCATTAGCTCTGTCGGTATCGGTCTGCTGCTGCGGTTTTAACCCGTAAAAAAGTCGTCTCGGGGGTCCGGCACGAAATCTCCAAACTTTTCGTTGGTTGACTCCCGGCCCCACTTGGCTCCGGCTGCCGATGAGCCTCGACGCCGGTCGCAAAATACCTGAAAACTCCTTTCGCAATAGTAAGTTAGCTCTGCTTGGCAAGTAAGGCTCGGGTTGTTAACCTTTGCGATTTTTTCACGTCTAATTGATTGTAGCGGGTAGCAGATTTGCCGGCGCGTCAAGCTCATGGTTGATCAACGAGAATTCCGCGATGAAGAGTTGGTGACCTTGTGTCAACAAGGTCAGGGGGAGTATTTCGACCTGCTGGTTCGGCGCTATATGGAAAAAGCCTTTCACATCGCCTTTGATTTCACGCGCAACACCGAAACGGCCAAGGATTTATCCCAGGATGCTTTTTTGCGCGCCTTTTCGAACATCCGCCAGTTCGACGGCCGGTCGAGTTTTTATACATGGTTCTACCGAATCGTGGTAAATCTCTGTTTAGACCACGCCAGACGTAAGGGCAGAGTGGTTTGGGAGTCACTCGACAGCTTGAACGAAACGCCCGGCGAACAGCCACAATTGGCGGATACAAGTTTTCAGCCCGAGCAGGAAGCGATTGCCGGCGAAGCCAAGCGCCGCGCCGACAAGACCCTGGAGACGATGCCCAAGAAACAACGCACGGCGTTTTTGTTGAGAAACCAGCAGGGACTTTCGATCGCAGATATCGCCAAGGTCATGAAGACCACGGAAGGCACGGTGCGCGTGTACTTGCATCGGGCGGTGGCTGCGCTGCGCCAGAGTTTAGTGGAGTTTGTTTAGGGAGAAAATTTATGACAAGTAACGTGCCGTTCGACTCCGCATGCAAAAGTTTTGAAGAGGATCTGGTTCTTTACTACTACGGCGAGATCAGCGATACCGAGCGGCGCCCGATTGAACAACACCTTTCGAGTTGCCAATCTTGCCAGCGTTTTGTCGACGATTTGCGCCGGTTGCTGCCCCAAATGGCTAAATCGGAAGAATTTCCTCAGTCCTTCTGGGACGCTTACTACGACGAGACCGTGGCTAAGCTGGCCAAGCAGAGAGAACGGAAATATTGGTGGCGCGATCTATTGGCGCCGATGAGGGTGTGGATGTTGCCGGCGTTCGGTACGGTAGCGATCGCGGTTCTTGCCGTTGGTCTGGTTTTGGGTAAGGGTAATTTGCCATCTTTCACTGATAGGTCGCCGAAAAACTTTCCGCTGGAAACCTTGTCAGACGCCAAGCAATTGGAGTTTTTCGAGTCGATGGACATGCTCGAATCACTAAGCAAACTCGAAGAGCAAGACGACCAGAAGGCCGAGCCCAACCAATCGAGCAGCTTGAGGTTCGTCGCGGCAAACGTATGAGAATCAAGTGAAGGATGATGAATTTGATGGGCCGATTATCATGAAAATGAAAAGAGTCACGGCGGTAGTCTTAGGCTTGTTTCTGCTGTTGATGGCGAGTCTTTCATCGGCCGCAGGCGACAATTGGCTAAACCTAAGCCCGAGAGATAAAGAAAGAGTCCAGCGAAATAAGGATCGCTGGGAGAGAATGCCGCCGCAAGATAAGGAACGGCTGCGCGAAGAGTGGAAACGCTGGGAACAAATGCCGAAGGACCGGCGCGATCGAATCAAGCAGCGCTATGATGAGCAGCAGCAACGACGTGACCGCGACCGTGGCGATTGAGGCAGCGATCATGCTTCAACGGGCTTTTTTCGGCCTAAACTTTTCTCGACGAGTCTCTGCAAGCTAAAATCTCACGCCTCAAAACCTGAATTGAGCAACGCGCGTCTGCCGACTAGTGGTACCTTGCTCATTCAGCATTCACTCGTCGGCACGACAAACGACCGCGAGCGAGCCTGACGCCCGTATCAACTGGAATCTTAATCCAATATTGTCCGCGCGCCGATTAACAAATTCCTCGGTGCGAAGTCTATAAGACAGAGGGAGGGCTCGGACCATGAAGAAAGCATTCATGGCGCTCATTCTGGGAACAGCACTTTTGCCTGCTGACGGATTTGCCCATGATCCCTACTATCGGGATTCGTACCGCTGGCGTGATCGCTTTGAACGCCGCGTCGCTCGACCTGGTGATCCTGGATTCTACTGCCACCGTCATCCGCGCACGAGCTACCGAGATGAACCTCGTCGGCATTGTCACAGCATCTACGACGATCCGCACGGCGTAGTGGCGGATCGCGCCTATCCACGGCCGTGGCGCCGCTAGTTCACTGGTTCAGCGATTAGTCGCGTGTTGGTGAGCGTAAGCAATCATCGGACGCGCTGCGATTTCGATCGAGCAGCAATGCGTAATAAGGTGTTTGATTTGTCAGATCGCTGACGTTGCGCACGGCAAGCTCGCTGTGCAGTTTTGAGGTCCTGCCCTTTTTTGCTGCAATCCCTCACCATGTAGGTTTTTCTCTCACAAAGCTGACCATTCGTAGCTTTCGCCGTAAGAATTGCGCGCGATTAATTCTCGGACGCTTCACAAACGGCTATCTGGAACGTCTAAAGAGGTAGAACGGAACTGAGCGCAAATTTATGAAGTGATTAATCGAAGCTTCATGGATGAACGGCGTCGAAACGAAAGGAGAAACTATGAAAACCATCGCCTTACTTGCCTTGCTGACCATCGGGGTCGTTACAGCGGCAGGATGTCACTGGGGTCATAACCGTCATCGTTATTCGGACGGATACTACAGACGGTAACTTTTTCTTGCCGCTCCGATTTCAGCGAAATCGGAGCGGCTCTTCCATCTCTGTGCCCGACAGATTCACATCGCGTAGTACGCGGCGCAATTGTCCCAGAGAATTTTTCGTTTGTCGTCTTCGCTGATCGGCAACTTTAGAAAATGATCGACCGCTTCAGGATACTTTGAATCGCCGTGCGGATAGTCGGTAGAAAAAACAATGGACTTACCGCCCATGAATTCGATCACCTGTTTGACCGTCGCTTCATCCGGTTCGACTGAAACGACGCATTGGCGTTTGAAATACTCGCTCGGCGGCTTTGTTACATCCGGCGCCCACACGTCGCCTTCGCGTTCCCAGCCCTCGTCCAAGCGCCACAACAGCCACGGCAGCCAGCTGCAGTTGGCTTCGAGAAATGCGACGCGCAACTTTGGATGCCGCGCCAGGACCCCCCCGGCGCAAAAACTTCCCAGGGCTAACATTTGTTCTATCGGCTGCGCATAGACTCGGCGCAGCATCAAATTGGGCTCGAGCCGTTCGCCTATGTGTTGTTTGCCCGTGCCGGTGGATTCGTGAAAGCCCAACGCGAGATTTAGATCTTCCAGCGCGTTCCACAGCGATTCATAGTAGGGATCATGCCACTGATGCTTCACTAACGGATTTGCCCGGAGAAAAACCGCGCGGAATCCTAGCTCCCCGGCACAGCGTTGCGCCTCGGTGACCCCATCGTTCATGTCGTACGGCGAAATCATGCCCGCGCCGATCAGGCGCTTGGGGTCCTTACTGCAAAAATCATAAAGCCAGTTGTTGTAAGCGCGCGCCAGCGCGGCGGCAAACTCGGCGTCCATATCTTCGACAACCAACGCGCGTAAGCCACGGGTCGGATAGAGCACGGCGACGTCAATACCTTCTATGTCCATCGCTTCGAGCTGCACCTCTGCTGTCCAACCCCGCTCGGCGTCTGGACGATAGACCTCTTGGTTTCTTTCGAAGTTCTGGCCCCGCGCGGAATCGTTTTGTCGGGTTGTTTTTCGTGCCCAGTCTCGGCCGTCGGGATAAAGCATTCGAAGGTCGCGAACATTGCTGCTGATGACGCCGCGCGGCGCGCGAGTCTTGAATTTGTCGTCGATATATCGCTGCCAGAGATCCGCGGGCTCCATGATATGCATGTCGCTGTCCAAGATCTTGAAACCATTTTTTGCCATTCTTCGAGCCTCCTGCCGACGGGATCAAGACCGAATCAAAGATAAGTCAATGAGGGAGATAGATTTCATTGGTGCCGGAGGAGGGACTTGAACCCTCACGGGGGTTAACCCCACCGGATTTTGAGTCAATGAGAACACGAAACTAGCGCCAACCAGCGCCTAAATCCTCCAGTAATCCCAAGCCTCAAGAGTTAGCTTGAATGGTGATTCTTGGGGCTTGTTGTTTGTAGGATACGGACAATTCGCGGACAATGCCATCAGATTTGATTTGATGGAGAATTCAATTCAATTACAGGTTGTTGGGCGGCTGTTGCAATCTAGGGCACATCTCTTGTCAAGACTGTGAGTGCTGTGCGAGCGGATGTCGCAACAAGGCGTGAGCAACGAGTGGTACGCCTAGTATAGTCGGTATCAGCCAGTACGTGAGCGACGGAAGGTCTCTCCAAAATGGTAGGTTCTTGCCGTTATCAACATAGAAGGCGATGAGCAGCAAGATGTACGATGTGCCCATACTTGTGATGTGCAGTCGAACCCAATTGCGCCACCGTCGCTGGTGAGCCGTGCGGCCTACGGTCGCCGCCGCGAAACAAAGCACTCCGAGGATGAACAAGTGATAGTCCTCCGCCCACCGTATTATCGATAGAACAGTCGCCGATGCGAAGACCAACGAGAGGCACCAGTAATAGATCGTTCCGAATGTCGGATGCCGGCCGGGACGCTTGTTGCTCAGCATCGCGACCACGCCCGTGATAACGCAAGCGAGCGCGACGAGAACGTGCAAACCGACAAGCGTCAAGAAAAATGGTGAGTCCGAAGGGATTACGATTCCGGCTACGATCGTCTCCCTATCGCTCATAACAGTCTCTCTTTCATCGATCGCTAGCTTCCAAATGCGCCGCCCAAGAATATACGGAACCGTATATTCCCTTTAACGAAAATTATGGCGTTCTGAAATTTACCCCTTATCAACGAATTGTCAATCAATCTCGCCTTGGAGTCGTTCCAATATACCTGGTCAGTATATTACCAATATACCTGCACAGAGCAGGTTAATTCATCACCGATGAGCCGGACTAGAACGGCCTTGCCACCACCCCTTTACGTCACAGGATTGAACTGTACGACGCTTCAGTCAAATTTCACGGGATTTAGTCGTAAGAGAATACAGTTCAATCCTGGCGTTACTTGATCACCTTATCCGCTCTCACCAGCACGTTGGGCGGAATCGTCAGGCCGATCTGCTTGGCGGTTTTGAGATTGATGATGAACTCAAACTTCGTCGGTTGCTCGATGGGCAGGTCGGCAGGCTTGGCTCCTTTCAAAATACGATCATCAACCCAAGACCTGACGTAAAAGAGGTTCCAGTGTTTCCCACAGTGTTACCAAACCAGAGAATGCCAGCAGGGCTTCTTTTATGCTTTTGAGGACTGCACCGACAATGGCGGCCCGTTTCTGCTCAGGCTTTGCCAAGAGCTGTGAGATTAAGAAGGATAGTTGTTCAATAATCGCTTTGCGCGTGGCCTGGTCAAGTTCTCTACTGTCCGACACAGCTTGGGCGAACTGCTGAAACAGTTCAGACAAGGCGGGATTGCCGATTTGTTTTACGTAACTCAGCCTAACATCAATTGCCTGTGCTTGCCCGGTGTTAATCGCACCGACTACGCTATGATCCGCTCTGATATTATTAAACGTCACCAGTTGGTGGTGCAGGACTAGTTTGGGAATCTCAAGTGGCAACCCTCCGGTACTTGACTCCACCTCGCCTAACAAGAAGTGAATCATCGCGGCATTTTGCTCAAACTGAAATCGGTCAATGCACTCTAAGCATATCAGCGCACCGCTAGAGAGCTGATACATGGCGGGTTTGCCGCATTCTTGGCAAATTATCATACGTGCCCCGATACTAGCTGGGGCAGTTTTTTGCCACCCGGATTCTGTTACTTGCTTGCGGTCCAACTAACTTGAATGTCGGAGGCGGGATGCACGCTGGGATAAACTGCATCCAAGCGCAACAATCAAGGGCGTGGCATTTCTACGACTGCCGTGATCCATAAAGATTCTTAGGCAAGACACATGCCATTTTAAAAACCCTGGATATAGGGGCACATTCAGACCAAGAAAAATGCATCAAAGGACAAAAAACGATCATTTCGGACGATTTTGTACTTTTCACAGACTGAAAGGCAGATAGTGACCACGAATCGAGCTTGGGCTTCGCCTGGGAAAACCTTCTTCGGCTGCTGCGCCTCGGCTCTGACTGCGTCGTGGTACTGCTTGCTGAGCAGGCTTATCACGCACGCGGTAATGGTGGAAAGGATATTTACGGCAGAGAAATAAATGTTTCGTCGAGGGGATAAAGGCTAATTTCCACGTAGGATTGAACTGAACGCATAGGTTTTAACCTGAATGCGAGCTGAAATCGTGACGCTAACAGATTTAAGAGTTGGACGCATTCAGGATAAAACCCGTTGGACTAAAGCGTTGGGTGAAGCAGCGACGATTGTCTATGGGG
>WNFV01011179.1_pt1 | contig 10151 bp, 10 predicted proteins | sample 5400101 | NCBI WGS metagenome assembly WNFV01 (sample SAMN13153361, study PRJNA577476) | soil metagenome | isolation source: 115 cm soil or saprolite under grassland replicate 1 | place: USA:California | collected 2016-06-15 | reverse complement strand
CTCTCGCGGCCGCGAAGGTGGGTGCGCTCCTGGGCTGGGACGCGGCGCGGATCGCCGAGGAGCTCGCCGACTACCACCGGTTGGTCGAGCGCTCGCGGGCGTTCCTGCGTGAGATCGCTGGGCCCGGCCGGGAGGCCGGGCCGTGACGGCCGGGGGCGAAGACCAGGGTCAGATTCGATTCTTGACGCGTGGCCGCGCCTTCACCCGCGGCCGCACCGCGTCTTCGTCCTCGATCTGCGCGAGAGCCCAGCGCGCGGCTCCACGCACCTCGCTCGCCTCGTCGTTCAGCGCGGCCTTCAGGGCCTCCACCGCGCGCGCGCTTTCGATCTGGCCGAGGGCCCAGGCCGCGGCGACCCGCACGTCTGGCTCGCGGTCCTTGAGGGCCGCCACCAGTGGGGCGACGGCGTCCGCGCCCTCAATCTCGCCCATCGCCCAGGCGGCGAGCTGGCGCGCCTCGGGATCGGCGTCCTTGAGCGGAGCCGGACGTGCAGGTCCTGATCGCGCAGCAGCGGCACCAGCAGATCCACGGCACCGGCGTCTTCGATCTGTCCCAGCGCCCATGCCGCCGCCCGGCGGACGCCGGGCGAGGCGTCCTTGAGGGCGCCGCCCAGTGCGGGGATGGCGCGCGCGCTTTCGATCTGGCCGAGCCCCCAGGCCGCCATCTCTCGCACGTCGGTCACACGATCCCGCAGCGCCTCGCTCAGGGGCTCGATCACGCGAGGAGTCTCGATTTCCCCAAGCGCCCACGCCGCGGCGACCCGCACCTGCGGCGCGGCGTCGTCCAGCGCCCTGGCGAGCGCGGCGATCGACGTGGAGTCCTCCAGCTCGCCGAGGCCGCGCGCCGCCATGGCCCGGACGCCCGCGTCTCGGTCGCGCAGCGCGTTCGTGAGGGGCTGGAGCGCCCGCGGGTCGTCGAGCTCGCCCAACCCGAGCGCGCCGGTCTCGCGCAGCCCCGGGCTCGCGTCCCGGAGCAGCGCGACGAACGCGTCGTAGGTCGCCGGCGCGCGCGCGCGGCCGAGCGCCCGCGCGGCTATGTTCCGCACGCAGCGGCTGTCGTCGCGCAGCACGGCGCGGAACGCGCCCGCGGGGGCGGCATCCTCACGGTGCCAGTTCCAGCCGTGGTGTGCGTGCACCTTGATGCGCGGGATCCGGACGCCCATCCGCATCGCCATCGGCATGGGCATCGGAGTCGGCATCGGCATCGGCGTGGGAGTGGGGAGCAGCTTCGGCTCCCAGGGGAAGCCCCAGGTGTTGGTGATGGCCTGTCCGGCGAGCTCGCACACGGTGGAATCGGACGTCTTGAGCAGCGCGAGGATTCCGGCGACCCTCGCCGAGTCCATCGGGGGTTGGGGAGCCTGCTGCGCGGCGAGTCCTGGAGCCGCGAGCACGAGGAAAACGGCCGGCCAGCGGGACATAGCAACCTCGACGGAACGGGAATCGCCAGGGTTACTGCGGGGCGCTAGTGAGTAGGACGCGTGAGGGGGGTGGAAAGGTTGCAACCCCGCCGCACGTAGTTCTTCAGGTTCGCCCGGCTGATCTGCGTCAGGTCGCCCGGCATCTCGTCGGGCGCAAACCACCCGATCTCGGCGCACTTCCCGGGCTCGCGGATCGCCGGCTCCCCCGAGCGGAGCCGGCACAGAAAGGTCGGCGAGACCCAGTGTTGGCCTTCGTCGGGGAGCATGTGGTCCACGACGTCGAGCAGCTCCCCCACCTCGATCTCGACGCCGTACTCCTCGCGTACCTCGCGCTTGAGGGCATCGACCAGCGTCTCGCCGAACTCAACGGAGCCGCCGGGGAACTCCCAGAGGCCGCGCTCGTTCTTCGCCTCGGGCCCGCGGCGGGAAAGAAACAGCCGTCCGCCAGCGGCGACGATGATCGCGCCGACGCCGACGCCGATACAGTCGATGCCGGGTCTCATCGCGTTCCCCCTCGCGCCGCGGGCGGGGGGTCGTCAGGTGAGGTCACGTCCATCCCCTGAGGCTCCGGATGAAATCGTGCAGCACCAAGAACTTCTCGAACACCGGGATGCCCTTGCGCTTCCTGCCGAACTCCGCGAACAACTCACGCAGGCGGCCCCGGCGCGCGACGTAGAAGCGGAAGGTTTCGGCGAAATCCTCCTGCGGGTGCGTCGCGGCGTACGCGGTGACGTAGTTCGGTAGAGTCATCGTGACCCCCCGGCGCTCGAAATCCACCCATTTGGAGTCGGCGACGCGATACGCCTTGCGCACCTCGCCGAACGCGCGGCGGAACCGGCCGGTGCGGGTGAGCGACCAGTTGTGGTACAGGAACGAGTGCCCCAGCTCGTGCAGGATCAGCCCGGTGAGCATGTTCCACGAGATCTCGTCGCGACGCCGCTTGGCGGTGACGTAGCGGCGCTCGATCTCGATGACCTTGGGCGATCGGTAGGTGACGCCGGATACGCCGGGCCGCATCAGCACCCGGTAGTTCCAGTCCCTGATGCGGGCGACGACGAGCAGCTGGCGCACGCGCCGCAGCGCCTGGCCGATGAGGTCGCGGCCGGTCGCGTCCTCGCCGCACCAGGGGCAGATGTCCATCCAATCGTCTACGCCCTGGCTGCAGTGGGGGCAGATGTTCTCGTAGTCGTCATAGGGCCACTTCTGCGGCCGCCCGCACCAGGGGCAGACGCGCATCGGGTACATGACGCCGCCCCCGCAGCCCCAGCGGCAGCGGCGGTCGTAGCGGAACCCCTTCGGCGCCTTGAGCGGCTCCGGGCTCGAGGCCTCGTCCGCGATGCGGCGGCCGCACCACGGACAGAACGCGAACGCGTCCGCGACGATCCACCCGCAGAAGTAGCACTCTGCGCCCGTCTCCTTCCGCGCGTCGTGCCACCCGAGGCGGCGGCCGCAACTGGAGCAGTGCGACCAAAAGCGCTCCAGCTCCGCCCCGCACGTCGCGCACCGCAGCTCCGGAGTCGGGATCTCGCGCCGCCGCCGCCGTGCGTCACTCATGCCCACGCGCCAACGCCTCATCCACGATCCGCTGAACGAAGTCCTCGTAGCTCATCCCGGCCTTCGCCGCCGCGTTTGCCATCTCGTGCTCGAAGGCGATGAAGGGGTTGGGGTTCACTTCGAGCACGTACACTTCGTCGTCGTGCGTCAGGCGCAGGTCGACGCGCCCGTAGTCGTGCAGCCACAGGGCGTGAAACGCCGTGGCGCAGATGTCGCCGATCCTCGCCGTCACGTCCTCGGACAGCCCCTTCGCGAACACGTTCTTGATCTTCTTCCGCTTGCGGTACTCCTCGTCCCACTTGGCCTTGTACGTCGCGATCTGGTGCTCGCCCGTCTCGGCCTCGCCGAATCTCATTTCCACGATCGGCAGGATCTGCAGCCGGTCGTTGCCGATCAGCCCCACGTACAGCTCGCGGCCCTCGATCAGCTCCTCCACGATGGCCGCCTGGTTGAACCGCTCGTGGATGAACTTGACTCGCTCCGCGAGACTGTCGTCGTCCTCCACGACCGAGGCCTGCGCGATGCCCACCGAGGCGTCCTCGAGCAGGGGCTTCACGATGAGGGGAAACCGCAGCGCGGAGGGACGGACCGGCCGCTCCCACGGATGGAATTCAGCGAACGCCGGGATCCGGATCCCATGGTAGGCCAGGATCTTCTTGGTCAGCGACTTGTTGCGCGCCACGAGCAGCGCGGTGGGCGGGGAGCCGGTGTAGCGGTAGCCGTGCATCTCGAGCACCGCGGCGAGCCCGTATTCGTGGCGGGCGTGGTCGCGGAACGCCTCGCAGCCGTTGAAGACGACCTTCGGCTCGAAGCTCGCCAGGCGCTCGAGCATCGGCGCCAGCTCCTCCCCGACCCCGACCATCAGAACCTCGTGCCCCTTGGCGATCAGCGCCCGGGCGACGTCGTACTCCGCCTCCTCGACCTTCGCGTCGACTTCCGCCTTGTACCGGGCGTCGTCCCAGTCGGCGTGGGTGGTGTCGAAGAGCACGGCGATCTTCACCCGCGCCACCCCTCCCCGCCGGGCGGACTGGCGGTCAGGCGGATGGGCGGACGGGAGGCGCCGCGCGCGAGGGAGCTCACCGTCCGCCCGTCCGCCCGTCCGCCCGTCCGACTCTCGCCATGTCCCTTCCCACGGTCGTCAGCGCAATCAGCATCAACAGCCCGCCCACCGCCCCCGCGGTCGGGAGCAGCAGCATCGCCGGCCGCAACCCGAACCGGTCGGAGAGGTATCCCACGAGCGGCGGTGCGATGGCGTCTCCCGCGAGATGCGAGAACAGCGTGTAGGCGCCGATTACCGACGCGCGCACGGCCGCCGGCACGACGTCGAGCAGGACCGCCGAGAGGGGCCCATTGTACCAGGTATAGAGGAAGAAGGTCGCGAACAAGAGCGGCACGAACAGCCGCAGCTCGTCGACCAGCAGCAGCGCTGCGCACACCGGGCCGCCGAGCACGAACCCGGCCCCGGACACGACCACGCGGCCCCCGCTCCAGCGCAGCAGCAGCCAGTCGCCCACCTGGCCCCCGAACAGCCCCCCCAGCGCGCCGCCCGCGAGCCCCCAAATGCCGAACTCCCTCCCGACCACCGCCACCGACAGGCCGTGGGTGCGCTGCATGAAGCTCGGCGCCCACGCGATGAGCCCGTTCACCGCGAACGTCACGAGGGCACCGCCCAGGAACATCCAGATCAGCGTCGGCGTGCGGAGCACGGTCGCCGCGGCCTGGAGGAACTCGCCGAACGCCGTCGCGGCGACCTCCGTCGCTTCCGTGGTGCGGCGCATGGCGACGGGAACGAGGCTCACGACCGTCCAGATGATCCCCGTGGTCACGCACGCCGCGAACACCGCCGTCGCGACCCCGGGCGGCAGCCGCTCGAACAGGTCCAGCACGCCGCTCAGCACCGCGCCCGCGAGCGTGAGTCCGACGAGCGGCTTGCCGTAGCGCAGCGTCTCGCGCACGCCCCGCCGGTACCAGTTGACGAGCGTCGTCGTGATCGGTGCCGGCGCCCGCCGCCGGGGCTCGCGCAGCCGCGACGCGAGCACCGCGAGCGCAAACCCGGGCACCCCCATCGCGAGGAACGCCGCCCGCCAGCCGTAGCGCTCGGCCAGCACGCCGCCCAGCCAGATGCCCAACACCCCGCCGAACGACATGCCCACCGAATAGATCCCGATCGCGAAGGCGCGCCGCCGGCCCTCGTAGAATTCCGCGATCAGCGCCTGCGCGGCGGGGCCGTACCCCGCCTCGCCCACGCCGACCAGCGAGCGGCAAACGAGCAGCTGCCAGAAGTGGTGCACGGTGGCGCCGAGCGCCGTGAAGGCGCTCCACAGCCCCACGCCGAACGCGATCACGGCGCGCCGCGATCGCAGGTCGCCGATTACGCCGAGCGGCAGCGCGGCGAGCGACAGCACGATGACGTACGCCGAGCCGAGCCAGCCGAGCTGCTGGTCGGAGAGGCGCAGCGGGCCTTTGATGTGCTCGAACAGCGCGTAGATGACGTTGCGGTCGGTGTAGTTGAGGAGGTTGATCAGCGTGAGGAGGGTCAGGGCGTAGGCCGCATACGCGCCCGCGCCGTTCGCTCCGCGACCGGCCCCGCTGGGCCCCCCGGCCCCCCCGTCAGGGCCTGCGCGCGACAGTCGTCGCCTCCGCGCGCGCGTCGCGGTCCGCCTTCGCCTCCCGGTAGGCCTCGGTCAGCGTCCGCATCATCTCATCCCGCTTCTCGTACAAACGCCTGAGCCCGCGGGGCTTGCGCTTCGCCAGCGCGTAGGCCGCGAGGATGGGGAAGCCGACGGTGTTGTCGAGGTAGCACACCACCGTGTCCGGGAGCTTGTCCGGATCCACCTTGCCCCAGCTCACCGCCTCCGAGGGAGTCGCCCCGGACAGGCCGCCCGTGTCGGGCCGCGCATCGGTGATCTGGAGATAGTAGTCGTGCCCCTTCTCGCTGATGCCGAGCACCTCCTGGATCTGCGGCTCGGTCTGGAGGACGAAGTTCTTGGGGCTGCCGCCGCCGATGATCAACACGCCGCTCTTGCCGCCCTGGGTCTTGGCGTGGAACACGATTGCCGAGGTCTCGTTCACGTCGGCGCTCACGTCGAAGCGCAGCGTCGACCCCGCCAGCGCCTGCTCGGCGACGTTCATGCCGATCGAGGAGTCTCCCGGGGACGAGGTGTAGATCGGGACGGCGCATTGGTGCGCCACGCCGAGCACCGACTTGCGCGACAGGCCCAGAGCCCGCTCCCGCTCCAGGACGTAGCCGCCGAGTAGATAGTGGTACTCGGCCGTGCTCAGCGATCGCTGGAACTCGGGACCCCCCGACACCTCGCGGATGTAGGCGTCGGTCGAGAGCAGCACCTCGTAGTCGAAGAAGATGTCGTAAATGCGCACGACCCCCTGCTCGCGCAGCTCGACGTCGTCCGCGAACGGCGTGCCCTTGTGCATCGCGAGCCCGAGGCCGAAATGCGCGTCGTGGTACAGGTTTGCGCCGGTCGAGACGATCCAGTCGATGAACCCCGCCTCGATGAGCGGGATGATCGTCGACATCCCGAGGCCCGCCGGCGTCATGGCGCCGGTCAGGCTCATGCCGACCGTCACGTCGTCCGCGAGCATCCGATCGGCGAACAGGCGGCAGCCCTCGGCCAGCCGCCCCGCGTTGTACGCGAGGAACGCGTCATCCACCAGCTCGGGGATCGTCTCACGGCCGGTGATGGGCCGCGGGTCGATGGGCCGGCCGCGCAGCAATTCCTTGCGTGTGGTCATGCCGTGCGTGTGGTCATGCCGTCAGATGTCCCTCGCGATGTCCGGGAGCTCCTTCGCGCGCTGCTCCCGGGCCTGCCGCACGATCGCAACCGCCTCCGCGGAGCTGTCGGTGATGTGGAGCAGATCCAGGTCCGTCGTGGCGATCTTCCCCTCCCCCGCCACCCGATCCCGCAGCCAGTCGGCCAGGCCGCTCCAGTACGCCCGGCCGAACAGGATCACCGGAAAGTGTCGGACCTTGCCGGTCTGGATCAGGGTCAGAGCCTCGAACAGCTCGTCCATCGTCCCGTAGCCGCCGGGGAAGACGACAAACGCGGTCGAGTACTTCACGAACATCGTCTTGCGCACGAAGAAATAGCGGAAGTTGATGGCCCGCTCGACGTACGGGTTGACCCCCTGCTCGAACGGCAGCTCGATGTTGCAGCCGATGGAGAGCCCGTTCCCCTCCTGGCAGCCACGGTTCGCGGCTTCCATGATGCCCGGCCCGCCGCCGGTGATGATCGGGAACCCCTCCTGCGCGAGCCTGCGTGTTGTCTCGACCGCCCTCTCGTAGTATGGATCGCCGGGGGGCGTGCGGGCCGACCCGAAGATCGTCACCGCGTTGTACACATCCGACAGCGTGTCGAACCCCTCGACGAACTCCCCCATGATGCGCAGCACCCGCCACGAGTCGGTGCGCGTGAACGGCCGCCGCTCGCGGGGGACCTGCGTGAGGAGGCGTTCGTCCTCAGTGACCGCTTTGCGAGGCGAGTCGCTCGAGGGCTGCGACATGGTCGTCCTGCAGGTTGTAGAAGAACGGAGACAGGCGGACGTGTCCGGGCCGGGCGTCCGCGATGATCCCGGCCTCGCCGAGGCGCCGGACGGCGGCCGCGGGATCCGCGGCGGGGAGCAGCACGATCCCTGACCGGTCCGCCGCGCGGGCGGCCACCTTGGGCCGGAACCCCGCCTCCCGGGCGCGGGCGACCAGGTCCTCAGTGAGCGCCGCCGTGACCTCGCGAATCGCCGGCACGCCGATCTCCTCGATGTACTCGAGACCGCCGAGCTGGGCGTAGATCGCGGCGAGGGACGGCGTGCCGAGCTCAAAGCGCCGCGCGTCGTCGTGGAGCTCGAGCGAGCGCGGCTCGAAGGCGAACTGGTTCTTGTGCCCAAACCAGCCCGCGATCCCGGGCGCGAGGCCGCGCGCCAGCTCCCGCCGCACGTACAGAAACACGATCCCGGGGCCGCCGAGCAGCCACTTGAGGCCGCCGGCGGTGAGGAAGTCCACACCGGTGGACCGGACGTCGAGCGGGACCTGCCCCACCGACTGGTATGCGTCGATCAGTGTCAGGGCGCCGCGCCGGCGTGCGGCGTCAGTCACCGCCTGGATGTCCTGGATCGCGCCGCTGGTGAAGTACACGTGCGAGGTCGCGACCAGCGCCGTGCGGTCGTCTACCGCTCGGGCGATCGCCTCGACCGGCACCGACACCTGGTCCGGGCTCTCGACCACCACCAGGTCGATGCCGCGCGGCCGCTTCGCGAGCCACTGGTAGGCGACCGTCGGGAAGTCGAGCGAGGTGACGACGACCTTGGGGCGCCGGCGATAGTCGAGCGCCTCCGCCACGGCCGAGAGCGCCACGGAGCTGCTCGGGGCGAGCGCGATCTCCTCCGGCGCGGCGCCGATCACGCGGCCGTAGCGGCTGCGCAGGTCGGCGAGCGCGGCCCACCACACGTCGTACCAGGCCGCCGCCCCACGCGCCTGCCACAAGTCGAGGAACTCCGCGACCTTTCCGCGAGTTCGCTCGCCCAGCGCGCCGAGGGAGCAGGTGTTGAGGTAGATCCGGTCCCGGAAGATCGGGAACTCGGCCCGGTACCGCGCGAGCGGGTGAGCCCCGGTCCGAGGACCGGTCACGGGGCCGCTTGCCGGCATCATAAGCGGTCAATATACAGGGGAACAGCGCGCGTGATACGTCCCGCGGTAAATTGAGCGCATGCAGGCGTCCGCCGGCTGGTCGGCGCTGTTCGCGCGGCTCTCGCTGCGGGCCCTCGTCAACCCGAGGCTCGCGCTCGACCTGCTGCGCCTGACGTGGAGCTTTCGGGCGCGCGACTGGTTCCGCCGCGCGCCGTTCCTGCCACTGCCGCCCGCCGAGTACCTGCGCTGGCGCATGTTCACCGCGTACGGCGATGAAGACGCCGTCCCGCCAGTGGAAGACGTGATCGCCTTCGCTCGCTGGCGGCGGGAGACGATGAGATTATGAGCGGCGTTGAGGAGAGGCGTGGAGGAGATGCGTGGAGGAACGCCGTCGAGATGAAGCGTCGAGCGATAGCCCTGGGCTTCGACGCGGTGGGAATCGCGACCCTCGACGGGAACGCCCACGCCGCCGACCTGGACCACTGGCTTGCCGCGGGGTACGCAGGGACGATGTCGTACCTGCACCGCCAGGCGCAGCAGCGCCAACAGCCGGCGCGGATCATGCCGGAGGCCGCGGCGGCAGTGGTGACGCTCACCAACTACTTCCACGGCGCGGCTGACCCCGGACACAAGTCCGGGGTTCCCGAGGTCGGGGCCAGGGTCGCCCAGTACGCCTGGTCCACCGACTACCACGAGGTGCTCGGCCGCCGCCTCGGCCGGCTCGCCGCCGCGATCCGCGCACTGTCACCCGGGGCCAAGACCCGCTGCTACATGGACGCGGGACCAGTGCCCGAGCGCGAGCTGGCCCAGCGCGCGGGCCTCGGCTGGATCGGGAAGAACATGATGCTGATCCACCCCGAGATCGGCTCGTTCACGTTCATCGGCGTCGTGCTCACCGACGCCGATCTCGCACCCGATCTCCCGTTCGAGGCGGACCGCTGCGGGACATGCCGGCGCTGCCTCGACGCCTGCCCCACGGAGGCGTTCGTCGGGCCGCACGTGATGGACGCGCGGCGCTGCATCTCCTACCTCACGATCGAGCACCGCGCCGACTTCACCGACGCCGAGCGACGGATGGTGGGGGACTGGGTGTTCGGCTGCGACGTCTGCCAGGACGTGTGCCCCTGGAACGTGACGTTCGCGCGCCCGACCAGCGACCCCGAGCTCGCTCCGCGCGAGGACGTCCTCGCGCCGGACCTCGCCGAGCTGCTGCGGCTGGACGACGAGACGTTCACGCGCCGCTACGGCGACACCCCGTTCGCACGCCCGGGCCCCGCGGGGACGCGACGCAACGCCGCCGCGGTGCTGGCCAACAGGGAGCGGCCTCGATGAGCGACGTGCCGGAGGCCGCGGCACACGAGCGCGTCGCGGAGATCCGGCGGGCGCTCACCGTCGGGCTGGCCCGAATCGACCCGCACCATCGCCTCGTCGGCCGCCCGGTCTCCTACCGGCTGATCGACGGCGCGAGCCTGGAAATCACCTACCGCGACGTGCCGGGCATCGCCGAGGCCGAGGTGCTCGGCGTGAAACGGCTGCTCCCCCACGAG
>WNFV01010397.1_pt1 | contig 10151 bp, 8 predicted proteins | sample 5400101 | NCBI WGS metagenome assembly WNFV01 (sample SAMN13153361, study PRJNA577476) | soil metagenome | isolation source: 115 cm soil or saprolite under grassland replicate 1 | place: USA:California | collected 2016-06-15 | reverse complement strand
AGGAATCGACCGTCAGAACCGGCGCCGGCGAACCTAACACCTCGGAAAGCGTCTTGCCGGCGATCGCCTCGGCGGGATCGGCGGCGCCCAGAAGCTCGATGTTCGAACGCCCCGCGAGCGCCTTGCCGACCTCAATCCCGATCGGGCCCAGACCCACCAGCGCGACGCGCGCGCGAGACGGTTTCTTCACGATTCCAATCCTCCTCAGTTCGACAAGTTCACGAACAGATTCTCCTGTCATCCCGAGCGAAGCGAGGGATCTGCTCCCGTGTTCTTCAAGCCTTTGCGAAGCAGATCCTTCGTCGCTTCGCTCCTCAGGATGACAGGCAACCCACGGCGCTCGCAGAATTCTTTGGCGAATCTCTCACTCTGGACTTTAGGATATACGCATCGAAAGCAGGTGAAGCATGCGCCGAGTTCTGGCCGGAGCCGCGTTCATTCTGATCTTCCTGCTGGCGGCCGGCGTACTCGCCGCCGAGCCCGCCAGGGTCACGCTGGCCCTCTCCGGAGGCCGGGTCATCGACGGCTACGAGGGGAAGCCGATCGAAGACGCCGTCGTGCTGATCGCGGGCGACCGGATCGCCGCCGTGGGCCCCCGGTCACAGGTCGTCGTGCCTCCCGGAACTCCGACGATCGACACGCGCGGCATGAGCGTGCTGCCGGGTCTCGCCGACATGCACGTTCATCTGATGATCGTGGGTCACGGAGACTACGAGCACTGGGACAAGACTTACCGTTCCCGCTTTCGCGCCGAGATCATGCCGGCCGCGGCGAAGCAATTACTCGTCAGCGGCGTGACTTTCGCCCGGGAGCTCGGCGCGCCGCTCGAAGACATTCTGGGCGTCAAGCGGCGGATCGAATCGGGAGAGATTCCCGGCCCGCGGCTCTTCGTTACCGGGCCGTTCATCCAGCACAAGCCCTACAGCGACTATGAGAAGGAGTTCCGCTGGGGAGTCACCGGCGCCGCCGACGCGCGCGCGAAGGTGCAGAAGGTCGTGGACGCGGGAGTGGACCTCGTCAAGCTGATCGATCAGGACCAGATGACCGAGGAGGAGGTCAAGGCCGTCGTCGAGACGGCGCACAAGACCGGGCGACAGGTCGTCGCACACGCGCACCGGGAGGAGGAGATCCGCATCGGCTTGAAGTACGGCGTGGACAGCTTCGAGCACACCGGCCTCGCGACGGAGCCCGGCTATCCCGAAGACATTCTGCAGGGCATGCGCAAGCGTAACCAGACCCTGGGCTGGTGTCCCACGATCGAAGGCCTCTACCTCTCCGAGTACACCGCGGACGTCTTTCCCGAGCGCTTGAATGACCCGCGCTGGCAGGAGGGACTCGCGCCCGACATCGTGCGCGACATCCGCGACTCGCTCCGCAACATCGGAGGCCTCCCGTACTTCCAGCTCGTGCGCCGGCGTCTTCCGACGCTGCCCAACAAATTCCGACAGCTCCGCGAATCCGGCGTCACGCTCTTAGTCGGCACGGACTCGGGCATCCCGGGCAACTTCCACACGGATTCGACCTGGAGAGAGCTCGCGACCTGGGTCGAGCTCGGCATGACCCCCATGCAGGCGATCGCCGGCGCGACACGGTGGCCGGCTGTCTGGTTGAAGAGAGAGAAAGACCTGGGGACCCTCGCGCCCGGCCGTTATGCGGACATCATCGCGGTCCGTGGGGACGTCTTGAGGCACATCGATCTGTTACAGCGAGTGGACATCGTCATCAAGAACGGCGTCCGAGTGAGGTAATCCGGCCGGAATCTTGCAGTTTGTCGGAGAGAACCGGGAGGTCGACAGTGAACGACGAGAAGAAATCGGAAAATGTCGGCGAGGAGGTTCGGGAACTGGCGCAGGCCTTCTCGGCGCTGGGGCGTTCTCTGTTCAAGGGAGGACGGGCCCTCTCAGTCGAGCTGCTTCGCTCCGTGCGAGGCATCGTGGATCAGGCCCGCGAAGAGATCGACCGGCTGACAGCGGAGAAGAAACCATGAGGCGCCGCCTGATACCGGCCCTGCTTCTCACCGCCGGCTGCGCTCTCGTTTCCTGTTCGTCGAGCCCCAAGCCGCCCACCCAATCCGCGGCGCACAGGGGCTTCCGGGTCCTCGACGCCGTCGTGACCGCCCGTATCTACGATCCTCCCGGCAGCCCCGGCACGACGATGGGCGGAAACGGAAACTGGTTCCTCGAATTCGAGGCCAGGGACGGCGACGCAACAGCGCACTACCGCTTTCCCGTCACCCGCAACCAGTACAACCGTTTCCAGGAAGGCCAACGCGTCCAACTCATGATGGCCGACGACGACCTGCGCGAAATCCGCCCTCTCTATTGACCCTTTCCTGTCATCGCTTCGCGTGCCTGCTGTCATCCCTTCGCCCTTCCCTGTCATCCCTTCGCTTTCCTTCCCTGTCATCCCTTCGCTTTCCTTCCCTGTCATCCTGAGCGAAGCGAAGGATCTGCTCTTTCCTGTTCGAGAGGTATCTTCCTGCTCAGGGCAGGCTCTGAGCGAAGGATCGGCCCTCGTACTGACTGGAGCAGATCCCTCGTCGCTAAGCTCGCGCCGTCGCCATAGCGGCTTTCCGCCTTCGCTGGAGAGCCGTAGCCGCTTCGGCGGAGGCTCTGGCGCGTCGGCGACCTCGGGATGACAGCGCAGGGCGGTGTGCCCTAAGGACCGCCCGGCGAACCTCTAACCCAGGACATCTTCTACGATCGCGGAGCGGGGGCGGCGATCTCGAGGTCCTGCGCCGCGGGATTGGAGGCAGGTTTTTCCATCGCGGTGCCGTTGTCCAGCCACCAGCGCCGGGCACGCTCCTCGGTCCAGGGCTCTGCCAGAGGCACGCGCTTCAAGCTGCCGGCCAGGTCCTGCATCGTCTGGGGACGCTCGTTGGGGTCTTTGCTCAAGCACTGGAGAAGGACGAAATCGAGCTCCGGAGGAATCCGCTCTTGGGTGCGCTGCGAGACGGCCGGCGGCTGCTTCTGGATGTGATCCATCAGAGTCTGCATCGGTGAGCTTCCTGCATCGAAGACGGGCTTCCCCGTCAGGAGCCAGTAGCCGACACAGCCGAGGGCGTAGATGTCCGCCCTCCAGTCCACGTCCGGGTTGCCCAGACCCATTTCGGGCGCCATGTAGCCGGGCGTGCCGGCGACGACGCCGGCGACGGTCAACGGGCGGCCCCCCTCGACCGGCATCTGCACGTTCTTGACGAGGCCGAAGTCGAGCACCTTGACGAAGTCCCAGTCGAGGCCATAGCGGCAGACGTAGACGTTGGCGGGCTTGACGTCGCGGTGAATCAAGCCACCCTGATGCGCCTCGGCGAGCGAGTGGCAGGCCTGCATCAGGATGTGGATCGCCCGCTCGGGCGGCTGCGGACCGAACTTCGAGATGAGGGTCTCCAGGTCGAACCCCTCGAGCAGCTCCATGACGTAATAGAAGGTGCCGTCCTCGGTTGTGCCGAAGTCGTAGATGTTCACGGTGTGCGGCGAACGCAGGGCGGCCGTCGCCTTCGCCTCGCGCTCGAAGCGGCGCACCAGCTCGCGCCCGTCGTTTCCGAAAGACTCCGAGCGGATCAGCTTGATCGCGGCCGAGCGCGCGAGCAGCCGGTGGCTCGCCCGCCAGACCTCTCCCATCCCGCCGCGCCCGAGAAGCTCTTCCAGGTGATAGCTCCCCATCTCGTGTCCCTTCTCCGCCTCGACGGTCATTCGGTAAACGAGGCGCGACAGCACGAGCGCGACGCCGGCCGCAAGGGCCGTCGGAAGGAACATCGGCACGAGGAATCCGCCCGGTGGCTTCGGGTTGCCGGCGGCGACAGCGACGAGAAGGCCCAGCGGGTCCATCGCCGCCGCGGCGACCGTCGCGAGGATCGTCTTGCCGCGCGTCGCTGGCACGATCAGCGGATAGGCCAGGATGAACACCGCGACCGGTGTCCAGCCGCGGGGCGGCGCATCAATGCGCAGCGGCACCTCGTGAAACGTCAGTGAGATGCAGAAGGCCTGCACGACTTCGTAGATCAGACCGAGGTCGAGCAGGGTCGCCGGGGCCAGCATGCGTCGCCAGGCGGCCCACGCGATCGAGAGAGATATCAGGAGCGAAACCGCCATCGCGCCGATCCAGAGCGTCGGATTCATGGACGCGGCGCCGAAACGCGAGAAGATCTGCCGGTTCGCGATCGCGAGGAGCACGACCACGGACACGGTCAGGAGAGCCAGGACGCCCAGCCGATTCGCTCCGGCGTCCACGACTTCCATCGGCAACGTCGCCCGAGCGGCCGAGGGCGCGCTCGGACGCGGGATCGCGGCCCCTTCTCCTTTCCAGACGCGGAAGCTCATGGCCTTCTTGATTCTATTGTGCCCGGAAACTTGCGAGTAGCAGGGGCCGAGTCCGGGGTCTTGTCATCCCCTCGCTTCTCTCTGTCATCCTGAGCGCAGCGAAGGATCTGCTCCCGCGGCTTCGAGGTAGTACTTCCAGCTCGGGGCTGGCTCTGAGCCCTTCGCGCTTTCATGTCATCCTGAGCGTAGCGAAGGATCTGCTCTGGTTGCTTCGATCTCCGGGTTCCCTCTCAGGACAGGCTCCGCGAAGGATCCGCTCATCCGACGAGGGCAGATCCTTTATCGCTCCGCTCCTCAGGATGACAGTGATTAGCCGGACGCTCTTCGTGGCGTAGAATCGCCGGGCACGGGGGAGCCCACTCCGCGCAATCCGGCGCGGAAGGCTGAGAGTCCTCCATAGCTCGCCGCAGGCGAGGCGATGGAGGAGACCCCAGGATGACCTGATGCGGGTAATGCCGCCGTAGGGAGGTCACATGACCACTCGCCTCGATTCGCTTCCTTCCCGGGAGGTCTCCAATCGCGAGCCTCTCCCGGGGTCGCGGAAGGTCTATGTTTCCGGGCCGGATGGGATGCGGATTCCCTTTCGGGAAATCACACTCTCGCCGACGAAGGGCATGCTCGGGGAGACGGAGTTGAATCCTCCATTTCGTGTCTACGACACGTCGGGGCCATACACGGATCCCGAGGTCCCGATCGATCTTCATCAGGGACTGCCGGATCTGCGGCGTCCATGGATCGAAGCGCGCGGCCAGTACGAGCGTTCCGAGCCGGTACGCAGGAACCGCCCGGGGCTCGCGCTCCTCTCCCCGCGCCAGGTCCGGCGCGCCCGTGGCAACGCCACGCAGATGCACTTCGCCCGCAAAGGCATCCTGACGTCCGAGATGAAGTTCGTCGCGATCCGCGAGAACGTCGCTCCCGAGTTCGTGCGAAGCGAGGTCGCGCGCGGCCGCGCGATCATCCCGGCCAACATCAATCATCCCGAGTCGGAGCCGATGGCGATCGGGAGAAACTTCCTCGTCAAGATCAACGCCAATATCGGCAACTCCGCCGTGACTTCTTCAATCGAAGAGGAGGTCGAGAAGATGACGTGGGCGATCCGCTGGGGCGCCGACACGGTCATGGACCTCTCGACGGGAAAGAACATCCACGAGACGCGGGAGTGGATTCTGCGCAACTCTCCCGTGCCGATCGGAACGGTGCCGATCTACCAGGCCCTGGAGAAGACCGACGGAAAGGCCGAGGAGCTGACCTGGGAGATCTACCGCGACACCTTGATCGAGCAGGCGGAACAGGGAGTGGATTACTTCACGATCCATGCCGGCGTGCTCCTGCGCTACATCCCGCTGACCGCAAAGCGGGTCACCGGCATCGTCTCTCGCGGCGGCTCGATCATGGCCAAGTGGTGTCTGGCGCACCACCAGGAGTCCTTCCTCTACACGAGGTTCGACGAGATCTGCGAGATCATGAAGGCCTACGACATCTCCTTCTCTTTAGGCGACGGCCTTCGCCCCGGCTCGACCGCAGATGCCAACGACGAGGCGCAGTTCGCCGAGCTCGAAACTCTGGGCGAGTTGACCCGGAAGGCCTGGGCGCAGGATTGCCAGGTCATGATCGAGGGACCGGGGCACATTCCGATGCACCTGATCAAAGAGAACATGGAGAAGGAAATCGCGATCTGCCGGGAGGCGCCCTTTTATACTCTCGGACCGCTCACGACCGACATCGCGCCGGGGTACGACCACATCACTTCCGCCATCGGCGCGGCCATGATCGGCTGGTACGGAACCGCGATGCTCTGCTACGTCACGCCCAAGGAGCACCTGGGCCTGCCCAACAAGAAGGACGTGAAGGACGGCGTCATCGCCTACAAGATCGCGGCGCACGCCGCGGACCTCGCCAAGGGCCATCCGGGGGCGCGCCTCTGGGACGACGCGCTGTCGAAGGCGCGCTTCGAGTTCCGCTGGGAGGACCAGTTCAACCTCTCCCTTGACCCTGAGACCGCCCGCGAGTTCCACGACGAGACCCTCCCCGCCGAAGGCGCGAAGCTTGCCCACTTCTGCTCGATGTGCGGCCCCCACTTTTGCTCGATGAAGATCACGCAGGACGTCCGCGACTACGCGGCATCGCTCAAGGTTCCCGAAGAGAAGGCGATCGAGGTCGGGCTGCGCGAGAAGTCGGAAGAGTTTCTGCGGGACGGCGCCGAGATCTACAAGAGGGTCTGAAACCCGGCGCCGCTCCGGATCGTAGAGAAATCCGAAAGGAGATTCTTATGCCTGAGGTTTCCCGACACGAGCCCGGCGCGTTCTGCTGGGCGGAGCTGGCCACGTCCGATTCCGGGGCGGCGAAGAAGTTCTACACGGCGCTCTTCGACTGGGGCTACGAGGACTTGCCCGCCGGTCCCGACATGATTTACACGACGCTCAAGAAGGGGGACAAGCGCGCCGCGGCGCTCTACGCGCTGGGGCCGGAGCAGAAGGGGGTTCCGCCCCATTGGAACACGTATGTCAGCGTTGCCTCGGCCGATCAAACCGCGCGGAAGGCGAAGGAGCTGGGGGGCAACGTCCTCATGGAGCCCTTCGACGTGATGGACTTCGGGCGCATGGCGATCGTGGAGGACCAGGAGGGGGCGCGGATCTGCCTCTGGGAGCCGAAGAGCCACATCGGTGTGGATGTCATCAACGAGCCCAATTCCCTCTGTTGGGCGGAGCTCGACACGACCGACACGGATTCCGCAAGGAGGTTCTACACAGCACTCTTCGGCTGGGGAGCCAAGGTCGGTGGAGAAGCGGCCAACCAGACCGAGTACACCGAGTGGCAGCTCGGCGGGACCTCGATCGGTGGGCTGATGAAGATCCCGAAGGAATGGGGACCGGTGCCGCCGAGTTGGCTGATCTACTTCGCCGTGACCGACTGCGACGCCACGGCAAGGAAAGCGGGTGACGTGGGAGGCGAAACGATCGTCCCTCCAGCCGATATCCCCGACGCGGGCCGCTTCGCCGTCCTGCGCGACCCGCAGGGCGCCGCCTTCGCGCTCTACAAGATGCCGGGCGCGTAGGCGTCGGCGCGGCGACGCAGGGGAGGCCCGGTTTGTCAAGAGCGGTGGAACCTGGCGGCCCAGCCCCGGTCGCGGCGCGAGGAGTTTCCTGAGGTAATTGAAGGAGGAGCCTCGCGCCGTGGGAGCGAGCGCGCAGGGCGAGATCAGGCGAGCGGTCGAGGCCGCATCCGGCCGAGCCGCTCGCCGGTGCGCCGCAAGGCGCAGGTCCCGCGCAAGCGCGAGCGACGAACTAGGGCAGCGGCTTCAACGTCACCTCGCGCGTGATCGTCGTTCCGAGGAAGGTCCGCCACTCGAAACGGGGCTTGGCCATATCGCGCTGCTTCTCCTCGTCCCCCGTCTTGTAGTGCTTCTCGGCGATGGCCTTGGCCTTCTTGTCGTTCTCGGCGTTGTAATCGAGGGCGGCCATGTTCTTGTAGAGCGTCGCGAAGGCGATGTCCCAGTCGCCCGGTGCCGTTGCCGGCTTCACGAAGACTTTCTGGTCGAGGACGAGGCCCTGCCTCTTCGCCTCGGCGTTCTGGGGCAAGACGTTCTTGCGGAGGTACTTCAGGTAGTCGTCGAAATGGCCGGGAGCGGTGCGATAGAAGGAGACCTCCCAGACAGGACCTTCCGTCCAGTGTTCCTGGGCGGCGGCCATACCTCCGAGCAGCAGTGAAAGGACTATGGCAGACAATACTGGTCGAACCTTCATGCGTCCTCCTTTTCAAACAATGGCATGTAAGTTAGTGGACGCGACCATATCACCGCGAAGCGCGGGCCGGGAATCCGAGCGACTGCCGGGGCGCCTTGTTCGGTGGTCACGTCAGAGCCCGGGCGAAGCGAGGGGTCTTCTGCCGGAGCGGATCCTTCGGCGCTGCGGCGCCTCAGGATGTGACGCGCTTCCGCGCGTCACACTTTGATGAAGATGCGCTTGCGGTAGAGGATCCCGCCGATCGCGATCCAGACAGCGAGATACGCGAGAGCGAAGAGGAGAGACCCGACTCGCTGATCGGCGAAGTGGCCGAAGACCGTCCGGTAGATTGTGCCGTAGAGCGAGCGCTTTTTTCCGTCCGCTCCTTCGAGCTTGATCCAGAGGAGCAGGAGGGTGCCGAGCGTCGAGGCGACGAAGAGCGCGATCGCGTTCATGCCCAGCCAGATGAAGGGTCTCGCCCAGGCCTTCCATCCCTTCACGTCCACGATCCAGAGACAAAGCGCGAGGCACATGGCAGCCAGGCCCGACATGAGGAGGGAGTAAGAGGATGTCCACAGGTTCTTGTTGATCGGGAAGGAGACGCTCCAGAGGAGCCCGAGCGAGAAGCCGATGGCCCCTCCTCCCATGAGGCCGGCGAGCTTGGGTCCCCACGCCGCGCGCAGGCGAAGCCACTCTCCTGCAAAGATGCCGAAAAGAGTCGTCGCGATGGCCGAGAGACTCGAAAGAAGGCCCTCGGGATCCCAGCCGGGGTTGTGCTTCCAGGTGTGCGAGCCCAGGATCGCGCGGTCGAGGCAAGCCGCGAGGTTGCCTTCGACATCGAGTCGTCCCGTGCCATAGCCCGGCACCGGGACGAAGGTCATTAGCCCCCAGTACACCGCGAGAAGCACAGCGGCCGCGGGCAGGAGTCCCCGGCGGCCAACGAGGAGATAGATCAGCGCCGCGAAGAAGAAACAGACACCGATCCGCTGGAGCACGCCCGGAATCCGCACCTGAGCGCGGTGAAACAGGAAGAAGGAGACTGTATTGAGCGCGAGCCCCAGGCCGAAAATTATCCCCGAGCGCCGCAGCGTGTGGAGGAGCAACGCACGCCGGCTGCCTCCCTCCGCCAGACGGCGGGAAAAGGAGAAGGCCGTCGAGACACCGACGATGAAGAGGAAGAAGGGAAAGATCGTGTCGGTGTAGGTCCAGCCGTTCCATTCCGCGTGCAGCAGCGGCGCAAAGACGTGCTCCCAGGAGCCCGGCGTGTTGACGACGAACATCCCGGCGATCGTGGCGCCGCGGAAGACGTCGAGAGAAACAAGCCGTTCGACGTTCGATGTTCTACGTTCTACGTTTGCCATTCCTGAGCCTCTGGTCGGACATCGGAAGTCCAACCTAGAACGTCGAACGTGGAACGTCGCACGCCCTAGAACCTTCCCGCCAATCCGTCGGGCTCCTTGCCGGCGATGATGCGGCCGGCGACGGTGAGCGAAACGAGGTCGAGGACCGAGACGACGTCGGCGTTGGTCGAGGCGACCCAGCCTCGTTTTCCGTCTGGAGCGATCAGCAGGCCGACGGGCGTCGGGCTCTTTCCAAACTGCGTCGAGAAGAGACGGGCCTCGCTGCCGGGGACCGCTTCGCGGTCGATCGAGATGCGTTTGATCTCTTTCTTCGTCGCGGTGTCGATGATCGCCACGTCCCCTGAACGGGCGCAGGAGACGAGAGCGCGCTGGCCGTCCGGTGTGATCTTGATGCGGATGGGGAACTGCGGGACCTTCAGCGTCGCGGCGACCTCGAGCGTCTTCGTGTTGACGATCGAGACCGTGTCCGCGGCGCGGTTGACCACCCAGACTTCCCGGTCGTCCGGCGTGATGGCGATCCCTTCGGCGCATTCCCCCGTCGGGATGTCCTTGATCACCTTCGCCTGGGAGAGATCCACGACCGTCACCGACCCGGAACCGATGTTGGCGACGTAGGCCCGCTTGCCGTCGGCAGAGGCGCCAACCATATGCGAGGTTTCGCGCGACGTCGGCACCCTCGCCGCCACGCGACGGGCCTTGGGATCGACGATCAAGAGCTCCTTCAATCGCTCCGCGGTCACCAGGAGCCG
>WNFV01010395.1_pt1 | contig 10152 bp, 12 predicted proteins | sample 5400101 | NCBI WGS metagenome assembly WNFV01 (sample SAMN13153361, study PRJNA577476) | soil metagenome | isolation source: 115 cm soil or saprolite under grassland replicate 1 | place: USA:California | collected 2016-06-15 | reverse complement strand
TGCCTCGCGTCGCCGAAGGAGGACGAACACCAGGATCGACAACACCATCAGCGAAGCCAGGAACCCGTAGAACCCACGGTACAAGCCGAACGCGAACATGGACGCCCGAGGCTTGACCTCGGCGGACTGTCCGCTGAAGAACGCCAGGACGATCCCGACCGGGACACCGATTGTGGTCAGCAGCCCGGCCGCGACGCCCCATCGCAGGCGGCGCAGCTCCTCCCGCCTGGTGTCGTAGGCTCTGATGGACTCCAGCTCAGCCGACAGCGCGGACCCGAGCCTGGTGAGCATGCTGGATACCGTGACCGTGTTCTCTCGGAGCTGGAGCACCTCCGCCAACTGCTGATGGAAGCTCTCGACCCGCATGGACGGGATGAGCAGCCCGATCCGCCGTGTGCTCTCGACACCGAACGTGAGCTCCAGCTCCTGCTCCGCCAACCGTTCGGAGATCCTCGCGAAGCTCGAGCGCCGCCCCGAACGATCGCCATTCTTGGCGGCCCGCTGCTCCGCCGCGAGCCGCCGAACCGCCACCAGCGACCTGTAGGTCTCGGCCCTGACCCGCCGGACCTTGGCCAGCGCCGACACCAGGTGGACCGATGACAGCAACGCACAGTTCTCGATGTAGTCCTGCTGCGCGACCAGCACCGACACGAACGGCCCGACCGCGGCCAGGCTGCCCGGCCGGCGGTTCAGCTCCGCCGGGTACTCGATCGAGCTGTGCTCCGGCCGGTAGTCGAGATCGGCCCGATAGATGAGCCGCTGCAACACGTCCTCTTTCCGCTCCGTCGTGGGCAACGCCTCGGAAAGGAAGACGAGCTGATGGCATTCAGGCTCGATATGAAGCTGATCCAGGTCGTCATGGACGGCACCGGAACGGTGGAGCAACTCCACCGCAAGCTCCGCCAGTGAGCATCCATCCTGGCGGACATCGTTGTAGTAGCAGTCCTCCAGCAACGGTATGAGCTGCAACGTCGAGGCTTGAACGTCGAGCGAGAGCGTGATGACCGCTGGAGCGGCCGGAACGGAGAAGACCCAGAGCCGGGCCCTGGAGATCCTACGGCCCCGATGCTGCCATCGTTTGAACTCCGTGGACTGCGGGTCGAGCCACTCGCTGACGAGGACCCGCGGCAACTGGTCGGTGCAGGCGTCGTAGAAGCGGGCGAGCCGGCCGAGGTACAGATGCTGGGACGGCGGGACGCCCTCCACCCACGAGGGGCCGACCAGCTCCGCCGAGGTGGCCAGGATCGTCGACACCCGGTGGGTTGACCTGCTCACCTTCGGATCAAAGGACGGGAGGTCCTCCTCAGCTAAAACGGATTCCAGCTCGTCCAACTGTGACCGTCCTCTTCCAGCGAGCCGATGCGCCGCTCCAACTCCGCATCGATCTCCCCTGTCCCGCCGTGCTGTTGCAGCAACCAAGTCGTCATCGCCAGCTCGCGCAACCGCACCAATGGCACTGCGGCAGGTGATTGCGCGAGATCGTAGCCGTAGGCCATCGAGAAGCCGTGCCAGTCCTCCTGGGACATGCCAAATCGACGCCGCGTCACCAGCGTCGGGGCCAGATCCCACTCACGCGGCGCGACGCAGACCTCGTCCAAATCGAGCAGCACCGGGCCGTCACGGGTCAAGAGCACGTTTCCCCGGTGCGCGTCGCCATGAACAGGTCCCCGACCCAGCACACTGCTGAGGCGTTCGAGCCCCTCCTCAACCTCCGTTACCCTTCTGTCCAGGACGCGGAGCCACTCTTGCGGCACCCGCTGCTGGCGGGCGGCGTCCAGCCGCCGCCTCGTGTGCTCAAGGGGGCGCCATGCCGGAAGGCAGTCTTCGAGGTCCACGGCGCGACTATGGAACTCACGGAGCAAGCCGCCGAAGTCGCGGAACGGAAGGCTCTGTGATCGGTCTTCCCGGTAGTACCGCCAGACGGTGACAGTGCCGAAGCTGCTCACAAATGGCTGTTCCAGAGTCTCGAAGGTCAGGGGCTCGGGAGCCGGAACGCCTTCCGCCCGAAGGCGACGGGCAACCGCCACGGTGTGGGCGATCGACTTCGCGGATTTCTGAGGCCGCGCCACGCGCAGGAGCGCCTCCAAGGTCGGGGCGTGGAACAGCGCGTTCTCGCCAAGACGCACCAGGCGCAATTCGGCACTGGCACGCCCGAGCTTGTGAAGCGCCTCCCGCGCGGCCCGTTCGGCGTCACCCGTCCGCCATGGCTTTGAACCCAACTGCGTCACGAACGGATCGAGTTCCTTGCTCTCCCTGGACAGATACGCCTCGCTTATCCTGACGGTCCAGGCATTCCTAACACAAGTCTCGCAAGCGAGCCAACTCGGCTGCCGACGTGCCACCGCTGATGATCCGGTCCTGTCGAGCCCGACTCATGGCGCTGCCGGCGGAGTTGCGCAACGGCACCGGCTTGCGCAAGATACGCTATTGGCCTGATCTTCGGTCTTCCCCCACTGTCAACGAACCTGTCTGGTCACAATGATGATCGCGGGACGAGGCTCGCCATGAAGGACCCCTGGCACGTCGGCCCTCGCATGCGCTACTGGCGCAAGCAGCGGGGGATGACCATCGCCGTGCTCGCCGACCTGCTTGGCCGCGCGGCGAGTTGGGTCCAGATGGCCGAGACCGGCCACCGCGTGCCCTACCGGCTCGACGACCTGATCCGCATAGCCACTGCGCTGCGGGTCGATCTGGGCAGCTTCCTCTGCGATCCCGTCCCCGGAATGCCGGACGATGACCAGCGCGACGTGCTGATGGCGCTACGTGACGCCTTCACCGACCCTGAGCCCCGCTTGGCGCTGGCCCGTCTTGCGGAGCGCCTCGCCGAGGTGGAGTCTGGTGAGGATCTGATGCTCGTGGTCCTGCCCGGAGGGCGATGGCAGTTGGTCAACCGACGTGATGCCATCAAGATGGGCGCGGCGCTGGGGATAAGCCTGGCTGCCCCGGCGCATGGCTTGGATCCTGAACAGGCCGGAGCGCTGGCCGCCTCCCTGGAGTCCCAGGAGGTCGGCCATGATGGGGCCGCTGCCATCCGGGCCATCGTGAACGCCTACCGGCGTCTGGACGACGAGATCGGCTCGGCCGTGCTCGCCCCCCTGGTCCAGCACAACCTCCGGATCATCAGCGGACTCAAGGCCAAGTCGGACAAGGTGCGGCCCAGCTTGGGCATTGCCGCCGCCGAGTTCCACCAGCTCGCAGGATGGCTGTCCTTCGACGCCGGTGACTTCGCCTCCGCCCGCAAGTATTACGGCGCTGCGCTGCGGATCGCTGAGCAGGTGGACGAGACCCGCATCGCGGCTCGGGTGCTGACGGACATCAGCTACCTCGAGACTACCGCGCGGCATCCGTTGGAGGGCATCCGGGCCGCCGCGTCGGGCTTGGAACGCGCTGGTCGGACTTCCTCGCGGACGCTTCAGGCGGCGGCGGCGATCTTCAAGGCGCGAGCGCACGCCGAGGCCGGTGACCGCAACGACGCCAGGGCCGCCATCGGCCTTGCCGAGGACAGCTTGCGTGCGGCCAACCGCGAAGACGATCCCTCGTTCATGTACTACTTCGGTTGGGCCGTGCTGGATGCGCATGCCGGCCTCTCCTACGTCGCATTGGGCGAGCCGCAACCCGCCAGCGACGCGTGCGGCCGGGCCGTCGAGGAGATCGACGCGGCGTTCGTCCGCGACAAGGCGCGCTACCTCGTCTACCACGCCAGCGCCCTGGCCCTGGCCAACGAGATCCCCGAAGCGTGCCGGATCGCGTCGGAGGCGGCTGGGCTGCTCGAGCACACCAGCTCCGCCCGCACCACCAGGCTCTTGAAGGAGCTGCACGCCGTCCGGCTCCGGCCGGTCTGGCACCTGCCCGAGGTCCGAGAGCTGGGCGACCGTCTGTACGCGCTGTAGGCATCAGCGGCACTCTTCCGATTCGTGGGGTTCCCACAAGTCGCGCTGTTGCAGCCCACCGGTGGGTGAATGCTGCGATCCCCCGCAATCAAGGAGGACCCCTCGTGAACGAGATCAACGGCTTTCGGACGGCGCACGCCCATGCTGACGACCTGCCGGCGCTGACGGACCAGCAAAAGCGAGCGCTCATCGACGTCGCCTCGGCCGGTGGCGCGGTCGCCCGGCTCGCGCTCTCCAGAGTCATGCTCACCGACCTGCTCCGGAGCAATGTCATCGCCGCTTCCGTACCAGGCAGCGTCGAGATCAGCAGCCTCGGCATCCGGGTGCTCGCCGACCTCGCCGCCAGCACGCAGCCACCGTCCATGGATTCCTGACTGTTCTGGGAGACAGCACGACATGCCCAACCACTCCCGCATGGCCCGACCGAAGCATCGGCGCTCAACCTCTCACCAGCCAGGCGTACCGAATGCCCTCGGATCCCGCCATTGCGCCCAGTGGCACCGACCGATGCACCGCGTTCGGCGCCCCCAACGCTCGAAGCGGACTTCACATCTGCGGAAGGTGAGGCGGTCCGGAGCCCAGCCGATCGCCAGCGGCAGCCTCCGGGGCTCCGGGCCACCACCACCCACGCCGCTGGAGGCGGGAGCGCCGCTGATGCTGGGCGCGGTGCTGAACCGGGTCGCCGCCCTACGGGCCGAGGTCGCTGCCATCGACGCCGAGCTCGGCCCCGAACTACGGGACACCACACGGGACGTTGTTGCCCTCGTGCGCCTGCTGGAGGCACCGCTCGCCCACGTCGCCGAACTCGAGCAACGGCTGGGACAAGTCATCGACACCGTCGAAGCATCGACCGGCCGGAGAGGGGACGACGGAGTGTACGAGTGCTTGGCCGGACAACTCGGGCTCCTGCGGGTGCGCTCCGCGCTGAAGCGGTTGGGCCCGCCGCAGCCGGCCATGACCCGGAGCGCCATCAGGGCGAGTGGCAGGCTACCGAGACGCCTTTGAGCCCCCGCGACACGGGAGGCGCGGCCTCTCGACCGAGGCCGCGCCTCCCTCGCTGTGTGCTCAGCGCTTGTCGAGCCGAGGCGACAGCGCTCGCGCTTGCCGAGCGGCCGCCTGGGTTTCGTGGTCGATGCGCCGGAGTTCGCGGGTGAGGGCGTCCTCGTCCTGCCGAGGCTCGCAGTGGCAGGATCCGTCGGCGCGGAAGTGTGCTGCCCACAGGATTCCTTGCGGGCACCGGGCAGAAGTGGTGATCACGATCCGCATCGGGCCACCTCCGCATGCTCATCGTCGGGTGGTGGGAGCTGGCCGAGCGCCGCCTGGCAGTCGTCCAGGAGCTGGCGGACCGCCGCCTCGGGGCCGGAGACCGTGAACGTGGCGGTGTGGTCGAAGCCGGTCGTGCGGTGTTCGGCCTCGATGTGCAGGTAGACCGTCGGCTCTCCGGCGGTGGTGGCCAGTGCGGTCTGGTTGACGCGGATGGCCGGCAGCGCATCCGCGCTGACCAGCAGGTGGATGGTGGTATGGCTGGACACGGGTCCGACCGGGGTTCGAGACTTGCGTCGCATCGAAAGCGGTCCTTTCGGTGCCGGGCCGGGGGACGCTGGCGCGTCCGCCCGGCCACTTGCGGATGAATGTCATGTGGGTAATTGGGAGGCCGGGCGCATCACCTCCCCGGTTGCGAGCCGGTCTGGCCGGCGACGTGGAGGCCGGCAAGGGCGGTCGCGAGCTGCTCGACGGTGGCGATGGGTAGGCTGCGCGCCTCGAGGGTGCCGGTAGTCCCGGCAGCGCTCAGTTCGATGTGGCCGTAGCCGATCGGCGCATCGGCCGCATACCAGCGAACAGTGGTGGTGCGGCGACCATCGTCGTGGATACTGGCGCCGGGGATCAGCGCGGCGAGGCGCTTGGCGGCCCGGGTGCGGTTGGCGTGGTCGGCGGTTTGCTTGGCGATGTGGGCATGGATCTTGCCGAGCACCTCGGTGTAGGCGGGCAGGAGCCGCCGGGTGATCTCCCGGGAGATCACGGCGGGGCCGCGAGCGATCGCCACGGTGATGCTGACGTGCTCGCCGGCCTGGAAGTAGTAGTCGCTGTGGGGGTAGGCGCCGACGATCTCCACGCGACTCTCGTTGTTGTGTCGGCGGTGCAGGTACAGGCCCCGCCCATCGGGGTTATCGAGCCGCAGCGTGTAGCCGAAGTCGTCGACCGTGCGGGCGGTGAACCCGTCCAGGTGCGCGGCGACCGCGCGGGCCAGCTCGGCGAGCTGCTGGTCACGCGCCATCACGACCACCTCCCGTGCTCTGGGAGAGGTGGTCGCCGAGGCGGCGGGTGAGCTGCTGGTCGTGTTGGCGGAGCCGGGCGCGTAGAGCTTGCAGCGCGGCGATCTCGCGGCCGACCGTAGCAAGGTCCCGCTGGATCGCCTGCCGGCCGGCGCGCAGGCGCAGCCGCTGGCCAGCGAGGCTGTCGGCCCACTCGGCCACGGCGGGCAGCACCAGCGTGCCGGCGCGGCTGCGGGCCGCCGGCACCGGGGCCATTCCGCTGTGCCGGGTCAGCTCGACGGCGCCGCGTGGGAGCACCCACCCGCGGTGGGTCGCCCAGGCGCCCCGGCCGCCGGACCACTCGGTGGAGTGCAGCCACAGCCGCAGGGCGTAGTTGACCTGTTCGATGGTGACCCGTTCGGCGCAGCGCTGCGCCTGGGGGTCGTCGCGGTAGGCTGGCCGGGTCTTGACCCAGCCGGGCAGGGTCGCGGCGCGGACGATGTGCTCACTGGTCGCCCACACCCGTAGCACGCCCAGCGGGGTGGCAACGAATGCCTCTGGTATCTCGATCATCGGGCGGCCTCCCCGCTGGTGCCGCGGGGACGGCGCCGGTAGATCGCGGCCGGGTCGGGGTGGACGGTGTGGTGTCGAACCTGCCAGCAGTCGCCTCCACCGCCGCTGGCGCGGACCAGGTCCTGGCCGACCCAACCGGGGTCGCGGCTGCCGGTGATCTCCACCAGCAGCACGACCGCGACACGGCGCGTGCCGATCCCGTTCTGGCTGGCCTGGGGGGTGGCGCGGCGCAGCCGCTCGGCCCAGCGCCACACGTCCCGCTCGGCCATGATCACCGCGGCCGGCGGCTCCTCACGCAGTTCGATGGCGTGGGCGATGCTGACCGCCAGCTCCCACGCGATGTCGGCGACCCGGCGGCCGAGCTGGCCGCGCTGGGTAGACTTGTCGGGCATCGGGAAACCTAACCTTTCCTTGATGCGGCTTCCGGGGGCGCTACCACGCCCCCGGAAGCGACCTTCGACTCGGACAGGGTTGGAGGGTTACCTGCCGGCTGCCGCGACATTGCCCGTCGCGGCAGCGGCCTTCCTGCCACCCCGGCGACCCGCCGGCTTGCGCGCGGTGCCGCTCGGGGTCGCGGTGGCGCCCTTCGAGGCTCGGCGGCCGGACGGCTTGGCGCTGCTCGGGTTCGGGTTCGGCTGGGGCGACTGGCCGGCCGGGACGGTGTAGCGGCGGGGCTTGTCGCTGGCCAGCGTCACCTGGCCGGCGTCGACCAGCCGCCTGAGCTGGTAGTCGACCGTCGCGCTGGGCCGATCGACACCATGGGCCACGTCGATCAGCGAGAGGTGCTCGCCGGGCTGGCTGGCGAGGTAGGCGCAGATCTCCTCGCCCAATTTGCCGCTGCCGCTGCTGGCGGGCCGGGACTCCACGGCCGCCGTCGCGGCGAGGGTGCCCGCCTTCGGCTCGGCGGCCGCCCGCGTGGCGGCGGGCTCGGCGGCCGCCCGCGTGGCGGCGGGCTCGGCGGGCCGCTCCGGCGTGACCGGCTCCGGCGTGCCTTCGGCGTCCGCGGGTACTGGCTGGCTGCGGGCAGCCTGGGCACCGTCGCTGGTGATGGCGTAGCGGCGCGGCTTGGGGTTGGTCAACTCGATCTGGCCAGCGCTGATCAGCTTGTCGAGCGCGTAGGCGACGGTGGCGCTGCGCCGGCCGACGCCGTTGGAGACCTCGATCAGTGACCGGCTTTGCCCAGTGCGCTCGGCCAGCCAGCCGCGGATCTGCTCGCGCAGCGCGTCCCCGCGCGCCCTCGAGCCGCTGTCGCCGGTGGTTGGCGGGTTGCCGGTCGCTGGGGTGGCGGTGGTCGTGGTGGGCGCGCCGCTCTCGGTGGTGGTGCGCCGGTGGGTGGCGGGACGGGCGGTGGTCGCCGTGGGCGCCGGCGGTTTGGCGGTGGCCGGCGAGGCCTGGGCCGTCGCGGTGGCCGGCTGGATCGGCTGGGCGAGGCGCCGCGCGGCCTGGAGCGCGCGGGCGGCCGCCAGCAGCGCGACGCCGGAGGCGAGCAGCGCGAGCACGTCGCTCACGCTGGTGAGGAAGGTCATCTTGCTCCCCTTTCTGGAGAGACGGGTGGGTTGCACCTTTGGTAATAGCAGGCTGGCAGCACAACGCCAAGGCCCATTTCCCCAGGTCAGCCTCTGTTTTCCGCGTCACCGACAACCGCGCCTCCGCTCGTGCGCATGGAGTGGCCACGGAGGCGGCCAGGGAGCCCCAGGAGCGGCGCAGACCGCCAGGCCCTCAGCAAGGGCATGGCGTGCGCGCCAGCGGCGCCCCGGAGGCCCCGGGCGCTCTCCGGAGCGCGAGCGGCTCAGAGACTGGCGAGGTCGACGAGCTGGCGGCGTGGCCCGTGCTGGCCGGCGGGCAGCCAGACCGGCCCCGCGGGGTGCGTCCCGCCCACGCCGGGGCTGGCGGTGGCCGCGGGCACCGGCGGCTGGCCGATCGCCTGGCGGGCCGCGGCTTCCCGGCTTGGGCCTGGCAGCCACAGCAGTACCGGGGTCGCGATCCGCGTGGCGGCGGCAAGCTCCGCGTACCCGTCCAGCTTGCCGGCCAGCCGGCCAAGGTCCTCGGTGCCGCGGTCGTACTCCAGGAAGAAGTCCACTTCCCCGCCGCCCTGCCGCCAGCGGCCGTACCCGTCCGGGCGGACGACCTGGCCCCACCGCTCAGCGCAGCGCCGCTCCGACCACCACACCGCCAGCGCCGCGTCCACCCGCCGCCGCGCGGCGGCGGCCAGGGCGGTGAAGAACCCGTTCACGCCGACCTGGTGAGCCAGGTGCTGGGAGTGCGCGATCCCGACCGCTCGGTCCCGCCGCCAGCCGAGCTGGGCCACCGTGGTTGCCTGCTCGGCGGCCAGCACGGCGGCGCCGGCGGGGCCGAGCACGTAGTGCCAGGGCGCGGAGCCCTCGCCGCGCGGCCAGGGCGGCCGGAACCGGTCCAGCACCCGCAGGTTGGTGAGGATGACCAGGCGGTGGCGGGCCGTGACCGGGGAGGCGAACACCAGCTCGGCGCACTGCGCGCTGGTCAGCACGCGGTGCTCCCACACCAGCCGGCACAGCTCCCGGTCCCTGCCGGTCAGCCGGCTGGCCAGCACCGCCGGATCAGGGGCCGGGGCTGGCCGACCATCCGGTGACCGGTGGAGAGCGCGGCCGGCGACCGGCGAGGCCCTCCCGCCGCTTATCGCGGCGGGAGGGGCTCGGTGGACTGGCTGCTCGGCGATCGGGGGACCTCCCTCTCATGCCCGTGTTCGTTCCCGGTAGGGAGTCGCGGCGTCGCGCCGCAACACGACATCAGCAGTGGTCTGCGGACCAGCTCCAGGCGGGCCAGCCAGCCATAGCCGGCTGGCAGACCGGCCGCCAGGATGGCTGCCACATCGGCTGGCAGACTGGCCGCCCCCAGCCAGCCGGCCTGGCCCGTCGCCTGGATCACCGATGGGGGCTGAAGCCCGAGTGGCGGCGGGAACCCGGCGGTGGGGCTGGTCGGGGCAGGCGAGGGTCGTCATGGCCCAGATCGCGGCGCAGAGTGGCCCGGTGCCGCTGACGAGCGGTGCGCCCGTAGGCGCGTCGGGCGGCGGCGCGAACCTCGGCGGCCCTGCCTGGGATCGGCTCGGGCAGCGGCCGGGTCACCAGCGTGCAGGCGGGCTGCTCCTGCCCGCCGACCAGGGGCCGGAACGCGGCCTGGTAGGCGCCCAGATGCGCGAGATCGTGCGCGGTCAGCTCCGGGGCGACGTGCGCCTCCAGGTGGCGAGCGTCGTCGGGGCCGGTGGTGAAGTACACCTTCGAGCGGGCGTTGGCCGCGGCCGCGTCACGCAGCTCCGGAGGGAGCTGAGCGAGGTGCTGGTGGGCGAGGACCAGGCCGAGCCGGTAGCCGCGCGCCTCGGTGAGCATCTCCTCGTACCGGTAGGGCAGGTGCAGGAAGTTGTGCGCCTCATCGATGTACAAGGTGGCATCGACGCGGGCCGC
>WNFV01010393.1_pt1 | contig 10153 bp, 8 predicted proteins | sample 5400101 | NCBI WGS metagenome assembly WNFV01 (sample SAMN13153361, study PRJNA577476) | soil metagenome | isolation source: 115 cm soil or saprolite under grassland replicate 1 | place: USA:California | collected 2016-06-15 | reverse complement strand
TCAAGCAACGTCCCGTCCCGTTCGATCGACTCGTGGTGCAGACGGTACAGCCGCTCGCGGCCGACGCGAAGTACCTCGTGCGGGTGCATGGCGCGACCAACTTGAGCGGCGTCGCCGCCGATGCGGAGGGCGTGCTCGTGGCGCCGAAGCCGAAGGCCCCGAACCCCGAGCCCCCAACCCCTCGTCCCCCACAATGACCGATCCCCGGCGACGGCTCCCGGCGGTCGACGCCCTGCTCGCCGAGCCCGACGTGGCGCCGCTCCTCGCCGCGCATCCCCGGAGCCTCGTGGTGCGGGCCGTACGGGAGACGATCGACGGCGCGCGCGTGAACGGCGGCACGGCGCCCGCCGAGGGGTGGGGCGTGGCGGTGCTCGCCCGCGTGCACCGGCTCGCCGCGCCGGCGCTCGCGCCGGTGATCAACGCCACCGGTGTGGTGCTGCACACCAACCTCGGCCGCGCGCCGCTCGCGCCCTCCGCCATCCGGGCGATGGCCGGAATCGCGGGCGGGTATTCCAACCTCGAATACGATCTGGCCCGGGGAAGCCGTGGCTCACGCCACGGGCTATGTCGCGACCTGCTGGTCGAGCTCACCGGCGCGGAGGACGCGCTCGTCGTCAACAACGCCGCGGGGGCGCTGCTCCTCGCGCTCTCGGCGCTGGCGCGCGGCGGCGCGGCCGTCGTGTCGCGCGGCGAGCTGGTCGAGATCGGCGGCGCGTTCCGCATCCCGGACATCATGGCCCGCTCAGGAGCGACGCTGGTCGAGGTCGGGGCCACGAACCGGACCCACCGCGCGGACTACGAAGCCGCGCTGACCCCCCCCTCCGACACGCGACTGCTGCTCAAGGTCCACCGCTCGAATTTCCAGGTCACCGGCTTCACAGCCGAGGTCCCCGCCTCCGAGATCGCGGGCCTCGCCCGGCAGCGCGGCGTCGCGAGCCTGTACGACCTGGGGAGCGGGCTGCTGCTCGATCTCTCCTCCTGGGGCCTCCAGGGCGAGCCCACCGTGCACGACGGCCTCGCGAGCGGCGTCGACGCCGTCGTCTTCTCGGGCGACAAGCTGCTCGGCGGCCCGCAGGCGGGCATCCTGCTCGGCACGCACTCGGGCGTCGAGGCGTGCCGCAAGGATCCGCTCGCCCGCGCGGTGCGCTCCGACAAATTCACGCTCGCGGCGCTCGAGGCGACGCTCGCCCTGTACCGGGACCCGGAGGGGGCTCGCGCGGAGATTCCCGTACTCCGGATGCTGACTGAAGACGTCACGCAAATACGTCGGCGCGCAGAAGCGTTGCACAAAGACGTAGGCGGAGTCGCGGACCTGATCGAGGGCGAATCCGAGGTGGGTGGCGGCTCGTTCCCGGGAGCAAAACTGCCGACGTGGCTCGTGCGGCTCGCCCCCCGAAACCTGACACCCGACACCTTGTCCGCCCGGTTGCGGGCCGGCGAGCCCCCGATCATCACCCGCATCGCCGACGACCGCGTCGTGCTCGATCCCCGTACCATCTTCCCGGACGAGGTCGAGACGGTCGCCCGGGCGGTGCGCGCGGCGCTCGATGCCTGAGGGGGAGGGGGGAGGCACGCGCCGCGCGGTGTTCCTCGACCGCGACGGCACGATCGTGGACGACCCCTCCCCCGGCTTCCTGCACGAACCGGGCAAGGTGCGCCTCCTCCCCGGGGCGGCGGAGGCGATCCGGCGGCTGAACGAGGCGGGCTGGCTCGTGGTCACGGTGTCCAACCAGTCGGGGATCGCGCGCGGCCTGTACAACGCGGCCGCCTACGCCGCGGTGCAGCGCCGCCTGACCGAGTTGCTCGCCGCGCACGGGGCGCGCCTCGACGCGGCCTATTATTGCCCGCATCATCCCGAGGTCAACGGCCCGTGCGACTGCCGCAAGCCGGGGGTCAAGCTGTTCCGCGAGGCGCAGCGCGCGCTCGGCCTCGACCTCGCGCGCTCCGTCTGGATCGGGGACCGCCTGAGCGACGTGGAGCCGGCCCGCGCGCTCGGGGGACGGGCGTTCCTCGTGGCCACGGGGCACGGCGCCGCGCACCGCGCCCAGGCCGGGGCACTCGGCGTCCCCGTCGTGGCCGACCTCGCGGCGGCCGCGGACGCGATTGTGCGGGGGACCTGACTCTCCCAGATTGTGCGCTGCGCCACCTCGTCCAAGGAGACTGCATGCCGGCTCGCCTCCCGCTCCTCGCCCTGCTGCTCGCCGGCTTCACGCCCGGCGGCCCCGCCCTCGCCCAGACCCCGCTGCGGCTCGGCCAAGCCGTCACCGGGCGCCTCACGCCGGCGGACTCGCAATTCCAGGACCGCTCCCACTACCGGGCCTACACGTTCGCGGGGAGCAAGGGGGACACCGTCACGGCGCAGCTGACCTCGGACGATTTCGACGCGAACCTCATCCTCGCGGACGCCACCGGGAACCCGCTCGCCAAGAACGACGACGGCGGCGGGAGCTGCAACGCCCGGCTCAGCTACGATCTCCCGGCGAACGGCACGTACCGTCTGTACGTCAACACGAGCGCGCGCGACGAGATCGGCGAATTTCAGCTGTCGCTCGCCAGGGGACGCGTGGCGACGGCGAGCGACACGACGTGCCGCGGCTTCGGCGTCGTGACCGGACTGGTCCGTACCGGGCAGACCGTGACCGGCGAGCTCAAGACCGACGATCCGACGTTTTCGGGCGACTCGACCCACTACCAGCGCTGGATCCTGCCGGTCGAGACCGGCCGGCCCGTCACGATCGATCTCCGCTCGAACGATTTCGACGCGTTCGTCCTGCTCGTCACGGGACGGGGCGAGAAGCTGGCGTCGAACGACGATGGCGCCGGCGGCTGCGACGCCCGGGTGGTGTACAAGCCGGCGGGCGACCGCCCGGTGCGCGTCGTCGTGAACAGCATCGGCAAGTTCCAGACGGGCAAGTTCACGCTCAAGGTGACCGCGGGCGCGCTGCCGATCGAGCCCAAGGGCAACTGCCGGCGGGCGGCCGCGGCGGGGGCGCGGGGGGCGGGGGGAGCCGCGGGGGCGGCGGGGGCGGCGACCGGACCGGAGCGCAACATCGCCGTGGGCCAGTCGGTCGAGGGTCGGCTCGCGACCAGCGACCACTACCAGGAGCGGGACAGCACGTACATGCAGGGCTGGACGATCGGGGGCACCGCCGGTCAGACGGTCACCGTGGATCTCGAGTCCGACGAGTTCGACCCGTACCTGTTCGTCGCCGGACCCGGCATCGCGGAGCCGATGCAGGACGACGACTCGGGCGGCAACTGCAACGCCCGCGTCACCCTCACCTTCCCCCGCGCCGGCGAGTACCTGGTGGTGGTCAACTCCTCCAACCCCCGGGCGACCGGCCGGTTCTCCCTGAGCGTCACAAACGGCGCGAAGCAGAAATCGCTGGCACGCTGCCGGCGCGAGCGCTGACGCTGCCGCCCGTCCCATGTTCTGTGGCCGTGCTCGTCTCCGGCGGCGGCACGAACCTCCAGTCGCTGCTCGACGCGCTGGGCGACTCGCCCGTCGCCCGCGTCACCCGCGTCGTGGCGAGCCGCCCGGACGCCGGTGCGCTCGAGCGGGCGCGCCGGGCCGGCGTGCCCGCCGCGGTGCTCGCCGATCCGGCCGACGCCCGCGAGCTGCTCGCCGCCCTGGGAGACGCGCGACTGGCGGTGCTCGCGGGATACGTCAAGCGGGTCCCCCCGGCCGTGGTCGCCCGCTTCCGTTGGCGGCTGATTAATATCCATCCGGCGCTGCTCCCCGCCTTCGGCGGCCCCGGCATGTACGGCGACCGCGTGCATCGGGCGGTGCTCGCGAGCGGTGCCGCCGTCTCGGGCGCCACGGTCCACTACGTGGACGAGGAGTACGACCGCGGGCCGATCGTCGCCCAGTGGCCCGTGCCCGTCCACGCAGGCGACACGCTGGAGACGCTGGCGGCGCGGGTGCTCGAGGTGGAGCATCGGCTGCTGCCGCTGGTGGTCTTGGAGCTCGCCCGAAGGGGAGCGCCTGAGGAGCCGGTGCGGCTGTTCGCCGCCGGTTCGACATTCGTCACGGGGGACGACCTTGAGATCCGATTCGCACAGGGCAGTTAGGCGGCTAGGCAGTTGGGCGGTTAGTGGACTAGCGGTGCTTTTTCTAACCGCCTATCCGTCTATCCGCCTATCCGCCCAGACCGTCGACCAGCTTGCGCTCCGGTTCGCAGGCATGACCGCCGTGACCGGGCTCGAGCAGGCGATGACGGACTCGCTGCTCGCGCTGCTCCCGGGGAGCGTGCGCGACCGTGCGGGCAACGTCACCGTAACGCTCGGCGACGGTGCCCCCAGACGGCTCGCCACATGCGGGCTGGACGAGGTCGGTTACGTCGTGGGGAACGTGCGCGACGACGGCTTCCTCACCCTGCGCCGCGTGGGGGCGGCGACGCCCGAGTATCCGCTCTTCGATCAGCAGCTCGAGGGCCACCGCGTCACCGTGTTCGGCGGCCGCGGCGCCGTCCCGGGCGTCGTGGCGGTACGGTCGGTCCACCTCACGCGCGGCAGGGTCGGCCCGACCACGCCGGACCCGCCGTTCACCGTGGACAACGCGTACGTGGACGTCGGGGCGACGTCGGCGGCACAGGCGAAGGCGCTCGGGCTCGCCGTGCTCGCGCCCGTCGCCCTCGCGAAGCGTCCCACGCGGTACGGCGAGGCGGAGCGGCTGCTCGCCGCACCGTTCGCGGGTCGCCGGGCCGCCTGCGCCGCGCTCGCCGCCGCCGCGCTCGCGAAGCCCACGGTGCGCGGGACCGTCGTCGCCGCCTTCACGGTCCAGAGCCTCCTCGGTGACGCCGGGGAAAAGGTGGTGGAGCGGCTGGCCGGCCCGTTCGACGACACGCGCACCGCCGCCCTGAGCGTGCGATATCCGGGCACCGCGGTCGAAACGGTCTCGCTCGCGGCGGCGGACTCGCTGGCGCGGGAGCTCGTGCAGTGGATGGAGGGGAGATGAGACGCGTGGACGGTTGGAAGGTTGGAAGGTGGGAACGTTCGGGCGTGCCCGCGCTCGGTGTCGCGCTCTTACTTTCCGTCGTTCCAACCTTCCAACTTTCCGCCCAAGACCCGCCCCGCCTCTCCGAAGCGCAGACCGTCCTCGCCCCCCTCGTCGAATCCTACGGCGTGTCCGGCGCCGAGGGGCCGGTGCGGGAAACGGTGCAGCGCCTGCTGCCGCGGTGGGCCAAGACGGAGACCGACACGGCGGGGAACCTGTGGGTGCGCGTGGGCCGGGGCGAGCCGATCGTCGTGTTCGTCGCGCATCTCGACGAGATCGGATTCCGCGTCACCGCGATCCGCGACGACGGCACGCTCGAGCTCGGGCCGCGCGGCGGCTTCTTCCCGTCGCTGTTCGAGGCCCACCCGGCGCTCGTGCACACGGACCGCGGTGACGTGCCCGGTGTGTTCGTGCCGCGAGACTCAGGGGTTACGCGCCGGACGCCTCCGCCGCTGCGCGTGGACATCGGCACCGCATCGCGCGCGGCGACCGTGGCCCGGGGCGTAAGCCCCGGGGCTACGATCACGATGCCGAAGCAGTTCGTGCGGCTCGCGGGCGCCCGGGCCACCGGCCGCTCGTTCGACGACCGCGTCGGCTCGGCGGCACAGGTGCTGGCGCTGCGGCACCTGAACCGCGCGGCGCTCAAGCACCAGGTGATCTTCATCTGGAGCGTGCGCGAGGAGATCGGGCTCGAGGGCGCGAAGGCCGCGGCGGCGGCGCTCGGCACCACCGTGCGGCGCGTGCATGCGATCGACACGTTTGTGTCCGCCGACTCGCCCATCGAGCTGCCCAACTTCGCCGTCGCGCCGCTCGGGAAGGGAGCGGTGGTGCGGGCGCTGGACAACTCGTCCGTGACGCCGCCCGCCTACGTGGATTCGCTCGTCGCCCTCGCCCGCGCCCGCGGCGTGCAGCTACAGGTCGGCACCACCAACGGCGGTAACGATGGCTCCGCTTTCACGCCGTACGGTGCGGTGGACGTCGCGATCGGCTGGCCGCTCCGCTACTCGCACTCTCCCGCCGAGGTGGTGGACTTGACCGACGTCGTGAGCCTCGCCGACGTGATCCGGGCCGCGGCCGAAGCCTGGTGAGAGCGCTGCTGTCGGTCTCGGACAAGCGCGGCATCGTGGAGTTCGCCCGCGCGCTCGCCGCGCTCGGCTGGGAGATCGTCTCGACCGGCGGCACCGCCGACACGCTCCGCAAGGCCGGCGTGCCGGTCGTCCCGATCGAGCAGGTGACGGGCTTCCCCGAGATCATGGACGGCCGGGTGAAGACGCTGCACCCCAAGGTGCACGGTGGCCTGCTCGCCCGCCGCGCCCATCCCGGCGACCGCGCCGCCCTCGCACAGCACGGCATCACGCCGATCGACCTCGTCGCCGTGAACCTCTACCCGTTCCGCGAGACGATCGCGCGCCCCAACGTGACGTTCGAGCAGGCGATCGAGCAGATCGACATCGGCGGCCCATCGATGCTTCGCTCGGCCGCGAAGAACCATCAGGACGTGATCGTCATCGTCGATCCGGACGATTATCCCGTGGTCATCGAGGCGCTACAGGCAGGGACACTGACCCCGGGCGCAAGCCCGGGGAACCCGGAGCTGCGCCGCCAGCTCGCCGCGAAAGTGTTCGCGCACACCGCCGCCTACGACGCCGCGATCCACGCGTATCTCACGCAGGATGTGGCCGGGTGGCCGGAGCGGATCACGTTGGCGCTCGAGCGGCGCCAGGCGCTGCGCTACGGGGAGAACCCGCATCAGGCCGCCGCCTTGTACGCGACCGAAGAGCCGGGGATCCGCGACCTGGAGCAGCTCCACGGGAAGGAGCTGTCGTTCAACAACCTGCTCGACGTGGACGCCGCCCTCACGGCCGTGGCATCCTGGAGCGGATCGGACCGCGTGGCCTGCGCGATCATCAAGCACACCACGCCCTGCGGCATCGCGCTCGGATCCACCCCCGTCGAGGCGTACCGCCGCGCCCTCGCCACCGATCCCGTCTCGGCGTTCGGCTCGGTGATCGCGTTCAACGTGGCCCCCGATCGCGCGGCGGCCGAGGCGATGCGGGAGCTGTTCGTGGAGGTCGTGGTCGCACCCGCGTTTCGCGACGACGCGCTCGCCGCATTCCGCGAAAAGAAAAACCTGCGCGTGGTGCGGCTGTCGGGAGCGGACGCCGCGGGGTGGGACTACAAGCACATCCGCGGCGGGGTCCTGGTGCAGGAGCGCGCGCGGCCGGAGCGGGCGAACGACGAATCGGGGTGGAAGGTCGTAACCAGGCGCCCGCCGACCGACGCCGAGTGGCGGGACCTGCGGTTCGCCTGGGCGGCGGTGGGGGCGGTCAAGTCGAATGCAATCCTGCTCGCCCGCGACGAGGCGGCGATCGGGATCGGCGCCGGCCAGATGTCGCGCGTGGACGCCTCGTTCCTCGCGGTGCACAAGGCCCGCCAGCAGGGCCACGATCCGGCGGGCGCCGTGTTAGCTTCCGACGCGTTCTTTCCGTTCGCGGACGGGGTGGAAGAGGCCGCCCGCGCGGGGGTGCGCGCGATCATCCAGCCGGGCGGCTCCGTGAAGGACGCCGAGGTCGTCGCGGCCGCCGAGCAGGCCGGCCTCGCGATGGTGTTCACGGGCATCCGGCAGTTCCGGCACTGACCGAGGTGGCGAGCATGAACGAACGTCCCCCGTACCTCATGGCGGCGTGCGTCTCCCTCGGAGCGCTGCTCCTCTACGTCGCCACGCTCGCGCCGACGACGCAGTTTTGGGACGCCTCCGAGTACATGACCGCCGCGCACGCGCTCGGCATTCCCCATCCGCCCGGCAATCCGCTCTTCGTGATCGTGGCGCACGCGTGGGGCCTGCTGCCGCTCGGCGCGGACTACGCGCGCCGCATCAACCTGTTCGCCGCCGTGACGAGCGCGGCGGCGGCGGGCCTGTGGTTCCTTCTCGGGGAGCGCTGGCTGCGCGCCATCGTGCCGCCCGCGTGGCCGCGGCGGCTCGCAGCGTTGGCGGGCGCGGTCGTCGGCGCCACCGCCTTCACCGTCTGGAACCAGTCGGTGGCGAACGAGAAGGTCTACACCGTGAGCGTGCTGTCGATCGCGCTCGTGCTGTGGCTCGCCGTCCGCTGGGGTGACCAACCCGCGGGCGAGCGGCGCGACCACCACCTCGTGCTCATCGTTTATCTCCTCGCCCTCACGGCGACGAACCACCTGATGGGCGTCCTCGCGGCCCCGGCGGTGCTCGTGTACGTCCTCGCCACCGACCCCCGCGCGCTCGTCCGCCCTCGCTTCCTCGTCGCCGCGGCCCTCGTGGCGGCGGTCGGCACGAGCGTCTACCTGTTCCTGCCGATCCGCGCGCACTTCGACCCGTACCTGAACCAGGGCGAGCCGACGGCGTGGCCGGCGCTCAAAGCCGTGCTCTTGCGCGAGCAGTTCGGCAAGCCCTCGGTGCTCGACAACCCGATGTACCCGCCCGGCCCCGACAACCCGGGGCACACGCTCGTGCTCTACGGGCAGCAGCTCCTGAACTACGCGCAGTACTTCACGTGGCAGTGGGGGCGCGACTGGTTCGCCGGAGTGCAGCGGGCGCTCGCGGTGGTGTTCGGCGCGCTCGGCCTGCTCGGCGCGCGCCGCCACTGGCGGGCCGAGCGCCGCTCCGCGCTCGCGCTGACCACGCTCGCCGTCACGCTCACGCTCGCGCTCGTGTTCTACCTGAACTTCCGGTGGGGCTACTCCCAGCCCTACCGCGCGGCGGGGCTCGAGCACGAGGTGCGCGAGCGCGACTATTTCTTCATCGCCTCGTTCGCGGTGTGGGGGATCTGGGTGGCGATGGGGCTCGCCACGCTGATGGCCTGGATCCAGGAGGTCCTCGCCCCGCGCGAACCGGTGGCGGCGCGCCGCTGGGCCCTCGCGGCGCCGGTGCTGCTCGTGGCGCTCGTGCCGCTCGCCGGCAACCGCATCACCGCGTCCCGCGCGGGGGACACGATGGCCCGGGACTACGCGCGCGACCTGCTGCAGTCCGTCGACCCCTACGCGCTCGTCGTCACGGCGGGGGACAACGACACGTTCCCCCTGTGGTACGCGCAGGAGGTGGAGGGGGTGCGCCGGGACGTGAGCGTGCTCGTGCTGTCGCTTGCGAACACCGACTGGTATCTGCGCCAGCTGCAGCGCCGCCCGCCGGCGACGTTCGATGCCGCGGCCGCGCCCGCCCTGTATCGCAGCCGGAGCTGGCCGCGCCCCGAGACGCCGTGGATGAGCCGCTATTATCTCGGTGAGCCCGCCGACACGCTGCCGCCGTACATCCCGCTGATGCAGCCCGCCGCCGGGTTCCTCGGGCCCATCGCCGTGCGGCTCGACCCCGCGGCGCTCGGGCATCCGTACCTGTCCCGCTCCGATCTCGCCGTGCTGCAGATCATCAAGGATCGGCTGGGCAAGCGGCCGATCTACTTTTCCGCGTCCACGGGCGGCTACGCGGACCAGCTCGGGCTCTCGCCGTATCTCGTGGGTGAAGGCCTGGTGCGCCAGGTCGTGGCCGCGCCCGTCGCGCCGGGCGACAGCGTGCGGCTCGTGCAGGGCCGCGGGTTCGTGAACGTCCCGCGCACGCGCGCGCTGGCGTTCGGCGTGTACCGCGGCGGGGAGACGGCGGCGCGCCACCGGCCGCGCGGGTGGGTGGACGTCCCGTCGCAGAACGGGCTGCTCGGCTACGCCCTGATGTACGATACCGTCGCCGCCGTGCTGCGGGAGCGGGAGCCGGCCCTCGCGGCGCGTGCCGTCGAGCTGCGCGACGCCATTCTCGCCAACACGACGTACGCCAACTGACCTCCAACCGGACCAGCATGACCGACCCGCAGCGGTTTGCTCCGAACGCCGGCGCCCTCCCCGAGCGCCCGCCCTATCTGTGGGCGGGCCTCGTCGCGCTGGGCGCCTTGATCCTCTACGTCGCGACGCTCGCCCCGACCACGCAGTTCTGGGACACCTCCGAGTACATCGCCGCGGCGTACGTGCTCGGCATCCCCCATCCGCCGGGGAACCCGCTCTTCGTGATCATCGCGCACACGTGGGGCCTGTTGCCGCTGGCGGCGGCCTACGCCGAGCGGATCAACCTGCTCGCGGCCACGACGAGCGCGGTCGCGGCGGGATGCTGGTTCCTGATCGGTGAGCGCTGGATGCGGGCGT
>WNFV01043525.1_pt1 | contig 10155 bp, 12 predicted proteins | sample 5400101 | NCBI WGS metagenome assembly WNFV01 (sample SAMN13153361, study PRJNA577476) | soil metagenome | isolation source: 115 cm soil or saprolite under grassland replicate 1 | place: USA:California | collected 2016-06-15 | reverse complement strand
GGTGTAATCGAAATACTGATAGTTATCGAAAGTTCTCAAGTCGAATTTCCGCGGCGAAAAGAATGAGGCTATGTCTTCATAGACATTTTCGTGGCGCACCTCCTGGTAATCCGTGCCGTACTTCAAAAGCATCCGTTCGAAAGCGCGCAAGAACGGCGTCGAATCGATTCGTCTTTCATTCCAGATGAGAACAACCCAGCGGTCCGATTTCAATATTCTCGAGAATTCATCGCGCGCCAATTTCTGATCGAACCAATGAAACGCCTGTGCGGCTATGACAAAATCAGTACTACTGTCCTCCAGCGTCGTTGCTTCCGCGGAACCATCGACGCTTGTGAACGTCGAGTAATCCTCAAGTAATTTCTCGGCCGCTTCGCGCATTGAGGCGTTGGGCTCTACGCCAAACACCTGATTTCCGTTTCTCAGGAACAACTCGCTAAGAATGCTAGTCCCGGAGCCAACATCCGCGATAATCGAATGCTGCGTCAGACCGCACTCTTCATTAAGTAACTCTACCACTGCACGCGGATAGCGAGGACGATACTTGACGTAATTCTCGACACGGTTCGAGAAACGGCTGGTTGAATCTTTCACGAAAGAATTTCCTGCGAAGGTTTGGCGTTTGTTTTCACGCGATCAGTGAAACGATTAGAGTCTGGTCTGCCGAGAACTTTATGTACTCTATTGGGGCGGAATAACGCTACTGGAAACACGAGCATGCGAGGCGTAGTACTTCGCAAACAAACGAAAGCCTAAGAGCAGAAAAAGAATAAACGCGAACGTCAGCGGTAGCCGCACATCTGATTTAACGAGCAGGTAGTAATGCAGCACGCCCAGAACGCCCGAGAGATACACAATCCGATGCAGGCGTATCCAGCGCTTGCCGCCCAAACGCTTGACCATCTTGTCGGTGGAGGTAATTGCGAGCGGCAGCATCAGAAAGAAAGCGCTCATGCCGATGGCGATGAAAGGCCTCTTCGCAACGTCCGCGGGAATTGTGGTCAGATGAAAGAACCGATCGAAGGACACATAAGTCAATAGGTGGAGCGAGCCATAAAAGAAAGCGAAAAGACCCAGCATGCGCCGGAACTTGATTAGCCAATTCAATCCGGTAATCCGCCGCGCCGGCGTAACGGCAAGAGTAATTAACAAAAACACCAGCGTCAGCATTCCCGTCGTGCGCGTGACAAACTCAAGAGGATTAGCGCCCACCTGCTTCCGGTAAACATCCCACAAAAGCAGCGTGAGCGGCACGAGGCCGTTGACGAAAAGAACTAATTTGGCGAAACGCGTGTCTTTCATAAGTGAACGTCATCACTGGGAGCGCGGACGTCTCGTCCGCAGTGAGCGCGAAGCGCGAGAAACAAGTGCGCTTTGCGGGCGGGACGCCCGCGCTCCCAGTATTCAGTAATTCACCCTCAAATCCATTCCTTCATAAATATGCCCTACTTGTTCAGCATAACCATTGAACATCAGGGTCTGGCGCGAACCAAACTCACCGATGCGGTGCTCCATTCGCTGACTCCAGCGCGGATGATCGACACTCGGATTTACGTTGGAATAAAAACCGTATTCGTTGGGCGCGTCTATATTCCAGGTCGTGGGCGGTTGATTCGCGACCAGCATAATCTTCACGATCGATTTTATGCTTTTGAAGCCATATTTCCATGGCACAACCAGACGAATCGGCGCGCCATCCTGCGGCGGCATCGTCTGTCCGTACATCCCGGTCGCCAGAATGGCCAACGGATTCAACGCTTCGTCCAAACGCAAGCCTTCGACATAAGGCCAATCCAGCACGCCCGTGTTCTGATTCGGCATTCGTTTTGGATCCAGCAAGGTCTGAAACGCCACGTAACGCGCGGATGAAAGTGGTTCGACCTGTTTCAGGAGCGCTGCGAGCCGAAATCCAACCCACGGTATCACCATCGACCATCCCTCGACACAGCGATGCCGATAGATGCGCTCTTCCTGAGGCGCGAGCTTGAGTAAATCATCGATGTCAAAAATCTTCGACTTGCCGACCAATCCGCTGACTTCTACTGTCCAAGGCCACGTGACGAACGCGCGCGCTTCGGAAGCCACCGAACGCTTCTCGGTCGAGAACTCGTAAAAGTTGTTGTAATTCGTTATGTCTTCAAACGAAGTAAGCGGTTCGTCCACTTTGAAACCACCGCGGATTGCTTCATCAGTTGGCGGCTTAACTAACCCGGCAATCTTCGGACGCTCTTCCACTACCGCTGGCGGCGGATTCAGTTTGCGATAGATGAGTCCGGTCGCCGTCACCGAACCAGCTAGAATCGCGCCGCGCATGAACAAACGCCGATTAAGATAAGTCTTCTGGTCGGTGATCTCGCTCGATTTAATGTCCGTGGATTTCTTAATTAACATGTCACTTATTTCCACTACTTCCTATTTTGAAATACGCGTAAAGTCGCCTAATCAGTTTTTCCAGTTGTCCCACGCCCAACAAATTGCTTGAAGTTATGTGATTGCGATATTAGTATCGCCGGCCCTATTCGCCGGTTTCCTGGGCTGGACGCTCGATGCGTTTGATTTCTTCCTCGTCGTCGTAACGCTGACGGCGATTGCGAAAGAGTTTCACCGCACAGATAAGGGGATCGCTCTCTCGATTGCGCTGACGCTTGGTTTCCGGCCTGTCGGCGCATTTATCTTCGGTCTGCTGGCGGACAGGTACGGTCGTCGTCTGCCACTCATGCTCGACCTGGTCTTCTATTCGGTGGTCGAAGTACTTTCAGGCTTGGCTCCGAATTACGCGACATTCATGGTGTTGCGGGCGCTGTTCGGCATCGGCATGGGCGGCGAATGGGGCGTCGGCGCATCTTTGGCGATGGAAAAAGTTCCGCCAAGGTTGCGCGGCATGCTTTCGGGCCTGCTTCAGGAAGGTTACGCGGCGGGATATCTTTTGGCCGCCGTTTGTTACTTCTTCGTGTTTCCAAAATGGGGATGGCGGCCGTTGTTCTTTATTGGCGGATTGCCGGCTTTGCTCGCTTTATTCGTTCGTTTCAAGGTCAAGGAGTCCGAAGTTTGGAAGAAAACCAAACATGAGACGTGGGGTCAATTGGGCCGCACCATTGTCTCGCACTGGAGACTATTCATCTATCTGACACTCTTGCTAATGATGATGAACTTTGTCTCGCATGGGACCCAGGATATGTATCCGACGTTTCTCGAGCGTCACTGGGGATTTTCTCCGCGACAGAGAATTTCGATCACAGCGCTTTCAATGGTCGGCGCGATCATTGGCGGTATTCTGTTCGGATACGTGTCCGATCATTGGGGACGCCGGCGCTCAATGATTGTCGCGTTGGTCTGCGCGATTGCCATAGTACCGTTGTGGGCTTTTGCTCCTTCGCTCGCGTTGCTAGTCGTTGGCGCGTTTTTGATTCAGTTCATGGTACAAGGCGCGTGGGGCATCATTCCCGCTCACCTATCGGAGCTGTCGCCTGATTCAGTGCGCGGCTTTCTGCCGGGCTTTGCGTATCAATGCGGCGTCTTGTTAGCAGGCTCGGTTGCTTACATCGAAGCAGTGTTCGCTGAGCGAATGAGCTATGCGATGGCTATGTCGGTTACGGCAGTGACAGTATTTGCGGGTGCAATATTGATGATTGCTCTCGGACACGAAAAGCGGGGCATTCACTTCGGCGCCGAGCCGATCATTAACGAGTAAGAGCGCATGGCTGGCTATTCGGGAACGCCTCTGGTCAAGAAACTCGGCATTAAGAGTGGTTTCAATCTCGTTTTTGTAAATGCGCCCAATGGTTTTGCGGAAGAACTTGATCTTCCGACCGACGTTAAGATCAATTCGCGTTCGCGCGAACTGCTCGACTTCGCCTTGCTATTCGTCAAAAGCGAAAGAGAATTAAGCGCCGCCTTTTCTCAGTATGCGGCCAGACTCAAGCCGGCCGGAATGCTTTGGGTGGCGTGGCCGAAGAAGAGTTCAGGGGTGGCAACTGATCTTTCATTCAATAATGTGCAGGCAATTGGTCTGGCGGCAGGTTTGGTTGACACTAAGATTTGCGCCGTTGACGAAGTCTGGTCTGCCCTCAAATTCGTTTTCCGACTGAAAGATCGTTCAAAGGCGCCGGCTCAAAGATGACCTGGTCAAGAACTTCGCTTTTCATTCCTTCACTGGCGTCGAGATTTCCACAGAAACTGTGAATAAGCTGTGGATAAAACAGGATCGCGCTCGGCTAAGTTCTTTCCGTACTAACGCTTTCAGCTTTTTGCACAGCCGAGCAGCATTCACAGAACAGGGGTGCTGCTTTTCAGTCGAAAGCTGTGTCTTCTCTACGATCCAGAGAAGCCGTGGCTCTCATTCACACCCGGTTTCAACCGGGTGTATATCGAACGGCATATTTCCCTCCAACCGTTTCCAACGGTTTTGGGTTCGGCGTTACCCCAAAGTCCGCAAGCGAAACTGCTGAAACGGTTAATTGAAAATATTTTTTGTTTCGTGCTGCCACCCGGCTGAAGCCCGTGTGTGAATGAGAATCAACTAATAGTTGGCCCACAGCAGTCGTCATCGAAGGTTTTGCGCGAAACGTGAGGCGAACGCTTTATGCTCTGAACGCGAGCGTGCATTTTCATTGGACGATTTAATTGTCCGGTGATCGCAGTCATCGCCACGCGTGAGCACGGTTGCTTCTAATTCAACCGATTCGGCGTCCCGTATCCTTTTCTTTCTAGACATGTTGCGAAGGACAAACATTCCTGTCGCTGAAATTTACGTCTTCATTTTGTGTGTACATTAGATGGACCATCGAAATTCGAGAAAGAGGTTGCAAAAAAATTCTGCGCACATATAATGCGAGTCCCTTGTTATTTCAGAGGTGAGCGCATAGGCGAGTGAGAGCTTGACGGGTTGTGAGCGGTTCGGATTAGCGGCCATTATTTAACCTCGCAAGATAACGTCAGCCATTCCTGCGAACAACCTCGATACGCGCTGCATCACATGCGTTGAGTGGTGAGGGTATCGCCGGTGCATGTGTTTGATGCTGTGCGGCAATCGATGGCGAATTTTTTCCGGCTCACATCCGGTTCATCGCCAAAATTAGTAATAAAGGGGTCGAGCGGACTAAGGGTACAAGGAGGCTTGTGCTGTCTGCCAATGGAGTTTTTCGGCCAATTAGGTGAAGTGGAGCGTTGAAGAGTGACGGGATCAGCAGAATTAAGCGTAGTTGAATTGAAGAGATGTCCGCGGTGTGAAGAATCGCTGCCGCTGTCCGAGTTCGGCATCTGCCGCTCCCGCAAAGACGGCCTTAACCTGTACTGCAAGCGGTGCATTCGGCAGAAGATTACACAAAGCCGGCAAGCGTTGCGTGAATATAAGAACGCCCGCATTAAGCATGGAACTCCGATTGCCGAGAAATCAGAAGCAAGCAGCGATGTTAAGCTGAACTTTTCGCCTCGGCGAATTGCGCGCATGCTTAGAAAACTATCTCCGGCGGATCGCGTGCGCGAGGCCATTCGCTGCGGCGCCCATACACAAAAAGACATTGCCCAGGTCACCAAACTGCCGAAGGATGAAGTCTGCGATGCCCTGGCGAACCTTTTGTTGTGGACGCGCGAAATTCGAACCGAGATTGTCAATCACACCCGACGGTATTTGATTAATGAAGCTGCGGCAGAATTGTCCCAAGGGAACGAAGCGAGTCAGCCAAAACGAAAACGTGATCGGGTCCTGAATCCTTCGTTTAGCTCCGTGGGTGTGTTGATGCCGGGCCGCAAGCCTTCCGCAAAAGGCAGAAAGCGCCCTGCAAAAGAGGCTGCGGCGAGCAAGACCAAGACCGGCTGATTGAATTACTCTTCGAAGGCTTTGAGTACCTCTTCCGCATGCTCTTCGGGTTTAACTTTGCTGAAGATCTTTTTGATCTTCCCTTTCTCATCAATCATAAAAGTCATGCGATGATTGCCCATATAAGTGCGACCCATGAATTTCTTTTCGCCATAAGTACCGTAAGCTTCGGAAATTTCGCGGCCGGTATCCGCTAGTAAGCGAAAAGGCAAATCGTACTTCTTAATGAACTTTTGATGAGACTTTTCATTGTCCGTGGAGACGCCAAGCACTTCGATACCGCGTTTTTTGAACTTCGCGAAGGAATCCCGAAATGAGCAAGCTTCTTTGGTGCATCCTGGCGTGTCGTCTTTCGGATAAAAGTAAAGAACGATTTTCTTCCCACGCAGATCTTTTAAGCGGACTGAGTTTTGCTGACACAGAATCTCTATTCCAATCGTCTAGAATCAACGAGCGTAAAGATTGTAACGATCAAAAAGGAAAATCCACAAAGAACCATGGCCACTAAGAAAAAGAGAGCACCACAGAAAAAGACGGCTAAGAAAACCGGCACATCAGCGGGTCTATGGATGGTTAAGCAGGAGCCCGAGGCTTACTCTTGGGACGATTTAATGCGCGATGGACGAACGGATTGGACTGGCGTAAGGAATTTTCAGGCACGGAACAATCTTCGCCAAATGAAGACCGGAGATCGAGTGTTGTTTTATCATTCCGGAACGGGAAAATGCGTCGTAGGAATTGCCGAAGTAGCAAAGGCGGCTTACCCCGATCCTACCGCCGACGATCCTCAATGGGTCGCCGTCGACATCAAACCAGTGAAACCCTTGAAGGAATCAGTGCCGCTCGCTTCGATTCGCTACAATCCGAAACTGAGAAACCTGCCTCTGATTCGCCAATCACAGTTGTCCGTAATGTCTCTGACCAAGGAAGAATTCGAGACAATCGTTGGGATGGGCGCAGGAAAACAAATCTCGAACGGGGCGCGTAAAAAACCATAACAGACACTACGTATTCATACCGGTACGGGCGAACTGTTGGGAGATAACGACTTAACATTTAGCCCGTGTGAATCGTCCACAGAATTCACACTCCCGTATGCCAGCGCAGAAACCTCGCCATGGTTCCCCCGGTGAGCCCAAGGGTAAAGTTGGTACTTAATGATCAAAGCAAACCCTTCGGCCGTAATAAGATCATTAATCCAAGACTTTGGCAACATCCTTGCCGCGAACACTGGCCGAATACCTAAATGGTGACATAGCCTGATCTTTGTGTCGAACTCCATTCTATCCATATAACCCAAGGTGTTCTTAACTTCAATGCCGTAGGCTTTATCGTTATGCTCGAAAATGAAATCCATATCATGATCGCTCTCGGTCCAGGATTGTCCGCCGAACTCATTACTATCGCGTCCCTTCATTACAAACTCAATGCTTGCGAACCCTTCCAAAATCAGAGCCTCTCCCTGAAGACCTAGCGCTGCGCCAATGTTTGGATCGGCGTATTCGTTAACCAATTCGACCAACTTCGCAGCCTCCTCACGCTTGTAATATCTGAACCGACGATGCCAAAGAAGCTTTATCGTTCCGCCGCTGCTCAGCCTTCGCGTCTCGCTGAGGACCAGCCCTTCTGACTCAAGGTCCCTGATGGCTCTATTGGTTATCCAATGGAAATAGCGGTCCTCATTTTGAACTTCTAACTGTCTCGAAAAATACACTCGTTGGCGGTTACGCTCGAAAAATTCCCGTAACGAATCTCGTGCGTCGCTCTCTACAGGATCCAGTCTTCCCGCAGGAGGCGTCACATCTTCCCAATCGAGATCTTCGAACATAAGCGGGGAGTTTCAGGCTCTACGAATGAACTTCGCGGCGAGCCAGCCGAGCGGAATGAGCACTGCAAGATGAATCCAATCGTAACCGCCGGTTGTATTCCCGCCAAAGTGATTGCTAATCATCAGAAATACGACCGGCACGGCCATGAAAGTGTTCTGCTTTGACCGCAGCTTGGCCTGAGCGGAAAGTCTTTCGTCAGGTTTGTTTCCGGCCTTGATGGCTTCGATCATCTTTCGCTGCGCCGGAAGAATTCGCATCCATACGTTGGCCGCCATGATCGTGCCGAACATCGCGCCGACGTGAATGTAAGCCGCACGACCGCTCAATACACGAGTCAAGCCGTAGCCAATCCCAACGACGAGCACATACGCAATCAAGCTGAACAGCCTTTCGTATCGTCCGAGAGGCGAAATCATTAGCAGGTCGTAGATCAACCATCCAAAGATCAGCACCGCGATTCCGATTCCAATCGCCGCGCCGATACTAATCTGTGAAACATCCCGGTCGACCAGAGCGCCGCCCCCGAGATAGTAAACGACAATCAGCAACGCGAAACCGCTCAACCAGGTCGTCGCCGCCTCCCAGCGAAACCAATGCAGTTTGCGGGACAATTCATCGGGAAGCTTGCGTTTCTCCACGACATAAAAGCCGCCGCTGTGCACCATCCAAATCTGTGCGGGTGTTCCTGTCGCTCGAACCGCTTTCTCTTCTTCACTCAAACGCGCGTCGAGCCAGGTGAAATAATAGGTTGTCCCGACCCACATGATGCCCGCAAAAACGTGCACCCAGCGGGCGATGAAGTTGAGCCATTCGCTGATGACGGGGTTAATGTTCATAGATTGAGTAGCATAGACTTCAGTCTGTGATTTCACTGATGCTTGAAGCAAAATCACAGACTGAAGTTTATGCTACTAACTTCCGCGATAGGTCGAATACCCAAATGGACTCAGCAACAGAGGAACGTGGTAATGCTGCGTCGGATCTCGAATCGTGAAGACAATTGAGACTTCGCGATAGAAACCTTCGATATTTTGCGCCGCAAAATAACCTTCGGTATCGAAGACCAGCCGGTAAACACCGCCATGCAACGCGAAACCGGATGGCAGCAAGTCCCTCGCTCGTCCGTCCGCATCGGTCGCACGCTTTCCAATCTGTTTCCAACTCCCGTCGGCCGTTTCAAACTCAAGCGTTACCTGGATTCCTCCGGCGGGTCGGCCTTGGGAAGTATCGAGCACATGTGTGGTGATGGCACTCACTTTTCGAGTAGCTTCTCCAATCTTAAACGCGTAATCTTCCGTTGCTCTTCGGCCGCTATAGCCAATTCAGTTTCCCGGTTGTTTTGTAACCGATTATTTAGCGATGCCAGCATTTCTTCGGCAGATTTTCCGCTGGCGCAAATGATGAAGATGAAACCAAAACAATCTTCGTATTTTCGATTGCCATCCGCCAGCGCCGCGCTCGTTTCCGTAGCCGCCTGTTGAGTTCCCGCTTGCTCGTGTGCCGCCCACTTCTGCGCTTTTTCTGACTGAGGTGTCGCTGCTCTCTTCTCCCCTATCTTCGGATGGGCGCGAAAGGCTTCCAGCCAGTCTTCGTCGCGCAAAGACCACCAAATTCGATCGGCTTTCGCGAAAAGATCGTCAAAATTTTCAAATGGCCGGGCCTTCGTCAATGTGCGAGCCCAAGTCATAGAACCACAGCATTTCAGAAACTCGGCCTCAGCTTGCTCTTTCGGGTGCGAGTTCAACTGTTCGAGTGTGGTAGCCAATTGCCAGAAATACCCTGTGTCAGAAGCCCGCGCGTCAGTAAGGGCTACTCATCCATCAGCGGCCCTCCCTCACGGTCGGGCTTCCGACACTTCATTCGATCGTTCCATAAACCCGCAGTCGGCTCACACCGCCATCTGGAAAAATATTGAACCGCACATGCGAGGCCAGACCTGTGTCCATTACTTCGTCAAAGAAATGGCGCGTGTGCGCGTGCAGCTTAGTACGCGCCAGGACGGGTTTCCAAACAAACTCAGGATCTTGCAATCTTTCGAGGGGCAAGCCTTCGGCATTGCACGCCTCGAGAGAGCAACTCTCAGGGAAATTGCCTTTGAAGTAAGATGTGTCAACTTCAAGCCGCCGAATGTGCCCCGTTACGCCGAGCTTGACGATCGTCCAATCAAAACCGGGTCCGCGACGACGTTTGGTTTCCCAACCATCACTCATGTCCGCGGCCCGGCCGGGCATGATTAGATTATGCCGGTGGCCGAAGAACATGTCGCTGCATGAAAGCACTAACCCGCCATTCTCGACCGCCGCGAGATCGATTTCACCGCCGATCTTTCTCAAACGATCCCAGTCAGGGATGACCTCACCGTAAGCTCGCAGCCGCGCCACACCTCCGTCGGGATAGATTTTGAAACGAAGATGGGTCCAACGCTCGTCACTCGCAATCGCAAACTGATTGATTGAGTCGCCATTCAGATCCGATAGGCAGAGTACCTTGGTCCATTTCACCGATTCG
>WNFV01036691.1_pt1 | contig 10155 bp, 7 predicted proteins | sample 5400101 | NCBI WGS metagenome assembly WNFV01 (sample SAMN13153361, study PRJNA577476) | soil metagenome | isolation source: 115 cm soil or saprolite under grassland replicate 1 | place: USA:California | collected 2016-06-15 | reverse complement strand
CACGAGGAACTTGATTGCGCTGTCACGCGCATCACTGGTGAAGGTCCTCGAACGGATGCGATCGGCTCATGTCATAGGGCCCATTCAGCACAAGGGTGTTCCGTTGCGTCCTTTGCGGTTTTCTGCTGATAGTTTTCACCGCAAAGGACGCTAAGAACTCAAAAGGACTGCGAGGAAACAACATCCCTCAGATTACCCTGCGTGAGCGGCCTTCACGCGCTTGTCCATTTCCTCAGGCGTCACGTCTTCCTTATGGGTTGCCACGGTCCAGACGTGTCCGAACGGATCCTTTAATGTGCCGGAGCGATCTCCATAGAACTGATCCTGCAGCGCCTTTACCTCCTCACCACCTGATTTGATGGCTTGATTGTAAATCGTGTCCACGTCTTCCACGTAGATCATGAGACTGACAGGCGTACCACCGAGCGTTTTCGGACTAACATACCCCATCGCGGGTTGCTCATCGGCAAGCATTATCGGCGAGTCACCGATCTTGATCTCAGCATGGCCAACTTTCCCTTCGTGAGCCATGCGAAATAGCTCAGTCGCTCCAAACGCCTTCTTGTAAAACTCGATGGCGTCAGCTGCTCCTTTGATGATCAGATACGGGGTTATCGAGTGGTATCCCTCGGGGATAGGTTTTACGTTTGCCATAAATGTTCTCCTTTCAGTTGTTCTTCATTTAGACATACACTTGATTGCGCCGGGGTTGATCCATTTTTTCTTTCACGGCCTTCCGTTCTCAGTGAAAAGTGAAGAGTCAAGAGTGAAGAGAACCGAAAACCCCGGTTGTAGAGCACCGCACAGCCCGAGACCGATCTTCTTTTCACTTATTACTTTTCACCTTTCACTGCCTTATTCCCCAGTAGCCACATCCGACGGTAATGATTCGGGGCTTCGCATCTCGACGGTTGCGGGTTTAGGTGCGTGCCGTGAGCTTTCCTGAAACTGTTCGAAATAGAGATAGATCACCGGCGTGATGTAGAGCGTGATGAATTGCGAAACCACCAGGCCGCCGACAACTACCAGCCCGAGCGGTCGACGCGAGGAGCCATCGGCGCCATACCCGAGCGCAATCGGCATCGCGCCAAAGACCGCAGCAAGTGTGGTCATCAGAATCGGACGGAAGCGATCCATGCTGGCGTCATGAATCGCGCGATCTGCCGGCTCGCCGGCGTCAACGCGTTGGCGAGCGAAGTCAACAATCATGATGCCGTTTTTCTTGACGATTCCCATCAGCATGAACATGCCAACGAAGGCGTAGAGCGACGCCTCCTGGCCAAATAGAACGAGCGTTAACAGACCGCCAACGAGTGCAGTGGGGAGCGTCGATAGCACAGTCAGCGGATGCACGTAGCTTTCGTAAAGTATTGCCAGAATCACGTACATCACGAACACTGCCAATGCCATCAGCACGGTCAAGCTGGTGACTGTATTGCTGAACGTTTGGGCCTCGCCTTGCAATTCTCCGCGGACAGTGGGCGGCACAATCTCGGCCGCCGCCTGCTTGATGAAATTCGTGGCGTCACCGAGAGCTACGCCCGGCTTGAGATTAAAAGAGAGCGTCACGCTGGTGAACTGATTAAGGTGATTCACGGCCTGCGGTCCCAACGTTGATTTCCACGTGACCAACTCGCCAAGCGGCACCAGACGCTGTCCGTCGTCAGTCCTTATGTACAACAACGAGAGATCTTCCGGGTTAGCGCGAGCAGCATCTTCCATTTCCAGAATTACCTGATACTGGTCCTCTGGCTTTTTGATCAGGTAGAGGTAGTTCTGCGAATATGCGTTGCGCAACAACGACAAAATCCGCGCCTCGGATACTCCATATGTTTTGGCTTGATCGCGACGGAGCTCAATATTGAGATTGGGAGTGTTGTTGTAGAAATCGGATGAAACTGTCAGAAATCCCGGATACTGCATGAGCTTTTCCAGCAACTTCTGACTAACGTCATATACCTGTTCGGGATTGGCGCCGGACACTGCATAGGCATACTGGCCCTGGTTCTGACTAGTGACGCCCGTGCTGATCTCCAATACCGGAAATGGTCGAAGGAATGTAAATACCCCCGGTATGGAATTAAGCTTGCCCATCATCTCGGCCGTAACTTCCTGTATTGGCTGTCGCTCCGCTGGTGGCCTGATGAAAGTAAACGTGATTCCCTGGTTTGCTGCCAGGAATCCGGTGGCGCCAGTCATGGTGAAGTCCGTAATGACATTTGGGTCCTGATGGAGGGTTTCGTCCACACGATCCTGTAAAGCCCGCATTTGACCCGGCGACGACCCCTCGCGGGCAATGAACGCGCCAAAAATAACGCTGCTGTCTCCCGGCGGCAGGAACGCTTTCGGAACAAGCACGAAGAGCAAGATCGTTCCGGCAAGACAGACGACCCAAATTACTGGAGAGATCCACCGATGTCGCAGGAACCACCAGAGCGATTCTCCATACAAGGCAAGCACGCGCTTTTCGATGCCTCCGATCACTCGTTCCATCCAGGTCTTCTTCGCGCCCTCCCCGCGAGGCTTTAATAGGCGTGCGCACATCAGCGGCGTAAGCGTCAGCGACACCAGACCCGAAGCGAAGATCGCAATAACGATCGTGATTGCGAACTCCCGGAATATCCTGCCAACCAGCCCTGACATGAACACGAGCGGAATGAAAACCGCGGCCAGCGAGATGGTCATCGACATGATAGTGAAGCTGATTTCCCTCGCGCTGTGGAGGGCCGCTTCGAAAGGCTGCTCTCCTCGCTCCAGCCGGCGCACGGTGTTTTCAAGAAAAACGATTGCGTCGTCAACCAGAAACCCGATTGCCAGCGTAAGTGCCATCAACGATAAATTGTCGAGGCTATATCCCAGGGCACGCATCGCGATAAACGTGATGAGCAATGAAAGCGGCAGCGCTACTGTGGGGATCAGTGTATCGGTGGCTCGACCTAAAAAAGCAAAGATCACCAACACTACGAGGACGAAGGCGATGACCAGAGTCGTTTCCACGTCGACGACCGAGTGAACGATGCTCAGCGAGCGATCGTATATTGGCGTGACGCGAATTGATCCGGGCAGCTCGGAGTCGATCTGGGGCAATATTTGCCGAATGCTTTTGGACACCTCGACTGCATTAGCCCCCGCACGACGATTGACTGCTACGATCACTGTGGCCGACGGCACCTCATACCCTCGCACCCAGAAACGCATGTTGACCCGCTCGTCCTGAACCGAATTCTTTACGCTGGCAACATCGCGCAAGTACACGGGCGCACCACTCGTACCGCCAACGATCAAATTGCTGTATTGCTCGGCATTTTCGAGTTGACCTTGCGGCCGGAGAATCGCAGTTCCGGAACTGCTGTCCAATTGCCCTGCTCCGGTGTAGCTCGTTCCGCTTTTGATCGCAGCGCTGAGATCGTCAATCGAAATCCCTCTTGCCCACATCGCCGAAGGGTTGGCTTTAATTCGAATAGCCGACTTGGTGCCGTACACATTCACTTGCGAAACACCGGGCAGGATACTGAGACGCTGGCCGACCTGCGTGGTCGCGTAGTCGTAGAGTTGACCAGACGTAACGGAGTCGCTGGTCATCGCGATGTACATGATCGGCTGGTCGTTGGGATTGCTTTTTGAGTATGTTGGTGGCGATGGTAAATCCGCGGGAAGACTGCCAATGGCCTGCGAAATCGCCGTCTGCACGTCGGTCGCGGCGGCATCAATATTTTTCTCGAGCGCAAACTGAAGTGTAAAAGTTGCGACGCCCTGATTACTCGAGGAAGTTACGACCTCGAGCCCGTTGATCTGCATGAACTGGCGTTCGAGCGGTGTAGCGATGTTGTTTGCAATTGTATCCGGACTCGCTCCCGGGTAGCCTACGGTCACCTGGATAACCGGATAATCTACCGCCGGAAGATCGTTCACCGGCAGTTGGAAGTAGCTCAGTACGCCAAACAGGATTACTGACAGCGTTAGCACCGCGGTCATGACAGGCCGGCGTATGAAGGGTTCCGAGAGGTTCATTGCTTCGCCCCGTTGCCAGTGGTGGCTGGACTTCCCGCGTCGCGCGGTTCCTCAACGCGAACTTTGCCGCCGGGAGTAACACCTATCTGGCCGTTGGTAACAATACGTTCACCAGCCTCAACTCCGTTTTCTACAACAACCAGATCTCCCTGCCGTTGGCCGAGGGAAACCGGCCGTTGCTCCGCAGTCGAATCCTGCTTTACGACGTAGACAAACGATCCCTTGGCAGACATTTGCGGCGCCGAGGCCGGCACCAGCACGGCTTGATGTATTGTGTTCAAGACCAGACGAATATTGACGAACCGGCCGGGCCAGAAGCGATGACCCGCGTTTGGAATCGTGGCGCGAAGGTTCACGGTACCGGTGGTATTCTCCACCGCGTTGTTTAGGAATGTCAGTTGACCAATAACTCGCTCATCCGAAAAATCGGGCAAACGTACCTCCGCACTTAGCCTGCCTGCACGCATCTGTTGCTGCACTTCCGCGAGGCTGTTTTGGGAGATGGTGAAATCGGCGTAGATGGGATCCAGTCGCTCGATGACCAGCAACGCATTACTGCTGCCCGAACTGGAATTACCCGAACCGGCGCCCCCTGAGCTGCCGCTCGAACCGCCGGGGTTAACGACGTTCCCGACATCCACGAGTCGCTGGCCGGCGCGACCGTCAATGGGCGAGCGAATGTAGCAGTAACTGAGTTGAACCTTCGCACTCTCAACGGCCGCCATATCCACCTTGATCGCCTCGTCCGCGCTGTGAACCGCGGCGCGATCAGCATCGGCGTTCGCCTTGAGAGAGTCTAAGTTCACCCGCAACTGTTCATACTGTTCCCGCCTGCCTCTTCAAGGCAGTGTCCCTGGACACGTTGGCCTGCGCTTGTCGCAGACTCGCTTCGAAGGGCCGCGGGTCGATCGTAAACAGCAGGGCGCCCTTTTTCACATCCGCGCCGTCAGTGAAATGAATGTTAGTAATACGCCCTGATACCTGCGGCTGAATGGAAACCACTTCGCGCGCGACAGTCTTGCCGATCGCATCCAGGTAGGTTGGAACGTCCTGACTGACAGCTACGGTCACTGAAACGGGAGCCGCCGGGCGTTCAAAATTCTGCTGCGCATTGTTCGCGCAGCCAGCGAAGAAGATGGCCGACAATCCGGAAAGGAATAGCACAAAGCGGGGTCCCCAGTGGGGCAGCCCCGCTGGGGTGCTAGTTCCCCGAGAGTAAGACGCGCCCTGGTCGTATTTCATAGCTGTGTTCTTCGAGCTTAGTTTGATCATTGCCGGTCCTTCAGACCTAAATTTAATGAACCAATATCATCTCTTCTCAACGTCGATTCGAGCAACTTACCTCCAATCTTAACCAATTACGTTTATCCAGACTTTTTTGTTGCGGCCGCATTGTTTGTCGGATTGAGGTTGGTTTAATGCACGATTCCTGTAGCGCGACGTACGACCAGTAGCGACATATCGTCTATCAGTGGCTGCGCTGCGGCGAAATCCTGCACTGCGCCCAGGACCGAAAATAGAACGGCATCGGCGGAACCGATTTGACCACTGCGTAACTGCTCCTCAAGGCGCTTATTCCCGAATTCCTGATCGACGTTGTTGACCGACTCGAGAATACCATCTGAGCAAATCAGCAATAAGTCACCAGCGCGCAGATCGACCGACCCTCTGACGAAGGAAGCAGCCGGAATGACACCCAGAAGCGGCCCGCCTTCGGAAAGCGATTCCAGCTGCCCATCCGCTCGTAACAGCAGAGCAGGTGGATGGCCCGCGTTGCAGTAGTCGAGTCTTCCAGTGATTGGATCAAGCCGTGCGAGGAACAGACTGGCCAATGGCGTTACCGAGGACGTACGACAGAGGTTGATCCACATGCCAGCAGCCAGACCCTTGCCGCAGATGTCTCCGAGGGCAAGGATGACGCTACCGTCAACCTTTTCAGCGGTGACAAAATCACCTGGCACATGGCGAACGGCGAAAGTTTCGCTGGCAATCTCAAAATCGCCATACCGCACCAGACGGGGAGCGCACAGACGCCGATGCACCTGCGCGGCTTCGACAAGCGCTGTATGCAGATCCGCGTAATCTTTCTGAAGTGCCGCTACCTTCAGTTCCAGTTCCATTTGGCGTGATCGATTACGCGCCTTCCCGCGCGGCAGCGGAGAGACCTGGACATCGATCGCGCGTCGCACCGCCAACCCACCATTGAATTCTGAATAACGCATAAGTGTTGACCTCAGCCGACGAACTTATAGCCACTTCCGTGAACAGTTAGTATGAATCGCGGTTCCTCCGGATTCAGTTCCAGCTTCTGTCTCAGGTGAACGATGTGTGTGTCAACAGTGCGGGTGTTAGGGTAGTTCTCATATCCCCAAACCGCATCCAGCAGCCGGTCGCGACTTAACGTTTCCGCAGGATGGGAAATGAAATAGGCGAGCAGCGCGAACTCTTTCGCCGAAAGGTCGATGGGCGTGCCGGCGCGCAATACCTCATTGCTGCGGACATTAACCTCGACGTCACTGAATCGATAAATCTCCGGTGCGCCCGGCTGAGGCGAGACCCGGCGCAGCACGGCTTTCGCGCGGGCCATCAACTCACGGACAGAAAACGGCTTGGTGACGTAGTCATCGGCGCCCAACTCGAGGCCCACAACCTTATCAATTTCCTGGCCGCGCGCGGTCAGCATTATGATGGGAACTGCCGGCCGCCTGGCCTTGAGCTGCTTACAGACATCAAGGCCACTCATTCGTGGCATCATTACGTCTAACACCACGAGATCCGGATCATCGGCCAACGCGCGCTCAAGTCCCGCGACTCCGTTATCGGCGCTGATCACCTCGTAGCCTTCGAACTCAAAATTATCGCGCAGGCCTGCGACCATAGCGGGTTCGTCCTCCACGATCAAAATACGGGTTCTTTTACCGGCGCTCCCGCCGCCGTCGCTTCTCTGCCCGGCTTTGGTCGTGTCCGTTTGGCGATCAGTCGCGCGGTTGTTCGGTTCTCGAATTGAGTTGACTTTGGATTTCATGATGCCTTTCCCGAGTCTGCGCCATTTTTGCCCTTGTTACGTGGCCGTTGCGAGCGGCAACGACAGAGTGAACTTGCTGCCCTTTCCGGGCGTGCTTTCCACCTGCACTTCGCCTCCGTGGGCTTGTGTGATGTGCCGAACCAGTGATAAACCCAGGCCGCTGCCTTTCGTGTTGTGTACCAGCGGATCGCCCGTGCGATAGAACTTCTCAAAGATCTTTGACTGCTCGCGCCGGGTGATGCCGATGCCGCGATCTATAACTTCAAGCTTTAACAAGTCGTTCGCTCGGTATAATTTGACGCCGAGGAACTTCTCATGGGCCGAGTATTTCAGCGCGTTGTTGATCAGGTTGACGAGCGCTCGCGCAATGGCTTCTCGATCCACACGCACTGCCGGAATGCTCGATTCGATATGCTGCTCGAACGCAAACCCCTGTTGCTCGATTTGGTAGCGATAGGCATCGAGCGTGTTGCGAACCAGTTCCGCGATGTCAGTTTCCCGAAAGTCGTACTCCTTGCGGCCTGCCTCGATGCGCGAGAAGTCGAGGATGTTGTTTATCAATGCGGTCAGCCGCTCGCTCTCCTTGCGGATGATGCGGTAGTAGTCCTGCTTTTTTTCCTGCGTCGTGATTCGTCCCAGCTCAAGCGTTTCTGCGTACAACCGAATCAGCGCGAGCGGCGTGCGTAGTTCATGTGATACGTTGGAAACAAAGTCTGACTTCAAGTGGGCCAACGCCATTTCCTTGCTGACATTGCGATATGTCAGTACCAACCCGCCGATCATAAGCAACGAAAGCACGCCCAGGATGAGAAAACTCTGCATCACCCAACGATGTCCGATCGCATCCACGGTGGTGCCCTGGAACTTGATGCCTAGCGCGAACCCGCGAAACACATCGTCCAGTTTGCGCGTGATCTCGGGCTTCCCTTTGCTCCAGCCGGCCGAAGTAGCGAGTGGCTTGTCCTCGGTCCCTTCCTCCGTTGGGTAGACCATCATGGCCAGCCGTTCACCCTTGTCCTCAGTCAACTTCTGGTTGATCAACTCATCGAGCATTTCGGGAAAGAAGGTTTGCTTTAGATAGTTCGGATCGAAGCTGGCGCCGCCCATGACGACCCGGTCTCTGGAAACTTGTGGTAAGACGAAGAAGGCAGTCGTAACATAGGCGTCGCCGTCGGCCCGCTTTGTTTGACTGGTATACCAGGTGTAAGGCCGAACCTTTTTGTGCATTCCTTCCACCAGCATCTTCCCTTCCATGCCGAACCAACCACTGTAACTCTTCTCCATGAGGTCATGCTCTACACGACAGTACTTGTCGTTAAGCTGTTGCGGTTGCGAACGCAACAGCAGACCCTTGTCACGGTCGAACAAGAATACGTGCGCCAGCCAGGGATTCTTTGACAAGATGAAGTCAAGCTTCCTTGCCTTCTCTACCTCGCTGTCGATGTCCGGCGCCGGGAAAAGATCCCGCACATCGTCCGCCAAGCGGTAAGCCTTCTGATTGAGCTTTTTCTCGGAGACGGCGAGCACATATTGGAAGTCGCGATGGATGAGGGCTTCCACCTTTTTGTCGCGCTTAATGGATTCCAGGTGTTGGAAATTGACATAGATGAGCGCCACGGCCGGCAGCAAGACCGCCAGAACCAGGGTAAGCATCAGCCGGAAGCGGTGGCCGTGGCCCCAGAACCTGTTTCTCTTCGACCTCATCTCGCCCTCCTCAGGGTCTTGCGCTGCGAGCCAAGCATACGCCGCGGTGTGTCACGCTGTGTTAAAGGCAAGTAAAAAAATGTTAAGAGTTGTGAACTTTAAGTTTTCAGATACAATTCAAGAGAATTTTGTGGTCGCCGAATCCTCTCGCTTCTGTGATGTGGTGTTGCTCAACACACATAACTATCTTAACCTCGTCGGGCAGGAAAAGACGTCCCCGCAGCTATGACTTAAGTTTGCATCTATGCTCAGCCTAAACAAGCACCTGACATTCGTTTATAGAATCGCCGCAAGGGCCGTGTTCCTGATTTTCCTGTTCATAGTCGCAGGCGCCTTTCAAACCGCGCCGTCACAGACGGCTTCTTCGCCGCAGACAGCGTCCGATCACAACGAATCGGAACGCTCAGACAAGCTAACAGGCGGGCACATCGAGTTTGCTGATTTTGCGCCTGACGAACCGGACATCCGTATAACTCTCAACGTGCCTTCTTTTCGTCTGACACTTTGGCAAAACGGCAAAGAGGTGAAATCTTACTACGTCGGCGTGGGCATGAAGGAGCACCCTATTTACATCGGCGACCGCGAGGCGACCGAGATAATCTGGAACCCTGCATGGATACCTCCGTCCAGTGATTGGGTGAGAGACATAACAGGCGTCCGTCCTGGCGAGATCATCAAGGCCAGCGATCCGCGCAATCCGCTCGGCAAAATGAAGATTCCTCTGGGCGACCGCTACCTCATTCATCAGGCGGCAAAAATGACCGACGTGGGCAATCTTGTCTCTCACGGCTGCGTGCGTCTGCCGCGTCCCAATCTTTACGACCTCGCCGAGAAAACAATTGCGGCAAGGAGTGTAAAGGTCTCTCGGAGGCGAATTGAGGCAGCAAAGAGGGGTTCCAGGACGCTGGTCATTCGTCTCGAAGAACCGATTCCGGTCGACATCAACTACGATACGCTCGTCGTCGAAGGTGGCGTGCTTCACATCTACCCGGACGTGTACGACCGAGGCACAAACCGCCCTTCATGGCTACGCGCTGAACTCGAATCCTCAGGCGTCGACGTTTCAAGTCTTACTGAGGCGACTGTAAAACGAATGCTGCGGAAGGTAACGCGCCGGACGCAGTTTGTCGTAGAAACACATAGCATCGCCGAGGGTCACGCACTCGAAGACGGACGATTGATTCCTCTGATCCCAAAGGCCGAAGGCAGAAAGCATCAGGCAGCCAAAGGAAACTGATTTTCCAAGAGCACTAGATCATTTTCCACCAATTACAATTGAAAAATTGAAAAACGAGAGATGGAAAATGAATCTCAGTGCTTTCAGCTTTCTGCCTATTACTGCTTCAGCGCACGTACTCCCAGTGCCATGGTTCGTAACAGTAAGGGCGGAAGCCGAAACGCTCCGCGTTGCGCAC
>WNFV01010390.1_pt1 | contig 10156 bp, 6 predicted proteins | sample 5400101 | NCBI WGS metagenome assembly WNFV01 (sample SAMN13153361, study PRJNA577476) | soil metagenome | isolation source: 115 cm soil or saprolite under grassland replicate 1 | place: USA:California | collected 2016-06-15 | reverse complement strand
CACCTCTTGTCGGCAGATCAGGGACGGAGTTTGAGTACAGCGTCGACGAGCTTCCCCGCCCCGAACCGGACCGGGTCATCGGCTGGGAGGCCGGTCTCCTCCTCGGCCTCGGCGATCGCCGCCCGCGCCTCTTCCTCGGAGACGGGGGACGTGTTCAGGGCGATGCACGCGACCTTCGCCGGGCGGAGCTTCAGCGACATGTGCTCGTGGAGCTCGACGAGCTCCCTCAGGCTGACGATCGGGGAGGCGGTCGGGTCACCTTCCGTGATCGTCCGCCCCACCTCGTGGCAGAGCACGTAGAGATGCGGTGCGCTCCCGTGCATCAGGCCGACCGTCACGCCGGAATAGACCGGATGCAGGATCGCGCCCTGGCCTTCCACCCAGAGCAGGTCTCCGTGCTTCGCACCCTCGACCACCAGCCGCTCGGCTGCACCAGCGAGGAAGTCCGACACGACCGCGTCGACCGCGATTCCCCAACCCGCGATCGCGATGCCGGTCTGCCCGGTCGGGACGAACACGGAGCGCAGGCCCCGCTGCCGCGCCTCGAGATCGAGCTCGCAGGTCGCCGTCATCTTCCCGATCGCGCAGTCCGAGCCGACCGTGAGGACGATGGTCGCGTCCGCCTCGAGGTTCTCCCCGGTGGCGGTGCTGAGATCCGTCGGCGGCGCGCGCAGGTCGCGGAGCTCGACGCCGTGCCTCGCCGCCAGCTCCGGGAGACCGGGAATGTCGTGGAGGCGGACGTGCAGGCCGTTCTCGAGGTCGAGACCCTTGGCGACGCAGCTCTTGAGCAGCTCCTGCCAGTCGCCGGGGAAATGTCCGCCCTGGGTGACGACGCCCACGAGCGCCGTGTTCGGGTTGAAGCAGAGCGCGTCGTTGACGGAACCGACGATCGGCACCCCGTCGTCCGTCTGTCCCGCCCGCTTCGTATCGAGGATGGCCACGACCGAATCGCGGCGATAACGCATGACTCCGCGCAGGGTCTTCCCGTAATGCGGGTCGTGCGAGAACTCTTCAGCGAGGACTAGGTACTTCTTGTCTGACACCGAGGCCGGGTTCGTCGGAAGGTACTTGCACGCCGTCTCGCAACTCGACTCCGGGCCAGGGGTCGTAGGCCAGTAGCAGGTTGCCGTCGAGATCGACGTGGTCGCAGAGGCTCGCGATCTGCGCGGCGGCCGCGATCCCGAGTCCCGACTCCACCATGCAGCCGAGCATCACCCCGAGCCCGAGCGCGCGGGCGGCATACACCATGCGCACCGCCTCGCGGATACCGCCGGATTTCGCCAGCTTGATGTTGATCCCGTCGGCGTACTCAGCGCACGCCGCCACGTCTCCGAGCCGGTGACAGTCCTCGTCGACGTAGATCGGGATCGGCGACGTCTCCTTCAGCCGGGCAGTTCCCGGGTCGCCGGAAGCTAGCGGCTGCTCGCAGTAGACGACACCCAGTTTCGCAAGCTGCGGGAGCGCATCCAGCGCTTCCTCGAGCGTCCAGTACTCGTTCACGTCGACCTGAAGCGGCACTTCGGTGGTCGCTCGCACCGCGCGCACACGCTCGACGTCGAGGCCGTCGCGCGCGCCGAGCTTGAGCTTCAACCGCAGGAACCGATCGCCCACTTTCGCCGCGCGGCTCGCCATGTCGTCTGGGTCACCGAGCCAGATCGTCCACGAGGTGGGCGGCCCCGCGGGGCGCAGGCCGAGCAGGCGCCATACGGGCAGTTCGGTCAATTTCCCCTGGAGATCGTGGAGCGCCGCATCGATCGCCGAGCGCGCCGCCCACTCGCGCGGCTCGAGGCGCGACTCGATCTCGTCCAGCGCGAAGGGATCGTCACCGAGCGCCTCGGCGTGCTCCTGGACATACGCCAGCGCCGACTCCGCCGATTCGCCGTAGCGGTCGATCGGCGCGCCCTCGCCGAAGCCGGAGACGCCGTCATGACTGATCTCGACCTGGACGAGCTCCGCCGTGTCCGTCGCGTCGCGCGCGATCACGAACGTCTCCGCGAGCTCGAGCGTCGCAACCCGGGCCGTGACGTCCATCGGGGCTACACTACTTTGCCGAACGCGCCTGTAGCTCAGGGGATAGAGCGTGCGCCTCCGGAGCGCAAGGTCGCAGGTTCGATTCCTGCCAGGCGCATCACGACCGCACGCGTGCTGCGCAAACCTGCATTGTTGCGCGGGTCACGTGTGTCGGGGATGCCGCGGAAGCACGTCCGGTGCTGTCCTCGGTGCGTCCTCGGAATTTCGCCAGCTAGCCCGGCACGGGTGACTCGGCTGGCAAGAAGCGTTAGCAGGGTTGTACAGCCTGGCGCGGAGATGGCGTCTGTCCGCGTCGCGCCAGCGACAGAGATCTGGGTTAGGCTCAGCTCGGTGGTCCTGCGCTGCACGCGGAGAGTGCTCGAGCTGCTCGGCGTCCATGCGCTCACCGAACTGCCGCCAAGCGACCGGCAATAATCAGGGCGTAAGCGCTCTCCTCCACAACAGTCTCTTCCCGAACTCATCTCTGCGGATTACCGCGAACTCGTTGACAAAGTCATCGGCCGTCTGCACTCGCTCGAGCAGCGGCACTGCATGCTCCACGATCTCGGCGAGGGCCTGGCGGCTTGTAAATGAAGTCGGCAAAAAGTACTGATAGCCAGGGAGATGCGGCAAAAGATACTTCCGCGCCAGACGCGCGAACTCACGTCTTCTCATGGTAAACGCAGCTCGTATATGGGAATCCCGCCCTTCATCTTTGGGAGTTCGGCGCGAATTGCGCCTACTCTCTTGGGCCCGAGCGTGGACTCTGCTCCCCAAGCAAGAACTCATGCGACTCGAAGACCTCTTCGGCGACGAAGACGACGACTGGCCATGGGAGTAGGGCCGGGACGCAAGGCCGAACCCGGCGGGCTCATCCACACATGCGCACGCGCATGCGAGGCGACCGAAGGCCGCTTCGTTTCCAGCCCGCGGATAACGTGGCGCTCTAGTACCTTGCTCTATGAAGGCGCTCGGCCAGGAAAATGGGGCTGGCCAAGCAAGATGACGTGCTGACCCGCGTTGTTCCGTCGTGCCAGGTCGCCTAAGATCAGCCTCGCTTGGCTTAGACGGGCAAAAGCTTGAGCAAAGGGTCTCGCCTGGCGCGAGAACGCTAACGGCCCCGCGTTGGAAGAGTCGACCTTCGCTTTCTCCGACCAAAGGTGATTCACGACACTTGGGAGCGGCTCTGACCTCTAATCGCTCTCGTATCTGCGGAGCCGCTCGATTGCAGTTTGCACTTGGGGTGCGATCGAGCCGCGCGGATCGAATCCGACGACCACGTTCTCGACTCTGACGACATCAAAGCCACGCTCGACTATCACCATGCCGAGGTCTTCACTCGTTTGGTGCCGTCCATACACATACACCACGAAAGAGGGGAACTGCTCGTCCTTAGCAGGCGTCAAGGTGGCCGGAATCGCGCGCTTGTTTCGCGCGCGATTCGCCAGTGGAAGGTCCTCCTCTGCGAACACTTTTTCCACATCTCCGAGCTCGAGCGCCCCGGGGCGGATTGACGAGCCCGTGGACCCGCATCCGGCCGCAAGGCCCAACAGGGCGATGCCGACAAGAACGACTCGAATCAGCTCCCGCTCGTGACGTATGGAAAACACCGTAGATTCACATCGGACTTCGTTTCGGTTACTTGAGAGCCCCTTCTAGGGATTCTTGAGCGCGCTTCTAGGCGGCCTTGAGGCTCGCCCCTCGACCGTCGAGGCAGCATCGGCACATGTTCACCTACCCCGGTGGATAGTTGGGATGACGAGAGCTCGCTGTTTGAACTCCGTCTGACAGACCGTCTTGCTGATTCGGAAGCCCTGTACCAAGACTCGAAACTCGAACGTTGGGTCGGCGACCGCGTGAACACTCGGTATGTCATAGCGGATTACTGGGGCGAAGAAGCGCACAAAGGCGGCGAGCCCAACTGACGAGCCTGTCTTGGCCCAATACTGGTTCATGAGGATGGCTGTCGCCTTGTACCACAGCGCCTTAACCTCGAAGGAACCACGGATTTCGAGGCCCGCATGAATCCACGGGTCCCTGGCGTCTCTCTGCGATCCGAAGAGCTTCCCCTTGAACCTGCCGCAGAATGGCATCTTTGGGGCCGGCTCCTCATTCGCGGAGAACGACGCGAAGTGCCGACCATCACCTGAGGGCGAGATAGGCTCTGAGCAGAGTCCGGACGGATCGGCAAGAACTGTCGGTCGGTCAATGGCGTACCCATAGGCAGACACAGCAGGCGTCGACTGCGACGCCTCGAGCGGGTCTCGCGTAATAAATCGGCCGAGCGCGGGATCATACTCGCGCGCGCGGAGATGGTAGAGGCCTGTCGGATCGGCAAGCTCGCCGGCGAACCTCATGAGATTCGCGGGTGCGCCTGGATCATTCTGCGTCTCAGTCTGAGCGCGACCGAATGGTTCGTACTCGTATGTCCACTCGGTCGTTCCTGTAGCCGAAGTCAAGTTCTCGACAGAACCGAGCACGTCGTAGTGGAAATAGTGCGTTGCACCTCCACTTGTCATAGAGATGCGCCTCGCGCCGTAGACGTAGCGCCGAAGGAGGCTGCCATTACCATCTCGCTCAAGCGCGATCTGAGTGATCCGCGAGCTTAGATCCCAAAGGTAATTCGTTTTCGCGGTGGGTTGGCTGCCAGTTGACGCCTGTAGTCGGTTTCCGTCACCGTCGAAGCTGTATGTAGTAGTCGTTCCTCCGTTCGTGGTGGAGATCAAGCGATTCGCGAGGTCATAGCTGAACGTCCTCGAGCCGGCAGCGGTCTCGTTACCGTTCTGGTCATAGGTGTAAGTCGTCGATCCCGCCGACGTGAGTTCGTCGGCGGCGTTGTAGCTGTAGTTCGTCGTGCCGCTCGGCCGCGCCTCTGAAAGGCGATTGCCGACCGCGTCGTACGTCCACCGGATGAATGGGTCGGAGCCACCTGGACAACTCGCCTGGAAGCAGACTTCGGTGAGTCGATCGCGGACGTCGTAGATGTAGGTCGTCGTTCCGGGGGCGTTGCCCGCGCGCACCACTTGCGTGGGGTTGCCGACCGGATCGAGCGTGTAGGTGAAGTCGGCGAGTGTCGAGCCAGCCTTGACGCTTTTCACACGGGTGAGACGTCCCACGCGATCGTACGTGCGTTCCTCGACGTAGCCGTTCCCACTGGGAAGCGTCGTCTGCGTTACGTGCCCCGCCGCGTCGTAGCCGTATCCCGTCGTCTCGCCACCCGTGACGACGGTCGCGAGCAGCGAGTCGTCGTCATAGGTGTAGTCGACAACGGTCGAGTCGGGATACGTCCGCCGTGTGACATTCCCGGCGAGGTCGTAGGTGTAGGCGAACGTGTCGCTTCCGCGAGTGACCTGGGTGAGGCGGTTTACGCCGTCGTAGGTGTAGGTCTGCGTCGCGCCGTCGGTCATCTGGGTCCGGTTGCCAACGCCGTCGTAGCTGTAGGTCACGTCCGGCGTCGAGTCCGAGTAGTCGATCCCGGTCAGGCGGCCGGAGCGATCATAGGTATATGTGGTGGTGCCGTCGCCAGCGGTTTGAGTCGAGTTGCCGTTGGCGTCGACCACTTGCGTTTGGTTGCCAGCGGCGTCGTAGCCATGCGTCCACTGACGGTTGAGCGGGAGCGTCATGCTCGTCAGCCGGTTGGCGGCGTCGTAGACAAACGCGGTCTCGTGATCCTTTGCGTCGGCGCGAGTGGTGAGGTTCCCGGCGTTGTCGTACGTGTAGATAGTGGACGCCCCTCCCGCCGCAGTGACGGAGGTGAGGAGATTCCGCCCGTTGTAGGCATAGGTCGTCGTGTGGTTGTTCGCGTCCTTCACCGTCAATCTGTTGCCGACCGCATCGTAGGTATAGGTCGTGACGTTGCCGAGCGGATCGGTCTCAGTCAGCAGGCGGCCCGCCGCGTCGTAGGTGAACGTGGTCGCGTAGTCGTCCGGGTTGGCGCCGGTGACATTTCCGCGTGGCTCGACCTCCTTGATCAGGTTGCCGCTGACGTCGTAGCTGTAGGTGGTCTTGTTGCCGAGCGGCGTCGTCACACTGGCGAGCCGGTTGTTGGCGTCGTACGTGTAGGTCGTCGTCTTGTTGCGCGGATCCTTTTCGGTCAGCTTGTTGCCGCCGGCGTCGTAGGTGTGGGTGGTGACGCCTGTGTCGGGAGCAGTGATCGTGAGGACACGGTTGGCGTTGTCGTAGGTGTAGCTCGTCGTCTTGTTGTTGGCGTCGGTGACCGAGGTCTGGTTGCCGGCGTTGTCGTAGGCGTAGGTGGTGACGTGCCCGAGCGGGCTCGTCTCGGTCAGCATTCGCCCGACGCCGTCGTAGGTGTAGGTCCACTTGTACTGGTTCGGATCGGCGCCCTGGACGTTGCCGCGCGGGTCGACGCGGGCGGTCATGCGGCCAGCGGCGTCGTATATGTAGGTGGTCTTGTTGCCGAGCGCGTCCGTCTCCGATTCGAGGTTGCCGTTGGAGTCGTAGGTATAGGTCGTCGTGTTGTTGCGGCCGTCTTTGAAGCTCGTGACCTGGCCGGAGGCGTTGTAGGTGTAGGTGGCGACGGTGATTCCGTCCTGGACGGTCGTCGTGTTGTTGCCGCTTCCGTCGTAGCCGTAGGTCGTCACCTTGCCGCGCGCGTTCGTGAGGCTCGTGACGTTGTTCTGGGCGTCATAGGTGAGCGTCTTCTGCGGGCTGCCCATCGAGGCAGGGCCGGTGGCCGTGAGCAGGTTCCCCTTCGTGTCGTAGGTCATCGACGTCGTCTTGGCGTCCGGGCCGGTCACGCTAGAGGTGTTGAGGTCGGCCGTGGTGGCGAGCTGCGTCTCGCGCCCGAGAGCGTCGACCTCCTTCTGCAGCACGTTGTCCGAGTAGACGTCCTTCCAGACGTTGGTGCGCGCGTCAGTGATCGTCTGCGTCTGGGTCGCTGCGTCCCAGGCGAAGGTGGTCTTGTTGTTCAAGGCGTCGTACTGCTCAATGACGCGCCCATCGGCGCCGTAGACGTTCCGGAAGACGGTGTGGGTGAGCGGGTCGATCTCTTTCTCGAGGAAGCCGTACTGCTCGTAGGTGTAGGTCCATACCTTCCCCGCCGCATCGGTGACCGACGTGAGGCGGCCGCTCGTGTAGCCGTAGCTGACGCTGAGCGAGCCAGGCGCGGATACCTGCGTCAGCAGACCGGATCCGTCATACGTCAGCGTGACCTGACGGTTGGCGGCGTCGGTGATCGTCGAGAGGCGGCCGCTACCGTCGTAGGCGAAGGTGAGGCCCTTGTCGTTTCGGTCCTTGAGCGAGGTGAAGCGGCCATTCGTGTCGAAGCGATAGTGCAGCTGCTCATTCGTGATGAGCTCGTAACCGCCCGCGATCGTCGAGAGGGTCGCCCGGCCGCCGTTGGCAGCGGTGAATGTTCCGTCGGCGTTCTTGACGAACTCGAGCTGCTGGCCGCTGCCGGCTCGCGCCATCGCGTCGCCGCCTGGGCGGATCGTCAGCGAGGCGTTGTAGCTGTGCGTCCAGCCCCGTCCCAGCGGGCCGGAAGCAGCGTCGACGGAGTTGTACGTCCTGCTGAATGCGAACGAAACGCCGGTGGCCGCGAGGGTGAGGTCGGTGACCTCGTGCGTGAGGCTGCCGGTGGCCGTGTTCACCGGGTCTGCCCTGACCTTGGTTGGATTTACGGCCAACTCGCCGCGACCGTCCCCTCCTCCGAGCGTCTGACCATCGGCGAGTCCGGTCGAGCCGCGGAAGGGGAACTCCTGATAGTCGTCGACCGCGACCTTGTCGTAGCCGCAGACGGTCGTGCCGGACAGGTAGAAGCCGGAGTCGATCGGCCCCGCCGGCGGGCTGCCCTGAAAGGGCAGGTTGGCGAGCTTGCCGCTCGAGTTCTCGCCGACGCCGTAGCACTCGCTCTTGTTCCAGGCGTACGCGAGTCCCGTGCCCCAGTAGTTTCGCTTCCAGTCGGCCGTGCGCTTCGTCGTGGACGAGTAGAGCTGCTTGCCGCCATTGCCGTAGATGTTGTTGCGCGTCCCGCGCGGCCAGCGGTTCGCGTCGGTGGTAGTGACCTGCAGGCGGATGCCGTCGCGGCTGTTCGTGTGCACCTCGCTGTCGAGCACGTGCGACTGCGTCCCGGCAAAGTTGGCACTGAGGTTGAACCAGAGACCGTCCTGGGTGTTGTTGCGAATCGAGGAGTTGTCCTCAACCTTCATGAAGCCGCCGTTGGTGGAGATGCCGTTGCCGTTGTCGAAGAAGTTCGAGCGGCGCACCGTCACGCCGGCCGTCTCGTTCACCGAGGAGAGAATTCCCGACGTCTGGTTCTTGTTGAAGGTCGAGTCTTCGACCAGCACGCTCGTCCCCGCGACGGTGACGTAGAGCGCTCCGTTCGCCCAGGCGGACGTGCCGTAGGCGCCGAAGCGGACATCGGCGTAGCGCAGCTGAGAACTTCCGTTGCCCGAACTGACCCAGACCCGATACCACTGCCCGGGAGCCCCGATAGTGGCGCTACCGTCGCCGTTCGTATCGCCGCCGGCGGTGTCGTCCTGATAGGAGGTGAAGGTGATGTGGCTCGCGGAAGTCCCGACCGCGGACAGGACGCCGTTCACGCGCAGCTCGCGAGTCGTGCCGTTGAACTTGACGATCACGCCCGGCTCGATCGTCAGGGTCGCGCCGGCGGCGACGGTGACGTTACCGTCGAGGACGTAGGGGCTGTTGGCGAGCGTCCAGGTCGTGTTCGACGTGTAGGTCGTGGTCGGGATGTGCGTCGCCGCGTAGGCGGGACCGGCGCTGACGAGCAACGACAGCACCATCGCAACGACCAAGATGCAGGTACCGACGGGTATGCGGCGGCAGGCCGCAGGGCGGGACAAGGTCACCATCGACTCCTTTCGACTGCCGCAGGCGACGGGCCGCCCCGCCACGCTCAGTTACGAATCGCGAGCGACCCTAATGAGCCCGTCGGACGTTGTCAAGAGGTCGGCAAATGCGTCGACATGTGGACTCAAAGTGCTACACGTTGGGCAGAGTGTATGACAGATGATCAACTGAGCCATCCGAGCTTTCGCGATGATCGGCACCTGATGAGCGCCGCCCTCAGAGGTTCGAATCGAGCTCGGAGGAGTTGCGCGGACTCGAACGTGCAAGAACGGTGCGTACCGTCGAGGACCACCACCGGCACCCGCCCTGCGAGGTTCGCACGCCGTCGGCATTGAGCCCGCGCGCGATCTCGCCGAGGCTCTTCCCCTTCAGGTGCTCGTCGCGGATGCGCGCGACGACCTCGGGCGGAAGTGCTGCTTTGCGGCCGGGGCGCGCGGGCGGCCGCGGCTCTGCCTGAGCCTTCTGCCTTCGTTGCGCTACGAGGCGCTCGAGCTCGTCGACGGGGATGAGGCGCGTGCCCCAGTCCATCTGCAGCGTCTCGATGAAGGGGAGCACGCGCCGGTTGAAGGTCGAGGTGCTGATGCCGAGGGCTTCGGCTGCCTGCTGCCGTGTGTAGGCGAGCCTCTCCACTCGGGTTGCCTCGCGTACGACCATGCGTACGCTGCTCGCCGACGGCGCATGGCGCTGCGCCTTCTCCCTTCTGCGCCGGACTCGGCGGCGTGGCATGCAGACACGATACATCAACTATGACCCCTATTTGCACCAGGGTGCATATGTGTCTCGCCCGTTATCGGGGTGGGTAGTTGCTGTACGGGTGCCTTGCGATGGCTACGACGAGCCGTCAGCGTTCGATCTCGCGGATGAGGCTGCGCTCGAGTTCCGCGAGCGTGCGGAGCTGTTGGAGTGGCGGTTCGTCTTGTTCGCGGCCGAGGGCGGCGAGCATGCGGGCGAGGTCGCCGATCGAGGCGACTCTGGGGCGGAGGCCTCTGCCGATCGGTTCGCGGGTGGCGGCGCGTCGGAGGTCGTCGTAGCCCCCGCGGGTGCCGGCCGGCTCGGGGACGATCTTCAGCTGCCCTGCGTCCGTCCGGAGCTCGAGCACCGCTTGCCTGGCGAGACCTTGGTCGAGGTCCGGCCGCTTGCCGTTCGGGAGGCGGGCGTCGAGGTCGTCGAGCGCAAGCTCAAGCCGGCGAAGGTTCTCGGCCCGCAGCGAGGGCGTGACGTCGAGCCCGTGGGTGAGTTCCTCAGTGCCCTGGACGATGCGGGCGAGGCCCCCGATCAGGATGTAGGTGACGCGCTGGCGCTCGAGCGCGGTCAG
>WNFV01029745.1_pt1 | contig 10157 bp, 9 predicted proteins | sample 5400101 | NCBI WGS metagenome assembly WNFV01 (sample SAMN13153361, study PRJNA577476) | soil metagenome | isolation source: 115 cm soil or saprolite under grassland replicate 1 | place: USA:California | collected 2016-06-15 | reverse complement strand
GCGCCCCTTGATAGAAGTTCTTTACAAATTGAGAAGTGGCCAGATTCTGTGAAGGAGAACACGACGAAGAAGGCGGAGCAAAGGCCTCTTTCACTCGATCTCGCAGTTCCTGAACGTGCACCGCTTTGATCGCAGCCCCTGCAGTTAACGTCGGATCCGTGTAGGAGGTCACTTACTTCCGCAGTTGAGACGGTACTCAGTAATGTCACGTCTTTGAGTCACTGCTGAACTCACCTAAAAATTCTCGCTCATCCTGTCGAGATCATCTGGGCCGAGAAGACCGCTATATCTAACACTTCGAGGATCGTCGCTGGGCGGCAGGTGGTAATACAGAACGCCGATGTTCCGAGTTACAATCTTTATTAACCTGGCCCGCTGAGTTGGTTCTGAAGCAAATATGCCAAGTCGCTCATCGGAGACTACCGCATAGGGGCCTTCACTATAGCTATATGCATAACGCCAACTGTTTCCTTTAATGTACATATCCTGAGGCTCGAACCCAATGTAGATTGTTTGTTCGCCCAGTTCACTCTCCGGGTACTCTCGCTTCAATGTTGCAATGAATTCCTCAGCAACATGCTGTCCTCTTTGGACGTCGTAAGTGTGTGAAAAGTCAGTTTGTAGATTGGCTTTGATCTCAATTTGTAACCCATACTTCCTATTGTAGTAGTCAGCGAGCTCCCTCAGGACGCTAACGTTGTAGTTCATGATTGGGACAAAGAAAATGTGCCCCGATACATTAAACCTGCTGACATCAGGAGGGACATATGAAGCGATATTGCTATTGTCAACTCTGTAGTCCTCATCGCGAAACTGAATAGCGTGACCATGTTGAATAACAATTGTCTTGTAAGGGTGTTTGCGACTTCGAGTAACAGCGCTGATGTTATAGATTCTTCCCTCAACAAGAGCAGGAGGTCCTCCTGTTTTGGGCTCTTCCTGTATAAAACCTTCAGGCACATGGCCGTAGACAATCAAGGGAGTATCTTTGAGCCTCGGCAACGGACCGGCCGGCACTATCTTCCAGATTAATGATGGTCTTTGAAGGTCCATCCTTTCTGGTAGTGGCCCGCGAACGTCAAGCCAATCAACGTAAGCGTCTCCAGAAAGGTTGATAACTGGAGGATTATCCTCGGTAACTTCCATGCTGGCTGACTTCTCACATCCAGCCACGCCGTAAAGCGAAATGCCAAGAATTGCTGTGACGAACCAGAACAATTTGGTATGTGCTGTATGTATAGTCACTGTAAATCTCACTCGAGAATAGAAAACGTAATCGCGACTCATTTGCATACTTTTTATGGCCTTCTTCTTCCAGAATGTTTTGGAGTCCCCGCAGCTCCTCCACTTACTGAGGCAAGTTTTCTCTGCGCGCATTCAGCGTCCGACGGTCTTTGCCAGTGTTCATAAGCCTGTCCAATATGTTTGAGCGAACTAGGCTGAGACCTTTCCCAGTGCTCTGTAATGTAAAGAGAGCCGAACCATGGGTCATTTACTGTGAAATGGTACCATCTTCCATTAATCTTCTTTTCCAAGTCTGTACCACTATGAAAGGGATTGAAGATTTCGTCGAATCCCCCTCTTTTGAGTCCGTCTGCGATGCTTTCTTCGGTAGCGCCGGCGGGAAGAGTAAATTGCCAATTATTAGGGGGAGGCTCTGTGTTGAAACTTCCGCCGAAAAGGGTAGCGGCTTGCCGCATATCTCTTTCCTCCTCCCAAGCACAAGGCGGTCCGGGATCGTGCGTCGGCGTCGGAGCGGAATGCTGGGAAGGGTCCCTAAGTATCAGATAAGTTGCAATTGGCCCCAGTGTGGTTAACCACGCATTTGCCATGGCGCCCGCAGCACCTGCACTTCTGAAATTCCAGATGATTCCGGGCTTCTGCATGTAGATTCCTGATGCGGTCCCGGTTAGGGCTATTGCTTCTTTTAACCAATTAGGACCGAAGGCCATTCCAAATAGCATTGCTGACATGGCCAGGAATCCAGCGACAACAGCCGGTCCAAATTCGGGTGCAATCCAGACCGCAGCTATTGCCATCGCTATTGCGAGGGCGACCGCCACTACTTTTACAACCTTCTTCAAAAATCCAAAAACCTTGCCCCAGAAGAGGCCACTAGGAGCTATACGGTTAATTGGGTCGTTTGCAGCGTAGCTGTAGAGATTGAGGCTCTGCGGGTTAGCCAGACTAGTGGAACTCATCCCGATCGGATCGACTTGGGTGAAACGGCCTTGTTGGGAATCATAGTGGCGGTTGATGGCATAATCCAATCCGGTAGTTGCTGAACGGTCGTACGAAGTGAATCGGCGGTTGGTTGCACCCGTCGATTCGTTATCGAGTGCAGTTCCAAAAGGCAACGCCACCTGCTCCACTGCCGTGGTGCCCATCGGGTTTGTCTCGGCAGCAGTGGTGATCACTCGAGTGCCCAAGCGATCCGGATGGTGATAGCGAACAGCTTCGCCACCGCTGCCGTTTGGCTCAAGCGTGGAGAGCAGTCTGGCACCCAGATAGATGTAAGACTTGGACCATTGCGGAGCGGTTGGCGATGCGGGTGTTTCGCTGTACTCCGCGATTACCGCATCACCGTCTGTTGCATAGTAGGTGCGGTAGTTGGAAGTATCATCACCGTCTTGCGTGATCAGGCGCTGGTTATCATCGCCATAGGTGAATGCCTGAATCGTGTAGTTGTAATCATCCCTCACCTTCACCAAGCGATTCGCCGCATCATACTGAAACTTCTGCGCGGAACCATCGGCACGCACGATGCGCGTCTGATTTCCCGCCGCATCGTATTGGAATCCCGCCGTAGTGATGCGATTTGTTGCGGAATCAAATGCCAGGCTAGCCAGACCATCAGTGGGTATGGGGGCCGATGATCCGGTGCTGCCAGGACAAAGAGTGCTCACCTTAGTGGCAAACTCGGTACTCTGCTCAAAGCCCGCTCGTACTGCGTCGCGTCCAATGGTAGTGACCGCATTTTCCCAGCCACTCCAGCCGCCAGAGTCTGGGTCGCGTTGCAGATAGGCCCAGTAGAGGTCGTAAACAAACCAGTGATTGTCACGGTTTCGATTGGCATACTCCGGTGATTTGAAGAGTTGCCGCCCCATGTAAATGGCCGTGGCAACCTCCTGCGACTGGCCCTGGTAATAGGCTTGCCGCAGTTGATCAGTCCACGACTGCAGTTCTACTGCATTCGGTTGGCGAGCAAGCGCCCCTTGATAGAAGTTCTTTACAAATTGAGAAGTGGCGCCCCTTGATAGAAGTTCTTTACAAATTGAGAAGTGGCCAGATTCTGTGAAGGAGAACACGACGAAGAAGGCGGAGCAAAGGCCTCTTTCACTCGATCTCGCAGTTCCTGAACGTGCACCGCTTTGATCGCAGCCCCAGCAGTTAACGTCGGATCCGTGTAGGAGGCCACCGACAGCCCAAGCGCCGCCCGCGCTTCAGCCAGCCGTGAGCGCAGCTCCGTGATGTGTACTGCTTTGACCGCCACTCCTGAGAGTGAGCTATCCGTCCAGGTTGCCGCCGACAATCCGCCCAAAGCTCGCGCTTGATTGACTGCCGTGCGCAATTCCGTCACATGGACAGCTTTGATAACTGTCACCCCGGCAACCAGCGGATCGTCTGTAAATACCGGTGGGCCACCCTGTGGCGCCATGTTCGTGCTTGAGCCCGCTGCTGCTATCCGGTTGGCGGGCAAATGAATGCTGCTGGATGAGTCTGAGATAGCTCGCGAGTCGGCGCGCGATAAAGACTCAGGCATGGAGGGAGCGGCATTGAAGGCTAACTGATCTGTTGGCAAGGGAACTCTTGGCGCCGCCGGCTTCTCGAGTTTGGCAGTATTGCCGGAAGCAGCCACGCTGGTGCGGTTGCCATAGCGGTCATAAGAATAGGTCTGTGTCCAGATAGGCGCGCTGGCCGGACCACCCGTAGCCTGCGTCAGCCGGCCCAAAGCATCGTAGCTGTAACCACGATCTTTGTTGTGATTCAAATTGTTGAGGACCTTTGCGAGCTGACCAGTGCGCTTGCCATTACTTCCCGCATAATCATAAGAAAGATTCAACAGCCAATTCGTGGGTGCTCCGGAACGCGCCAGGGTCTGGCTAGCTAAAAGTCCTGTTTGCGCATCATATTCGTAACTCTCGAGAATCTGATTCGTCCCACTGGCGCCGACGTTCAAGGCGGTGCTTGGCGAGTCCCAGTCGAACGTCGCCTTTTGGGAGCAATGTGAGAAGCCGCCACGCTGGGACCTGTTGCCGAAGCTGGCTGACATTCTGGGCGTGGGGTTAGCGGACTTGCTGAACGTCAACGGCAAGCGGATGGTGACAGCGCTGCGAAGCAGCAAATCGCCCGGCAAGCTGCGGAAAGTTTTTGAGGATGTCTCACGGCTCCCGCGTCGTCAGCAGGAGCACATCATAAAGGTCGTGTCGGCACTCGTTATGCAGTACGAACAGACGAGACAATGAGGTCTGTTCAATCTTCATGGTATTCGACGATACCCCATTCGCCATTTGCGAGTTGTTGGTGCGAAGATTCAAGGAAGAACCGTGATAGTTGCAGTGTTTGAGACGAGCGGTTGCATCCAGATCGGAATTGGCAAAGCGTTGCGCTCCGCTTCAGTCCAGCGAGGTGCCTGTAGCTCACGGTAAATTGCTGTATATCTGTAGCGCCCTGCCGGACGTAATACGTTGCCACTCACCTTAAAACCATGAGTCATCCTGGGCCTGAGCGCCACATAATTCTTTGATAGTTTTTCAGCCATCGATTTGTTTAGCTCCGATGGGAATGGATCGAGGAAGAGTTGCGATCTCTTTAGCGGTCTATTTCTTTCGTTAACGACTTTCAACTCGACGACTTGAAATTGAGTAAAGAGATCAAACTCATTGAGATAGCTGCCAACAAGGTAAGTCTTGTCAGATACGTTTTCCAAATAAGTGGTAATAATGATTGGATCACCGACTCGATAGGTCTTCTTTGATGTTTGAAGAACCAACCGAATTGGATCCTTCTCGGCACCGTTTTGATGTCCAGTGCCTGGAAGCGCCCAAGCGATAAGTGGGGCCTGCGCGCAAAGGCTGGTCAGCCACAGGACTAAGAGGCCCCTGAGCACATGCTTGCATAATCGCGGGTGTGGGCGATTTCTAAGGCAGCTCACATTTCTTCCTGATGTTCTCATATTCCGCATTGTAATCTTGATCAATTTCCGCGCCGGCACGGTTAAACGTGCTTTAGTTCATGAATGAACACTGTCGCCTGCGTATTTGAATCTAGGCTCAAGAAGCGATCACTAATGAATACATTCCCGTTCGAGCCACCCTGCGCATAGTCACCATCTGGTTTTAGCATCCTTTCTCTCGCTATGCTAGCGCTTGTGCGATTGGTGTCCGGATCAATCCCTGCTCCGGGACCTCTATAATTTGGATCGACGGTATTCACGTTTAATGGCTTTGCTCGTCCCAAAACCTTTGCTGCATTCTCCTGGCCGCCAAGAAGCGCGGCGCAGTCTGGTTTCTTTAGTAGCTCACTAACTCTTTTCATAAGTTCGGCAATTCTTGCAGCGTTTTCTGGGGAGAACACTCCTCCAATGCTCGGCTTCGGACCCTCTGTCTTTTTTCCGCGCTTCCTGCGACGTTGCTGAAGGTGATTCGCAACGGCACCTACACCGCTCGACGCTGCTATTAACCCACCACCACCGAGCATTGCTGTGGTTGTCGCTACCGCGCCTTCGACCAAGATTGCACCGCCAGCCACGAAGTTCATCGCCGAACCTATCGTCGCGCCGAGGCTGACCAGGGCACCCAGTATATGGGCCAAGAGGGTTCCCGACGCAGGTGCAAAGGGACCGCTCATAACCACTGTTGCTACTAGCACAGCGATTCCAATCCACTTCATCGCCTTGCTGACAAACTTAAGCAACTTGCCCCAGAACAATCCGCTGGGATCGACGCGGTTGATGGGATCATTGCCAACATAGCTGTACAGATTAAAGCTCTGTGGGCTGCTAAGACTCGCCGAGCGCATGCCGATGGGATCAACCTGGGTGAATCGTCCTTGCTGAGGGTCGTAGTGGCGATTGACCGCATAATCCAGACCTGTTATTGCCGAACGGTCGTAGGAGGTGAAGCGGCGGTTTGTTGCGCCGGTGGATTCGTTGACCAGTGCGGTGCCAAATGGCAATGTGACTTGCTCGAAACTGGTAGGATTGCCAGAACCATCGGTGCCGGTAACCAGGCGCGTACCCAATCTGTCTGGATGATGATATTGGACAGTTTTCGCCGCCGCTGCCGTTTGGCTGTAGCGTCGAGAGCAGTCTCGCTCCCAGATAGACATAGCTCTTGGACCAGGCTGGAGTTGTGGAGCCGCCGCTTTCCGTGTACTCAGCAATCACAGAGCCGCCTTCGGCTGCATAGTAGGTACGCAAGCCTGATTCATCCGTCATTAGCCGCTGGTTATCGTCTCCATATGTGTAACTCGCCAGCACGGTCACATTGTCGTCTGCTTTGACTTTGATCAGCCGGTTGGCTGCATCGTACTGGAAGCGCTGCCAACCGCCGCCACTTTGAGTGCGCGTCTGATTGCCTGCCGCATCGTAAGCCCAACCTGAAGTATTAATACGGTTGGTTGTCGCATCGAAAGAGAGAGCGGCAATTCCATCAACCGGAACCGGCGCCGATGTCCCGCTCAACGCTTCTCTTACACGATCACGCAATTCCTGAATATGAACCGCCTTTATCGTGCTCCCTACATTCAGTCCCGGATCTGTGTAGGATGCTGCTGAAAGCCCAAGTGCAGCACGCGCCTCATCGAGCCGCGCCCGCAATTCCAGAATGTGCACAGCCTTAACCACAACGCCAGATAGTGACGTGTCCGTCCACGTCGCGGCCGTAAGCGAGGCTCGTGCCCGCGCCTGATTCACCGCATCTCGCAACTCCGTCACATGTACAGCTTTGATGGTTACTCCGGCCGTTAGCGGATCATCCGTGAAAACTGGCGGGTTCTGTGGAGCCGAAGCTGTGCGATTTAACGCCGCCTTCCCTGCGGCGGTATTGGCTGCAGCTCTCGGCAATAGAAGTAACTTCTCTGAAGAATCCGAGATTGCACGCGGCGTGCTGCCATTAGAAAGATACCCTGAAGCCTCAGCCGAGGAATTTAACGCCAACAAGTCAGTTGGCAGATCCGTGTTTGGCGGTGTCGGTTTCTGCAGACTGGCGGTGTGTCCTGTTGCCGACACACTCGTTCGATTGCCATAACGATCGTATGTGTAGGTTTGTGTCCAAATCGGGGCAGTGGCAGGTCCTCCCGTCGCCTGGACCAGTCGCCCTAAAGCATCGTAGCTGTAACCGCGATCTTTGTTGTGGTTCAGATTATTCAGAATCTTCGTGAGTTGGCCCGTTCGTTTGCCATTTGCTCCGGCATAGTCATAGCTGAGATTGAGCAAGGTGGTGCTGCCGCCGCGCACGATTGTCTGACCATCGAGCAATCCCGTTTGCGGGTTGAATGAATAGCTTTCAGTGATTTGATTCGCGCCGCTGACGCCCACATTGAGTGAAGCTGTTTGACTGGCCGCATTGTAATTGATATTTGACGCCTGACTCTGCCCGTCGACAGTCAAACTAGTCAACCGGCTCGCCACATCAAAAGTATGATGCACAAGCTTTCGCGGCACACTTCCGTTGCCGTATTCAGCCGGATACCGCACGTCGGTAATGCGATCCAGGGAGTCGTAAATGTAGTCCGTGACGAACGGATAGGAAGAACGGCTGGTGAGCGTTAACGTTTTAGTGTTTATCCGTCCCTCTGAATCATAGCCAAAGCTTTCGGTGCTGACGCCAGAGGTGGAGACACTGCTCAATTGCGTCACATCAAGAAGATCTGAACCCGAGGATTTCGCGCGGTATTGGTAGCTCACTGAAGCCGCGCCGACGATTGGATTGCCAGTATCACCTAGGTAAAGACATCGCTCCACTGACCGGATCCGACATAACTTCCCGCACTGTTCAAGGTGGGGCTCGTTTCGGCCAATTTCTGAGCTGTCAACCGCCCGAGTGAATCATATTTAAAAGAGCGAGTTTGGCTCCCTTGATCGCGTTTAATATCAGCGATGGCCAGGCGTGATAGGGGCATCCCCAGACGCTCTGGCAGTTCGCAAGCGAGGGCTTTAACCTGAACGACGAGACTGGGGGGAAAACCGGGCTGGACGCCCGCCGCGAGGTTGTTCCTCGAGACCGGGCAAGCGCTCCAGAGCGAATCGCTTGCGCCACTTGCTAACAATCTGCCGCGGCGTATCCAGACGAGCAGCGATGACATCATTGGATAAACCTTGGGCTGCGAGGAGCACAATCTTGGCTCGAATGACATCACGATACGGTGACGTATATTTTCGCGTCTGCGCCTCCAGTCGCGCCTGTTCATCGCTCGTTAGGACGATGCGAGAGGGGCTATCTTTCGGCATCGAAGGGCCTCCCTTTTCGGAGGCCATTCTAGCAGAAGTCAGCCAGAACCGCTCGAAGAATACGTCATCGTAATTACGAATGAGAGTACTTAGCCACAAAGGAGGAACCCGCTGTGATCTAATCAACCGCTTTTTTTCGCCGAAGGGTCAAGTCTAATTGAGAAAAAGGGGTCACTTCTGAATGAGAATTGACGCCAGATTGCGGTAGGATTCGCGATTGTCCAGCTTTTGGCGTTCGGATGTTCTTGTCACTATGCGTTGGGAGAGCACCGAAGAGAGCTTATGTTAGGGCATCCACCTAAGGAATGCGGTCAAGGAATAGGCTATTATTCCACCAATGATAACAGCGAGAAGAATCCGCAAAGCCCCTCCTTTGCGAGGCTGAAAAAAATAAAAGATCAATGCGAATAAAATGACGGAGAGCGATACCGCCAAAGGCCTTCGTAACCACCGCTCTAGCAAATACGACGAAATCAGCGCGCCTGGAATAAATAGAACATCCGTCCAATCTATACGATCATTGCTCCGGTTCATTGTACCTACCTCTTGACAAACCAATAGGGATGGACGGGCGTAGAGCCGTATTTTTCTTTAATAGATTTCATGCATTTTTCTTCCACTGGCCTTACCTTGTCTCGCAATTCTTTTGTTTCAGCAGCCGGATTTGCGAGCAGCACATGCAACATTCCACCAAAAGCAAGAGTAAAGATGTTTACGTCAGAAAACAGGGAAGCAGCTCCCGTTACCGTTCTAATGCTCACTCTACTAATAGCGATTGGACCTGGTAGCGGAATACTCGCCTTAAGGGTCGCTACATCTAGTGCTCGTTTGTACTCAATTGCGATTGGATTCATAGACACACATTTTTCATATTCATGCCATGCCAATGCATTTAGTCTTATAGCCTCTTCCGTTGCTTTTTGCTGCTCCCGTGCATCTCGTAGAATTTTATTAACGTCATATTTGTTGTCCTGTTGAAGGTCATTAATCCATCTCCACAAGTCGTCAGGCTTGGGACCACGCAATAGTCCAATGAGACCTTGAATGGACTGAAACTCGGAAAGTGCCGCGCCTGCAATTTGGAATGTACGTTGCACAATCGGATGGAAAGCGGCGGTAATTAGGGCGGCCGAAGTTCCGGCCAAAATTATACCTGCCTTGACGAAGAATCCCGTCATATACGAAGTAGCCGCCCAATAAAAGGCGAAGGCAGCCCCAATTCCAACAGCTACGCCGACCACCAAAAGAACCCACTTGTTACTCAGTAACTTGGCTATGCCCTTCAAAATCTTACCAACGAAGCTGAAGAACCCGAGACCGCTAGGATCCGTTTGATTAACTGGATCATTTGCGCAATAGGCATAAAGGTTCAACGTCTGCGGATTGACTAGGCTTGTTGCCTTCATCCCCGCCGGATCAACTTGAGTGAACCTGCCTTGCTGTGAGTCATAATGACGATTTACGGCATAATCCAATCCGGTAGTTGCCGACCGGTCGTAAGAAGTGAACCGGCGATTCGTCGCGCCGCTAGATTCGTTAATCAATGCTGTTCCAAACGGTAAGGCGACTTGCTCGAAACTGGTAGGATTGCCAGAACCATCGGTGCCCGTAACTAAGCGCGTGCCCAATCTGTCTGGATGGTGATATTGGATAGTTTCGCCGCCGCTGCCGTTTGGCTGTAGAGTGGAAAGCAATCGCGCGCCCA
>WNFV01011825.1_pt1 | contig 10161 bp, 8 predicted proteins | sample 5400101 | NCBI WGS metagenome assembly WNFV01 (sample SAMN13153361, study PRJNA577476) | soil metagenome | isolation source: 115 cm soil or saprolite under grassland replicate 1 | place: USA:California | collected 2016-06-15 | reverse complement strand
GACCGAGCTGTTCTACGCGGTGATCGAAGCCACCGAGGAGGCCATCGTCAACGCACTTCTCTCAGCGCAGACGATGACCGGTCGAGACGGGCACACAGCGCACCGCCTCGACCCCGAGCGACTCGTCGAGGTGATGCGCCGCTACGGACGACTCTCGAGCTAACCGAGAAAGCGGACCAGCACCCAGGCCAGGAAGGCCAGGATGGCCAGCACGATGATGACGATCGAGGTGTACTTGATCGCTGCGAAGCCGTTTTTCGTGAGGAGGCGGCGTAATGCGGACGGGCTAGAAGGGGTACTACCGGCCAATCAGGCTCGGACTCGTTGTGAACCGAGGTCAGGGCGCCGCCTGGCCGGCGCTATGCTCCCGGTCATGACCGGCAAGGAAAGGGACGACTTCGGCCGTATCAGTTCTCCGTTCGAGGGGTCGCTGGTCCGGCTGCGGGCCGTCGAGGAGGACGACGTCGCCAGGATCAACGAGGGGATCTGGGATCCGGAGGTCACCGAGCACATGTCGATCGCCTGGCCGGAGGCCGTCGCCCAGACCCGACAGTTCTGGGAGTCGATCCGGGCCAGTGATTCCAACCTGCTGCTTGTGATCGAGACGATAGCCGGCGAGTTCGTTGGCGTCGTCGGCCTGCATGGGATCGACCCAAGGAACCGTCAGGCCGAGCTCGGCATCTGGATCGCCCGCGCTCACTGGAACCAGGGATACGGCACCGACGCCGTCCGTATCGCCAGCCGGTTCGGATTCCGCGAGATGAACCTCCAGCGTCTCCACCTTCACGTCTACGACACCAATCCCCGAGGGATCAGGGCCTACGAAAAGGTGGGGTTCAAGGAGGAGGGCCGTCTTCGACGCGGTCAGTTCGTGGGAGGGCGCTACGTCGACGTGATCGTGATGGGCCTCCTGGCTGAAGACCTCGTCGAAGACTAAACGGGCTGGACGCGCTCGCCGACGCTGACCGGGCCGGAACCCACGTCATCATCCCGGCCAAGCTCGTCCAGCAGTTGTCTGGCCCTGCCCGCAGACACGACATTTCCCTTCTGATCGAACAGCCGAACAGCGTCCCGAACATACGGAACAGCCTCAGAAGGCTGTCCGGTCAGGCGGACGACCTCCCCGAGATCTAGAAGCGTATTTGCCTGCAGCACAGGTGAATCCGACTTCTTGCTGAGTGCCAGCGCCTCATGTGCCAAGGCCTCGGCCTCCGAGAAGTGCCCCAGCCGAGCCAGAGCTTTCGATCGAGCTCGTCGCCAGAGAGATTGAGATTCCACGTCGTCTTCTGACGTCTCCTCGCTGACCCGGCTCAGCTCCTCCGCCTCCTCGTACCGCCCCTGGAGGTAGACCGCGTGGGCCAGGAGACCGGCGATCGTCGACAGGAAATACTTCTCGCCCATCCGGTCGAGATCTTCGAAATCGCGCCGGAGCTCCTGTTCGGCCGCCTCCGGGTCCTCGGCCAGCATCTCCACCCGCGCCGAGTTGGAAGCCGTGAATGCCGCGAGGACCCTTTCCCCGAGGTCCTGAAGGATCGTACGGCTCTGTCGGTACAGGGCCCGGGCCACCACGAAGCTCCCCTGCATCGCGTGGAGCTGCGAGAGGTACAGGCGGATCAGGGCCTCCGAGCGCTGGGCTCCGGTCGCTTCGACGAGGAACTCCTCACATAGGCGGATCGCCTCGGGAACGGGGGTCGGTCCGTACAAGGCACATCCCGCGTAAAGGGTGAGGCTCCGAGCCTCCTGACGACGATCGCGTGCCAGTCGGGCGTGCCTGATGGCCTGTCCCAGCGCGGCCTCGCCCGAGCCGTAGTGGCCAACGGTCCCCTGGATCCATCCGACCAGTCTCCAAGCGCGGGCGAGCGCCCCGTGGTCCCCCGCCTCATCCAGGACTTCGATGGCTCGCTCGGATTCCCTGAGAACGGATTCGACCCACGCTCCCTCCTCGACGGAGGTTCGGACGAGGAAATCCACGATGGTGGCGTCCATCTCCAGCCGGCGATCTCCCTGGATGGCGGCGAATCGGATCGCCTCACCTACCATCTCCCGGGCCTTGGTGAACTCACCGACGTACATGAGGGCCTCGCCCAGATCGGGCAGGAGAGTGAGGCGGATGGGGTCGTCTTCGGGCAACAGCGAGGCCGCCCGATCCATCAGGTTGGCCGCCGCGGGCATGTCTCCTCGGGCGAACGCCCGCTCTCCGGCGGCCGAGAGGAGCTGCGCGGCTCGGTGGCCGACTGCGCGACCGGCCTCGTCGATCGGCCCGAGTTCCTCCCTGTATCGGTACGCCTGCTCGAGGTGGTAGCCCCGGATCTCCTCGTATTCCGTGATACTGCCGGAAGCCTCTTCCATCCATTGCGCCACCGCTTCATGCAGCCCGATCCGGGTTCGCTTCAGCAGCCCCTGATAGGCGGTGTCTCGGATGAGCACGTGGTGGAAGCGGAAGGCCTCCTGCCCGGCGAAATCGGAGTGGTGGGGACGGACCATTTGTTTGGTGGTGAGGGAGGACAGGCAGGCGGGGACCTCGGGCTTCAGCGGATCGGGCGAAAGCGACACCACGGCCCCCTGATAGAAGACTGAGCCGACCACGCCTCCTCGCTCCAACACCGCGCGTTCGGCTCCGGGTAGTCGGTCCAGGCGGGCTCCCAGCAATGCGAAGATGCTCGGCGGGACCGCAAAGGACTCCACTTCAGCACGTACCGACCATGTGCCGTCGGGTGCCTGGCAGACGAGACCCTCGTCGATGAGCATCGACAGGATCTGTTCCACGAACAGCGGGTTTCCTTCCGCAGAGCTGATGATCCTGTTGCGAACCTTATCTGGAAGGGGGGCGTCGCCCAGGAGGTTCTCCACGATCTCAGCGCTCTCGTCGGACGACAGGGGCTCGAGCAGCAGGCGAGTAGCGTTCGGTCTCTCGGCCAGCCAGGCAGATCGTTCTTCCAGGAAATCGTGGCGCGCCGTGCACAGCATCAAGACGGGCGCGTCCTGCGTGCCCTCCAGGACGTGCTCGATCAGGTCGAGGAATGTCGGCTCGGCCCAGTGGATGTCATCGATCACCACGATGAGCGGCTGATTCTGGGACAACGCCTCGAAGAGCTTTCGGGCGGCCCAGAACGTCTCCTGGATCGCAAATTCCTCCGTGGAGAGGCCTGACACCGCGGCGAGGCGATCGGCTACGTCGGCCCTCCCGGCCAGCTCGGCGATCCTGGCCCTGGCTTCAGAGGGATCCTCGAGTGTCAGCTCCGCCGCGTCCCGGATCACCTCCACGAGAGGCCAGAAGGTGATCCCCTCACCGTATGGCAGGCACCGTCCGCGCAGGCTGAGAGCCGTCCCCGCCAGCTCGCTGACGAGTTCGTGGATCAACCTCGACTTGCCCACCCCGGCCTGTCCGAACACGGTGACGAGCTCACAGGATCGACGCTCCACCGCCCGCTGGAACCGCTCCCCCAGCAGGGCGAGCTCGGCGGCACGTCCGACCAGTGGTGTATCGACATGACGGGTAATGGCCTGGGTCCCGGTCACGGAGAGCAGCCTGTAGGCGGGGACACGCTCGGCTTTCCCCTTGAGCTCGAGAGGTTCGAGCGCTTCCACTTCCACCCCATCCCGAACCAGCCGGTACGTGCTCTCACCGAGCAAGACCTCGAACTCGGGTGCGGCCTGCTCCAGCCGCGCTGCCACGTTCACGGTGTCTCCGGTGACCAGCCGTTGCCCGTGGGTGACATCCCCCGCAACCACCTCTCCGGTATTGACCCCGGTACGGTTGGCCAGCCGGACGCCCCACCTCCGCTCGAGCTCCTCGTTGATCTCGAGCAGGGCGCTCTGCATGTCCGCCGCCGCTCGAACGGCCCTGAGCGCGTCGTCCTCGTGCGCTCGAGGGAGCCCGAACACCGCCATGATGGCGTCCCCGATGTACTTCTCGACGGTGCCGCCGTGGCTCTCCAAGACCGTCTTCATCCTGGCGAAGTAGTGCCCCAGCACCTCTCGCAAGGATTCGGTATCGAGTCGTTCACCCAGGCTCGTCGATCCCTTCAGGTCGCAGAAGACGACCGTGACGGATTTGCGAACCTCCTGAGGCGACAGCTCCACCGCGAGCTGAGCGCCGCAGAACCCGCACAGCCGGAACCTGTCCGGGTTCTCCTCGCCGCACTTAGGACAAATCTGCACGTGGTGAGTGTACGGCTGGCCAGGCCGACTCCCAGAGAGTGGCCGCGGGCCAGGGTTAGCCCGTACGCGTGCTATTTGGCCAGGTGGCCGTTCCGGGTCGTCCAGATGATCTGGATCCACATGCCGTCCTTGAAGCTGATCGACTTGGAGCACCCCAGATCGGTGTCGCCCTTGAATCCCGAACACGACTCCAGGTTATCGACCCACTGACCCGTCTTGTCGTTGAACCGAGAGACAGTACCCAAGGGTGCCTCGGAGAGGCCGGTCAGGCACACCGTGAAGGTGAGGTGCACCTTCGGCCACTGCTTCGGGTCGGTGGACTCGGTGGAGTTGTTCACCTCGCTCGAGAAGAAACAATTGTCGCCGCATGGGGGATTCGGCTCTCCCGCGAGGGACGTGGCGCTGGGGAATTGCGTCTGGATGCTGCTCGCATGGTCGTTCCGGGCGGTGGTCACCTGCGGCTTCGTCGAAGAGGAGCACGCCCCCACCGTGAGCGAGCTCGTGTAACCGACGTCGCTATGGTTGTTCGTATCCTCGAGGTCGGAAACACTGGCGGTCAGGTCTGTATGGTTTGGGTCACTGGAAGAATTGGGTGCCGTTGTCTCGATGCTGACCGCCGCCACGTTCGAGTTCGACGGAGGCGATGGCAACGTGGACTGGACCGTGCAACTCACTGTGCTCGTCCCCGAGCAGATCCAGGTCCGGATCAAGCTGGTAAAGCCGACGAGTGTCGATCCGGCCGGTAGCTGGGAGGTCGTGGTGACCGCGTTGGCGCAGTCCGGGCCATAGTTCGTGACGTCGAGCCTGTAGGTCACGTTCCCAGAGGGCAGCTTGGATGCCGACTGGCTCAGCCCGAGATCGGTCGAGCGAAGCGGCGAATTACATCCGTTGTTGGCGGCGAAACTTCCCGTGGCCCCCGCCGATACGAGCCCCGCAACTACGCTCAGCAAGACGGCCACGGCCGCCCAGGAGCGCCGAACGATACTTAGATTCTTCACCTCGTACCCCCCCATTCCCTGCGCCTGGCCCCCCGCCCGGGCGGAAAACGAGAGGAGCGGGCGAATCGTGACAACATGAAAGACAGCCCATTGTCCATCCCCCGTAGCTGAACCGTCAATGGACCACATGAGGGAGACAGATAGTCCGAAATGGCTAGATCGACTCGCAATCATCTCGGAGTCTTGTGTGGTCATTCGCTCAGGGTGTAGAAGAGCTTCCCATAGGGAGGGAGGCCCATGGACGCGAATGGACCGGCCGAGGCCAACGGGACCAAGGCGACCGGCTCCGCTCGTCGCCGAGTCTCGGTGATCCCGCTGCTCGTCCTGCTGGCGATCATCGGCGGGCTGGTGCTTCTGGTCATCGCGCGATCCTCACCCCAGCAACAGGTCCGCCGGCTGATCGATCGCCAGATCAAGCTCGCTGTGGCTGGGAGAGTCGGCCAGCTCCACGCGACCCTCTCTCCCAGAGCCAAAGCAGCCTGCGGGCGGGCCGAGTTCGCCAGTGAGACCCTCGAGGTCACCAGCGGGGACCCGGACTTCTGGCATCTGATCGACATCCTGAACATCGGGATCGACGTGCAGGGTGCCCGCGCCGTCGTGACGTACACCGTCACCTACAACGGACGGGTGGTCGAGCGGGCTACCCGGCGGGACCCAGACGTCTACATCAGGTGGACCAAGCCAACCGTGCTGGGCCCCAAGCCCAACGTGGCTGCCGAACTCGCCACGCTCGCACAGCAGCAGACGCCGGGTCCCGCGGCCAACGTCTTGTCCCCCAGGCAATACCAGGCGGCTCGGGATCGGATCATCAAAGAAGGGAAGAAGCGACCCATCCTTTGGAAGAAAGGGCAGTGGTACGACGAAGTCGACAGCCACCTCCACTGTGCAGGTTGAGCGCTCGATTCCGTCGCGCTGAGATCCTACAGTCCTGCCAGGCGCTTGAGCCCATCAACGTCCTTCAACACATAGCGTCGCCCGTCTCGGTCGACCAGTTTCCGCCGCTGGAACTCCGAGAGAATACGGGTGACGTTCTCCCGGCTCCCGCCGCACAAGCTCGCCAAATCGACATGGGTGACGACAGAGGGGAGCGTGGTGCCGTTGGCCGGCAACTCATCCAGGCTGGGGGCGACCAGCTGGAGGAGGCGCTTCGCCACCCGGCCCTTCAAGTCCAGGAACAGCAGGTCCTCCACGAAGGACTCGTGGGCCTGGATCTGCTGGGCCATGCCGCGCAGTAGCGCCCGGGTCGCCTCGAAGTACTTTCCCAGGAACGTCAGGAACCGCTCCCCCTCGATCACCCACACCGTGGACTCCTCCAGGGCCAGGGCCGTCGCAGAACGCCGTTGGTCCCCGAGCACCCCGAGCTCCCCGAAGAACTGCGGCCGGTCGAGAGTGGTGAGGAGCTGGCGGTGGCCGGTGACGGAGATCGAACTCACCTCGATGCGACCTTGCCATAGGAAGAGCACGTGCTCGGAGGAGTCTCCCTGGTACCAGAGGTACGTGCCCCGCCGATACTGCCGGATGGTGCCCTGACCGACGAGCTGTTTGACCGCGGCAGCGGGCACTCCCTCGAGCACCGGGGAGGCAGCCATCTGCTGCTCGATCTGGGCAGCCTCACGCTCGGTCGCCACGGCCATGTGAGCAGCGTACTGAATCGGTTTGATTGGGGCCAGGGGTCCGGCCTCAAGACATCACGAAGAGGCCGAACGCGAAGGAGGCGGGCCTTGGGCCCGCCTCCACCGAAGCTCATGGTGGACCGCTGTCTACTGGAGAGCCTTGACGTCCTTGACGGACTTGATCGCCTTGATCGCCTTCGTGGCCTTCGTTACCCGCGTCGCCGCCGGCTTACGAGCCGCGCTCCCCTTCCCCTGTGGAGCCTTGGGCGTCACCTTCTTCGTCGCCATTCTGATTCACCTCCTCCCTCTCACGTGCAGGTGCATCATGCGCCCAAGCCCCACCGGAGTGCGGTGACACACGTCACCGGATTGCCAGTGACGTTGATCACCTAGGACAGCGTGACGGGCATCACCAGGCAGCATGTGACGGTCAACACATGTCCTGCGTATTCCTCACATGAGCTCGGGCAAGCTCAATGGGTCCGGGCGGGGCGTGCAGGCCCCGCAGTGGAGGGCATCCTCGACGACGAGCGCCTTGGTGACCTCGCTCCCCCGGTAGATCTCCAAGATGTAGGGGTGATTCCGGGCGTGGTCCTCGCAGATGCCGCGGCCGCAGAAGCGGCAAACGCCCACGGCGGTCCTTCGACAGTGCCAGCAGTCCATAAGTGAGTGGCCTCCTTCGACCCGCGGCTCAGTGTTCTTCAACCCGGTCCAGGGCGATCACGGGGTTCAGCGTTCCCTTGTGGAACGAGTCCCTGATCACTCTGTCGAATCCATCACGCCCCAACCGGAAGGCGCGAACGGGCGTGATCGCCCGCACGGTCGCCGTTCGAGGGACGTCCAGGAGGAGTGCGATCTCCCCGAAGTGGGCCCCAGGACCCATCGTCCGGATCGACGTACCGTCTTGGGTCACCTCCACTTGCCCTGAGCTGATGGCATAGAAGGCATCTCCCTCCTGCCCCTGCTCCACGACCGTCTCGCCGGGCCCGACGTTGACCCAATCCCCCTGCTCCACCAGCTCCACGAGCTCATCCGTTTCCAGATGGGAGAAGCAGGACATCCGCTGGAGATCGGCAACCGCTTGCATGGTAGGAGCGAACTGGGGAGCTCGCAGGGCGTCGGCGAGCAGCTCGCCGAAGGTGCCCTTGTCGATCTCGAAGACATCCACGTTGCCCGTCGCTCGGACGGTCGCCGTTCGCGTTCGAGCCTCTGCCAGTCCGACCTCGCCGAATGACTCCCCTCGGCCAAGCGATCGGAGTGTCCGGATCTCCTCGCCAGTCTCGGGATCCTCTTCGACGACCCGGAGCACCCCCTTTCGTACCAGATAGAAGGACTCGGCCCGCTCCCCTTGTCGGACCAAGGGCTGCCCGCCCGAGAAGCTCCGGAGCCGGACCCGTCCTGCCAGCTCGCTGAGGACATCCTCCGGCAGGTCCTCGAACAGGGGCAGCTCATCGATCATCCTGGCGGCCTCCACCCTCCACCGACGTTGGAAGCGGAACCGGACCTTTCTCCAGACGGCCCGGATCCGACGCCCGATGGCCCCGACCACCCGGATCGAGCCCCGGATCAACGGGCTGAGGAGGAAGAGCCCGAGAATGAGCAGGATGATCCTTGTTTCGATCCCGCCGTTCCACAGCGAGACGACCAACCCGCCGAACAGGATCTTCCAGAAGATGTAGCCGGAGATCAACAACAGGATGGAGCCGAAGACGCCGAGCACGCCGTAGATCAAGAGGCCCACGTCCTGACGGGTGAATCGCTCTCGCGCTCGCAGCTTGTACAGGAAGTCGTGTCGGATGAACTCGACGGATCGGGGCCGCAGATCTGGGATCCGGAGCCAGTCCGAGAGCATGTAGTACCCATCCAGCTCGAGGATGGGGATGAGATTGAGGAAGATGTTCAGGTAGGCGAGCACGGTGTAGCGGAACAGCGTCTCGGAGAGGACCCACTGCGGGTACGCCCAGGCGATGATGGATGCCATGCCGGCACCGAGGCTCTGCCCGTACGGCCCAGCAAACGCCTGGAGGACCCGTTTCCGCGGCTCCATCATCAGGCTGTCGGACGACTCCACGTAGAAGGCAGGGCACCCGAAGTAGATCAGGAAACCAGCCCCCTTCAGCCGCCGCCCGTTTTGCACCAGGACCAGGGCGTGGCCCAACTCGTGGATCAGGATCATGAAGTACTGGATCCCCAGGAGCACCACGAACCCGGTAGCCAGGGACTTCCCTGTGAGCCCGAAAAGATCGGATCTGTAGTTGGCCACGAACGCGAAGATTCCGGCGATCGAGACCGAGAGGGAAAGGAGAACGAAGGGCTTCGTCAGGGCCCACCGGAGCCCGTGATCGTACAACCACTTGACGGGGGCCTGGGGATTCTTCCATTCGATCCTGAGATTGGTGACGAACTTCCGAAGTTTCTCGTGGCGTTGCGCCGGGTTCATCGCTCGGTGAACGTGAAACCGGTCGATCACGATCTCCTTGACGGTTCGGGTGCCGTCCATCAGCCGGACCAACTCGTAGTCCGGAGCTTGGATCCGGTAATGGACGAGATCGCGCGGGTTCGCGATCATGTAGTAGTCGTCGCCGGACCTCTGAGTGAATCGCTTGATCTCGATGTCGGGGGCAAGCTTGGGGCGGTATTCCCCGGGATCGACGAGTGTCCCGAGGCGGCCCCATACCGATTCCTCACCAGGGCCCGCGGAGGCCAGACGCTCCTTCAGAACGCCCCACACTCCCGAGCCCGTGGTCGCCGTGCTCACCGCCCCCCCCCGACCCCGACAAGGGCTGGCGGGCGGGCCCGTTCCTCCCTCAAACGGCGCTCCAGGATGTCCCAGATCGAAGGCTGTCGTTCCCGGAGTCGCCGTGAAAGTCGGAGGTTCGTAACGAAGGCGCCGAGGAGTAGCGCCAGGACGAACCCGATGGTGAAGGTGCCCCAGGTCAGGAACCCTCCGTAGACCGCCACGTTCTCTCTCGCGTAGGAGATGCGGCCCTCTTCACTGCGAGCTATCACCCGGAACGTGGTGCCCTTCGGGATGGGTTCTCGCACGCGGGCCCAGAGAGTCACCCGGAGGCCGAACGCCTGCCGGATCCTGCGAACAGAGTGCGGATTGACCTTGAAGAAGCCGGCCGTCACCCGCGTGGAACTGTCGATGCTCACAGGGGGCCGGCCGCCCACACGGAGCTGAGCCGTCTTCGGGAAGTAGGCGAGCTCTTCCAGGACCTGCCCACGCAGTATCAGGACCAGCTTCACGCTGCGGACGTCGCCCGAACCCCTAGGATCCGTGACCACGACACCGATCCTGATCAGGTCGCCCTTCGCTACACGACCGATGACGAACCCCGACACCGTGAGCTGTCGCGCCTCTGGTGGGTGCGGGAGGCTGAGCGCCA
>WNFV01010381.1_pt1 | contig 10161 bp, 10 predicted proteins | sample 5400101 | NCBI WGS metagenome assembly WNFV01 (sample SAMN13153361, study PRJNA577476) | soil metagenome | isolation source: 115 cm soil or saprolite under grassland replicate 1 | place: USA:California | collected 2016-06-15 | reverse complement strand
GCGGCAGGAGATCAGTTTCCTTCGGAGGCTGCCTCGCCGGAACACGCCACGAGCGCGAGTCAGAGCTGCGTAGCAATCCCTGTGGAGTACTCCAGTGCCTGCACCGATTGTCATGAGGCCGTCTGATGCAGAACCGTTCGTTTCTGCGACAGCCGTCCTTCCCCGCCACCAAACCGCCCAGCAGGCGTCCAGAACTCGTGTCCGCAATCAATGTCGCACCACCGCTCCCGTGTCATGGGGTTGCGAGACGGTCTCGAAAGGGCTGTGGCAGCAAATTCGCCATTTGCCGCCACGACCCACATCCGGTGCTCACGGACCGCCGGCTGCTACTCGTCGTCGTCCTCATAGACCGATCTGGATCGCGCAGTGGCCGCAGCCCGCACGGGGACCAAGCGCTCGGTGACGGGAGACCGGCTCCGTGACAATGGGAGCTGCTGCAACGGCAACGCGACCAGTGAGATTCCACGTAACTTGGAGCTGGATTGGGCCATAGTCCGCGGGCGCCTTCGCGCTGGGCATCAGCGGATCCCCCTGTTGATGCGGCGGATGCTGGTCCCGGCGGTGGGGTCGGCGAGGTGCCAGCGGCCGGCGCGGTCGCGCAGCAGCGGCACGTCGGTGGTGCCGATCCAGCCGGGCCGGGTGGTTGTCTCCGCGTAGCCGACGTAGCCGGCCCAGTCGATCACCGTGGCGACCAGGCGACCGGCGTGCGGGCCGTGCGGCTGGCGCGACACGTCCAGGACCAGGCGACCGTCGACCACACCGGCGCCGCGCCACCACAGGGTGGCAAGCCAGTTGTGACGCAGCCCTACCGAGATCCCCCCGGGGCGCATGGCGCTCGGCCTGCCGAAGTCGTCGTGGTCGGGCTGTGGCTGGACGGTGCCGAGCGCCCGGCCAGGGTCGTAGGGGGTGGCGTTGACCGTGAACTGGCGGACGGACACCTCCAACAGCAGGTTGGGGCGGGCGTAGCGGGCGTACTCGCAGCGCACCGCGAGCTCGACGAAGCGGCCGGCGGCGTTGCCGGCGCGCACCGCCGGCCAGGCAAGCCAGGTGCGCAGGTCACGACGGGCCACGCCATCGCTGATCGTCTGGCCGCGGGCGGCGCGCAGCTTTGGCGGCAGGGTCGGGTCGGTGGCCTTCCAGTGCTCCGGCCTGGCCTTGGTCGCCTTGACCTTCCAGGCGTTGCCGGGGCTGGCGCTCGCGTCTCGCCAGGCCTGCAAGACCTGCAGGCACCGTGGCAGCGCCCGCATGGCGAGCACGACCTCCGCCCAGGACGCCGTCGCGGCAGGTATGCTGCGCCGGTCGGCAGGGGCGTGGTCGAGGAGCGCCAGCCGGCCAGAGCGCAGCTCGATGGTGTGCAGCGGGCCGCCGGAGCACCGGACCCGCACGCGCACGTGTTGCTCCAGCCGCGCCAGGCGGGCGCCGCGGATCCGCTGTTCGTCGCGGACGTCGGCGGAAACGAACGGCTCCCAGCCTACCGGCGGGTCGGTCATCGCGCGGCTCCCCCCTCGGGTGGGCCCTCGCCGACGCTGACCTGGACGTAGACGCGCACCAGCATGCTCGGCGGCAGGTCCCGTCTGGGCCGAGAGACGCGCTGGACGGCGAAGATGTCGCGGAGCTGCTCGACCACGGCAGCGCAGTCGGTCTCCGTCCTCCACAGGCGGATCTTCAGGATGCGGCCGGCGGGCTGGCGGCGCGGGACCTCGGGGACGATACGGTCAGCCATGCTCAGTCCTCGTACAGATCCTCGGTGTCGGCCTGCGCGGCGTCCCGGGCTCGGCGGATCAGACCGGTGACCACCAGCGTGGTGGATGTGTCGAGGGTCTTGGTGATCCACTCGAGGACGCGCCGGTCGTAGGCGCCGAGCTCCACGCCGGCGAGGGTTGCCTCCAGGAGCTGTTGACGCTGGCCCGGCTCCAGGAAGCCGAAGGGCTCGCGCTCGAAGGGCCCGCCTTCCAGCGCGCGGATCAGCTCTCGGGTGGCCGCGATCGCGGCGTCTTCGTCCGGGTAGGGGCCGTGCTCGCGGTCCTGGCCGGCGATCGTGACCCTGACCCACCAGCCGTCCGGGCGGCGGCCACGGGTGATCGAGTAGGCGACGTGCAGGCTGGTCAGCGGGATCCGTCCTCCGCGAGCTGACGGCGGCGGGACGAGCTGGACTGCAGCCGGATCGCCCTGGTGCTGCCCGCAGTCGCCGAGTGCCTTGCCCACGTCGCGGGCGATTTCGGCCTGACGCTCGGCGTGGCTCTTGACCGGGTGCAGCAGCTCGCCGGCGCGGAAGCCGGCACGCAAGGACCGCTCGGCCACCCAGGCACGCACCGCAGCCTGGCGGGGCGGTGCGGTGGCCGTGTGGCCGTCGTGGGCGGCCCCGCGGAGGTCGCTGGCATTGCGCTCCAGCTCGGCCGCCTCGTCGGCCAGGTAGAACCAGTCGCCATGCTCGACGGCCAGGGCCAGGCGGGACACGTAGTCCAGCACGCCGGCGTAGGCCTCGGCGATGCGCCGCTCGGTGCTGGTCAGTGACACGGCCATCGGGTCAGTCCCCTTCGTCGCTGAGGGCTTGGGCGTCGGGGCTGAGCCAGCCGCCGACCGGGCTGAGCGTCCGCCAAGCGGCGCCCAGCCGCTCGGTCGCGGCCGTGATGACCTCGGCGGTGAGGTGCAGTTCGGTGGCGGCCAGCCGAGGGGCGTCCGCCGGGCCGGTCAGCGTGCCGTGTCGGCCGCTGCCGACCAGCAGGTCCGCGAGCTGCTCGCACAGTTGCGGGAGCCGGCTGGTGAGCAGATGCAGCGCGGCGACGGTGTCGAAGAGGTCAGAGCCGGAGGCCAGGCCGGGCAAGGGGCGGCGGTCGAAGGTGGCGTGGTTGGCGGCGCGGACCTGCTCGGCGGCGGCGCTCACCAGCCGGGCCGGGTGCCCGCCGGCCTCCGGCACCAGGTCGATCGACTCGGGCTTGCTCATGATCGGCTACTCCTTCTGGCAAGTTGCGGTGGCGGCGGCTGACCGCGGGCGATGCTCGGGATCGGACGCGTCGGCGATGCGGTGGCGCGCTATGGCTCGGAACGAGGTGATGTCGCGAGCGTCCAGGCCGGTCCAGATCGACGGGAACCGCTGCTCGTCTCCCGGACGGGCGACCGGGATGAACGAGCGCTCGGCCGCGACGGTGGGGACCTCGCCGGCGGCCACGGCCAGCAGGACGCCCTCCCGGACCGGCTCGGCTCGAAGGTTCAGCCGGCCGCCCGATCGCTCGTCGAGCAGGCGGAACCATGCTGGCGAGGACGCCCAGTACAGGTTGCCGGCGCGGTCGCGGGCGACCGCGAGCGGGCATAGGGCGGCGCGGGCCAGGAAGACCAGGCGCGGCCGGCCCCGATCGGCCCATGCGAGCGCCGCCGGGCCGCGCATGGTCGACAGCAGGCCGCAGACGGCCAATAGGTCGTCGCGGATTCGGTCGAGGGCGAGGCAGAGGGCCTCGCTGTCGGTGTCGCCCTGCCGGGAGGGCAGCTCGTATGGGAGCCTGCCGACCAGGTCGTCGATGTCGAGGTCGTCGTTGTGGGTACCGATTAGCCCGGCGCCGGCCACCAGCGGCGCGGCATTGGCGAGCGCGTCGGGCGCGCCCTGAGAGGCGTGGCGGGTGTGCCCCAGCGCGACGTGGGCCTGGTCGAGGGCGGGCAGGTAGCCGGCGTGCCAGACGTCGTCCCATGGGCGGGTGTCCTTGACCATCAGGCAATCGCCGAGCTGGACTTCGTGTCGGCAGGCCGCATCCGTCGGCGGGGGCGGCGCGGCGGGTCCCGACCGGTGGGTGACGAGCGCGAAGCCGGCGGCGTCACGTCCTCGCTGCTGGGCCAGGTGGCCGAGGGCAGCGAAGACCCTGGAAGCCCGTGCCGGCTCCGGGTCGTCCGTGGCCCGGACCATGCCGAAGATCCCACACATCTCGCCTGCTACCTGCCTGTCCGGGCCGCTGGAGGGACTGGCCGGCGGGGGTGGGGAGGCAGCGGCCCGAAACCTGTCATCTCCCCGCCCCCGCCACGTCAGAAGGGCGGCTCGTCGTTGAACTGGCCGCCGCCCTTGGCGCTCTTGGAGCCGTCGTTGTCGCGCGGGGCGCGCTCGACCTTGGCGGTGGCGAACTTCAGGCTCGGGCCGACCTCGTCGGCCTCGATCTCGGTGACGGAGCGCTTCTCGCCCTCGGGCGTCTCCCAGGAGCGGCTGCGCAGACGGCCGACCACGATGCAGCGGGCGCCCTTGGTCAGGGTCTCGCTGGCGTTCTCGGCCATCTGGCGCCAGACGTTCACGCGGAAGAACGAAGTCTCCCCGTCCTTCCAGCCGCCGCCCTCCCGTAGGCGCGGGGTCACGGCCAGCCGGAAGTTGGCGACGGCGTTGCCGTTGGGGGTGAAGCGCAGCTCGGGGTCGTCGGTGAGGTTGCCGACCAGGGTGATTTGGTTGTCTGCGGCCACGTGGTTCCTCTCCTTCTCGACGCTCGGGCGGTTGCGTGTCACCCACCACGCTGCGTCGTGTCGGCCGGGGGGTTGGGCGGCTCGGCGCGCAGCGGCGACCAAGGAGAGATCTCGTCGCCGAGTCCTCTTGACGAAGGAATATAAGGTCTTATACTCTACTTGTGTCCGACGGGGTCTCACCAGCCCCACAACAGAGAGGAGCAGCACATAGCTCACGCAGTCGAGACTGCGTACTTCGCCGACCGGCCCGCCTGGCACGGCCGCGGCGTCACCGTCGAGGGCGCCCGCACCTGGCGGGCGGCCATGGAGATCGCGGACGCGCTCTGGGAGGTCGAGAAGCACCCCGCCTACGCGCTGGTTCCCGTGATCACCGCCGACGGCGTCAGCAACCATTACGTCCCGATGGATGGGCGCTATGCCGTCACCCGCACCCTGCGTGACGGCTCGGTCCGCGTGCTGGGCGACGTCGGCGAGCAGTGGACCCCCTTCCAGAACGTCGAGGCCGGCGAGTTCCTCGACACCCTCGTCGACGCCGGCGAACTGCGGTTCGAGTCGGTCCTGGTCCTGCACGGCGGCCGCGTCATCGTCCTGCTGGCCCGTACTCCCAACGACCTGGTCATCGGCGACGGCGATCGGGTCTGCCCCTACATCGGCCTGGTGAACTCCCACGACGGATCGATGGCGCTGAGCGTGCGCGAGTTCCAGACCCGCATCGTGTGCGCCAACACCCTGGCGGTCGGGCTGCGGGAGCGCACCCCCAACGTCTGGAAGGTCCGCCACACCGGCAACCTGCGCGAACGGCTCGAAGAGGCACGGCGCACGCTCAAGCTGCACACCACCTACAACCAGGCGTGGGCCGAGGAGATGCACCGGCTGCTGGACCAGCCGTTCAGCCAGGCCGACTACGCCGGCATGGTCAAGGAGCTGTTCCCGGTCGACCGCCGCCGTGACCGCAAGCGCGAGGACCCTAACGTCGACCGCCGGGCAGTAATGCTGGCCAACTACCACCGCACCCGCACCGTCAGCCCCGCGATGCTGGCCACCAAGTACGGCGCGTTCAACGTGGCGACCGAGGCGCTGGAGCACCTGCAGAAGGTCCGCGGCCGCAAGGGCTACGACAAGGGCGAGGTCCGGCTGATCGGCAGCCTGTTCGGTCAGATCGCCGATCAGCGCCAGCAGGTCTACGCCTACCTCATCAGGAACTGACCACACACGCGAACGGGGCGCCCTCCATGGGCGCCCCGTCGCGCGAGACCGGGTAGCCGACCGGCCCCGCCGATCCCGGGTGGGTGTGCTGGCCCATGCAAGGCGCGCCACCGGAGGGGTTGACCAGAGTGATATAAGATCTTATACTCTCTTTATCCGACCGGGCCTCACCAGCCCCCCACAAGAGGAGCGCCACATGGCACCCACGACCCGCCCCGCCGACGACCCTCTCGGCGTCGAGCCCATCAGCGTCTACACCCACGAGCAGGCGATCGCCGACGGCACCCTCGTGGCGATCAGCGAGCAGGTGGCGCGCGAGGCCGGGTTCCGGCTGCCGCTGGCGCTCACCCGCGCCGTGTTCGACGGGTGCGTCGCCTGGACCGACGCCGACACCGCGACCACCGGCGTGGTGCAGGACGAGGCCGGTCGCCTCTGGAACGTCGTCTCGATGGCCGCTCTGGCCGGCCGGCACACCAGGGGTGACCGGGTCCGCTTCCAGGTGTACCGGGTGCCCCGCGGCGACCATCACATACCGATCGACGACCTCGACGAGGACGAGTACGAGGCGCTGTGTCTGGTCTCGCTGGTGCTTCGCTGTGGCCCCGGCGACCGCGGCGAGCCGGTCTTGACCATCATGGAGCCGGGCGAGGACTGACCAGCTCCCCGAGCGGGCGGAGTGGCCACCGAGCCGCCCCGCCGCTCCAACGGCCATCAACTCGGTCGGCGCCCGACCCGACGCGGCGCCGTCACGCCGCCCGACCCACAGGAGGGCCCGATGCGCCATGACCATCGCCTACCAGGCAATCGAAGCCCTGGCGGGCCGCTGGCGGCCGCCACGCTCTCGCCAGCGCCGCCGGGAGTGCCTATCCTCCCCAGGATGAGCCCACCCGACCCCTCCGCCGAGGCCGAGCTGGCCCGGCTGCAGGAGCTGTACCAGGCGTACGAGCAGGCACGGACTGCGGAGCGTGCCGCCTACGAGGCGCTGGCGCAGCAGGCCCGCCGCATCAACCAGCGGGGGCTGTCGCTGGAGGCGATCGCCGCCCGGCTCGGGGTCTACAAGGCGCGCGTGCAGTACTGGGTCCGGCCGGTCAAGCAGCGCCCCCGCGTGACCCCGGACCGCCGGCGTCCACCCACGCGAGGCTCGGAGACGGGCCAGGCGGACTGACCCTGGCGCTCGTGGCCTGTGCTATGGTCGGCGCGCTCGGCAGGGTCGGTAGAGGCCCCCAAAGGGCCTGCTCTTCTCCCCTGCCGAGGTCGGACGGAGCCCCGGCGCGCAAGCGGCCGGTAAGGCTGGTAACCGGACGGCGATGGCAACATCCCGGGGCTCCTACAACGACCTTCAGGATCGGCCCGCGTCCGAGGGTGGCCACGGAAGTACCTCCTGCCGCTCCAGGTTGGCGCGGGCCAACTCCTCGGCAGAACGCTCCGCGACCTTCCAGCGACGGTGTGCCGCGAGCTCGGCGTCGGCCGCCAGCCGGCAGTAGTCGAGAGAGCGGTCGAGGGAGATGCCGATCCGGCTAAGCGCGGCGGCGACGTGTGCGGTCGTGCCGGTGCCGCCGAAGGGATCGAGCACGACCGAGGGTCGGCTCGGTGGCGGCTCCCACTGGTCGAGGTGGTATTCGCGCCACGGACCGACGCGCTGGTACTCGCCGGCCTGGTGGCGTCCGTAGGTACCTTGAGGGTTGTTGTCGCGGGGGCCGGGGCTGTAGCCGCGCCGCCGGGTGGACTGCCCGGTGCTGGGATGGTCGGTGGAGGGCGCGCAGGCGCAGGCGTAGCCGACGAGACGGGCAGAGGTCACGCCGCGCGGCACGCCGCCCCACCCGTTGCTCGGGTCGAGCCGGCCGTGGCCGCGGTTGCGCTCGGCGGACACGTCGGCCTGGAGCGTGAACTCCTGATCGGTCACCGGGAAGCGTCCCTGCCCGCATGCCAGGCAGATCGCGGGCGGGCTCCAGCCGAGGATGAGTCGGCGCGGCCACTCGGTCCCGAAGGCGGCGTAGTGCTCGGCGGCCAGGTGACCCGTACGTGGCAGGCGCTCGGTTGGCAGATTCCACACGGAGCCCGGGATGCGGCCAAGTCGGTTGGTGGGTCCGGTGTAGGTGGAGGCGCCCCTATGGCGAACTCCCGCTTCGGATGATCGTCCCCCGAACACGTCGGCGCGGACTCGATCCGACAGCAAGCACGGCTCGCGCAGCACGTCGCCTGCGGCGTAGTAGCGCTCGCTCTTGGTGAGCAGGAACCAGTACTCGTGGGTCGTGTGCGGCCGGTCGCGGACGCTCTCGGGGATCGGGTTGGTCTTCGCCCAGATCTGGTCGCGGCGAAGCACCAGGTTCAGACCGGTGTCCAGCCCGTGGACCTGGTCGGCCAGGTCCAGTTGCGCCTCGGCGTCGGCGAGGCTCAACCACCCCTGGGCGACATCCCGGAGCAGGGTCCTGGCGAGTTCCGCGCTGACCATGCCGCCAGTGAGGTGGCGGACCATGCCGGTGCAGCCGAGCGCGTACGCCCACGGCAGGCCGTGCAGGCTCTTGGCACGGAGGACCCGGCGGCGGGACGCGGTGCGTTGCCGCAGGTTGACGCGGCCCTCCAGGGTGGAGGCGCTGCGGTCGGGTCCTTGCGGGGCGGCCTGGTAGCAGTCGCCGAGGTTGATCCACATCGCCCCGGAGGGCTTGAGGACCCGGACCATCTCACGGGTGGCCGCCCACAACGCCTCGAGGTAGGCGAGCGGGGTGGCCTCCAGGCCGAGCTGCCCTGGGTAGCCGTAGTCGCGGACGTGGTAGTAGGGCGGCGACGTCACGATCAGATCCACGCTCTCGTCGCGCAGCGGCAGGCGGCCCGCGTCTCCGCAGATGAGTAGCATCTCGGGCTGCTCACTCGCGTTCACCGCGACCTCGCAAGGCTGTCTGCGACCTGCTGGAAGATCCACGCTCCGACTGGCGGGGTCCAGGCCTGGCCGAGCTGGCGGACCTGCTCCCGCTTGTTGCCGGTGATGACGTAGTCGTCGAAGAAGCTCATGCCGCGCTTGATCTCCCGGGGCGCCAGCATCCTGAACCCGCAGGCGTCGATCACCGCGGCCGGGTCGACCAGCGCGTACCGATCGCTGGCGGGCAGCGTTCCCAACGGGTCCGTCGCGGCCCGCCGCGGGCGGCCGGTGCGCATGTAGGGCACGAGGAATTCCCGCGGGAGCTGCACCAGCGCGTGCTCCTTGTCGGCGGTCTGGGTGGCCATCGGCTCGACCGCGACGAGCCGGCAGCGCCGCCCCGTGCCGCCCGGGTCGTGGACGTGCCCGTTGGTGGGCAACAGCAGCGCGTGAGTCTCGCTGGAGGTCTGCGTCGGCAGCGGCCGGCAGGTGAGCTGCGCCTGGTCGTTCCAGGTCCCGCCGCAGGGCACCAGCAGGGCGTGGTGGTCACGGGCAGTGAACGCGCCGAGCGGCAACGTCACCGGCCGCGACCAGCCGGGGTTGAAGTTGGACACCACCAGCGCCTCGGGCAACGCCTCCCCGTCCAGCTCCCCCGCTGGGGATGCGACTGGCGGGTGGATCAGCGCGTGGTGCTGGCCGCTTGCCGCAAAGGTCGGCAGCGGCTCGTCCAGCGAGCCGGCGGTGGCGTTGCGGCGCAGCATCGCCAGGAACGGGAGGCCTGTTGCTGCCGCAACGGCATCGGGATCCGGCGGGATGAGGAAGCCGGTCTCCTGCCGGCCGGTCTGCGTGCGCATCGGCTCGGTCGCCGGCGCTGGCAACTTGATCTCGAGCTGGCCGTTCCGGCTGGTCCGCTCGGTAGGGACCAGTGCGGGCAGGAACCCGTAGCGCCGCAGGCCCGCCTCGATCCGCGCGAGGGTCGCCTCCTCGAGCGGCTCCTTGCGCTCCCCAATCAGCGGTGCCGGGAGCGTCCAGTCGATCGCCACCGCCGAGGGCGCCACCCATGGCATCGTCACCTGCCCGCAGCCGGGCTTCGAGCAGCGGTAGTCGTACTGGAAGCGGTACTTGGACTTGCGGGCCGCGCTGTCTGGCCGCTTGAACACCTGCACCGCGTCCACGTTGCGCTCACACCTCGGGCACCACGCCCGAGGCCGGTAGTCCAGCTCGGGTGCGGGGTTGCCCTCCTTGGTGAGCACGCACCACCAGCGGTCGCGGCTCTGGGGTGGCCGCAGGCCGCCGCCCCGCTCCGGCTCCCCGCCAAAGAACATGGAGTTGAAGTGGCGCACCTGGAGTCGGTAGCCGAGCGCCCGGGCGCGGCGGCACCACTCGTCGTAGTAGACCCAGTCCTGCACCTCCTCGACGTTCTCGACGACGATCGCCTCGTAGTTGTGCACCTCGGCCCAGCGCAGGATCTCGAACATCGTCGCGCGGCTTCTTACCTCCAGGTCCCGGGCGATCGGCTCATCGTCGTCGAGGTAGAACAGTGGGTCTTCCTGGTAGGCGCGTGGCTTGCCGCGGGCGTAGGTGTGCGCCCGGCACTCCGCGCCGGCGGTCAGGATGTCGGTGCGGGGGAAGTCGCGCGGGTCCAGGGTGGTCACGTCCGCGAGCGC
>WNFV01010375.1_pt1 | contig 10163 bp, 6 predicted proteins | sample 5400101 | NCBI WGS metagenome assembly WNFV01 (sample SAMN13153361, study PRJNA577476) | soil metagenome | isolation source: 115 cm soil or saprolite under grassland replicate 1 | place: USA:California | collected 2016-06-15 | reverse complement strand
TGAACGGGCTACAGAACACGATCGAGGGCTTCTGGATGTTCGCACTGGGTCAGATAGGTTCTGTCGACACAATCACCGTGGGGGACACAGAGCGCCCAGAACAGGTCGAAACGCGGCCGGTGGGGCCATTCGGCTACTACATCGCGTTCCACCAGGTCGAGGATATACTCAAGGCGGCGCTCGAAGGCCAGACAGCCGACTATCGCCAGCCCGGCTGGGATCTCACGGCGTTCGGCTACATCGCCAAGACCTGCCGTGACGAAGAATTCTTCTCGAGCGGCGCGATACCCGGCGAGTGCATCGTCAAAGTGACTCTCGTTGACGCGCGAGGCCATCCGGTGCGGGTGATCGCTAGCCGATAACACACTATATTGCGCAATTCCAGTAGAGACGGAGAGATACGCAGTATCGTTGTATATCTTTTTGTTCTCCGGGTCTGTGTGATTATTGTCAATCGCAGGAGCGCGTTATGGCTGATCTGAGCGACCTTGTCAAGACCGTTTTTCATTTTGGTAGCACGACCGTCCAGATCCTCCAGTGCGACATTCTGGCGCCGGGCGTCGATGAGGACGCTTTGGTCAGCAGCGACGACAATTATCTGACCATGGGCAGCGGCGTCTCCCGCCTGCTGGCCGATCAGGGCGGGCGGCACTATGTGCATGCGGCACAGGCTCAGAGTCCGGTGAAGGTTGGGACGGTCGTCGTCACCGGGGCGCATCAACTAGCGGCGCGCATGCCCAGCCTGAAATATGTGCTCCACGGTGCTGTGATCGACTACGACACCTACGACCTCCCACTCGAGCAAAGCGTCTACCAGACGACGATGAACTGTCTCGAGAAGGCGGAGGAACTCGGAGTCCGCGGCATCTTGTTCCCAGCCCTAGGCTCCGGCGCCGGCGGGTTGACGATGGAAGCGTGCGCGCGGCAGATGTGCGGTGCGATCAAATCCTACCTCGCGCACGAGCGCCCGATTAAGACCATTCTGCTCATGCTCTTTCTGCCGCAGGCCGCCGATGGTGCGCCCGCGCCCGCTGACACCGCCCAGTTCGCCGAGCGCAACCGCGGCTTCATCAGAGAGGCCAACCTGGTGCTCGGCGTGCCGTACAATCCGGCATCGAACATCCTCCAGACGCGCGACTTCTATGGACGTGACACGGCCTTACAGCAGATCCAGGCCGTCCTGGCCGGCGAAAAGCCGGGCAAACGCCATGCGCTTATCCTCGGCGGGCCGGCCATCGGCAAGTCGGCGCTGCTGGATCGTCTGGCCTACCTGGCGCAACAGCCCGCCAACGGGCAGGGCCGCAGTGTCGCTCGCGTGGTCTTCGGCCGCGTGCATGAAGGGACGCCGGCTTCTTTTGTCTATCGCAAGTTGTTGCTCTGTCTCCGTCAGGGTGAAGAGGATGCGCACGTCATCCGCGAGATCAAGCGTCTCTATGCTCAATCCCGCTTGACCTGCCGGCAGTTTTTAAAGTTCCTCCAAGAGCATGCGGATCACTATCCTGACGTGCTGTTTTTGATTGACAATCTCCCGCAGCTTTTACTAATGGGCTGTGATGATCTCTGGCGCGACCTCAACGAACTAGAAGCTCGCATACGCTTCGCCTTTACAGCGACGGCTGATGACCAGTATCAGAAGCTGCGCGACCGGCTCAGTGATAGCTTCAAAGCTGGACTCGAGGAAATTCCGTTGCGCTGCGTTTCGGAAGATGAGCGCGAAACCTGGGTTAACCAGCTCTACCAGCAGTATCTCGACCGTGACGCCACCGGCCATGAGCACGACTTTATCGAGGAAGAAGCCGGTCTGCACCCCTATCTGATCAGTCTAGCCAGTTACACCCTGATCGAAGCGATCAAGCGCGACGCCCTGGTCTACCCAACGCGCCATCCTGGTGAGTACACCATGCGTACGCTGACCCCGTTCTTCCAGGCCGCTCGTAAAGGTCTGGAAGTGCCACGCCGCGCGTTCTTTGACATGCTGATGGGGCCACCGTGCATCGGCGCTGCAGAGCGGGCCGACCTGGAAAATCTGGCGAAAGCGGCCGACATCGAGGAGCGCAAAGTAAGGTTAGCGCGAGCTGTCGGGGAAGGTGACCAAGAAGCCGCGCAGGCACTCCATGCGCTGACAACAGCGGTCGACCCTCGTTTGCTCCTGCACGACGATAGGTTGCGCGCGCTTGAGTCACGTGGATATCTCCTCGGCTGCGAACCGAACACAGCGCAATTTATGGCGAAGTCCTTCGCGACCTGGGTGAAGGACTATTATGGGGTAGGCAATGGTGGGATGCCGGATGATCGGCCACGGGACGTGCGGATCACCCTGCTTCGCCCTGAACCCGAGGTCATCAGAACCTTGTTCCGCGGGAATGGCCCCAGAAGTGTGTTGACCCTCAAGCGACTTGTACCAAATATCCGAGCCAATGGTATGAAGTACTTCGGCCAGTTGCTCAGCCACCTGCTGCACCCGACTAAGTTTGAGCATCCCGGCGAGCTCGAAGGGGTTGGCGTCTTGAAGGATCTCGAGGACGTGGGCACTTTTATCTTGACCGGCTTCACGACCGGCGAGATCAAGCGATATCTCCAGAATCCGCCCCAGGGATCGACCATCCTGTTGGAGATCGATGATGCCCTGAAAGATATTCCCTGGGAACTGATGCTGGAGACTGGCTACGGCGACGAGATCCCCTTCGGCGTCGGCCGCACGATCGCGTTCCAGGAAGGAGCGGACAGGATCAAGCCGGTCGTGCGCGGGAACGGTAAGATCAAGGCGCTGCTGATCGGTGATCCGACTGACGACTTAGTAGAGGCTCGCAACGAGGTGGAGACGCTCAACGACTGGCTGCGGCGAGATGAGCGCTTCGCGACTCCCGATGTCCTGATCGGCTCCGAGCAGTGCCAGCAGTTGCAGATCTACAACGCCTTAAGCAACGGCACGTACGGGTTGATACACTATTCGGGGCACACACATTTTGCGGGCGACCGAAGCGCCTGGCAGCTCAAGGATGGCAACGTCACCACAGACCTCTTGACGGAGACCCTGCAGATGGGGCCGCCGGCGCTGGTGTTCAGCTCGTCGTGTCAGAGCGCGGTTGGCGGCGAACCACAGCCGATCCAATACGAGAATCAGACCTTCGATCTGCCCAGCGCCTTCCTCCAGGCGGGAGTCGAGGCGTATATCGGGACTCTTTGGGAAGTCGACTCACTGTTTGCGCGCCGGTTCGTCGAGGAATTCTATATCAAATTTCTCAGCGGAGAGCACAACCTGGGGGCGTGCCTGCGGAGTGCGAAGACCGTCTCCAAACAGCGCGGCGACCGGATCAACTGGCCGGCGTTTATCCTGTACGGCGACCCACATGTCGAGCCGGGCGATCTGTTCCCGGCCATGCGTAAACGAGCGGAGTAGATGAACAGACATCGCGACATCCTGATCGTGGGCCACGGCATGCGCGACAGCGACATCAACCGTTGCCTAAAGATCAGAGGCGACTCGATCTGGTACGTCGGACCCAGTGCGCCCTCCGGCGAGATCGCGCAGTTCATGAAGGTGCGCAAGTCTGAGCAGAACTTTATCTCCGGCGACGACGGCACATTCGACTCCTTCTTCATCCAGCTTCGGGCGGCCCTACTGGGCGGCACAGCGAAGGTGAGCGTCGACACAATCAGCCAGTCGATCTTCAGAGTCGGACGGGCGGACGGGCAGCTCGTAGGGTCTAGTTCCCTGCTGGGGATATCGGCCAGCTGGTGACCGGTTTGTCGATCCCCGTGAGCCTGGCAAGGGGCCACTCTGTGTGCCACGGCCAGGGCTTGCCCCTTCGCCGGCGGCCGCTGGTGCCACCCCGACCTGGTCGTCGTGCGCGAGAAGATCTTAGGCCGACATGACAGGATACCGTTTTACCTATGAAGTTCGGGTGATACTTGTCATGTGCTCGCGGATCGCGAGGAGCACAGGCAGTCCTATGTGGAGATCAGCGATGAGTAGCAACAAGTATACTAGACTTGACGACTTTGCGCGGCAGGGCGAAGTGGTGGTGCTGGCTGGCGCGGGCGTGTCGGCGGGGAAGCCGACGTCCCTGCCAGGGTGGAAGCCGCTGAACGCGGCCATCGTGGAGGCGCTTCGCCATCGCCTCGAGTCGGCCCTTGAGCGGCCGGACTGGCTGGCGCAGGTGGGTGCGCTCGTCGACGCGGAGCGCGGCGCCGACCGCTTTCCGCCCGAGTACCAGGCGCAGCTTATCGAGGAGATGTGCGGCGAGCGCTACTTCCGGGCGTTACAGGCACTCGACATCGACGTGGTCAATGCCGGCCACGACGGCATCGCGGCGCTGGCGTCGGCAGGGGCGCTGAAGGCGGTGGTGACGACGAACTTTGACCGGCTCATAGAGTACGCACTCGATCAGCGTGGCGTGCACTATGTGGTGGCGTACGACGACGCCGGCTTCGTGGAGATGGGCGCGCGTCTCCGCGCTGGAAGCCGCGGGCCGCTCCCCATCTTCAAGATCCACGGCTGCGTCAGCTCACACCTGTCGATGATTGACACGCTCAAGCAGCGCAAGCGTGGCCGCTCACGGTATCTTGAAACGTGCCTGGACGCACTGCAGTCGGGCTACTGGCTGTACCTCGGCTTCTCGGCGGCCGACCTTGAGAGCAACCCCAACTACCTTGGGCTGGTGGCTGGCGCGGCGCGTAGCGCTGGAGCGATGTACGTTGCGCACCCAGGCAACCCGAACCTCGGCAAAGGAGCACAGGTGCTGATGAACGCCTTCGCTGACCGAGGCAGCGTCGTCGTGGCCGACGTGGCCGCGCAACTGGGGCAGGTGTGCAGCAGCCTCGGGATTCCAGGGCCGGCCTCCATTTCCGCAGATGTCGCGCTGGGCCTGACGCGCTTCCAGTCCCAGCTTCGGGCGTGGGCAGACGCCCTGTCGCCAGCGGCGGCTGGGCTGTGTCTGGCGGCTATTCTGGAGGCTGTCGGACAGGCGGATCCCGCGGTGCGCATTATGGACCGGCTCGTGCGCAAGGAACTGTACGACGAGCGCGACACCGCGGATTTCCGTGCGCTCCAGCTCCAGTATGGGCGCCTGGGCGCAGCCTGGGGCCGCTTCATTGCTGTGCCAGACCTGACGGGCGCCGCCAGCAACGCCAGTGTGGAGACGGTACAGAGTCTATTGAGGGTGTTGGACAGTGAGGTTGGGTTTGCGGCCTCTTCCTGGCTGGCCTGTCTGTGGCTGTGGCTGAACGACGGCGTGGCCGCCACCAGAACAGCGTTTGGGCTGATGAAGGGCTTCGTAGATGGGCAGTGGGAGGGGCCGGCGCCACGCACCGACGAGGAGGCCGTCGACGCGTGGGTGTCTGCCGGGCAGGTATGCCTGGTGAATACGCATCAGCAGACGGTTAGCCTTGTTGTGGGCACTGCGGGGGCAGCGCTCGAGCGCGCGAGGAGCAGTGGTGACGTGGTGCGCACGGCGCGAGTCGCGGCGCTGGAACTGCTCGCCCTCGCGGAGACGGCAGAGGATGTGCCCTCACTGGCTGAACAGCACCAAACTGAATTCGCCGAGGCAACGCGCGTCGGAGACAGCTTCGCGTTGGGTATGCGCTCCTTGGCGCTGGGCCGATGGCACGTGGGCGCCGGTGGCCTCGCACTCGGGCAGACCATCAATCCCGCAACCATCGCTCAACGTGCCCTCACCCACCTGCAGCAAGCCATTACTTTGTTCCAGAGGCAGGGCATGGATCCGTGGGTACTATTCTCGTTGGTGCAGCAGGCGAAGGCACATGCAGACCTCCGACAGTTCGACGAGGCACAGGCGTGCATCGACAGTGGCGTCAAAGGCTTGGGGCGGTTCCCGGTGTGGACCTCACACATCTACGAGGCGGTGGGACAGGTGCGCGCGCTGCATGGTGATCCCCAGGCAACTGAGAGCTTCCGCGCGGCGGTGCAGGCAGCTGAGGAGAGCGGCCTTCTCGCCAGACGCGAGACGCTGCTGCGGTACGTGCGCCCTACCGAGTGACTCCTGCAAGAATGCGCTCTCGTCGGCTCGCACCGGCTGAGATGGCATTGCACTTCCAAGAGTGCATCCATCACCAAAGCATGCAGTGATCCGGCAATCGATAGCGGCATCGGAAGCTCTGGACACAGACGGCGCACAGCGAGCACAGTGTCCTGATAGTCTAAACGTCAATCATTGAACATCCACAGCAAACTACGCTATAATGCAGCAGATCCTCGTGAGATTGAGAGTTTTGATATGCAATCAATCCCTCTGTCGATTGCTGCGTCGGCGATCTTCTTGATTGCCAACGTGATCGTCTTGCTGGCGATTCTGCGGAAGAACCGGACCATTCCGAAACCCATACCGCCGCTTTCGCCAGGAGAGCGCATTCTTGAATCGTCTGAACTCCTCAGCTGGGAGTTCGAGTACGCCCGGACGACGGCCAGCGAGGCAATGAACGAGCGGCATACGATTATGAACTTCTACCTGCTGGCCGTCGCCGTCGTGACCTCGGGCATCGTCGCGGTGTTGGGCAGGGAGACTACTCTCCCAACCAGCGCCGGGGCAGTGCTGCTCTGGGCGTTGTGCGGTATCGGGTGGTTCTATTTCCTGATGATCGTTCGTCTGCGCCAGGCGTGGCATGACAGCGCCAGGGCAATGAACCAGATCAAGGATTTCTATATCAACCACGCCCAACACTTCACACCCGATGAATTGGGCACAGCGTTCTACTGGAAAACGAACACGCTGCCGCGCCCTGGTAAATCGTGGACTGTCTACTTCTATTCGGCCACGCTGATCGGGTTCCTCAACAGCGTGGCCTTCGCGCTTGGCGGGGCGCTGATCGAACTGGATATCTCGGAGTCGGTATCGCCGCTGTCTGCAGCGCTGCTCGCTATTCTGAGCATCGTCTTCTTCGCCTTCCACGTCGGGCTGTATTACGCCCTCCTCAGGGAATCGCCGCCCGCGGCGAAGAGTGCTGCGCCCAGCACGCACATCAGAGAGGAAGCCATTATGTCGTCAGGTTCAAATCTGCCGGACAAGGCCAGACCATGGGTACAGATCCTCGAAGAGGAGGTGAAGTATCGGTTCGACACATTATTCCGTGTCGTGCAGGCGAGGCTGCGCTATCGGCGCTTCGACGGAAAGATGAGCGAGCCCGTCACGCGGCTCAACTTCGAGCGCGGCGATTCCGTCGGCGTACTGCTCTACGATCCCGGGGAAGACGCGGTCGTCCTCGTGCGCCAGTTCCGTTATCCAGTCTACGCCGGCCTTGCCGCCGATGCGCGCGCGGGCGATGGCGCCCAGCAGGCATGGCTGCTGGAGATCGTCGCCGGCGTCAAGGATGCCGATCGGGGCGTTGAGGACGTGGCGCACAAGGAACTGCTCGAGGAGGCTGGCTACAATGTCATCGGAGCATTGCAACACATCGCTACGATCTACCCCAGCCCCGGCGGCACCTCGGAACGCATTCACCTCTACTTAGGCAATGTCGATCACCGTCGACAGGCTGGCCAAGGCGGCGGAGTCGTGGCTGAAGGCGAAGACACACAGGTGGTGGTCTTGCCCTTCCAGGAGGCGATGGAGATGGTCGCACGTGGCGAGATCCGTGACGCCAAGACAATCGTCGCACTGCAGCATCTCGCTTTGCGCAAGGACTGATGACGGCGCAGGTAGTCGCACTTCATTCGGCGCATACAATCTTACAGTGATTTAGTAAACTATCATGAAGGAGGAGGTACAATGCCATTCAATCCAGTTAATGTCCCTAGGAGAGTGATTGAAGCGGCGAAGCAGAGAAATCTTGTCCCCTTGGTTGGGGCAGGAGTTTCGCGTCAAGCGGGGGATGCCTTTCCCAATTGGCGTGAACTACTTGTTTTTATGAAAGAACGCGCTCTTGCTGGGCAATACATAACTAAACGAGAAGCAAGAGAAATGAACCAACTTTTGGACAAAGGCCAATTTTTGATGGTAGCTGAGGCGCTACGGTCGAGTTTGCCTATAGATGAATATGAAACTCTTCTTGAAGAAAAATTTAAGCCACAGTGGGCCCAGCCGGCTGAAATTCATGGAACGTTTCGCGAACATGAGCTCGAAGATGCGTCCGCTCAGATTATTATTACGGAAGAAGACAACATCGAATTTCTAACTGTCGTTGGGATCCAGAACGTGGGTGTCCCGAACTTAATCGCAGAGAAGATCGTGGACAGCACTCTGTTGTTCCTGGGCTATGGCCTGGAAGATTGGGATTTTCGAACGATCTTCAAAGGGCTGATCGAGCGACTTCCACCACGTACTCAGCGCAAATCCTTTGCTATTCAGAAAGATCCCCCGGATTTCTGGGTGGAATTCTGGAAAAAGAAAAATGTTGAGATCTATAATATGGAGCGACCTCCAGCGCGTACCGGTCCTGCCGTTCGAGACAAACTTGAGCGGATTACTTCACGAAGAGGCCATGCAATTCGAGCGCTTCGTTTGGCAGCGTCTCAATGATCAGCCTACATTGAGGCGGTCCATGCTCATGTGGCAAGTTAGCGCCGAAGGATGGGACAAGCCAATCGTCGATCGTCTCAACGCCGTGCTCCAGCGGATATGGGACGAGATGACCCGTCTGCCGTGGTCCGACGAGGAGATTGCGATCGCTTTGTCGGCCGCACTGGCCATCTTCTTCACAGCGGAGACACTCCATCAGAGCCAGGGTCTCGATGGCCGGGCGTTGGAGCGTGAGACACTGCGCCGGGTCCTCGCTCGGCCGCTGCGGGTCGAGTTGGGTGGACGTGGGAACATCCACACGTGGGCCTGGGTCGATGAGGGCGAGCTGATGGCAGCCGTCCGGCCGGACTTCGAATCGCTTCTTGTCCAGAGAGCCGTGATCGAATCGTGGGCGATACTTTTAATACGCTCATGGTCTCGCGCACGCCGTCGCTGCTCTTCGACTTCGGGAGGCTGTCTGCGCTGTTTGCAAGGCAGATGATTCCAACGCAAGCTGTCTTCTATCCCGATCATCCGCTGTTCCCGACGCCGGCGCGGCTCGGAGTCATTGGCCCGGAATGAGGGCATGTCGAACGGCTGTCCACACTTCGGCGTCTCAAGAAGCGCCAGCCTCAGGCGCATTACACAGGCTAAAAGTATACTAAATAACTTCGATACGACGTTCTATCTGTAGGCATGGTTTATCGGTGTAGGTGTAGAGGAGCACAGCTATGAAGACGCGGATGTTTGTCGCCGTCATAATTAGCACGCTTCTGGCGGCGGGGTTACCTGGTAACACACACTCGCAGACCGGTCGGCTCTGTTTCCCTCAGACCAGACAATGTATCGAGGGGCGCTTCCGAGAGTACTGGGAACAGAACGGCGGGCTGCCCGTTTTTGGCTACCCGATCACACCCCAGCGCGAGGAGATCGTCGAGGGGCGCCCGTTCCAGGCACAGTGGTTCGAGCGCGAGCGCTTTGAGGCACACCCGGAAAACAGTGCGCCCTACGATGTCCTGCTCGGCCGGCTCGGCGACGAACTGCTGAAGCGCCAGGGCCGCGACTGGCATACCTTCCCCCAGGGGCAGCCGCAGGAGGGCTGCCAATTCTTCGAGACGACCGGCCACACCGTCTGCGAGCCGTTCCTGAGCTACTGGCGCGGCCACGGCCTTGAGTTCGATGGGCAGCCAGGCACTAGCTACGAGGAGAGCCTGGCGCTCTTCGGCCTGCCGCTCTCCGAGCCGGCGGTGGAGACCAACAGCTCCGGCGATACCGTTCTGACACAGTGGTTCGAGCGCGCGCGCTTCGAGTTCCATCCCCAGAACGCGCCTCCGTATAATGTGTTGCTGGGCCTGTTGGGCAACGAGCTCCTCTCCTCGCCGCCGACGCCCACCAGACAAATCATCACCATCTCTCCGAACGATCTCGACAAACTTACCGCTGTGCTGGACCAATATGGGCTTTCAAAAGACAGCGTTAACATCGCCAAGACCGTCACGTCCGCACTTCCTGCCCTCGCATTGCAAAGCCAGGACGCCGACGCCATTCTCTTAATGAGCGCACCGCTCATCAAAGCGCCGACAGAAACGAGCGACCCATTGTTCGGCGACGATAAGGGCATCCCGGTCGGCGTTTTCCAGGTCGGGCGCGTCCTGCCGCTATCCAACGTTTCATCAGGGCTGCCTCCGGATATCTATCTAGTCGTGGTCA
>WNFV01010373.1_pt1 | contig 10163 bp, 12 predicted proteins | sample 5400101 | NCBI WGS metagenome assembly WNFV01 (sample SAMN13153361, study PRJNA577476) | soil metagenome | isolation source: 115 cm soil or saprolite under grassland replicate 1 | place: USA:California | collected 2016-06-15 | reverse complement strand
CCAGCCCTGCATACCCAGCTGAGCACGCGGCTGCCGCGGGCTCGGCATCGGAGGTGCTTGCTTACTTCGCGCCGAATGAGCGTGAGGCGCTCCGCACGATGGCGGGTGAGGCAGCCACCTCTCGAGTACAGGCCGGAGTGCAGTACCCGAGCGATATCGCCGCTGGGCTGGATATCGGGCGCGCAGGTGCGGAGCTCGCGATCACCGCGGCGAAAGCTGACAACTACGATACGGCGAAGTGGGATGGCGTCATCCCTGAGGGCCCCGGCCTGTGGACGGGTCAGAATCCATCCGGCGCGGCCGATCGCTTCTGGAAGCCCCTGATCGCGCCATCGGCCGATTATTTTCGACCACCTCCGCCTCCAGCGTACGACTCACCCGAGCGTGCACAGGAGATCGAGGCAGTCAAGGACTTCCCGCGCACTCCCGCGACCAACGGACTTGCGATGTGGGCCCAGTATCAGCTGCGTGGAGGCTCGAACTACAATATCGTCTTCAATCGCGAGCTGAGCCGCCGCGTGCTCGAAGAGCGTCTCGACGACAGCCCCCTTCCCGCGCGAATCTATGCGCTGCTGCACGCCACGTTCCTGGATGCGTGGATCACGACGCAGGACGCGAAGTTCACGTATTGGACAGCCCGGCCGACGATGTTCGATCCGTCAATTTCGACGCTCTTTCCCAATCCACCACATCCATCCTACGTGTCGAATGCCTCGGCCCAGGCAACCTCTCCGTCGCTGATTCTGGCGCACTTTTTCCCGCGCGACACGGCCGCAATTCTCAAGCAAGCAAATGAGTACGGGGATGCTCGATTGTGGGCTGGGATCCACTTCCCCAGTGACGTCGAAACGTCACGACGCATCGGTGAGCAATTAGCCGCGCTGGCGCTCGCCCGCGATGGCGGATAACTAATGCACCAGGTAGTGATGGCTGCTCCACCCGCGGCTCCGGCCAGGGCGGAGCAGCTACCACGCACGGTTAGCGTTGCCGACGTGGGACTTCTGTACTGGATGTTGCGCGTGGCGTGTGCCGCCGAGTTCGTCGGCCACGGCGCGTTTGGCATCATGACCAAGGCGGCGTGGGTGCCGTATTTCGGCGTCGTCGGCATTCCGCCCGAAGCGGCCTGGGTGCTCATGCCAGTCGTCGGGACCATCGATGTCACGATCGGACTGCTGGTCGGCATCGTTCGACCTATGCGGGTGGTGCTGCTGTACATGGTTGTGTGGGGATTCCTGACCGCGACGGTTCGGCTTTTGGCCGGCGAACCGATCTGGGAGTTCGTGGAACGTATCCCAAACTGGGCCATTCCGTTGGTCTTTCTCGGTGTGCGCGGACGCGGCCGCTCGCGGCACGATTGGCTTTCCTGAATGCATCAGGCGGTGACGGGCTTCGTACGTTTGGAGTGGTTATTGCGACTGGCCGTAGCCGGCGCATTTGTCGGCCATGGTGCATATGGCGCCGTTCTGGCCAAAGCAAGCTGGTTCGGTTACTTCGCCGCGCTGGGAATTCCTGAGTCGGTGGTCAGCGCGCACGGGCTCATGACGCTGGTTGGCATTGCGGAGATCGTCGCCGGGGTGATGTCGCTCGTGCGGCCGGTTCCCGTGCTGCTGCTGTTGATGGCCGGCTGGAAGATCTTCTCCGAGCTCTTGCGTCCGATCGCCGGCGAGCCGGGCTGGGAGTTCGTCGAGCGCGCGTCCAACATGGTTGCGCCGATGGCGCTACTGGTCCTCAGCCGAGAGCGAGACCGATTCGCCAGTTACGTCCTCAGATATTGACGGAGCCGGACCGAGCGACGTTGCGACGGAAGATCTGCACGCGTTGATTGCCTTCATCGGCGACGGCATCGCCGTCGCGCACAAGTTGCTCACCAACTATGCGCGCGGCTACCGTTCGGCGAGATTCGCACTCGGACCAACAGCCCAATGGCCTCAACCCCCCGCCTGGTCGAACGAACCTATCTCGCGCTGACGCTTCTGACGACGCTCGCGGCGTCGTTCATTTGGGGCATCAACACGTTGTTTCTGCTCGACGCTGGCCTGAGCAACACCGAGGCCTTCGCGGCGAACGCCTTTTTCACGCTCGGCCAGGTCCTGTTCGAGGTGCCCACGGGCGTGGTGGCCGACACGCGCGGGCGGCGCTTTTCGTTCATGCTGGGTGCGGGCACGCTGCTCGTGTCCACGCTCCTGTACCTCGTGATGTGGCAGATTCGGGCGCCGCTGTGGGGCTGGGCGGTTTCCTCGGCACTGCTCGGCTTGGGTTTCACGTTCTTCTCGGGCGCAACCGAAGCCTGGCTGGTCGATGCGCTCGGCGCGACCGAGTTCACGGGCAACCTCGAGTCAGTTTTCGGACGCGCACAGACGGTGGGCGGCGCGGCCATGCTCGCGGGATCGGTCGGTGGTGGCCTGATCGCGCAGTGGACCAACCTGGGCGTGCCGTATGTGCTCCGCTCGGTCATGCTCGGTGTGACCCTCGCGATTGCATTCCGCTTCATGCACGACCTGGGCTTCAGTCCGAAGCACGGCAGGACCGTCAGCACCGAGCTACGCATCGTGCTGAGCGGCGCGGTCGACGGAGGTCTGCGCAATCCGCCCGTCCGCTGGCTGATGCTTGCCGCGCCGTTCACGGGCGGCGTCGGCATCTACGCCTTTTACGCGCTCCAGCCGTACCTGCTCGAGTTGTACGGCGACTCGACGGCCTACGGAGTCGCCGGGCTCGCGGCCGCGATCGTCGCGGCCGCCCAGATCCTGGGCGGCTTGAGCGTCGCCTACGTCCGACGTCTCTTCAAACGGCGCACCAGCGTCTTGCTGGGCGGCACAGTCGCGAGCGTGCTCCTGCTGGCATTGATCGGCTTGACCACGAGTTTCATCGTCGCGCTGGTGCTGCTCACGATGTGGGCCTTGATTTTCGCGGTCGTGCTGCCGGTGCGCCAGTCGTTTGTCAATGGCCTGATCCCGTCCGAGCAGCGCGCGACCGTGCTGTCGTTCGACAACTTGATGTCCTCGGCCGGCGGAGTCGTGGCGCAGCCCGCCCTCGGCCGCGCGGCGGATGTGTTCGGCTATGCCACGTCGTACGTGATCGGCGCGGGCGTTATGGCGTTGGCCGTGCCGTTCGTGCTGCTCGCTCGACGTGAGAATGCCGTCTCGGACCCGATCGAGTCGAACGACGCCGAACATCAACCAGACTGATTGCGTGACGCAGGGCGCAGGCCGAGGGAGCGCGGCACCTCGAGGCGTAGCGTCAGCTCCATGCCGCCGAATGCCTGACCCACCCGCAGGTCCGCCACCGCTGAGATGAGCGCCAGCGCTTCAGCCGGCTCGAGTCCGAGTTGCTGCTCGAGCGCGCGCATCATGTGTTCGATCACGTCGCGTCGAGCGGTCGCGAAGTCAAGGTTGGCGCTCGTCGACATCAGCCGATCCGCAGTCTCGATCCACGGCGCGTCGATGTTCAGACCGGGCGCGACATCGACACGTACGGTGACATCGGCGCCAATCTCCATCGCCGTGCCTGACAGTTCACCATCACCCTGCGTCGCGTGTACGTCGCCAATCCACAGCAGTCCGCCCGGTCGATTGACAGGCAGGTAGACGCGCGCGCCGCGCCCGATCACCTTATGGTCCAGGTTGCCGCCGTGGCGTCCAGGCGTACCGCACGGAATTGCTGCGCCGTGCGGTGCGATGCCCATGCACCCGATCATTGGCTGCTCGTCCAGGCGAATCCTGGACGAGAAATGGACCGCGCCGTCGGCGACGGAGCAGACGCGGCCCCGCGCACGCGGGATGCGCCCCTCGGCGAGCGGCCCCATGTGCGCGTGCCCGCCGCACCAGCCCGGTGAGATGGTCCGGATATCCAGGACATCGACAATCAGTGCATCACCAGGCTGTGCGCCGCGGACCTCGAGCGGGCCGGTAACAGGGTTCCCACGCCCAACCGGTGGTCGCGGCAGATCCACGAGCTCGCCGACCGGGTTCAGGAACATCGCGCCGCCCCGCGCATCCTGTGTTTCGAAGACCACGGTCGCACCTGGGCCGACGGACAGCACCGGTGGCACGCGCGCATCGTAGAAGTAGCCGATCTGGTCGCGTGGGATTCGTTCGGTGGACACGGCGAAGCCTCCCGTGCCGCATAGGGTAGCCGGCACGGCGCAGGGCGGCGCCGCAGGGTACCGCCCTGTACGCTTGGTCAGACACATGAGCGCATCGTTCGAGCAGCGGAGCGAGGCCGTAATCCAGGGCATCGAGTCGATCGATCCCGAGTTCGTACTGCATCTACCGAGCAGCACGCTCAAGTTGGTGCTGGGGCACTTCCTGGATGGTCCGGGCGCGCGTCCGGATCGTCGCATTTTCCCGATCCCTCGTGAAGAGGAGGGCATCTCGATCCTCTCCGGTTTGGCGCTGGCCGGCCGGCGCGCAGTAATGATCTTCCAGGACAACGGCATCGGAAACATGTTGACTGCCTTATTGACGTTCCCTCAGCCGTACCACGTCCCAATTTTCGGCATTGTCACCCGACGTGGCGGGCTTGGTGAATACAACTCGATGATCCACACGATCAGCGAACGCTCCGAACGATTACTGAATGCGGCGGATGTGCGCTACTTCCAGCTCGACGGACGCACGCCGGTTGAAGATTGGGCTCCGACCATCCAGCGAGGCTACGCCTTCGCCCAGACGACCCACCGCCCCGTGTTCGTGCTCGTCAATCTGATGGGTGGCTAATGCTGGAACGACCTGAGGCGCTGCGGCTCATCGACGCAGCATTTGCCGATCAACCGTTGGTGTTGACACTGGGTGGCACCATTCGCGAGATGCTAGCGGTGGTTGGACAGAAGCCCAATCATCTGTATTGTCTGGATGCCATGGGTCAGCCGCTAGCGATTGGACTCGGGCTGTCCCTCGGGGTATCGCAGCGAGTCGTGGTTGTGGAAGGTGACGGGTCTCTGCTCATGGGATTTTCGGCGCTCACGACGGTTGGTCACCTGAAGCCGCGCAACCTGATTCTGCTGGTTCTTGACAACGGAGTGTACCTGGCGACGGGCGGCCAACCGACGGCGGCCCGCGACACGGATCTGGTGGGCGTTGCGCGGGCGTGCGGCTGGGCCGGTGCGCGTGACGTGGACAGTAGCTCGGATGGACTGCGCGAGGCGCTCGAGTGGGCGGCTTCGACGGATGGACCGCTGTTGATGCGTGTACCGGTGAGCACGGCCCAGCCGACGACCGATTTCTTCTTGGAAGACCCGGTTGTACTGGGCCGCGCGTTTACAGACTGGCTCGTGCGGTAGAACGCGGCTTCCGCGCTGGCGGTGGCGTCAGTCCAAGCTGAGGTCCCAGGTAGTCGTCACCTGTAGGCTGTGCAGCCATTGCGAAGCTGCCTGCCGACCCAACGAGCAACTCCAGGCCCAGCGCGAACAGCATGGCCGAGTGCCTTGTTCGCGGAGGCGTACCTGATACAGGACGCTTGATTCCCTGGCCGGCCGGGCTAGGCGTCATGGTTCCCCGAGGTCGAATAGCCTACCTGCCAGGGACCAGCGGCGTCACCACGTTGCCGCTCGGCGTGGGCGCGTCGGCGCGTACCAATCCGGCGCCCTTGAGTTCTGACCACAGTTCCACGGGGATCGGATGGCGCATGGCGTCCGCATTGGCGCGCGCCTGCTCGGGCGTCGCTGGACCCGGAATCACTGATGCCACCACGGGTGGCCGGCCCGCAGCTCGGCGCCGCTCGGTCGAGCGGATCCTGGCCGATGAGCAGCGTGCGCATACGGCCCAGCAGCAATCGCTGATCGTCGGCGCTCAGGCCTTCCTGGTCGCCATGCGAGCCGCCGCCCAGGCAATAGCCGATGACGCCGTCGTCCGTCTCGATGCTGGTGATGGTTTGCGTGAGCTCTTGTCCAGGGTGCGCGACGCCATGCTGGAAGCGGTCAGCATGAGTGCGGAACGATTGGATTTTCAGGTCGACGATTTTCATCGCACCAGGGATCCTTGAGAGCGTATTCGTTGGAGCAGTCCCACGGCGTAGAACTCGTACGACGCCGCGGTATCCGGAACATCCACCACGTGCACTGTGAACCGCGCCGGCAGCCCGTTGTCAGCCAGGTGCTCGGCGAAGTAGTTGCTGTACGCCTTGCGGTATGCCGTGCGCAGGCGCTCGTGTTCGGCTGCGTAGCCGGCTGGATCCACGAGTGGACTGGGCGTCTTGGGCTGACAGCCGAAAGCGTGCACCTCGAGAAAGTCGATCTCGGCCAGCGATTCGCAGATGCCGGCGTCGCGCACCCACTTCTCCCAGCAGGCGAAGACGAGTGGCACTTCGCGCTCCGGATCCGTGCTCACCAGTTCGTCGTGGCCGAGCACGCCTTTGGCCGAGTAGCCGCCAGTCAATCCGGAGAAGTAGATCTTCAAATCGCCATCGGCTTGATCCTCAGTCACCAGCGCGGATAGCACTGGCCGTTCGCCCTCATAGTAGTAGGTGACCTTGCCTCGTCGCTTGATCGAAAACGCCATCCGCGCGCAGCTTACACTCCCCGGTCTTTCCGCGCAGTGCATACTGGACTTTGATGCGCATCCACATCGATGGCGGTGACTTCTGGATCGACGGCGCACCCACCTACGCCGGGCGAACCTGGCGGGGCCAACGTATCGAGGGCCTCCTGCTCAACGCACGCATGGTCCAGGCCACCTTTGACGACCTGAACCCGGCGACGCGCGAGCGCTGGGCATACCCGGACACGCTCCAGTGGGATCGCGATCGCAACGTCCAGGAGTTGGTCGCGATGCTGGCCGAATACCGCCGTCGCGGTTTGCTCGCGCTGACTGTCAACTTCCAGGGTGGCAGCCCCGAAGGCTATTCGCGCGAGCAGCCGTGGGAGAATTCAGCTTTCGCGGCGGACGGTTCGCTGCGCGAGGCATTCGCCGAGCGCATGCGTCGAGTGCTCACGTCCGCCAACGCCGCGGGACTGGCGGTGATCGTCGGCTACTTCTACCAGGGCCAGGACGAACGCCTGGCGGACGAGTCGGCAGTTCTGCGTGCCGTCGACGGCGCAACGGACTTCCTGCTCGAGGGCGGATTCGCAAACGTACTGGTCGAGATCAACAACGAGTGCAACACGCGCTACGAGCACGCGATTCTGCAACCCGAACGCGTGCACGAGTTGATCGGCCGCGTCAAGGAGCGCGCCGCTGGTAGGTTGCTCGTCAGCACGAGTTACGGCGGGCGCGGCCGCGTGCCCGATGAGTCGGTGGCGCGCGAAGCGGACTTCCTGTTACTGCACGGCAATGGCACGAACGATCCGGACTCGATCGCGGCGCAAGTCGATGCGACCCGCGCGCTGTCCAGCTATCACGGTCAGCCGATTCTGTTCAACGAGGACGACCACTTCGAGTTCGAGCGACCGTGGAACAACTTCACGGCCGCAGTGAGTCGGCATGCATCGTGGGGCTTCTTCGATCCGGGGTCGGGAGCGGGCGGCGCGGCGGCACGCGGCAACTACGTCGATGGATTTCAACTCGTCCCCGTCAACTGGACGATCAATACGCCGCGCAAACGCGCATTCTTCGACCTGGTCGCAGAGATTTCGGGCGCTGACTCGAATTACATGGCAGCGAGCGCTTGAAGCGGAAGGGCCGCCGGCCGTTGGCAAGTGCTCTGGATGGCGATTGCCTTGCCTAGTTGGGCCGATCGCAGCAGCGATTCCATGACGTCCAAAACGTGGAAGGCCAGGATGCCTCCGGCGCGGGGTTCCTGGCCTTCTGGGGTCTCAGCGAGGTCTTGGACACCGAAGCCGCGGGAGGCGTCAAGATAGCCCGCTGAGATGGGCAAGGTCGCCCAATCTGTTGCGTCCAGGCTGCGCATCCTGACGTCGCCAACGAATCGGTTGGGATCCGGGACGACGAGGGACGCGTGCTCGCCGTGGACCTCGATATTGGGCGCCAGACTGGCCACGGCGTCGAAACTCGTCACGATGGTCGAAAGCGTGCCCGAGGTATGAACCAGTACGCCTGTGACGTGGGTGGCAGTTGAAACGGGAATGATTTCCCCTTTTCGCGGACCAGTGCCGATGATGCGACTGGCGCGGATGTGGCTTGCAGCGCCGACCACCGACGCAACCGGCCCCAGCAGGGTCACGAGGGCGGTCACGTAGTACGGGCCCATGTCCAGAAGGGGTCCGCCGCCTGCCTGGTAGTAGAAGTCGGGGTTGGGGTGCCAGCGTTCATGCCCGGGAGTGACCATGGTGGCCGTGGCCGAGATTGGTCGGCCGACGAGTCCGTCGTCGATCGCCTTGCGGGCTGTCTGGATGCCTGTCCCTAGAACCGTGTCCGGCGCGCAGCCGACCCGTACCCGGTTGGCGGCAGCGGCCTCGAGCACCTCGCGCGCTTCGCGTGTACTGGCCGCTAGCGGCTTTTCGCCGTACACACTTTTGCCGGCGTGGATGGCTCGCAGGGCCACCTCGGCATGGGCCTTCGGGTTGGTCAGGTTCAGCACGAGGTCAACGTCATCGTCGGCTAGTAACTCGTCCACGGCCAAAGCGCGCACGCCGACCTGCTGCCTGGCGACCGCTTCGGCGCGCGAGAATTCAATGTCCGCGACGCACACGAGCTTGACCGCCGATAGTCGCGGAAACGTCTCGAGATACGCGCCGATGATATTGCCGCAGCCGATGACGCCGACATTTAGCGGCTTGCCCACAGCAGGCCTCGTTCTATGATCGTGCGTACATTGCAGTCCTCGAGAATCTCCACTCGATGGCCCGGCGTGCACACGAATATCCGTCCCTTGCCCCACTGACGGGTCCATATCGCCGGCGAGACCACGGGGCGCGTCCATGGATCCCAATCGCGTACGGCCTGTGTCGTTGTTGCCAGCACGTCGATGTAATCGTCGGACAGCACCCAGTACTGCTCGGTGACCAGGTCGAAGTCGCGGATCCCATGCGTGATCGGGTGATCCGCGGCCGCGGGAACGATGTTGATGCGATATGGAACGTAATTATCCGACTGTGCACCCACTCTTTCGGCTGGGTGCTTACCGGGATGGCACGCAAACTGGCCACCAATCAGGTGCAGATAGTCCGAACTGTTGCGATATGAGTCCGCGATTCCGCCATGCCAGCCGGCCATGCCCGTGCCGGCCTCGATCGCGGCACGCAGTCCCGCCAGCTCCGATGGTTCGATGCTGGCCATGGTGTTGCATTGCACGATCAGATCGACGCTGTCCATGTACACCTGGTCGGCGTACGGCTGTGGCGAACCCTCGACGCGCACCGAGTAACCCTTGGCGTTCAGAAATGGCAGAAAAAGGTCGGTCGCTTCGACGGGCTGGTGACCGTCCCAGCCGCCGCGCACGATCAGCGCGTTCTTGCGTGAATGCTGGCCCATGCGATCAATGGTCCTCTATTGGCACGCTCGCGATTTCAGTCAGTTCATCCAGCTTGCGAATCTCGTAAATCTGCTTGATGCCCAATGTCTGGAGCGCCTCGCGTTGCGTATCGTTTGGGCCGTTGGTAACCAGCACCGCGGGTAGCGCCGTCTGCGCAATCGAGAGCTTTCATCCCGGCGCGTACTCGCGCCAGTTTAATCGGCCCCGACCGTGGACCGCGGCCGAGACGAGAGTTTGAGCTGACAGCGCCACAGTTGGAACGAGCGATCGACCCGTGACCGAGCGACCACGATCGGATCGTCTGTCACGCGTTCGGCAGCAATCACATCCCAGCCGGCCGTCGAAAACCGTGTGCGCACTTCGGCTTCGCTCAAGCCAGCCTGCATGGGCGCCAGGCGCGGCGGACGGGCGAATCCGTACAGCAGCAGCGTTGCGCCTGGCACCGCTCAGCGCAAAGCTCTGCGTGCTGGTGCAGGACAAGACATCTCGTCTATTATCGTGACGTGCCGGGCGGACAGTCAAGAGAGTCGGTCCTGTATTCCGCCCAGGCGGCGTTTGCGCGTACACGGTCCCCGACCATGGCTGAACTGGCGGCCGCCGCTTGGGCCCTCGATGCGTCAGTGGTCCTCGCCGGCCCGCCAACCTTGGCACAGTGGCCCGGCAGGATCGAAATTGGCACGCCGATCGAGGGCCAGCTCGAGCGAACGTACCGGGTGCACCGTCCGGCGTGGACGAGGGCTTACCTCGGGCCCTTCACACGTGCTATTGTGGCGCGGCTCGTTCGCTGGCTTCGGGGG
>WNFV01013743.1_pt1 | contig 10164 bp, 7 predicted proteins | sample 5400101 | NCBI WGS metagenome assembly WNFV01 (sample SAMN13153361, study PRJNA577476) | soil metagenome | isolation source: 115 cm soil or saprolite under grassland replicate 1 | place: USA:California | collected 2016-06-15 | reverse complement strand
GTCTTGCTCGAGGACTTCGCCCTCGTAGTCGGACGGCGCATGAAGTGCGAAATTCCGGAGGAAGAAGCCGCGATCGCTCCCGGCCCCGTCCGAGGTGAAATTCAGGCGCAAGCGAACCCGCTCCCCGAGGAAGCCGGACAGGTCCACGGTCGCGTTCGTCCACGCGCCGACGGGCGGGAGATCGAACGACGACCCGAAGGAGAGGTCCGTCCACGTGGCGAACGAGGGGCCGGTCGCGATCTGCAACCGCAGGCGATCCCCGGTGTCCGCGACTTGGCCCGTGTAGTTGAACGTCGCCCACGCCCGAGACGCGAATCGCAGGTCGAACGGCTCATAGAAGGCCGATGCAGGCGCGAGCGCCGGGTCCGCGATCGTGCGCGTCACCGCGACGGTGTTGTTCCCGTACACGCCGGTCGAGTCGTTCCCGGCCCACATCGCCGGGAACCCGTCGGTCGTATTCACGGGGTGCCACCCGCCCTCCTCGAGGAACGGCCACAATCCCTTGTAGAATCCGGACGGCGTGAGCGTGGTGGACTGCTCGACCTCGTATGAGAACAGCGCATACGGCGCGTTCGCGAGGACCGACGTCGGGAGCGGCACGCGTGCGTTCGCGGTGGTCGAGGTCGCCTCGAACAAGAAACGAATCACAGCGTCCGCCGTCGAGTTGAGGTCCGCCCCGTCGAGGCCCGCCGTGCTCCGGTCGAAGCCCGCGGCCGGGTCGACCGGATCCTTCTCTCGGAGGTCGAACGGGTAGAGGTTCATGTATTGGACGGAGGTGCCGAGGGAGCTCGACGTGCGTTCGAGGAGCCGCTCCAGGAGGTCGGTGTAGACGAGCCCCTCCGGTGCGTCGAGCCGCCCGTCCCGGTTCGCCGGGATGGCGGCGCCGGACTCCGGGAAGCCCCGAGGGATGACGTCGTACTCATCGAACATGTGGATGAGCTTCGCGCGGAACTCCAACGCGTTGGTCCCGGTGAGGGTCCACGAGACGTGACCCCCGCCGCGCAAGTCCGACGTCCCGAAGAGCTCATAGTCTGTCGCCACGATCATGCGACCCGGCGGACTCTGTCCGATCGCCGGTGGAACGACGGCCCAGAACAGGAGGAGAAGGGCCACGAGGACCAAGCCGGCCGGACGCACGGAGCCCATGGACCGCGAAGGAAAGGTCCCGTCGGGATAAAGGCTTGTGCCGCTCGACCTCACCGCGCGCGGGGCACCTTTCGAAAAGGTCAAATGGCGCTCGCGGGTATCGCGGAGTCGTGGTTCCGCCAGACTTGTCGAAGCTTCTCCCCGGAGGCGTCGACTTGGAGGCGGAATTCGAGCGGGCCACGAGGACCCTGGAGTCGATCGGACTGTCAGGATACGAGGCGCGGGGCTATATCGCGCTCGTGGCGCACGGCTACGGGAGCGCGGAGACGATTGCCGAGACCGCGCACATCCCGCGGACGTCCGCGTACAAGGTGTTGCAGAGCCTCTGCCAGAAAGGATTCGCGATCTCGACCCGCGGCCGCCCGACGATCTTCAAGCCGGAAGCGCCCGGCAAGGTCAAGGGCCGGGTGATCGACCACCTGGAGGACACGTTCACCAAGCTCGACCTCCTCCATGAGGTCTTGCGGTCGAAGGGCGAGCCGCAGCTCGTCTACACGATCGTCACGAAGTCGCGCGTCCTCGAGAAGGTCGGTGAGCTGATCGACCAGTCGATGGAGACGGTCATCGTGTCGACGCCGACGTTCTCAGAACTTCCTCGAGATCATCATGAACCTGAAGGAGTGATGCCTCACGTGGTCACCTCGGCGCGCTCCTTCGACGTCATCGTGATCGGGGCCGGACCGGCCGGGGGCTATCTCGCCGGGAAAGTCGCGAAGGCCGGATACCAGGTCGCCCTCGTCGAAGAGCACCGCGAGATCGGGGAGCCCATCCAGTGCGGCGGCCTCGTGACGCCGCGGGTCTTCGAGTACGTGGACTGCAAGGAGACCATCATCGGGGCGGTCCACGGGGCGGAGCTGTACTCGCCCTCAGGCCGCAAGCTCGTCATCGACGGGCGCGATACGGAGGCCGTCGTCGTGCAACGGGCGATGTTCGATCGCGCGATCGCGACCGACGCGGTCCGGAAGGGGGCCCACACGTTCCTCGGAGCCCAGGCGCAAGCCGCGAGGCGCGACGATGGCGGCGTCGAGGTCGTGATCGACCAGGACGGGGAGCCCAGGAAACTCCGTTGCAAGATCCTCGTCGGCGCCGACGGCGTTCGCTCGAATGTGGCGAAGTGGTTCAACATCCTGAGGCCGAAGAAGATCATCCCGGGGTTCGAGGTGGAGATGACGGGCGTGCGCGGCGACCCCGGCTTCGTGAAGCTCTTCATCGGGAACGAGATCGCCCCCGGATTCTTCGGTTGGATCATCCCGAGCGGGGACACGGCCCGCGTCGGTTTGTGCGTCGGCCAGGGCAATGCGTTCGCATACCTGGAGAGGATGCTCGCTCGACCCGAAGTACGTCAATACACGAAGGGAGCCCAGCCGATCCTCTACATCGCGGGCGGGATTCCGCTGGGATTCCCGCGCCGCACCTACGCGGACAATGTCCTAGTGGTGGGCGATGCCGCATGTCAGGCGAAGGCGGTGTCCGGCGGGGGCATCTTCACCGCGCTGACCTGCTCTGACCATGCCGCGACGACGGCGATCCAGGCCCTCGAAGCGAACGACTACTCCGCGCGGATGCTCCACCGCTATCATCGGGCGTGGACGAAATCAATCGGCAAGGAACTCCGGAAGGACTTCGCGATCCACGAAAGCTTCGCGAGGCTCACCGATGAGCAATTCGAGGAGCTGTTCGAGATCTTCGTCAACCCTCGGATGCGCGAGCTAATTGAGCGGAAGGGCGACATCGACTTCCCGTCGAAGGTGGGCTGGGCACTCATCAAGGAAGACCCGCGGCTCCTGAAATACGTCGGCAAGGCGTTGAGGGCCATGATTGCAAGGAATGTTGGGATGTAAGGCGTCGAAAAAGGGCGCGAAGGTGATAGTCGGTAGACGCTCGTCAGTGTCCAAGTGGCCGACTTTTCGGAGGTTAGCCTGGCGTCACTTCCGGTGAGAATCGTATCCTTGAGTCGCTCCAACCGAAAAAGAGCAACGCAGAAAGACGAGAGCGCTCGAGGCGATGCGCCAACCGTGGATGCGTCGATTGGAAAGAAGTTTCTCTACGACTACAAATTAGACCGGACAGCGTGAAGTCGAAGAGGAGAACTGACTCGCTTTCTGAGATTTCGGCGTCAATCAGTTCTAAGTTTAGGAGTTCTTTCAAGAAGTTCGCCGCCCTCTTCCTGAGAATGTTCTTTGCGCGCGAACCCAGACACTAACATCGTATCGCACCGGCGGAAATCTCGGAAGCATCGAAATTTGTAACGCGAAGAATCAACAGAAAGGCGAAGGGGAAGGTACTCACGGTCGTCCTTTGAGCATCATTGGAATACGCTAGCCTTAAGGCCTGGCATTTCAGTGATTTCCGTGTGTTCGGTTGGCTGCTTACAACGAGGAGTAAGGGACTCTTCGCGGTGGCCATAGCCGTTGCGTACGTGTTGGCTAGCGCTGCGGCTGCCCAATTCTTGTTTCCGGGAGAGGCGGGGTGGATGACCATTCTGCTCTCTTTGGGTGGAGTTCTCACACTGACCATCCTTGTCGCCCTGGCATCCCGGAGACGAAGCTAGGCTTGCCAGATTGAATCACGTTGGTCTGCCGAACCACGAGCGGACGCCAGAAAGAGATAATTCGAACAAATGCACGTACTTCTTAATATATCGCAAATCCAATTACCTCCTGGCAGGTGCTGCTTGGCAAAAGTCCGCAACGACCGGTACTGGGAGCGGTTGTGCACTCCTTGCAGCATTGAGATTTTGTCAGTTCTCGCCGAAGTGGACAGGGCGACAAAGACCGATCTATGTCGAAGGATAGATCGCAGCCGACAGACGGTGCACAAGACCGTGAAGCTCCTGACTGACGCTGGCTTCGTGTCAGTGGATTGCGAGAATCAATTTCCAGGGAGAAAATTCCACAGTTTGTCTGAGAGCGGACGGGTCTTGGCCTCCGCCAGACTTTCCACACTTCCTCAGTTGCAACCTCACGACGCGAGCGGCCGCCCATCGATCTTCGGGCATTGAACCCTAGAACGAGGTGCTCGATGTCATCAATCGCAATTCGGGTCTCGAGGCTGGGGAAACGGTTCGGGAGAGGGCGGCACCAGGTAGTCGCCCTTAATCATGTGAGCTTCGATGTCGAGCGCGCCGACATCTTCGGATTCCTGGGTCCGAATGGGGCGGGCAAGACAACCACAATTCGAATCCTCGCAGGTGTTTTCGCACCGACCGAGGGGACGGCAGAAATCGATGGAAAGGATGTGTCGGTCAATCCTCTCGCGGTTCACTCCATCGTTGGATACATGCCTGAAAGCGCTAGCTGCTACCCGTTACTCACCGGGCTTGAGAACCTTGTTTATGCCGGCCGGCTTCAGAACATGAACCGCCGTGAATCGCTCATCAGAGCGAGAACTCTGCTCGGAGAATTTGGCCTGTCGGAGGCAGCCGAAAGACGGGCCAAGACTTACTCCCAGGGAATGCGAAAGCGACTAGCGCTGGCCCGGGCCCTCCTTCACAACCCCCCGATTCTGCTGCTAGATGAGCCTGCCGGCGGACTCGATCCCAAAGGAATTCGCTTCTTTCGAGAGGTTGTTCTCCGTCTTCAGCGCGAAGGAAGGACGATTTTCCTGTCCTCTCACCTTCTGGCCGAGGTGGAGCGCATGTGCCAAACGGTCGGGTTCATTAGTCGTGGCCGAATCGTGAAGGTGGGAGGAATCGATGCGATCCGAGAACAACTGGGTTTGCACGGACCTCGACTTATCGAGGTCGAATGCGATGCTCCCGGTTCCAGTCTCGATTCGATTCGAGCCCTCGATGGGGTAAAGAGCGCATCTTCCGGCTCGTCAGGAATCCTTGTGGAAGTAGGTCGAGAGACTGATCTGGTGGATCAGATTACACGGATCCTAGTGTCGGAAGGCGCGCGGATTCGGGCGATCCGCACGAAAGAAGCGAGCCTCGAGGATGCCTACGTCTCCCTGCTAGAGGACGAATCCAGATGATGGACTTGCCATTCGCTGGCGCTTGGCGGATAGGCACGATGGAGATCCTCGCACATTTCCGAAGTCTCAGGCTCTTGGTCCTTTTGGCTCTTTTGGCTATCCTTGTCTTGGGGGCGTCTTACGGACTGTCACGCCCTCTGTCGATACCCTCTCCAGAGCAACTCGAAGTTTACGCCCATCCAGCCTCAGTGAACCAGAGCGGGGTTCGGATGTACGTCGCAATTGGATTCCTGGCCGACCTCTACGGGAATCCGCAACCCGGAAGAACCGTGTCATTGTTCGCTGTGAACCAGACCTCGAATGGTAGTTTCATGCAGCGATTCGTATCTGATGCAGTTACGAACGCTTCCGGATTTGTGGCGTTCGACCTGGGAAGCATTCGGCCTGAGGAAAACGATAGCTACCGCTTCCAGACCGCCGTTCAGGTCGGGAGCAGCGAGATCTCTTTTGCTTCCAACCTGGAGTCACAATCATTTACCGTCGCCCTCGGTCCGCTCGGCTATGCCAATCCGCAGGGTCTTGAGAACGTCTTCTCGGCTCACATCATGGGCGTCAATGGCGAGCCTGCCATTGATGCACAAGTTTTCCTGAACGAGACATTTCTCGGACGGCCAAATGCACAAGGGCTCGTCCGGATCGTAGTGCCTGAAGGAGAACACCTCGTTCGGATCGCTCGTGAAACCCAAGAAGAGACATTCCGCGTGGTGGGTGTTGCTCCGTCCGTGCCCGCCTACGCACAGGGTCCTGACGCCGTACTCGGCACGATTGCTTTTGCGTTCATGCCCCTGCTTCTGCCCGTCATCGCAATTGCCATTTCCTTTGACGCGATTGCTGGGGAACGGTCTCAAGGATCCCTCGAGTTGTTGTTTTGCTCTCGAGTGTCTCGCGCTGGTATCGTGCTCGGCAAGTTTTGGGGCAATTTTCTCCCGGTTGCCCTGCCGGTGGTCATCGTCATTCTAGGAGGGAGCGCGGTCATTACACTGGTATCGGGTCGATCGCCCGATCCTCGATTCGCGGCGTTCTTCGTTCTCGGAACGTTGTTCTTGATTTCGGTATACACTCTGATGATCATGGTCTTCTCCACCCTCGCGCGGAGTCTTGGGTCTGCGATCGTCCTCGCGATATCTTTCTGGCTTGTGTCGAGTACAGTGTTCAACTTCCTCCTATTCCTCGCGCTCGTGGCATCTGGTCAGAACCCTGCAAGTCGCGGATTCTACGAGATTCTCAGCCTGGTCCTGCTTATGAACCCGAATGCGTTATACCAAATGACTGTTGGCGCTGGATTGCCAACGGGAACGAGCGCGGGCCTAGGGCTCGTTCCTTCCGGGTTCCTGCCTGTGGAGTGGACCTTGTTGGCGATCGGTTCATGGTTGCTGATCTTGTTCTGTGCCGACGTCTGGTTGTTTTCGCGGAGATCTGATCTGTGAACTAGGACCGTGCCCGAAGAGAATCGGAGCTTCGCTACGTTCGAATTCAAAGCTGAGTTCGTCGTCCTCCGGGAGCGTCTAGTGTGCGCGTCGTCAACACGCTCGTATGTCAACCACGAGTAAGTCAAATCCAAAACTCGTCATCGCCATTCATGATCCCAGGGTAAGGATGATGAAAACCATCATTCGAGCTAGATGGTCACGGGTTGCAATCTCCACCGGAAGCATAGCTGTGTTTCTGTTCTTCACAGTTTCGACTGTTGCGGCAACGTCATTCCCGTTCTGGGATTACGGTCCGTATGGCGCGAACTCGAGCGGACTTGACTGTGACGGTCAGACCACATGGGATTCATACGGCTATTTCCGAGTCCGTCAATGTTCGTATTTCCAGGATTCCAGGAGTCGTTGGATAGAGTGGGGAGATCAGGTTGTTTACACGGGGACGAATGGTGCAGGAATTTTCAGCGTCAGCATTCCCACTCACCTGCGTATGGGCGCCACCCCATGTGCCTGGGGGATCTGTAATGCAGAAGTTCGGCTCACTGTGACTCTCAAAGTCCAGAACTGGAACACCGGGACGATATACCAATCGGACATCTTCGCCGATGCCTGCGGTTACGCTTGCTGGAAGGAATACGATGTCACCATCTATGGACAGCTCTCGTTCTACAAGTACAACAACAACATCTACAACTATTATGTGACCGTTACAGCCTCGTCGTGGGCCTGGGGTGGAGCATCGGCAGATGGTACGTTCAATGGCGACATCACGTACATGCTCCTCGAATAACCAGCATCCCATGGCCTCCTTTGTGCGGCGAGGAAGACGAACGATATGTTCCCGCGAATATCGTCGGCGAGTCTGGTCTGGCATGGCCAGCACTAACGAGACACCTCCACGAGCTCGGACGATTGGCCTACTGATTGTCAGCGAGACCTGAGCAGCTCAGGGCGTGTACCATTTCCCTTCCTGGGGCAGGAGGACCTCGCGTCCTTCGAGGGCATCCGCCAAGATCTGGCGGTTTTCCCCGTGCATCAGCACGACGCGTTGCGGATCGCAGCCCTCGATGAACCGGACGAGGTCGTCGTGGCCCGCGTGCGCGCTGAAGTCGAACTTCTGCCACTCGCACTTGATGTCGACCGTGACCCCATAGAGGTCAATCACGCCCTCGTCGACGAGGCGCCGCCCGTTCGTTCCTTCGACCTGATACCCCGTCAGGAGGACGGCGCTCCGCGGATCCTCGCGAATCTCTTCGAGGTACCGCAAGACCGGTCCGCCGTCGAGCATGCCGCTCGTCGTCACGATCACTTCGCCCCGCAACGCGAGTTGCGCGTCCCGCGGCCCTCGCACGACGCGCACGCGGTTCATCGCCTTCCGGAGCGCCTTGACGGACCGGACGTACTCCGGGTTCTCGACGTAAATCGAGTTGACTTTTTTGCCCATCCCGTCGAGCCAAACTTCGTGGTGCGCCTTCGAGAGCGTCAGCAAGATATCCTGCGTCCGGCCGACGGCGAACGAGGGCACGAGCGCGAGGCCGCCGCGGTTCACGACCTGTTCGATCTTCCTCAGGAACGCGTGCTCCGACTTGAGCCGCTCCGGGTGCTGCCGCCCGGCGTACGTCGACTCGATGAACAGCGTGTCGCACTTCACGGGCCGGGCGCCCCACACCAGGTCCGTCGTCAGCGTGTGGAGGTCCCCGGTGAAGAGCGTGGTCTCGGTGCCGTTCACCTCGAACATCGTTGCGCCGGGGATGTGGCCCGCAGGATGCGCCGTGATCTCGAGGTCGCCAATGTCCACGTTGTCTCCGAAGTCGACCGTCTTGAAACGCCGCCGGGCGGTCCGCAAATCGCCGTCGTCGAACGGCGCGTCGAAGCCCTCTGCGTCCGCGATCTTGAGGCTGTCCTGCAGCAGGAGATCCGCGACGTCCGCCGTGGGCGGCGTCAGCACGACGTCGAGGTCCTGGCGGCGCGTGACCCATGGGATCATCCCCGTGTGGTCGAGGTGCGCGTGGCTGACGAACATCCCGTCGACGGGAGGCGCCGGGATCGGATACTGCGGAGGATCTCGGGGGAGCAAGCCGTAGTCGAACAGGAGGGAAATCGGTCCTTTCTTGAGGACCATCCCGAGGCGGCCCACCTCGGACGCCCCGCCGAGGAATTGAAAGTCCATCGGTTCCCGATTCGATACTTCGGGCCTCTATAAGATACTGGCGCTGCCCCGCACGAAGAGCGGCTGGCAGCGGATCGCCCGAGCCATCCGCCGACGACCGAGGAGGACCATCGACATCTCGAGGAGGCGGTCGCTGCCGAAGAAGCGGTCCGCGAGGTGCTTGATCCGCACGCCTTGAGCGAGCGGACCCCCGACGGCGGAACGCCAGCGCGCCTCGTACACGTCGAGGGGCGTGCCGTCGAGGAGATGATCGGCCGCCGTGTTCCCGGCGATCCGCCCGGCGATCATCGCGACGTTGTTGCCGCCGCCGTTCGTGGCCATGACCATCCCCGCGGCATCGCCGACGAGCATCGCATTGCCCGCCACCGTCCGCGGCGGCGGCCCCTGGACCGGCACGAAGCCGCCCGTCGCCTTGCCCGGCTCCAGCTCGTGATCGGCGGTGAACTTGTCGAAGAGCGCACGGAGGTTGCCGCGGAAATGCTCCCACGTACCCAGGCCGACGTTCGCGCAGCCGGCTTTCGGGATGATCCAGGCATATCCGCCGGGAGCGAGGTTCCCGAAGAACATGTCCGTCGCGGTGCCGAAGTTGCCCTCGGCGGTCGCGCTCATCGCGGGCGCCGAGACGGGCCACTCGAGGCCGACGGACTTCGCCACGGTCGACCGCGGACCGTCCGAGCCGATGATGACGCTCGCGTGCAGGACGCCGTGGTTCGTCTCCACGTCTTCCCCGTGGACCCGGAGGACGGTCGTCTCCGTCGCGACCTCGGCGCCCTCCGTCTCGGCCTGCGCGGCGATCCCCTGGTCCATCTTGTCCCGGCGCACGGTGAAGCCGCGGAACGGGATGTCGTAGCGACGTCCTGCGGGAGACCAGATGCGGATCACGGGGGTGTCGACCTCGCGCACGCGGTAAGGGACCTCCATGAGGTCCTCCAAGTCCGAGACGGTCGGGAAGATCGCCCGGACCTCGTCGTTCTGGGCGACGTATTCGCCGCACTGCACCGGCACCCCGATCTCCTTGCGCTTGTCGACCAGGACCACCTTCAGGCCCCGTCGGGCGGCGTACCGCGCGGCCGTGCCACCGGCGGGGCCGGCGCCGACGACGATCACGTCGTATCGGGTCGGCATCGCGGCGCCCCCTCAGGCGTCGCGCGACAGCACGTAGTCCACGAGGCGATCCATGTTCGCCTTCGCTTCGCTGTCCGGGATTGGGTCGAGGGCTTTCCTCGCGAGCTGGGCGTACGTCAGCGCCTCGGCGCGGGCCTTCTCGACCGCGCCGGAGTCGCGCAGCAGCGCGAGGCCCTTCCGGACCTCGGCCTCCTGCTTGTGCCGCTTACGGATCAGCCGGGAGAGCGCCGGCACGTCGATCCGGCTGCCGTCGTTCAGCGCATGGATCGCGACGAGGGTCACATTCCCTTCCCGGAGGTCCGTCCCCGGACGCTTTCCGAG
>WNFV01010368.1_pt1 | contig 10164 bp, 10 predicted proteins | sample 5400101 | NCBI WGS metagenome assembly WNFV01 (sample SAMN13153361, study PRJNA577476) | soil metagenome | isolation source: 115 cm soil or saprolite under grassland replicate 1 | place: USA:California | collected 2016-06-15 | reverse complement strand
TGCATGTTCCAGGCGGAGCCGGCCTTCGTCCCGCCTTTGTACGTCTTGTTCGACTGGCTCAGCAGGTGCTTCTCCTGGGTGGTCAGCTCGTCGCCCTTCGAAGACGCGGTGAGCGCGACCGCCGCGCCGGCCGCCGCGATGACGACGAGCAGGCCCAGCACGAGTGCAAGCTTTCGCATGTGTCTCCCCTCTCCCCGGGACGGATCAGCCGGGGATTGTGAAGCCTGCGAGCGGTGACCGCAAACGTCGCCCAGGACGCCCGGGTCTGCTAGAGAGGCAATGTCAATCGATCGGGAGAGGGGGATCGATGAGAAGGACATTGCTACTTGCGTGCTGCGCAGTCGCCGCACTGGCGGTCACTGCCCCGGCCTCGGCCGACTGGTCGATGCCGGTTGGCACGAACAACGTCGTCAGCAGGCCGGTACAGGGCGGCGGCTATCCGGTGCCGCCGGGCTCGACGAAGCCGCTTCCCGGCACGTGCGGGCCCGGGCCGTACAACTCGAACCACTCGGAGTCGTGGATCGCGGTCGATCCCGGCACCGAGACGCTCGTCGGCAACTCGAAGTTCTTCTTCAGCAAGTACTCGACGTTCTACGACTTCCACCTCGGGTCGTACACGATCGAGAACGGGACCCTGACGGCGACGAACCAGGTGCAGGGCTACGAGTGCACCACGGTCGGCACCCAGGCGATGCCTCCGAGCTGGACCAACAACACCGACCCGAACGTCGAGTTCGACACGAGGCATCGGGTCTACCAGACGACGTTGCCGTTCAACGCCTTCTGGGAGGGCGGGCTCCATCCCAACGGCGAGATCGACGTGTCGTACTCGGACGACTTCGGCCGGACGTGGGTGAAGGGGAACGGCGGCAAGGCGCTCGACTCGACGAACAACCAGACGAGCCTCGCGTTCGGCCATGTCGAGGACAAGCAGTGGATCGCCGTCAACCACTATCCACTGAGCATCTGGCGAGACCACGTCTACGCGATGTGGACGACGTTCAACGGCGCGGCCGGCAACGGCAAGATCATGGTCGCCGTCTCCCGTGACCGCGGACAGACGTTCTCGCGAGCCGTCCAGCTGACGTCGCCGTCGGAGACGACGCCGGCGAATACGTTCATCTATCCGTCAGTCGGCCCTGACGGCACTGTCTACGCCGCGTTCGTCGCGGGCTTCGACACCAAGAACAAGAATCGTGTCGGTGCGATCTACGTCACGAAGTCGGTCGACGACGGGCGGACGTTCGGCCCGTTCGTGAGGGTTACAGAGCCGGGCGAGAATCCGAACGGGTTCCTGCCGAACACGAACTTCCGCGACGGCATCATCGAGAACTTCGCGGCGAGCCAGGACTATCCTGGCCACGCCTATCTCACCTGGGAGGACTGGAACTTCCAGTCGAACCAGTTCGACGTGAAGTTCTCGCAGACGGTCGACGGCGGCAGCACCTGGTCGACGCCGATCCTCGTCAACGACGATGCGTCGAACACCGACCAGTTCCAGCCCTCGGTTGCGGCTGGCCCGGGTGGTGCGGTCGCGGTCGCGTTCTACGACCGGCGGGCGAGCTGCCCGAACGACCCGTCGATCCTGCCGGACCATCGGGGCGACGCCAACACTTGCATCGACGTCTCGCTGCAGGCGTTCAAGGACTCGGGAACGGCAGCCGGCGCTGTGCCGGTCGGTGCGAACGTCCGCGTCTCCCAATTCACCTGGGACCCCGACCAGCCCGGCCAGAAGGTCGACGGCCTTTCCCAGTACCCGTGCGCGGGGCACAGGGATCCGTGCCCGACGGGTCGCGGGTTCATCGGGGACTACTTCGGCCTCGCGATCTCGGGCGGCAACGTCTACACGCTCGCGGTCTCGACGCACTATCCGAGTGAGGTCGTCACGGCGGATGACGGCGGGCCCGTCTACTACCAGGAGCAGGTGCTCGGAACAGTCTCCCGGGCCGCGCTCGGCATCTAGGGGGCAGTGGGCGTCCCGGCGCTTGTGCCGGGACGCCCACGCTCAGCTCAGCCGGAGCGCTCGAGAGCTCCGGCTAGTCGGTCCTTTCGATGATCCAGAGCCCGGAGTTCATGTCGCTCGCGTAGACGAGGCCTGTCGACTCGTCGACGGCGACGCCCCAGACCTGGGTGGTGTTCGTCAGCGTGCCCCGCTGCGCCGGTTTGATCGGGTTCTGCGCCGCCGGCGGGACGAAGTTCGCCACCTCGACCGGGTTCGCTGGGTTCCGGGTGTCGACGACGCGGATCCCGTCCGTGTACCACGACAGGTAGACGTCGGTGCCGACGACGAGCGGGTTGTGGATCACGTAGTCGCCGGCGCCGGGGTCGGCCGGCCCGAGCGAGTTCGGCGTGCGGTAGGAGCCGATCTGCTTCAGCGCGCCCGGGTTCGAGGCGTCGAAGACGCGCAGGTAGCCCCACCCGGGAACGGCGGGTCCACCCTTGCAGAAGTCCTCGTCGGCCCCGAACAGCAGCTTGCGGGCGCCGTCGTAGCTCGTCGAGTGGCCGTCTCCGTCCTCGTTCGGCGCGTACGTCCAGCGGCCGAGGAAGCTCGGCGCGCTCGGGTTCGTGACGTCGAGCGAGATGAATCCGGCGTCCCAGTAGGAGACGAAGAGCGTCGTGCCGTCGTCGGAGATGTTCATCCCGTGCCCGAAGCTCAGCGCGAAGCAGCCCTGGCCCGCGGCGGGATCGAGGCCGAGGTCCTTCTTGATCCCGAACGTCGAGAGCTCGACCGGGTTGCGCGGTTCGGTGATGTCGATGATCCGCGCTTCCCCCTTGCCGGCAAGGTCGCGAACGCCTGTCGGCGAATCGGGATCGGCCCGCTCGGCGAACGGGACGCTGGCGTAGACGAGTGTCTTGCCGAGATCGGCGCGGTCGCCCACCTCGAACTCGTGTACGCCGCGGTTGCAGCAGCCGGCGTCGTACGTGCCGAGCTTGACCGGAGCGTTAGGCGTCGTGACGTCCCAGAGGTCGAGCCCACGGTGCCCCGCCGCGGCCGGGTCGGTCCGCGGGCCGACGCAGTACTGCGTCCCGACAACCGCGATCTCGTGGCCCGCCAGCGCGCCGTAGCTCGCCGTGTAGGCCTCGACGTCCTCAACGGACGCTCCGCTTCCCGGGAGGTCCGCGACCTGTTTCGGGTTGGCCGGATCACTGACGTCGAAGACGGCGATGCCGCCGTCCTGCGGGCAGAAGCCGGGATGCTGCCGTTCGAAGAACCCCCAGCGGCCGACGTAGGCGAGGCCGTTGTGCACGAAGACGTCGCCGTTGAAGCCGCGTCCGCCGATGTCGTTCTGGCCGACGGCGACCATGTTGAAGGCGGAACCGCCTTTGACTCCCTTCGACGTCTTGCCGGACAGCTTGTCGAGGAAGTGCTTCTCGTTGGGCAGGAGCGAGTCGTCCCCGCCCGCCGCGCTCAGTGCAAGTGTCGTCGACGCCAGCGCCACGAACAGCGCGCACGCCGTCACCATCCACCTTCGCATCTGCGCCCCCTCTCCTTCTGGACGAAGCGCGATTTTCCGCGCGCGCTGATTCTTTCAAGAAGCGCCGAGGAGCACCGCGCGGATTCTCTGGCTCGACGCCTGGTCGGGCGACTCCGAGATCACGGTCGCCGGGCGCTCGAAGCGCGCGAGCGCGTCCCGGAGCGGCTCGGCGCGCAGCGTGCCCTCGCCGTAGGGCAGGTGCTTCGTCTCGTTGCGATTCGCGTAGGCGATGTCGGAGAAGTGGACGTGGAAGGGGGCGCCCGGCTCGAGCACGGCGTCCGCGGCGGCGAGCACCTCGGCGAACCGGTCGGCTTCGGTGAAGGCGCCGTCGCTCGTCGCGTGCAGGTGCGCGAAGTCGATCACCGGGCGTACCCAACCGAGGCGGCGCGAGATCCCGATCACGTCGTCGGCGCTCCCGAGCTCGCGCACGCGGCCCATCACCTCGACGCCGAACGGCACCGCGCGATCCTTGCCCTCGAGCCGCTCGCGCAGCTCACCGAGTTGCTCGACGACCGAGTCGAGGGCGTCCTCGCGCGTCCGTCCGAGCAGGAATCCTGGATGGAAGACGACGAGCTCGGCGCCGACGGCCTTGGCGATCCCGGCCGAGTGGTCGAGCATCCCGACGGCCATGTTCAGCTTCTTGCCGCGCTCGGCGTGCCCCATGAAGCCGGCGATCGGGGCGTGGACGGAGAGCACGATCCCGGCCTCGCGCGCGAGCTCGCCGAGGCGCTCGGCGAACTCCCAGCTCATCCAGAACCGGCCCTCGAAGTCGATCTCACAGGCGCTGTAGCCGGCCTCGACGAGCAGCCGAACCGCCTCCTCCGGGGACTGCTGCGAGGGCACGCGGGCAGGTCCGAACTTGATCGCTCCCACCGCGTCACTCTACGCACGGATGTCGTCCGATCGCCTTCCTACCCTTGTCCGCATGGGAAAGGGACCTAGCCGGATCGACCTCCTCGAGCTCGACATCGACCTGCGCCTGACCGACCTCTGGCGTGAAGCGAGCTCGATCTCTGACTGGAACCTCGAGGTGGTCGCCGCCTTCATCCGCGCGGCTTACGGCAAGGGCTACTGCGACGCGCTCACCGAGGATTCGCCGGGCTCGCTCTGCCACGAGCACGGGTACCGAATCCCGGGTCGCAACGCAGCACCGCTGCGCGAGTCCTAAGCGACCGAGCCGGCCCAGCGTCCGGGCTAGACTTCCGGCGTGGCTCGAAAGCGCAGCCCGGCGCGGCTCGTGATCGCGCTCGCGATCGCCTCGATCCTCGCGGTCTTCCTGCTCTACACGTCGCTCGCCGGCGGCGGCACGCCCTCCCTGCGGCCGAGCCAGCTCCCCGGACACACCGGCAACGTCTCGCTCGCCGGAATCGTGCTCGCGCCGGTGACCGGTGACGCGCACGCGCGCGGCCTCCGCTTTCGGCTGAAGGACTTCGACGGCCCCACGAGGGTGCCGGTCGTCTACACGGGCACGGTGCCGGACCTCTTCAAGGCCGGCCGGCACATCGTCGTCACCGGGCGCCTCCGGGACGGCTCCTTCGTGGCCGACCCGAGCTCGATGATCACCAAGTGCCCGTCGAAGTACGCCCCCGCGAAGAAGCAGGCCTAATCCGTGGCTGACCTCGGTAGGGCCGCCCTCGTCGTCAGCCTGGGGCTCGCTCTCTACGCGCTCGTGGCGGGCGCGCTCGCCGCGTACTCACGTCGGCGCCGGCTCGCCGAGTCGGCTCGGAACGCGCTGATCGGCGCGTTCGCCTCCACGGCGATCGCGTCGGCCGTCCTCGCCGCGGCGCTCCTCCGTCACGACTTCTCGTTCGCCTACGTCGCCGACCACACGAGCCGAGAGCTCCCGTGGATCTACACGCTGTCCGCTTTCTGGGGCGGCCAGGCGGGCTCGCTGCTGCTCTGGCTGCTCGTCCTGACCGGCTACGGCGCGACGGCGGTGCTGCTGAACCGCCGCAGCGCGCGCGACCTCGTCAGCTGGGTCGTGCCGGTGCTCGGCGGCGTCGCGACCTTCTTCGCATTCCTCCTGGTCGCGGTCACGAGCCCGTTCGAGACGCAGGTGGCTCCGCTCGACGGCCGCGGCCTCACGCCGAGCCTCCAGAACCCGTACATGGTCGCGCACCCGCCGCTCCTCTACCTCGGCTATGTGGGGCTGACGGTGCCGTTCGCGTTCGCGATGGGCGCGCTCCTCTCGGGACGAACGGACGAGCGCTGGATCGTCGCCACCCGGCGCTGGACGCTCGCGGCCTGGGGATTCCTCGGGATCGGCCAGCTGCTCGGGGCGCACTGGGCGTACGTCGAGGTCGGCTGGGGCGGCTACTACGCGTGGGATCCGGTCGAGAACGCGGCGCTGATGCCCTGGCTCGCGGCGACGGCCTTCCTGCACTCGGTGATGATCCAGGAGAAGAAGGGCATGCTCCGCGTCTGGAACATGTCGCTCGTCTCGCTCGCGTTCGGGCTGTCGCTGTTCGGGACGTTCCTGACGAGATCCGGCGTCGTCAACTCGATCCACGCGTTCACGCAAGGATCGATCGGGCCGTGGTTCCTCGGGTTCATCGTCGCGGCGTCGGCCTTCGCGGTCGGGATGATCCTCTATCGATTGCCGCTGCTCCGGGCGAGGACACGGCTCGAGTCGCCGGTGTCGCGCGAGGCGGCGTTCCTCTACAACAACCTGCTGCTGATCGCGCTCTGCCTGACGATCCTGTGGGGCGTGACGTACCCGATCCTGACCGAGGCGGTGCAGGGCGAGGCCCGCACGATCGGAGGTCCGTACTACAACTGCTTCCTGCGCGTCTTCGGGCTGCCGCTCCTGCTGCTGATGGGATTGGGGCCGCTGATCGCGTGGCGGCGGCAGTCGCTGCGTGCGCTGGGCGCGCAGGTCGTTTGGCCGTTGGGGATTGCGCTCGCGGCGGGCGTGGGTCTGATCGCGCTCGGAGCCGGCTCCTCCCGGCCCGGGTTGATCGGCTACACGTTCTCGGCGTTCGTGCTCGCCGCAATCGCGCTCGAGTTCGCTCGCGGCACGCGAGCGCGCCACGCCCTGGCCGGGGGTTCCTGGCCGGGAGCCTTCGGCGGGCTCGTCGCCCGCAACCGGCGCCGGTACGGGGGCTACGTCGTTCACGCGGCAATCGTCCTGCTCGCGATCGGCGTCGTCGGCTCGAGCGCGTACGGCACGGAGGTCGAGCGGAAGCTCCTCCCCGGGCAGACGATGTCGGTCGGGCGGTACGACCTCACCTACGCGGAGCTCGTCTCGCGCCGCGGCGCGAACGCGCGCGAGGTGCGGGCCGCGCTCGACGTCTCACGTGACGGGAAGCTACTCGGCCGGCTCGAAGCGGGCAAGAACCGCTACTTCGCCGAGCAGTCGACGTCGAACGAGGTCGGGATCCGCACCGACTGGCGGCGCGCCGAGGACCTGTTCGTGATCGCCGACCAGATCGACAAGGACGGCGCGGTCCACTTCAAGGTGCTCGTCAAGCCGCTCGTCAACCTGATCTGGCTCGCCGGGTTTGTCTTCGTGGGCGGCTCGCTGGTCACGCTCTGGCCCGACGCGCGGGAGCAGCGGCGGCTGGCCGAGCGCTACCGCGAGGCGGGAGTCGTCGTTCGGGCATGACCGTTGCCCTCGTTCTGGGCGCCGTGATCGCTGTGCTCGCCGTCGTCCTCGTGGCGCTTCCCTTCCTTCGCGACCCGGCGCCCGCGGACGACGTGCTCGCGGAGCCGGACGCTCTCGAGCGGCGGCGTCTCGAGCTCGCCGAGGAGCGGGACCGCGCGCTCGGGGCGCTCAAGGAGCTCGAGCTCGACCACCGGACCGGCAAGGTCACCGACGAGGACTACCGGGCGCTGGTCGGCCCGCTGCGGCGACGGGCGGCGGAGGCTCTGAAAGCCCTGGAACCGGCCGCCCAGGAGGGTCGCGAGCGCGTCCGCGTTTAGCTGCCCCTGGAGGGACAGCCGCCCGAGGCGCGAAGATGCCGGTTCATGACACGAAGACTTCTCGTCTGTGCGTGTCTGATGACGCTGGTCCTGGCCGCGCCGGCTTCGGGCGACGACGTCATCGGGAAGAAACGCTCCGTCGACGAGCGGCTCGCCAGGATCCGCGAGAGCATCTCCCAGACGCGGGCCCGCGAGGAGACGCTGAAGGGCGAGATCGCCGACGTCACGAGCCGCATCCGCGTGCTCCAGAGCCAGGTCGGGGACGTGTCCGAGCGGCTCCAGACGCTGGAGGCCGACCTCGCGCTGCATCGCGACCGGCTCGCGAAGCTCACCCAGCTCTTCCAGCTCCAGACGAAGCGGCTCCAGTTCCTCCGGGAGCAGCATCGGGTCGCGGTCGAACGTCGGGATCAGCGGCTGATCGCGATGTACGAGTCGGAGGACTCGGACGTCGTCGACGTCGTGCTCGCGGCGTCGAGCTTCGACGAGCTCCTGGACGGGCTCGACTACATGCGACAGATCGGCGAGCAGGACAAGCGGATCGCCACGGCCGTCGGCGAAGCCAAGGTCGCGATGACGGAGGCGCGCCGGCGCACGAAGCGGACGAAGACCAGCGTCGAGTCGGCGACGCGCGTCATAGCCGCACGGACCGCGCAGGTGCGGGCGGTACACGACCGGCTCCTGGCGGCGAGCGGGGCGCTCTCGGATGCGCGGCGGCAGAAACGATCGAGTCTCTCGACGCTCGCGGAGCAGGAGCGAGAGTGGGTGGGCGAGGCGAATGCGCTCCAGGCACAGAGCGCCGCCCTCGCCGCCCGGCTTCGCGCGGCTGCTCCGGGCACCGGCACGGCACCCAGCGGCAACGGCACCTTCATCTGGCCTGTGAGCGGCCCCGTGACGAGCCCGTTCGGCATGCGGTGGGGGCGCATGCACGAGGGCATCGACATCGCGGCGCCGACGGGGACGCCGATCCACGCCGCGGGCGCGGGGACGGTGATCTACGCAGGATGGATGGGCGGCTACGGGAACATCGTCGTCATCGACCACGGCGGCGGGCTGGCGACTGCGTACGCCCACCAGTCGGCGCTCGGCTCGTCAACGGGGCAGCAAGTGGCGCAGGGCCAGGTGATCGGCTACGTGGGCAGTACGGGCCACAGCTTCGGCCCGCACCTGCACTTCGAGGTTCGCGTCAACGGCGTGGCGGTGGATCCGCTCGGCTACCTCTGAGCCACACTTGGCGCAGCATGCGCTGCCGAGGCCGTTGCAATTCAGCCCTGTCTACGAGAGCCTGCCCACGATGAGCGAGCAGATCGCTTCGGATCAGCCACTGGCGACTCGCGTTTCGCCCGTTAGCCTCGAGATCCTCACCGGCCTGGCTGCGATCGTCTTCTCCGCGGTCTATCTCCTCTCGGACGTGATCGAGCTAGCCCAAGACGGCTTCTCGACGTTCCAGCTCGCGCTCACGTATGCCGGCGAGGCGGCGATTCCGCTGTTCGTGCTCGGGCTCTATGCGACTCAGCGGCCGCGCATCGGCTCGCTCGGGCTCCTCGGCGCGCTCGCCTACTCCTATGCCTTCGTCTTCTTCACGGGCACGGTGCTCTATGCCCTCGTCGCCGGAACGCCCGACTATGACGCGCTCTCCGACGAGCTGGGCGCCTGGATGACGATCCACGGCGCCGTGATGGTGATCGCCGGCCTTTGCCTCGGCCTCGCCGTCCTCAGGGCCAGGGTCTTTCCGCGTTGGACGGGCTTGGCGCTGATGGCGGGCGTCGTGCTCGTGGCAATCGCGGTCGGCTTGCCCGAAGGCGCGCAGACCGCCGCTGCGGCGGTTCGCGACCTGTCGTTCGTAGGCATGGGCGCCTGGGTCCTTCGCAGCCGGTGAGCTAACGGCGCAGCGGCAGCTCAAGCAAGACCGAACGTCTGCGCGAGGAGGAAGCCGTTCAGGGCGACGATCAGCCCGGCGACGGCCGCCGCCGCAGCCGTCGTCGCCCGCCTGTTCACGAGGCCGCCCATCACGTCGCGCTTGCTCGTGAACCAGACGAGCGGGATCAGCGCGAACGGGATCCCGAACGAGAGCACGACCTGGCTGATCACGAGCGTCCGCGACGGGTCCAGCCCGATTCCGATCACGACGAAGGCAGGCAGCATCGTCACCGCGCGGCGAACGAACAGCGGAATCCGCCGCCGGATGAAGCCCTGCATGACGACCTGCCCGGACAGCGTGCCGACCGCGGAGCTCGACAGCCCGGACACGAGCAGGGCGATCCCGAAGAGCGCGCTCGACGTGCCGCCGAGCAGCGGCTCGAGCGTCCGGTGTGCACCCTCGAGCGAGTCGACGCTCGTCAGGCCACGCTCGAAGAAGACGCTCGCCGCCATCACGAGCATCGCCATGTTGATCAGCCCGGCGATCGTCATCGCGATCACGACGTCGACGCGTGTGAGCCGGTAGAGGCGTCGCGCCTCGGCCTCGTCGCGCGGGACGATCCGGCCCCGTGTTAGCGCCGAGTGCAAATAGATCACGTGCGGCATGACGGTCGCGCCGAGGATCCCCGCCGCCAGGAGCACGGAGTCCGTCCCGGAGAACGCGGGCGTCCGGCGTGCTTCGCGACGGTTCCGAGCGGCGGGTCGGCCAGCACCAGCTCGCCGAGGTACGCGAGGCCGATCACGCCGACGAGGGCGGCGATCGTCGCCTCGAGCGGCCGGAAACCGAACTGCTGGAGCCCGAGGATCGCGAACGCGGCGACGCCGGTGATCACCGCCGCCGGGAAGAGCG
>WNFV01010365.1_pt1 | contig 10166 bp, 8 predicted proteins | sample 5400101 | NCBI WGS metagenome assembly WNFV01 (sample SAMN13153361, study PRJNA577476) | soil metagenome | isolation source: 115 cm soil or saprolite under grassland replicate 1 | place: USA:California | collected 2016-06-15 | reverse complement strand
CATGCCACAACACAGCCGATTCGACTCCTCAAAACTCTCCACCCCAGGTGGAGTCAAAACTTCCGCTCGGATGTACTAGGTCAAGTTTCCACGACATCGTTTGGGGATCAGCGTGGCGACATTTAAGCTGACCAAAGGTGCTCTTGTTCCGCTTGCCGAGACACAGCTCGCTGCGGAAGGTTTCTTCGAGCGGAAGGACCTTCAGCGTCTTTTGCGAAGTCAAATTCGGGCGCTTGACTCCGACCTAATGGTCATTGGCGAGGAGTTCGGTGATTGGGTCGCAAGCTCACGACGTATCGATCTCCTCTGCATCGATCGCGACGCGAATCTCGTGGTCGTCGAGCTCAAGCGAACGGAGGATGGCGGCTACATGGAGTTGCAGGCGATTCGGTATGCAGCGATGATTTCGACGATGACGTTTTCCCAGTTGGTTGACGCTCACAAGGATTATCTCGAGAAGCTGGGCCAAAGCCCAGCAGAAGCAGAACAGAACATCCTTAACTTCCTGAACTGGGATCAGCCGGACGACGATCGGTTTGCAAATGGTGTGCGCATCATTCTGGCATCAGCGGATTTTTCGAAGGAGCTGACAACGTCAGTCTTATGGTTGAACAAGCAGGGCTTGGACATCAGTTGTGCCAGATTGAAGCCATACAAAGACGAAGATGGAACAATATTGATTGATGTGCAGCAATTGATTCCGCTGCCAGAAGCAGCCGACTATCAAACGCAGATCAAAGCGAAAGAGCAGGCCGGTCGAGTTGAACGGGCGCAACGTTATGATTTGCGGTTTCGATTCTGGTCCGAGCTGCTGAAGTACGCGCGGACGAAGACCGAGCTGCACGCAAATCGAAATCCAGGCATCTACAATTGGATTGGCGGTTCGATTGGGCGCCAAGGGTTTCATTTGAACTACGTGGTCCGCGAGAGGGAATCGCAGGTCGAGCTTTACGTCGACCAAGGTCCCAACAGCGATGAGTCCAACCTCAAGGCCTTCAACGACCTCAAGCAGCATCGAAAGGAAATTGAAGCTGCCTTTGGAAAGGAGCTCGACTGGCAAGACCTCCCCGACAGTCGGGCATGTCGCATTCGAAGCGTAGTGCAAGGTGGCTACAGATCGCCAGAACCAGATTGGCCATCAATTCACGAGGCATTGGTTAAGGACATGATCAATCTCGACAAGGTGTTTCGGCCTTTCGTGCACCAGCTTGCCCTTTAGCAAGGTGCGGTTAGGACAATTTCCATCTAGCGCATTGAGGGCTCGATGAAAACAATACGCACAGCGAAACTCGGCGATATGGAATTGCGGCTCGTCGAGAAGGACAAGCAATTCATCGGTCTCGTGTTCTCGGGCGGTCCGGCCAAGATTCAAATCGAAGGCTCGTCGGCCGACGATGTCTGGCGCCGCCTGCATGATGAGGCGGGCAAAGCGAATCCAAAGTATTTTGGCTTCGACGGCGCACGCGCCCGATTTCTCCACTTCTTCCCGAACGGCTTCCATTCCGCTGGCTACGCGGGCCAAGAGCGCGACTATAAGGTCGAGGCGAAAGCCTCGCTCGACAAGATCGTGCCAGTTGAAAAGGCTGCTACCGGGAGCGGCCATGCAGAGGCGGTGTTGGCTGCGTTTCAGACCAATCTCCTCTCGCCGTTCGAGAAGATGCGGGTCCGGGACGCGCTGCGCAGTGCGGTCGCCGACGATTTCATCCGGGCTGCGGCGCGATTCACGTTGGGAGAGGGCCAGAAAGCTCTTGCCACGATGGAGTCCGCGCTGAAGCCTCACGATGCGGCAAAGTGGACCGCCGTGACGTATCTGCCGTTTCTTTGGCGGCCCGAGCAGCACATGTTCTTGAAGCCCGAGGCCACCAAGGATTTCGCGACGCGCGTGGGCCACCGCTTCGCATCCGATTACGAGCCGCGGCTCGATATCGCGGTCTACGACAGCCTGCTCAATCTGGCGGAGAGAACCACCGCGGAGCTGTCCGACCTCAAGCCGCGGGACCGAATCGATGTGCAGAGCTTCATTTGGGTGGTCGGAAACTACAAAGTCGACTCAGAGCGACCTATGCCTTAAGCGGCCGGTTTAAGTGATTGAGGTGGATGCACTTTTCATCCTCTTCAATTTTTAATTCGCAAGATTATCTTGCAATCTATCTTTCGCAGGATTATATATGGCTGGTGGGGGAAGGCCATGCCAACCGATCTCATTGGGCTGCGGATGAAGGCACTGCGGGAAGAGCGCAAGCTCTCGCAGGATGACCTTGCTCGCATGTTTGGTTTCAAGGACCGCCAAACGGTTTCCGCCATCGAGACCGGCGAGCGCCGCGTTTCCGCGGAAGAGCTCATCCTGGCGGTCGAAAAGCTCGGCGCTTCGCTCGACTATTTCACCAACCCGTTTCTGCTCGTCGGGGAGGGCAAGTTTTCGTGGCGGCAGTCCAATGTGGGGCTTGCGCAGCTCAACGCTTTTGAGCGCGTGGCGGGTCGTTGGATCGCAGCAACCCGAAGGCTCGCTCCCGAGGTCGGACGGCCTGCCCCATACTTGCGTCAAACGCTCAAGCTCATCGCACGCAGCACGTTCGAGGACGCCATGGAGGCGGGCGAGCGGTTCGCCAAGGGCTTCGAGCTTGGATCGGTTCCGGCAAAGCGCCTCGCCGAGGTGATGGAGCGCAAGCTCGGCATCCTGGTCCTCATGGTCGATACGATCGATCGCGTCTCCGGAGCCGCGTGTCGGCTGCCCGATTTGGACGCTGTCCTCATCAATCGCCATGAGGTCGTTGGCCGCCGCCATTTCGACCTGGCGCACGAGCTTTTCCACGTCCTCACTTGGGACACGATGCCTCCCGCACACATCGAGGAGGCAACCGAGTTCAGCAAGAACCGGGTCGAGCAACTCGCCAACAATTTCGCATCCGCCGTGCTGATGCCGGCGTCCGAGCTGGAGCGCTTTGGGGCACCGGGAGACGATGTCGTCAAGTGGCTCAACACCACCGCCGACGCGCTCGAGGTGACCGCAAGCGCGCTCAAGTGGCGACTGGTCGCGCTGGAGAAGCTCGACCACGCGCGGTCGAAGGCGATACCGGATGCGGCGTTGCGCAACAACGGCCACAAAGTCATACGCAATGAGCCGCCCCCGCTATTCTCGAAACAATTCGTGGAAGTGATCGCGCTCGCGATCAAGCAAGGGCAGATTTCTGCCCGCAAGGCGGCGGACGTCCTCGACTTGTCAATCGACGATCTTGCGGACCTTTGCGTAACGCACGGGGTCGAAGCCCCGTTTGACCTGTGAGACGCCAATGGCGCATCACCGTGGTCCGGTCCTCGTGGACACGAACGTCATCCTGGAGTGCTGGCGCGTCGGTGCCTGGCGCGGACTTACCGGCGGCTACGCCGTCGAGACGGTGGAGGACTGCGTGATCGAGACTCAGACCGGCTACCAACGGCGGCGGGCCGAGCAGCAGATCGAGCAAGCCGCGCTTGTGAGTTCGTTAGCCGCGGTTCACAAGGTCGCTGACGCCGAACGCGCCGCCGCCGTCGTGCGCGATGCCCTGTTCGCCTATCTCGACCCCGGGGAGGCATCTCTCTGGGCGCATGCGCTCACGCGAGCTGATGCCTGGGTACTGTGCGGTCCCGACAAAGCAAGCCTGCGGTTCGGCGTGCGGCTCGGCTTTCGTGAGCGTCTGGTGGCGCTCGAAACACTGTTGGATGCGGTCGGATATCGACCGAAGGAAGCTCTGAGGTCCAACTATACGGCCGCGTGGCTTGCGCAGGCACTGAACGAGATCGTGGTCATGGAAGGACCGAAACGCCCATGACCGCGCCCCGCCAATCGATCGACGTCCGCTCGGCGATCGTGGCCAGCTTCGGCCGCGACCTCGTCGGTCCCGGGCCGCAGGACGCCGATCTTGCGAGAGAGCGGCTGAACGAGAACCCGTCGCGCTGGTACCTCACCGGCTTTCTCGCGCCCGCCGACGATCCGCTGGCGCAAGACGGGGCGAAAGCAGGCGAGGATGATCCCTCGATCCAGGAGGAAATCGAGACCGACCTCGAGGAGCCGGCCGAGGACGGCGCGGGGGGCGCCGCGGGCGACGATGCGCCGCCTGAAACACCGAGCGCCAAGCGGCGGTTCTTGCCGTCCTCGATCGGGCTCACCGTCCTGCTGCCGCCGGACGTCACCGAGTTCGAGGCGCGCGTCTGCTGGGGCGACTACCGCACCGAGCCGCCGCTATCCGACGATCTGTTCCTTCTCGACGAGCCGGAGGAAACGGCCGAGGACGGCAAGCGTAAGAAGAAGGAGCGGCCTTTCGTCGAATGGGCGCGGGTGCCGAAGGAGCAGAGCGTCCGCCTCGCCATCCCGGATGGGCGCGGCAGCGCGGTCGTGGTGCCGGAAAGCGCGGCACCGCAACGCCCGGGCGGAGGCCTAATGCTCGAGACCCATGCGCGCGTGTTCAACTTTCCCACCCCCGAGGGGGACGAGCAAGTGCGCGCGCTGACAGTCTTTCTGGTCAATCGCCGTGCCCCGGTTCACCGCTTCTACGCGGATGTCAGCTTCGTATTCCAGGCGCGGCTCGAGCTCACCTGCACGAAGGGCTTCCGGCCGCGGCGCGATCTCTCCGGCTACCGGGCCGACGATTTCGATCTGCGCGTTGCCGATCTGCACTACCGCGATGTCTGTGAATGGGCGGTCGGCCGCAACGCCGCCGCGGCTTGGGACGCGGGCGAGGAGCAGTCCGGACGCGTGACAAGAGTGTGGACCGACCCGCTGCCGCAAGCCGAGGTCGAGCGCGTGGCGCCGAACGAGGACGAGGATTTGAAAAGCCGCGTCACGTTCGGCATGGAGGCGCTGGCCGAGCGCGTCACGGCAGGCGGCGCGGCCTTGACCGAATCCCTTGCCGATCTCCCCGCGCGTTACGGCCAATGGATCGAGGCGGAACGCCGGAAGATCGGCGACCTGCCGGCGCGACGGCGCGCGACCGCCGAGCGCCTCGTTGCCGAGATGGAAAGCGCGCGCAAGCGCATCCTCGAAGGCATCGACATTTTGTCCCGGAACGACATCGTGCGGAACGCCTTCCGCTACATGAACCTTGCCGTTGCCATGGCGGCGCGACGACGCAATGCGGGCGCCACCGGAGATCCGGCTGCGCAGCCGGCGCCCGAATGGCGGCCGTTCCAGCTCGCCTTCGTCCTCCTCAACATTGGGGGACTGGCGGACCGCAAGCACGCGGATCGCGAATTGGCGGATTTGCTGTTCTTTCCAACTGGCGGCGGCAAGACCGAGGCCTATCTGGGTCTCGCCGCCTTCGTGATCGCGCATCGCCGGTTGACCGGCCCGGGCGTGCTGGGGGCCGGAGTCGCGGTCATCATGCGTTACACGTTGCGCCTGCTCACCCTCGACCAGCTGGCGCGCGCGGCCGGCGTCGTATGCGCGCTCGAGCTGATGCGGACCGATCCGAAGAATGTCGACGAAAAGGGCCGGCGGCAACTGGGCGACTGGCCGATCGAGATCGGCCTTTGGGTCGGCTCGGACGCCTCGCCGAACCGGTTGGGGCGCCAGGGCGATGCCGACCAGACCACGGCTGTCGGACGGGTGCGCCGGTACAAAAGGGGTCAGGACAAACGCGCGCCTGCTCCCATCAAGGCGTGTCCCTGGTGCGGCACCGAGTTCAAGCCGTCATCCTTTGCGTGCGTTCCGAACGACCTGGCGCCGACCAACCTCGCGATCCGCTGCGCCAACACCGCCTGCGACTTCACGCGCGATCGTCCGCTGCCGATATTGACGGTCGACGAGCCGATCTACCGGCGGCTGCCGGCATTCCTGATCGCCACGGTGGACAAATTCGCAAGCCTGCCGTGGGTCGGAGAGACCGGCGCATTTTTCGGTCATGTGAACAGGTTCGCCGAAAACATCGGTTTCTACGGCGCCTCCGACCTTGGGCGTCACGGCCGGCCGCTCGATAATGGCTGGTCGCTCGATCCGCCCGACCTGATCATCCAGGACGAGCTGCATCTCATCGCTGGACCGCTGGGCACCGTCGCGGGCCTCTACGAGGCCGCCATCGACCAGCTCGCCTCGCGCGTCGTCGGCGGAGCGCGCATCCGACCGAAGATCGTCGCATCGACGGCCACCGTTCGCCGCGCGAGCGACCAGATCAGGGCCCTGTTCGATCGGCCCAGCACCAGCATCTTCCCGCCGCCCGGCATCGACCGCGGCGACAGCTTCTTCGCCCGAACGGAGCCGTCCTCGAAAAACCCGGCGCGGCTCTATCTCGGCATTGCCGCGCAGGGCCGCGGGCCCAAGCTCGTGTTCCTGCGCGCGCTCACCACGCTGGTCGCCGCAGCGCAAGCGGCGTTCGACGCCGATGCGGCGACCGCGCAGCCGGGCAAGAACCCCGCCGACCCGTACATGACCGCGCTTTGCTACTTCAATGCGTTGCGCGAGCTCGGCGGCGCACGACGGATCGTCGAGGACGAGGTGCGAGATCGCGCGGAGCGGTACGGCACGCAACGACGGCGGGTCGAGCCGAAGGACAGCCCGTTCGCCGATCGCAAGATCAAAGCGCCGATGGAGATCACCTCGCGCGTATCGACGGACGACGTGGCGGTCGCGAAGCAGCGTCTCGACGCCGTGTTCGGGCGCGACGCCGATTCGGTCGACGTGGCGCTGGCCACCAACATGATCTCGGTCGGCCTCGACATCCTGCGGCTCGGTCTCATGGTGGTGCAGGGACAGCCCAAGACGGCGGCCGAGTACATTCAGGCAACGAGTCGCATCGGCCGCGATCATAACCGGCCGGGACTGGCCGTCGTCGTGCTCAATATGCACAAACCGCGCGACCGGACGCATTTCGAGCAGTTCGGCAACTTCCATCGCAGCTTCTATCGTGCGGTCGAGGCGACGAGCGTCACGCCGTGGGCCGCCCGCGCCATGGACCGCGCGCTCGCAGCCGTCGTCGTGGCAGCGGCGCGCCACCACGATCCGTCACTCACGCCGGATGCGGCGGTGAAGGAAATGAAGAACCGGCCGGCGACCCGCGCGGCCGTGCGCGACACCATCGTCGCCCGTGCGCCCGCGAATGTCGTTGCCGGCGGCAGCGCGGCGTTGGCGGCGCTGATCGATGGCCTGCTGGATGCGTGGATCGCGACGGCGGATGAACAGGCCGCCGGCGGCAACGTGTTCGGATACGCCAATCAGAAGAGCCCGCACCGGCTGCTGCATATGCCGCTCGCCCCCGAGATCCCGAACCTGAGTGCATCCCACGCCCGGTTCGTGGCGGGCCGCTCCATGCGCGACGTCGAACCGAGCGTCGCGCTCAATCCGCGCGATCCGCACGGCGGAATGATCGCCAACGCGGACGATCTCGGATGAGCAAGAACGCGCAACGGCTGAGCCAAGTCGTCTCGACTTTCGGTCCGGGAGCGATGGTCGATCTGCCGACGCGCTCGGTCATCGTCGGCGGCCTCGAGTTGTGGGAGATGCGGGGCGACTCGTTCACGGCGATACCCGAGCCGCGGCTCACCATGCGGCTGGAGCAACTCCTCAAGGCGCAGGGTCGCTTGGAGCAATCGAGGAGCTTGTCGTTGCGCACGCCGCCGATCGGCGAGAGCCGGCCGGGCCGGCTCCCGAGCTATATCGTGGCGCCCGTATTCCCCGCCTACTTCGTGTGCGAGCAGGTCGAGATCATCACGGTCGGTGGGAAGCCCTCTCGTCGCCGCCGCCTGGTGCGCTGGCAGGACCTCGACCCGCGCGGCGGGCGCCGCAAGTTCATTTTCGATGACGGCAAGAGATCCGATGTGACGCCGATCCGCTTCGTCTGCGCCTGCCAGAAGGGACACTTGCAGGACATCAACTGGAAATGGGTGGTGCACGGAAACGAGCCGTGTCAGGAGCAGATGTGGGTCGAGGAAAAGGGCACCAGCGCGGACCCGGCCGATATGTCGATCGTGTGCGGCTGCGGGAAGCACGAATCGCTGCAGACGTTGTTTCAACCGGGCCGCATGGGGAGCTGCCGCGGCGAGCGGCCCTGGCTGCTCGACCGCGACCCAAACGGGTGCGATCAAAAGCTCAAGCTGCTGACACGAACCGCGACCAACACCTACTTCCCGCAGGTCTACACGGTGATCTCGCTGCCGAGCGAGGAGGACGAGCTCACCCGGCTCGTGGATGGACTGTCGGCGGAATTGGCCAACGTGCAGACGGTGCAGGACATCGCGACCGCCAAGCGCTTCAATTCCAAGGTCGCGGCGGCGCTAAGCGCTCATGCGGACGCGGACATCTTTGCGCGGCTCTCGCGCATTCGGGAAGGAGCGATAGTCGATTCCGAGCGTTCGCCAAAGGTCTCCGAGTTCGACGTGTTCGCGAGCGGCCGGCCGGAGATCGGGCAAAACCATCCGGCCGCAAAGCTGTACGCGCAGACGATGCCGCGCGAGGCGTGGGCGGACCCGAGCGCGCGTCTCGACTTGTCGGTGATCAAGAATCTGGTGGCCGTGCACCGGTTGCGGGAAGTCTCGTGCCTCTACGGCTTCACGCGCTTCGAGGCTGCGCCGACGTCCGCGGACGGCGAGCTCGAGGACGTGCAGCTGGCGGTGCGCGGGGCGCCGATCGCGCAGGACGCAGATTGGCTGCCGGCGATCGAGCAATTCGGCGAAGGCATTTTTATCCATTTTGACGAAGCTGCCATCGCGGAATGGCTCAAGAAGGATGCGCCAAAGCAGCGCCACGACAAGCTGGTCGGCGGATACGCGCATTGGACCAAGCGCTTTCAAGGCAAGCCGCCCAAATATCCGGGAACGCCCTACATCCTGCTGCACAGCCTCTCGCATGCGCTCATTTCGGAGATCGCACTCGATTGCGGCTATCCGGCAAGCTCTTTGAAGGAGCGCGTCTACGCTCTGTCCGGCGATGCCTCGGAGCCGGCCCATGGCCGCTTTGGAATTCTAATCTACACCGCGACGGCCGGCGCCCAAGGTACGTTGGGCGGCCTGGTCGGAACGGTGCCGCGGTTCGCGCACATTCTTCGCAGCGCGTTGGAGCGCGCCGCCATTTGTTCCAACGACCCGGTCTGCGCCGATCATGAACCGGACGATCGCAGCGGCGACCGTGCGACGCATGGCGCCGCGTGCCACGGCTGCCTGCTCATCGCCGAGACGAGTTGCGAAATGAGGAATCTGTTTTTGGACAGGAACCTGCTGGTGCCGACGATGGCGAGTGATGGTTCTTCGTTTTTTGACGTGCTTGAACGGTGAATGGAGATCGGCGATGCACCGACAATTATTCCAAACACTGACGGCCGCAGCCGGCATCGTTCTCCTCTGCCTGTCGGCGACCCCCTCGCGCGCGGACGTGATCGACGGCGACTGGTGCAATGCCGCCGGTAAGCAGATGATCCGCGGCCCCGAGATCGTCACCCCGGGCGGCGAGAAGACGCGTGGCGACTACACCCGCCACAGCTTCTCCTATGTGGTGCCGGCGGGCGAAACGGGCGCGGGCGAGACGGTGTCGATCATCCTGCGCAGCGAGCTGTTGGCGCAGGCGCGGCAGGGGGCTGATGATGCGCCGTGGGTGGAGTGGAGACGGTGCGCAGCGAAGGTGAGTTGAGATAGGGCGGAATTTGTAGCCGCCCCCTCCCCAACCCCTCCCCCGCAAGCGGGAGAGGGAGCAGACCGAGCTTGCGGCGCCGCAGGTGGGCCACTTGCGAATCGTTGGAGGTGCAAGCGTGAGAGCCCCTCACATCGTCATGGCCGGGCTTGTCCCGGCCATCCACGTCTTTGTCGCCTAGACAAAGGAAGACGTGGATGCCCGGCACAAGGCCGGGCATGACGGGGCGGAAACGGTCCGCCGACCTCACCAATACCCGCTCGGCGGATACACGAGCCGCCGGTGGAAATTGCTCGGCGCCACCGGCCGCGCCAAGGTCAAGGCGACCGCGTCCCATTGGTCCGGGCTCAAGGCGCCGCGCCGGCGCATGTCCTCCTTCTTCTCCAGCACCAGCCGGCCCACGGTGTCGTAGTGATAGCCCGGGCCGCAGGCGTTGGCGTGGCGCGAACCGGAATCCGGCACCTACACGCCGGCCGGATGTTCGAGCCACTGCTTCGACTTCGCCCAGATCTCGGCGCGGCGGTTGAGCGGCCCGCCATACGGCCGGCCGAGCTCGTCGAGCGGCGGCGGCTCGAAC
>WNFV01012275.1_pt1 | contig 10167 bp, 7 predicted proteins | sample 5400101 | NCBI WGS metagenome assembly WNFV01 (sample SAMN13153361, study PRJNA577476) | soil metagenome | isolation source: 115 cm soil or saprolite under grassland replicate 1 | place: USA:California | collected 2016-06-15 | reverse complement strand
CACCCCAACGCCGCTGCATGACGAAGACCGCGATCCCCGCGAGCAGTTCCCGCGCACCTTCGAGGTTGCCTTCGTCCCCGTGGGGCCGGGCCAATCCCGAATGTATTTCAACGGCAAGGCTGTGGGCGACGATCTTACCGACAACGCCTATGACGACGACGGATACCGCTTCCATGATGTCATTCACCTCGCGTTAATCGCGCACCTCGGATGGTCTCCGGTGGTACGTGGATTCATGAAAAGGAAGCGCAAGCTCAAGAACGACAAGGTTGACGAGGTCGAGGATGGCGGGCGCGCTCAAGTCGTCGAAGAGCTGGTGATAAAGGCGATCCATTCGGAAGGCGAACGGCAGGCACAATTGACCGGACGGTGTTCCGTTGATGGCCCCGATCGCCTCTTCCCTCACCGCAGCCTCATTACGTTTCAGCTTCTGAAAACGCTACGTATGTATGTGGACGGCCTGGAGGTTGCGAAAAACGCGTTCTGGGAATGGGAAGACGCGATCTATGCAGGCTGCGAGGTATTCTTGCATCTCCGTAGGGAAAAGCAGGGAACAGTGCAGGTCGATCTTCATCAGAGGAAACTCACGTTCAGCCCTCGGGTATCGGCCGATCTGCAGGGTGTAACTGTGGGGCTTGGCATGGGCGGCGCGCCCACGGCTCCTGGTGCCGATGCGTGTGCCGCTCTCTCGACTAGCGAATACGAATGGGCCTCCAGCCGCGGGTGCCTCGGCGAAACCATCGCCGCCAAGAATGCAATTCTGGAAGCCCTCGGCTTGACCAAGGATGATTCGCAGATTCAGGGGCAGATGAACATCTGGTTACATGAGCGAAACCGCGTCTATGTCACGGCGATGAAGGAGGTGCAGCAGCGCGCCTGGGCGCTTCGCGCTCTTGATTATAAGGTCGCGTTTACACGTTTATCCGATCAGGTGATTTGCACGGCCACAGCCATTGCCGATGTGAGCGATGTCCGGCGAGCGCTGTCCTGAATTCTTTCGTTGAGTCCCCACTTGGGGGGATACCACGGCGCAGGCAATGAACCTCTGTTCGAAAATTTCTGCTTGAGCAGTCGATCAATTGCAGCCGCCGACCCCATAGAGAAGCGAACTGCAAGCCCAATGCTGCAAAGTGGCGTTCCTGATTTTCATACATATAGCGGATCACATCAGCAGCTGCGACGCGCTTCGCGCCAACGAAGCACTTGTCGATTCCATCGAGCGCGCCGGGGCCCGCGACAACGAATTCATGTTCGCTGAACTTCGTGAGCGTGCTGTAGTTAAAATCGGTGACGTATTGATAGGCGAGAAAAGGCCCAAGCGATGGGATTGACCGCAGCAAGGTAAAGGCGGTCGACATGCTGGCGCAACGGGCAAGGCGCGCGGGATAATCGTTCCGGATAGTCCACTCGATCAAGCGCAGATGATTTTGATGTTTCGCCGGATGACCAAAGGCGCTGCGCCCGGACGGCATGATGTAGGCCGCTGAGTAAATGCGATCGCCCCGGGCTTTCGTACGGGACAAAAGAGCATCGTAGCGATCGAAGGCAAAGGTCTCCCACGCGAGAGGCCCGAGTTCGCTTTCAAGAAGCTGCCAGGTTTCGATTTTGTTGAAGAGCTTGAATAGCAAAATTCGGAAAAACAAGTTGATGTAGTCTGGCGGCAAGTCATCGCGATAGATGACGCGGCGAATGAGGTACTGGCTGACGCGATCCGAAGCGCGGTAGGCGTTGGTGAAGCGAAAGCGTTCAAGCACGGGATCTGTCGTCAGCGTGACAGTTCTGCGTTCAAGGCGACGAAAAAAAATCTGCTGCCGCTCGGCCGCGAAGCGCCAATAGGCATCGAAGACCGGCGTTACGGCAAGCGACTCTCCGCCGATGGTCACGCGTCCATGCGAGGGGTAGCCGAGGCTGTGCGGCAGATCGTCAAGCGCCAGGGGTAGTGTCGCAGGTGGGTGCTCGTTCATGCAAAACGAATCGGTAAGGCGTTCGCGGTACTTGGCTTTCTGGCACAGCATCTGCATCGGGACCAGCGGAAAATTGGGAAAGCATCGTCCAGTTTCGGAACGTAGCGAGTCGATAGAAGCATTGGCCGTCCGGAATCGCTGCGCAAACATGATTTAGCTCCCGAAGAGTGGGTTGCCGGCGCGGGTCACCCGGGTAACCTTGTCCGCTTGCGGCGGTGATTGCGCGTCCTGCGCTAGCGGACCGTGGCGTGGTTCCGCTCAGCCGTATTTGCACGCATGCCATTACGGCTCGGCTTTTGCACCGGCTTAAGGAACGAGACGAAGCTCGGCGGTTACGGCGGGGTGGCCGGAGCGCCGGGGTTCCCGTTCGCCGTTGCCAGCGTGATTACCGAATTGCGCCTGGCGAGGGTGTCGCAAGACCAGGTCGCGGCGGTGTCGCCCGACCTCGCGCATTTGGTTCGTGCGTATGAGTCAACTACGATCCCATCGGCGATGGTTGCGTCAGAGCGACGGGTCTGTCTTCGGGCAAAGGGTGATCCACGTTCATGACGATGGCGCGACTAAGCGTGTCGGGTGTGGCGCAAGACAATTCGATATTGGCCTTTCAAGCAGGATCGATCGCATGGCCCGGGCTTCGATCACGAGGACCTCGCCCAAAGCGGCGGGCACGTGGGGAGACGTGCTCCTACTTACCCCCATCCCGCCGAGCGTGCACGGATAGACGTCGTGGGCTTCTATGTAGTAAAGGTTGCAATAATCATGTGATGCATCGATGCCGCGCGTGACAGTGCCAGCGGGTCGCCGCCAAGAATCCAGGGCGTGAGCGTGCCGGACGACCTCAAGTCGATGAGTTTGTCTCTGAGGCTGATGCGGGAGGGCCGCTCGGTCGAGGAATCCCTGCGCGAGGAACACGGGCTGACAGAAGTAGAGGCGGAGGGCGGTCGGCTCTTCATCGGTCAGGCCCCCGCCGTTCCTCCATCATGGGTTACGTTCATCGGCCAGTTCGCGACCGGCACACGCCCGGCGCTTGTGAACCAAAGTTGCGCGGCCGTTCTCTTCGTGCCGCTTACTTATAAGGGACCTCTCGCCGTCCAACGTATGATGGCGATCTCGTTTGGGACCGGCCATCACGCGCTCAACCCTGATGCCTTTGAACGCGGATTTGGACTTCGCGTGGTCCTGAACTCGGTTGCGCGGTCGAGCCTGCGGAGCATGGACATTGCTACCCTCGATGCAACGACGTTCCTGAAGCGGGTGCAGGCAAGTCGGGACGCCGACCTGCAGGGATTCGGCATCGATATTGACCGTGATCTGCTGCGACTTGCGGCAGGCTCCCCGAAGGACCCGACCTTTGCGCGATCGCTCGCGGGTAAGGACGCTCTAACCCTGCACACCAGGACGTCGGCCGCGGACGTGATGGACAAATGCGCCCGCGCGCTGAAGCTGTACCACGCAGACGATTACAAGAAGGATTTTGGCTTCATCGATTTCGTGATGCCGGTCAGGGATCGGGCCCTTGTCGAGAAATTGGACGCGCTCGCCTTCGCGGATCTCAAGGCGATGGTGAGCGGAGGTGCATCCGACCTACACATCGCGCTACCCGATATTCTCGATCCCGAAGAAGGCCTTGAGATCGGCTACTACGGACTCGGGTTGAAGTCCGGAGCGAAGCCAGCGCATACGGAGTTGGCCATCGAGAATTACGTCGCGGAACTGAGAGCCGGTCACATCGATGAAATTCCCGACATGGCGGCTCTCCGGTCCAGCCATGAGGTGCGGGTTATCGTCGATGGCGAAGGTGACAAGAAGCGAAAGCGCAAGATTTACGATTGTTTCGTGTTCGAGGTCGAGCTCGATGAGACGGTGTACGTGCTCTTCGGTGGCGAATGGTTTGCGGTTGACAAAGCATTTCACAAAACAGTCGAAGCGGAATTCGCCGATCTCGTCTCTGCGACGCCGTTCGTCGCATCAACGATCCAGACGAACGAACGAGCCTTTATCATAGAACTCAACGGAAACAAGCATCTGCTGAACCTCGACCAGGTGAAGTTGAACCCAACTGGGATGCCGGGCGCCAGCCTTGAGCCCTGCGATTTCCTCTCCACAGAGCGCCAGTTCATCCACCTGAAGGACGGACACGGTTCCGAGCCGATCAGCCATCTGTGGAATCAAGGCGTCGTCTCGGCGGAAGCGTTCGTGCGTGATGCGAAGTTTCGCAAGGACTTCCGCGACGCCGTAAAGAAGCGCCAGAAGAAATCGAAGAAGCATGGGTTCGAGAATCTGCTCCCGGACGGCCGCTCCAAGCCAACTCCATCCGAATACACGGTGGTTTACGGAATCATGCGCTCACCGTACAAGAAGTCTGGCACGCTCGGCATCCCCTTCTTCAGCAAGATCAGCCTGCGCGCCGTCGTCGAGCGCATCCGCCTGATGGGCTTCAATGTCGAAGTTCACCTGGTTGAGAAGCTGGGGAGCGCCCCCGAAGAGATCGCGGAGGCCGCGTAGGATGCTCTGCGTACGACGAAATCACAATGGACGACGGCAGGCCAGTCCATGTTAGATGGCGACCCTGAGGTGCCACCACCCGATACAGCAGAGTCGGCCAGCGCCGCCACTTCGACCATTCCGATCGGTTCGTTGCACTGCTCGTCGATCGGCCGACCTCGATTGATCCGCTTCTAAGATCCGAATGCTCATCGTCGGCTATGCGTCTGCGATCAGCTGACGCCTGATCAGGCCAACCCGACACGTTAATGCGGTTCTGCACAATGGATGCAAAGGCCGCCTCAAGCTCGCCCTCGGTGCTGGCGTGAACGACATGAAGACGGTGACGGGTGGCATGCGCCGCCTCCTCGCGGGCCGCGCGCGCCAATAAGCGCGCGCGGCTTAGCCGATCGCTTGTTCGATGTAGTCCGTGAATTTCTCGCAGAACCGGCGGAGCTCGTCGGCGCGAATATCGGCGCGCCAATGCGGCACGGTGGCGTCGGGCTTGTAATCCTCGAATTCGATCACGACCTCGGAGGGCACGCGGCTGTCCGACGAGAACATGACGTGGCGATGCGATACTGCGTTGCGCAAGCGCTGAGCGAGGTCACCCAGCGTTCGGCACTCCGCCTTGCCCAAGGTGATGTTCCAGGAGGGCCAATCCGTGAGCTTGTCGAGCGGCTTCTTGCGGACTGCCTCCTCCAGCGTCTTCTCGACTGGGAAGACGACGAGCCCCAGCATGGACAGGAGGATTTGCGTGATCGGATGCAGATCGGCTTGCGCCGCGAATTCGAGCACATGATCGAGGTTACGCCGCGTGTGTTCGGCAAACTTCAAGGTTTCATTGCGCGCTGCGTAGGGCATGCGGGCGTCTTCCAGTGCCAAGCGCAGGGCGGTGAGCGCCTGCATCGCGCCGTTGAGCGCGTCGTCCCGTTGAGCCTTGGGGTGATCCGGGCTGTTGGCGAAGAGGATGCCGGCCTTTTTAAATTGCGCGAGCGCCGCGGTCACCGCCGGCGTCGCCTCCAGCTTCTGATGAAGCCGGCCGACGCCTTGCTCGATATCAGCGTGGCAAATTGATGCGCTGATTTTTCCCTTGCGTCGGCGAGCAAGTCTTTCCTCCAGTGAATTAAGGGCGATCTCCACCACCTTGAGCATGGGATTGCTCCATTGTAGCAAGGTTTATGGGCCCTATCGTAACGCCAAGTATACGGGCGCGTCCCGCCTCGCGGGGAAGGGTCTCGTGAACCGTGCCGCCTTTAAGAGGCGTCTCGGCCATGCGGCTTCGATCCCGTCGCACGTAGGTGATAAGGCGAGCGCCAGCGCGCTTAGGCAGGGCTTTGGAAAAGGGGGCATGTGACCCCCGGTGGGAGCCGCGGCTTTTGTCTGGAGCCCTTGCGTATCCTGCCCGCGGACGGGCTCCCATGGCTTCATCTGACATTCTGCGTTCGTGCCGGCAAACACCGGTTTCGCCGACCCGCATATCGCGGGGATGACGTGACGTCCATCACCAAGCTAACATTTCCGGGCGTGCGCGGCGGAATGCCGGCTACACCATGGACCGTTACGGCCACTTGTTTTAAGGCCAAGCTTCACACGCAAGCCATGAATGCGATCGCGAACGAAATCTTCAAAACCTCTATTTGACCACTGATCCCTCGTCTTCACTGGTTTCGATTCCGAACAATTCGCGCGCCTCGCAATGGCGCTTGGCATCGAGATTACTGATGTGCTTGCATGATCGCTTGTGTGCGTCGATCCAAAAGAACAGGTCGATCCGACTGGCGTCCTCCCAAAGCTTCTTTTGCTTCTCCCAGGCCTTGTTCCAGTTTTTCTCGTTTGGGTCCACAAGGAGAAACCGCCGCGTGCCATCAGGCATCTCGATTCCAGCTATTGCCATGTGCAGATCGACGGTGTCTCTCAGGCGCGCATGGCTGACCAGCACGAGAATGTTGGGAAGCTCGTGATCTGGATTGACCGAATCAAATTGCGCGGCGGCTTTTCCGATATTCCGTGCAAGGTTGTGAGGAGCCGGATTGGGACGGACCTCCTGACGAATCTCGCCCGGTTCGAGGTCATCCGGAACATCGAAGACCCAATCATCCCTCGGCGATTTCAGCTCGCAGTATCCGACCAATTTGCCGTTCTTGAAGAGCTTGAAATCGGGCGTCTTACGACCTTGCATCTCTTGTTTCGTGAACGGTTCAAGGACGAATTGATGCCGACCAAAAACCAATTGAAGCATCAGCTCCCTGTCCGCATTCTCGTTCTTGGGTTGGGGGCGTACGAGCCTGTGTTCCTCAAATAATTCCTCATCCACGAACCGAATGAGATGCCTGACCTTCTGAATCATGCCCCAGGTTGATGGAGTAAATGGTACCTCCGCGATACGTCCGATCCGGTTAAGCCCAAGGCCAATCAAGGTCTCCCGTTGGCTATGATGCCGCCTTATTGGACTTCCCTTTTGTTGAATCCGGATAAGGTCCATGTCACGTATCCACTTGAGACCGCTCGCGGCGCACCGTGGCAAGCGCGCCCGTTCGGTCATGCGTTCATCCCATACCGGGCGAAAAACGCACCTCCAGTATCACGGACGTGATTATCCCGTCACTGCCGTTCTCGAACCGGTCTCATGCGCCTTCGAACCGAGTCTTCGTCATCACGACACGGATATCGAAAATATGCGACCAGAGACTGACGTGTGAAATTCCGTGGATGTCGCCCCAAATTCGAAAAATTGCGCTTCAGAGACTTTGCAACGTCGCGCTAACTCGCGGGAATGTCGCGACTATTTTTGTGACGCGGACAAGGGGCACAGAGACGAGACTAGCTGGCTGGGGTGGCAGGATTCGAACTTTGCATATGTCGTTTCGAAAAATGCCCTTTGAAATGTCGGCCGAATTTCCGGTGATTAGGCCGATTTTGAGCATCAGAGACTGTTCGCGCGCGAGCTGTAAAAAGACAATATACAGCTTCCGCCGCGGTTAGGATTGAACCGCGTGGGGTCAGGGACGAAACCAGCCCTCCAATTCATAATCGGGACAAATGGTGTGCCTAAATCACCGGCCAGGCGTTCCGTCAGGATCTTCGACAAAGACCGTGCCCAGACCGAACGTCAGAGGGCTGACGGTTGGGTTGGGCATGCGGAAGTCGAGGCGAGGCTTGGGGGGTCCGTGACATTCAACGGGCGCTGGTTGTGCGCGCGGCACCGCATCATTGCCCGTAGACCATCCTCCTCACGTATATATACTTCCCGGCTCACCACGGCGGTCGTGCACACTGGTCTCTCGCGGGAACCCTTGTGTCGCGTCAGGCTGGCTATGAACCCGCGGGGTGCCGTAGCGGGAGTGGTTGGAAAATGAAGGCGGCGTAATCTCCAGCTTGGTCCAACAAGCGATTCCGGCGTTAGAGCGCCGGCGGAGATCACGCCATGACGAGAAATAGCACGACACCTTGCCAGTCGCAGTCGGAAATCGAGACGGCAGAGCACCTTTTCGACAACTGGTTCGATCCGATCGAAGCCGGGCTTCGCGATCGAGCTCGCGAATTCCTGCAAGCCATGCTCGAAGGCGAGCTCGACCAGGTGCTTGCCCGCTCGCGCTACGCCCGCTGCGCGAAACCGCCGAGCGGCGATGCCGAAGACGCGGTCGGCGTCATGGGTCACCGCCACGGCCACCGCTCGCGCTCGCTGCTGGGAACATTCGGGCAGATGGAGATCGAGATGCCGCGCGCGCGGCTGAACACCCCCGACGGCAAGACAACGGAGTGGAAGAGCCAGGCGCTGCGAGCCTACCAGCGGCGCACGCTGGCCGCCGACGCGCTGATCGCCGGCTGCTACCTCGCCGGCACCAACACCCGGCGCGTGCGCCGCGCCCTGGGTGCCCTGTTCGGGGGCGCGGTGGGCAAGGACACGGTGAGCCGGGTCTGGCGCAAGGTGAAGAGCGACTGGGATGCGTGGAATGCCCGCTCGCTAGCCGATGAACCGATCGTGCGGCTCATTCTCGACGGCACCGTGGTGCGCGTGCGGCTCGACCGCAAAGCGACCTCGATCTCGCTGCTTGTCGTCATCGGCGTGCGCGCCGATGGCCAGAAAGTTCTGCTCGCGATCATGAGCATGGGCGGCGAGAGCACCGAGGCCTGGCGTGCGGTGCTCGACGATCTCATCCAGCGTGGTCTGCGCCGTCCCGAATTCCTCATCGTCGACGGCGCGCCGGGGCTCGAGAAGGCGATTGCCGCCGTCTGGGACGGCGTGCCGGTCCAGCGCTGCACGGTCCACAAGCACCGGAACCTGCTGGCGCATGCGCCCGAGCGCCTGCACGAGGAGATCACTGCCGACTACAACGACATGGTCTACGCGGCGACGCGCGAGGAGGTTGAGGCGCGCCGCAAGGCCTTCATCCGCAAATGGCGGCTCAAGCATCGCGCCGTCGCCGACAGCCTGCAGGAAGCTGGCGACCGACTCTTCACCTTCACGCGGTTGCCGCCAAGCCAATGGCGCAGCGTTCGCACCACCAACGCGATCGAGCGGCTGCACGAGGAGTTCAAGCGACGGATCAAGACGCAGACCGTCCTACCGTCGGCAGACACCGCGGCCATGCTGTTCTGGGCGTTGATGGCTTCCGGTCAGATCAGCATGCGCAAGGTCGATGGCTGGCAGACGCTCGCTATCAAGCCAATCGATCAGCCGATTGACCTCGCCGCATGATCAGGTAGCTTCAAATTGTTGGAAATCGCGCCGCAGAAATTCCAACCACATTCCGGGCGGCACCACCCGCGGAGGAGAAGAGCCATGTCAGTGAAGCGACTCGTTTCAGGCAGCGACGATGTGCTCACGCAGGACACTGACTTCAGTCGCGACGTGTCTGGGCGTTACGTGTGTAACACCTTTACCGAGGCCGAAGCCAGCACCGATCCCAACCCGCGGCCCGACGTTGGACGAAATAGTGCGAGGCTCGATGCGCGGCCATTCGACATCATCGTGATCGGTGGCGGAACGTTCGGTGCTGCACTCGCGGAGCATCTCTTCTTCCGCGGATTCGGCCGGAGTCATCGCATCCTTGTGCTCGAAGCCGGCTCGTTCACTATTCCCGAGCACGTTCAGAATCTACCTGCTCTCGGGCTCGGCGTTGCCGACGCCACCAGCATTCAGGACCTCCGCGCTGCGGGCAATTTCGGACCCGACAAGCCGCAGAAAGAAGTATGGGGGTTGCCTTGGCACTCCCCGCACAAATTCCCAGGACTGGCGTACTGCATCGGCGGTCGCTCCGTGTACTGGGGCGGATGGTCGCCGGAGCTCCTGACTTCAGAGCTGCCGTCGGCATGGCCGGCGGACGTCGTAAAAGAATTGCGCGCCACAGAACTTGTCGATGGATCCGCTGGCTATTTCTCGCAAGCAAGCGGCCAAATCGGCGTCACTGAGACGAATGATTTCATATTCGGTGACCTGCATCGCGCTTTGCGCGCGCAGCTTCGCGACGGACTCGCGGCCGTTACTGACGCAATGCCTCTCGGGTCACTTCCGGATCATCCCGGGGTGCGTTTCAGCCAATCTCCGCCCACTGCCGCGGAGTTGCTGGTGATGCTGGGAGAGCCGCCGACGGCGACTCCGCCTCCGTTACAACAACTCAAGGACGAGCTGAAGCTGGAAGCACCGCTCGCGGTTCAGGGACAATCCGGCCATGCGGGGTTCTTCCCGTTCAACAAATTCAGCGCCGTTCCACTG
>WNFV01010362.1_pt1 | contig 10169 bp, 8 predicted proteins | sample 5400101 | NCBI WGS metagenome assembly WNFV01 (sample SAMN13153361, study PRJNA577476) | soil metagenome | isolation source: 115 cm soil or saprolite under grassland replicate 1 | place: USA:California | collected 2016-06-15 | reverse complement strand
TCGGTCACCAGGCGAGCGTTTCTGCGGGTGCAGGCTACAGGCATCGTGGCCATCGACTTCTTCACTGTGGGACCGTGCGGCTCACGACCACTGTATGTCCTGTTCATCATCGAACTTGGGGCGCGGCGGGTTCGCCTCGCTGGCGTCATCGATCGTCCGAACGGACCTTGGTGATTCACCGGGCAGGGGAGTTCTCGATGGGCCGTACGGTGTGGACGCTCACGTTATTCCGCGATCGCCGACACCGTACGGAAGAGGCGACCGTGCCGCCGGTTTCTGATTCATGACCGCGGCGGCGGTTCACCAGGGCCTTCGACGACGTGTTCACCTCCGATGGCATCCAGAGCATCAAGACCCCATTCAGGCGCCGAACGTGACGCGTTCGCCGAGCGCTGGGTGCGGACGGTGCGACAGGAATGCTCGGACTGGATACTGGTCTGTGGTGGACGCCATCTTACGGCGAGTGCTCGGCAAGTACGCGCGGCGCTACAACAACCAACGGCCGCAGCGAAGCCTTGCACTTCGCCCGCCGATCGGCATCGATCCCGGATCCGCGCGTCCGCTGTCGCGATCACTGATCGCGTTAGGCGTCGGGATCGTCTCGGGGGTTTGGTGCACGAGTAGCGTCAGGCCGCCGCATGACGTTCAGATTTCTGAACCCACGGTTAATCGGACAAGGTTCTACGACCTCCTTCGCTGAATATCCTTCCGAGTTCTCGTCTTATACATCCGCTGCGCCCGAGGTCGCGATTTAGACGGAATCTTCGAATCGCCTGTTGCCCCTTTCCAATCTGGCAATACCATCCATTTATCGCGACCCATATATATGTCAAGATCGATCTCCTTTCTGCGCCGGTCCTCTCGCAACAGGTGGTTCATGAGATGAACAAACCAAATCTGTATCGCGGATCGCCCACTCCGCACGCTGTCATGACCACGACCGCTCGCACAGTTGATAACTCCGCGGTCCATCACGACCAGCCGGTCTACATGCTGCGGGGGGATGCTGAGTTCACTTGCCACTCGCACAAACCGAGCTCCTTCTCTGATTAGCCAATCGTCTCCCTCGACGAGATCGCTTCCAAATGCAAAAAGCGAGAACAAGCATCTGGGAAGGTCGTCATCTGCAGGCTGTCCGCGTTCTCTGGCGTCTATAAAGCATCGATCGAATGGTCGTAAAGCGCGAACTGAATTTGCGATCTTAAGAGCATCACTCACCTCATCTGACGTCAATGAGGACTTTATTTCGATCGCGGCAAGCAATGATTCACACGGTACGAAGGCAGGATCGCCAGCCAGCAGGAACGGCGTATCCCGCACTCGATAGATCAGGACATCGAATTGTTTGGACTGCGTGTCCCGCGCATCGAATGCAAATCCAGTCTCCACTGCATAGCCGCCGGGCAGTCGGTCTGCCAGGAACTTGCGAACGCTATCCTCTCGGCGCGATCCCCGCTCGCCGCTATGGTCGAGGGCAGTTGCCTGCTTGAAGTCGAGCGCGAGTTGCTCCGCCGCCTCCCTCATCCTCTCGGTCAGTTGCTTCGAGTCATGCCGGGGTGCCCTGAATGACGTGGCCATATTGCCTTCCCTCTAGTCTTCGCCTGATGAACGATCGATAGTGAACGGTAGCGTCGATTGCTTGCAAGATGGCGCCGGTGCGCGCCAGTCCCTACTGGGCCCGACGGTCGGCATAGCACTGGGCCGGTGCGGCTTGCTGCTCGCCCAGATCTGAGCCGGATTCGTCGCAGCCGCTGACAGCGAACTTGCTAGCACAACCTGAGCGTTTGACGAGGCGACTCCATCGCTCGTCACGGCCATACTCGCGGGCGATCGGCCTGCTGCTCGGAAGCGAGCTGTCACCCGCGGGGTTGGCCTGCGTCCACCGCCACGCCTGCCGCTGAAGGTCTCAGCTTGCAGCACAACGGTCATCGATCCTCTCGTTGAGCCCGTGCGGGCCTGCGAGGGTCTGTCCCGGCCTGGCAAAGGTGCCAGCGACAGCCGCGCGACGGTCAGGCTGCGTTCCAAGCGATCGCTCCCGCAGTTCCGAGCCACCCGTCGCGCTGCCGCGCGCTTGGCGCATCAGCAGCTCGGACGCCCCGATCAGTCCAAACGACGGCCAAAGCTGCGATGACCGGCCCCGTCAGGGTCGGCTCAGTAACCGCGATGTTGGCGGCGAGACTCGCAGCGCTGCCCACAACAAGGAGCGCCCATGGCAGGGCCCCGCCACGGCCGAGCGAGCGCGAGTCGGCCAGCAGCGTGATAGACGCGGCGACGACCGTCCCATCCACCGAAAACGGGGTCAGCGCCGCCACCACCCGGCTGACCGTGCAACGCCATCAGCATGTGCAGGTAGGAGACCGTCCGCCGGAGCAGTCCGGATCCTACTGACGCTCCCGCTGGTACTTCGGCGGCAGCGCGACCTTCGCCGCCAGACGCACGAAGTGCGCCGTTGTACCTCTGGTCTGGTGCGTGCCGCCGGAGCGAACCTGCAACCTCTGTGTCCGACTCCCAGATAGACCGCCTTGCCATTGTCAGATCGTTGTCACGATCTTGTTGTCAGGGGGCTCCCAGAGGTGGCGACGGCCATGAGGCGTCTCGACAGCGTGGTCCAGCGGCATCACGACGAGAGGGTCCTCCGCTGTCGCCGCTGCTCAGAGCGCCAGGCTGGTGGTGAGGCGAGGGTATGCCAAAGGTTGGTGTCGCACCTCCGACATGAACCCCCACCGTGAGCTGACAACATCACCAGCGGCGGCCCGATGCCCGGTCATCGCATCAGCAGCAGGCGTACCACCCCGCCCAGCACCCCAAGCTGCCCACGTGGGTCAGGGGATGTGTCAATGGCCATTGATTTCTCCCCGGATGCCCAGCCGCTGCATCTGGTCCTTCAGCCATGCAGAACCCACCTGCAGCTCGGCGAGCATGCGCCGCAGCGACCAGCCCTGCTCGACCCGCCGCACCCGCAAGTAGCCCTCCACACTGGCGAACCCCAGCTCCGCCAGCCGGGCCTGCCGCTTGGCCGCCCAGCAGGCGACTTGCCGCGCGATCGCCCGGCGGGGCCGGACGCTCGCCCGCCGGCGGGGCAGCCCGTGCTGGTCGAGCCGGTCGCGCACCGTGCCCGGGTGCACGTCAAGCTCGCCAGCGATGCTGGTGGTTGGGCACCGTCGCGTCATCGCCCGATCGGTCAAGTAGACCTCAAGGGATGGGAAACCCAGCTCTGCGACTCGTGCAGCCAGGTGCTGGTCGGTGCTGGTGCGCCGCGTGTGGGCGGCGGTCACCCGGCGAGGTGCGGGGGTGATGCCGGCCTAGTCGAGCAGGTGGCGGACCACCGTGGTGGTGGCGGCAAGCTCGCTGGCCAGCTGCGCGGGGCTGGCCTGCTGCTGGCAGCGCGCTCGGAGGTAGCTGGCGAGGTCACTGTACCCCTGCGCTTGGGCGTGGTAGTGGAGGCGACGCTGGTCGCTGTCGAGGACCGCAAAGCCGCCCCTGAGGGTCAGGGTGCGAGGCAAAGGTGCTGGTGGTGGCGTTATACATGCGCCTGGCGTGCCGGGCGCCCCACCACGCCGGGAGATGCGCCACATCGGGTCCTTGCTGTGGATGGCGCGTTCGCGACTGGGTAGAACCGAGCGCATGGGAAGCATCCGGGGCGGCAGGGCATGGGTGCGCGCTGCAGCGTTCCAAGCGGCTAGCTCCCTAAGGCGTTCGCGGCGCGACGGGCCTTCTGCGCTCGGGCCGCTGCTGCAACCTACGGCCAGGATGCGGCAGCTGACGGATTGACCTTAGTCCTTGCATTGGTTGAGGGTTGCACACAGCCGGTCAGCTTTGCGCGCTTGGCACCGATCACGGGTTCAGGGGAGGGGGGCACGATGCCGCTGCACATCATCAAGGGCACCTACCACATCCAGCACGGCCAACCCGACGGCGACTCCATCCACTTCCACCCCGACGACCCCACCGCGTTCGCCACCCTGCACCTGGCCGCCCAGGTCCACGCCGACGGCGGCGTGCAGCTGCGCCTGGACGCCGTCGACGCGCTGGAGACCCACTACAGCCCCCGCGTGCACGGCGGCTTCCTGCAGCACCAGCCGCTGGGCCTGGCCCACGCGGCCGCCGAACAGCTCTTGGCGCTGCTCGGCTTCACCGACGTGGTGCGCGATGGGGAGACGGTCACCGACTCCACGCCGGCGCAGACCCAGGGCTACATCCTCACCCGCTTCGCCGACAAGTACGGCCGGCCGGTCGCGTTCGCCTACGCCGGCCAAAGCGACCAGCCCGATCTCGGCGCGGTCTTCGTCGACGAGGACCTGCTGGCCGCCAGTGTCAACTACCGGCTGGCCGCCCAGGGGCTGGTGTACCCGACCTACTACAGCAAGCTGTACCCGGACCTGCGCACCGCCCTGACCGCCGCGGTCGAGCAGGCCCGCGGCGCCAAGACTGGCATCTGGGACGCCGACGCCACCACCACTGGCGCGGAGGTCACCGGCCTGGCCGCGCTGGACGATGAGCTGGTGATCCTGCCGAAGCTGTTTCGCCGCCTGGTCGACTACCTGGCCCTGGGGGCTGGCAGCATCTCGCTCGCCGGGTTCGTCGCGTTTCTGGCCGCCCGCGACGACCGGCTGTTCATTATTTCCGAGGGGCACGCCACTGGCTTGGACAACATCGCCGAGGTCAATGGGCAGACGGTGCGGCTGACCCACCCACCCGAAGACCTGATCTTCATCGAAGCCTGATCCGAGTTCACTGACGACCGCACCGAAGCGCGCGAGCGGAGGTCGAGCATAGCGTGAACCAAGGCCAAGAGAGTGAGGGGAGGTCTGTCAGGGCCAGTAGCAAGCCGAATGGCGCTCCCTCACGAGGTCGGGACGACGAAGTTGGAACTGAGACCCATCTCGGGGTCGACGCGAATCTGCCGCACCTGCTGAGTCTGCGATCGGTGCTTCTGCCGTGCCCGGCGGTCCTGATACGCCCGGGGCTTCTGCCCCTCCCGCCGCTCCGCCAGACGACGGGGAGACGGAGGTTGTGTCACGGCGCGGTTTGATGATCACCGGGGGTGCCTTGGTCCTTGTGAAACTTGTCTCTTGGGGGTTACTCGGCCTCGTGTACAACAATCGCCTGAGGTCACTGCGGGACGCCTGGATCGTTGGTCCCGCTCTGGCTGTCGCTGGAATTGTCGCCTTTTTGGGCTGTACATCTCCGTTCGCAAGATTCGGGTCGCGCTGGCTGGTGGGCTCTTCTTTCCTTGGCTTGCGGTTACCGCACATGCGTTCTCGATTGAGAATTTCGGTTCATTCGTGACGGGGCAGCCAGAGATCTGGGCGACATTCCGCGCCTGGCGTCAAGCGCGATCGCGTTTTACCTCGGGTCAGAGGCGATCATTCGGGGTGTCAAGGGATGACAGGCTGGTCAGGTCTCGCACGAGGCCGTTCGACGCAACGGGGAGGTGCCGAGCGCCAAGAAAGTGCGAGCCGCTCTCGATGTTGATGTTGACCGTAGTCAGCAGGCTCGCGGTCTCGACATATAGGTCCCGTGGATGCCGGAAAGGGGACTGTTGCATTGAGCCGGAATGCTCACCAAGACCGGCAAGCTGAGGGCTCTCCGTCGTAGGAGGCGCCAATAAGGACTCGAATCTGCTCGATCTTTCCAGCAATCTGTAGATCTGGGTGCCGGAGTGGAGGCAGGCCGACGAGGCGATCACTCAATGATCAGTGCCTCACTGGGTGACCTGGAGGGAGGACAAGCCATGACGAAAGTCCGTGCGTTGCTCGTGACGGTCTTAGCATTCATCAGCCTGGTCTTGCTGGTGGTGACGGCGGTTGTGCCGAAGTGGATTGAGGAATTCTTCGGGGCTGAGCCCGACGCCGGAAGTGGCTCGGCAGAGGCGCTGATCGTGTTCGTTGCGCTTACGGTCGTGAGCGGCCTTGGCGCGATCGTGGCTTGGCGCAAAGTGGCTACCCGCGTTCTGGAGCGGACCACGTCTGACAGGAGGTTGTCATGAAGGATCCCGAGATCCAGCAAGAACTCGATGAGGATAGCGCCCCTCGCCCGCCCAGCAAGGCATTGCTGCGCGAGATCGAATTCCTGCAACAGCGAGGCCTCGACGGCGAGCCGGGTCGACTCCCGCCGGTCCCAGCCTCGCGTTTGCGCGCCGCCGAGGGCCGTTCGGTCGATGAGCTCGCCAACACCCTGTCGCCCTACCTGGTCGGGAATAGCCAAAAGGAGTTACTGCGGGCGGCGGCTCCACCCGACCAAAGCATCGAATGGCGGTCAGCTGGGCCGAGCGGAATTCCCAACGGGCAGACGTACGGGAGTGGCACCACAACGGTGTCGGGTCGGGTTGGGGCCATCGCCGTCGATCCGAGCGACTCCGCGCACCTCCTGATAGGAGCCGCGGCGGGCGGCATTTGGGAGACGCGCGACACTGGTCAGACGTGGAGGCCGCGCACGGACACGATGCCGACACTATCGATCGGCGCCCTCGCCTTCGACCCGAGGAATCCCTCGATCGTGTACGCGGGCACGGGCGAGGGGAACTGGGGCGGGTATCGCCGACTTGGACAGGGGATCTTCAAGTCGCAGGACGGCGGATCCACCTGGCAGCACATCGCCTCCCAGGAGTTCCTGGGGCAGGGATTTTATCGCATCGTGGTTGATCCGCGTGACGGTCAGCGCCTGATTGTGGCGACAACCAACGGGGCGTTCGTGTCCGACGACAGCGGGGCGAGTTGGCGCCTGCTCCACCGTCGCCGGACGTGGGATGTGTCACTCGCATATCGAGGCGACGAGCGGGAGTTGCTGCTCGCCACGCAGCAAGGCCTCTTCGGCGTGAATCGGGATGGGCTGAGCCCCGAGGCGCTGCCACGTCTCATACGCAACGTAAGTGGACTCATGGATCTGAATACGGAGCGCCTGGCGGTGACGCACGTGCCCGCGGATCCGGGTCAGGCTTTCGCCTTCGCAGGTGTTCGGGGGCGAGCGTTGTTGTGGCACCGTGCCGCCGTGGGCAAGCCATTCGTCCCAGTGCCGCTCCCATCCTCCCCGATTACTCTCCTCGACGATATCCTCGATGTTGGGCAGGCGTCCTACGACTGGTTTGTAGCGATCCCGCCGGACACACCGAACGTGATCTACCTCGGTGCCAAGGAGCTGGTCAAGGGCGAGCGGGACGGTGGCGGCTGGCGTTGGAGCGACATCTCGTCCCGAGTCGGTAGTGGCGACTCGATCCACCCCGACCAGCACACCCTTGCGTTCGATGAGCGTCAACCCGGCGTGATCTATGCGGGCAACGATGGTGGCGTCTTCCGCAGCCCCGATGCCGGCGCCTCCTGGCAGTCGCTCAATGCCGGCCTTGAGATCAGCGAAGTGGAATATCTCGCCCAGAAGCGCGACGATCCGGAGTGGCTCTTGGCGGGCCTGCAGGACAACGGCACAATCCGCAAGACCGGCGGGAGCTGGGAGCAGGTGGCGAAGGGAGACGGTGGCGATTGTGCGAGCAGCGCCGAGCACCCCAATGTCTGCTATCACACCTACACCTACACCTCGCTGTTCCGTTCCGAAACAGCCGGCGATCCGGACCCGCCTGCTCCGCTTTCGCGTAACTGGAAGCCGGTGATTCCACCTAACTCGGGTCCGAACCGCTTCCAGCAGCTGTTCTATCCGCCGCTCGAGGTGAACGACAACGTGGTGGTCATCGCGGGCGAGGTCGTGTGCATCTCCGACGACGAAGGGACCACCTGGACCCAGGTCCCGCTCCCACCGGCCGCCGGCCGGCCGTCCATCGCATCCGCTCTCGCCGTCCCGACCAAGCAACGGATACTCGTGGGTACGGTCAATGGCGACGTCTTCGAGATCAACCGTGGCGGCTGGAGCGGCGTCCCCACGCTGCTCACGAGACCGCAAGCAGGCAACGTCAGCGACCTGCTGGTCGATTTTCGAAGCGAGCCGAGTCGCTATTGGGCCACCTACTCGACGATTCCAGGCTCGGTTTTCCGTTCCGACGACGGTGGGGCGAGCTGGGCAGATGTATCCAACGACCTGCCGACCACGCCGGTCAACGCCATCGCCGCCGACCCGTCCAATCCCGACCGCGTCTGGATCGCATGTGATCTTGGGGTGTACGAAAGCCGGGACACGGGCGAGCACTGGTCGCTGTTCGGGGTTGGACTTCCGAATGCCCTCGCTGTGGATCTGCTGTTCCACGAGTCGAGCCGGCGGCTTCGGGTGGCGACCCGAAGCCGCGGAGTCTGGGAGGTCGTGGTCCCTGCAACATAGTGCGGGTGCCAGATATTCGGTCACCTCATGCGACCTGCGCATCCTCATAGAGCAGCCCACCGGCTTCGACACCGACCGTGTGGGTGCCAGAAAGTCGGTCGTGGGTGCTGAGCTGCAAGTTCGCCAGGAGAGTCACCTGGCCGCGATGATCGGCATATGGCTCTTCGATTGCTCTATCTGCTGTTCTGCCAGGTGCTGTGGTGGCTTGGGCTGCTGGCGAGGAGCTCGGTGGCAAGGGACGCCGAGCTGCTCGTGTTGCGCCACGAGGTCGCGGTGCTGCGCCGCCAGGGTGGCCCGGCCGCGGGTCGACTGGGCGGATCGGGCGGTGCTGGCCGGGCTGGCGCGGCTGCTGCCCCCGTGGGGTGCCAAAAGTCGGGCTGTCATGCTACGTGCTCGTACTCATGGATCAGGCCACCGAGGACGTCGCGGCGACGCAGCCGGCCGAGGTTCGGTGCACTCCATGCTTCGGGACCCGCCGACGGCACCGGCGTCGCGTGGGCCAAGCTCCGGTGCGGGCGCCGCTGGTTGTAATGCTCGATGTAGCGTCGCAGGACGCCAACAAGCTGCTGGCGGCCGACGATCAGCAGCTGGTCCAGGCACTCCCGGCGGACCGTCCCGACCCAGCGCTCCGCGACGGCGTTCGCGTTGGGCGCCTGCACCAGTGTGCGGATGATCTCGGCCCCGGTCGAGCGCCACACGTCGTCGAACGCCCTGGTGAACTTGGCGTCCCGGTCACGGATCAGAAACTTCCACGCCGCAGCCTGATCGCCGAAGCTGACCAGCAGATTCCGGGCCTGCTGCGCAACCCAGATACCGGTTGGATGACCAGTGACGCCGGCAAGGTGCACGCGCCGGCTGCCGAGCTCGATGAAGAACAGGACATAGACGCGTCGCAGGAAGACCGTGTCGACGGTGAAGAAGTCACAAGCCAGGATCCCCGCGGCCTGCTGGCGCAGGAACGACCGCCAGCTCGTCGGGGCGCGTCGGGGTGCCGGTTCAAGGCCGTGGGCGCGCAGCACCCGCCGGATCGAGCTTGCCGACACCCGCCAGCCGAGACGGAACAACTCGCCGTGGATCCGCTGGTAGCCCCATCGTGGGTTCTCGCGGGCAAGCCGCACGACCAACTGCTGCACCTCCTCGGGTATCGGAGGTCGTCCGTTGGAGGTGGTCGGGTAGGTCCAGCGCCGACGCACCATGCGCCGGTGCCAGCGCAGCAGCGTCTCAGGCTGCACCAGGAACACCGACCAACGCGGCCGAGGAAGTAAACGGCTCAACGCCGCGAGCAGCGCACGGTCCTTGGGCTGCAGGCGGGGCCATGGGTGTTGGCGGCGCAGCACCGCAAGCTCGTGGCGTAACACCAGGATCTCGATCTCCTTAGCCTCCGCTGAGCGGAAGCAGAGCAGGATCAGCTCGAGGCTGCGGCGCAGCGCCAGGTAGACGAACGACCAGACCACACCAGACCTCCGCCAAGAAAAGCAAGCAAGCGACGGCGTATCGTAGTCCTTCGTCAAGCGGTAGCTGCTGCTGACGGCCACGATCGACTTCTGGCACCCCACGGGCCGGTTGGGGGTGGCGGGAGCTGGTGCAGGGCGGCGTCGCTGCGTAGCCGCGCGGTCACGGTGACCTGGGTGGGCAGCCCTTGGAGCGGCTTGCCGATGTAGGCGGCGTCGCCGACCAGGTGCACCGGCCGGTCCCCGACGTGGGCGACGACCAGGTCCAGCAGCTCGCGGGCCAGCTGCAGCGGGGTGTGGTCGGGGTCGCCGGGGATCCACAGCCGCGCCAGGACGGGCAGGCACACCGCCCGGTGCAGGAACGGGAGATGGACGATGACGCCGACCACGACCCAGCGGTGGCCCCAGGCGGGGCGGTGGCGGCCGGGGCCGTTGCCGTCGTGGTGCCAGGCCGCG
>WNFV01010361.1_pt1 | contig 10170 bp, 7 predicted proteins | sample 5400101 | NCBI WGS metagenome assembly WNFV01 (sample SAMN13153361, study PRJNA577476) | soil metagenome | isolation source: 115 cm soil or saprolite under grassland replicate 1 | place: USA:California | collected 2016-06-15 | reverse complement strand
CTCGCTGTCCACCGCGCAGGCCGCGCTGGACCGGGTCCGGGCCGGCTTGCTCCTTGGTGGTGTCGTGGTGGTCGTGTTCGGCAGCCTCGGAGCCTGGCTGTTGGCCGGGGCGGCGTTGCGGCCGGTGGAGCGGCTGCGGGCGGCGGTCGCCGCGGTCCCGCCCAACCAGCCAGGCCGTGCCCTGCAGGTGCCGGGCACCCGGGATGAGCTGGCCGCGCTGGCACAGACCATGAACCAGCTGCTTGGCCGGATCAGCCGGACGCTGGAGCGGGAACGCCGGCTGATCGCCGATGCCAGCCATGAGCTGCGCACCCCGCTGACCGTGCTGCGGACCGAGCTGGAGTTGGCCGACCGTCCCGGCCGCGACCGCGAGGAGCTGGCCGAGTCGGTTCACCATGGCGCTGCGGAGGCCAGCCGGATCGCCCGCCTGGCCGAGGACCTGCTGTTTCTGGCTCGCTCCGACCAGGGCGGCCCGGTCGTGCGCCCAACCCGCCAGCTCCTGGCCCCGCTGTTGGATGGGGCAATTGCCGTCGCTACCGGTCGCGCCGCCGCCTGCGGGGTCCAGCTCGAGCTGCAGGTCGACCAGGAGCTCGACGCGCCAATCGATGCGGACCGGCTGCGCCAAGCCGTGGACAACCTGCTCGACAACGCCCTGCGGGTCGCACCGGCAGGCAGCACGATCCAGGTGCGGGCCGAGCGGCACGACGGCGTGGTGCTGATCGCGGTCAGCGACGCCGGGCCCGGCTTCCCGGCCGAGTTCTTGCCGCATGCCTTCGAGCGCTTCCACCGGGCCGACACCACCCGCACTCGCCAGGACGGCGGTGCGGGACTGGGCTTGGCGATCGTCGAGGCGATCGCCCGTGGCCACGGTGGCCATGCCGAGGCCGCCAACCGTGCCAATGGGGGCGCGGTGGTGCGGCTGCTCCTGCCGGCAGGCTGACCAGCCCAAGCCTCCAGCAGCGCCCGGGCCGTGCAGCACATGTGAGGACCTACATCGAACCGACATCGGCCCTACACCCGCAGTGGGTTAGCGTCGTGGCGTCGGCCTGCAACCCGGCCGGCAGGGTCGAGACACACGGAGGTCAACACGATGCAGCGAAGCGGCCTCCCGGAGGTTCTGTCCGTAACCGTGCCAAACACCCCGTGCACCGGCGCTCGACCTCGCACTCGGACATTCTTCACGCAACCGTTCCTACGCCCTTGTTGGTCTCTCGAAGCGCTCGGGCCGACTCCAGCCTTGCACCCGACCGATCCGGTTGGACACAACCAAGGAGGCACAGGCCATGCAGATCTCTTGGAAGGCGCTGATCGGCACGGCAGTGGTAGGCGCCATGCTCCTCGCCGGCACCACCGCGGTGGCGTGGGCCGCTGCCAGGGGTGACGACCGCTCCACGACACCCGTCGTCTCCTCCGCGCCGCCGGTGGCGGCCTCCACGGACGACCGGGACGCGCCGGGGCTGCGCCAGGAGCCCACGGCCTCCAGCCACGACGACTGCGACGACCACGGCCGCGACGACAGCAGGCGCCACGACGACAGCGACGACCACGGCCGCGACGACAGCAGGCGCCACGACGACAGCGGCCACTACGGCTGGGACGACTGACGAGCGTGGCCTCAAGGCCGCAGCCGGGCCCGAACCGGCGTCCGCCCCGAAGGCCGTGCCGAGCACGGCTACCTGATCATCGGCACCAGAAGGAGAAGCTCCTCAACCCAGCCGTTGGCCAGCTCCAGACGCCCAACGGCAGATGGGCGCTTGGTAGTCGATGCTCGGGCTTCACGCCGGCGACCGCGCGATTGGGCCTGGCAGTCGGCCGGCGGGAGAGCAGCTCGATGCGCAGCTCCAGCAACAAAGGGAGCGTCCATGAACACAGACCACCTCGACGCGGTGCTGGACCAGTTCACGCTTGAGCAGCGTAAGGCTGCGGTCGACGAACTCGGGCGGTTGCTCGACGCCGCGGTGCAGCCCAACGGGATGGAGCTGCTCGCCGCCTTCCTCAACGACCTGGGCGACGACGGCGGGGCGAGTTGCTGCCCTGACGACCAACCCTACAGAGCTTTGTACTATTGAGGGTGTCTGTGATGCCCCGTGCGTCCTGACCTTGACGGGACCAGACCATAGGCAAGGTGTTCACGCCTGCCACGGGGGTCTGGTCCCCTTGTCATACTGTCCGCGCTCGTCCCTGCCCGCACAGGTGCTGGCCTGGCTGGCCGCGCGCCTGGCCCACCTGCTAGCACCCCGCCCGCCCGGGCAGGGCGGCAACCCGCTGCTGCCCCTGGAGGTCCGCCTGGACGCCGTCGCGGCGGTCGCGCTGGACGGGCTGTCGTACCGGCGCGCCGGCCGGGCGGTCGGGATCTCCAAGACCGAGGTGGGCGACAGCATGGACCTGCTGCTTCCTGAGCTGGCCGCCGTCGGGTACTGCCAGCCCGACGGGACGTTCATCACAAGCCTCGCCGACCTGCGCGAGTGGCTGGCGGAGATGGTCCTCTCCGGCGAGGCGGTGTGCGTCGACGGGCTCGCGACCCGGGTGCAACGGCCCAGGGGATGGGCCAACCAGAAGGTCGTGCACGACGCCAAGCGTCACGCCCACACCGCTCAGGGGCTATCGGTGAGCACCATCCACGGCGACCTGCTGTGGTGCGACGGCGGCTGGCCGGGCAGCTGCCATGAGCACGAGCTCATCGAGCTGTCGGGGCTTGGCGAGGTGCTGGACGCCACTGGCGTCGCCGGCCTGTTGGACCGGGGGTTTCGGGGCATGGCCAACACCCGCGAGCACTGGCATGCGCCGGTCGGGGACCGGCGGACCAAGGATCGGCTGACTGACGGGCAACGGGCCTACAACCGTTGCCAGGCTGGGCTGCGTGCGCCGGTGGAGCAATCGATCGGGCATCTGGCCAACGCCTGGGCGCTGCGCCGCTGGCGGGGCCTGCTGTACCGGGTCCAGGACGTCTTCCGGGCCGCTGGCGCACTCATCTGCCTGGGCCGGTGGCTCCACCGGGTACCCACGTGAAGAAGCATCGCGGACACTCTCATTGGGGCATCGAGGCGCTGCACCACATTCGCGACACCACCTTCGCCGAGGATGCCTCCCGGGTCCGGACCGGCACTGCACCCCGGGCGATGGCCAGCCTACTTGTTGACTGAACTAACCTCGCCATCGGCACCCTGCGCGCCTACGGCGACCGCAACATCGCCGCCGCGCTGCGCCGCAACGCCCGCGACGCCACCCGAGTCCTGCCACTCCTGGGCATCACAAGCCCGTGTAACCGACACTCCGGCACTCTGCCGAGACCCCGGTGCGAGGAGGGAGTCGAACCGTCGAACTGCCGATTGCGAGTCGCAGCGCGCCCGTCCCGGGATGCCGCTGCAAGTCGATCCCGTGGTTCGTTGATACGGTGGAAGGTACAGGTATAGCGGCCGTTCATCCCTGACCCAGTCAAGCGCCTGTGGCCAGGGCACCCGTGCGTCCGCCGCCGCTGGGACGCGGTTTGCCCGATGCAGGCAGCTCAGGTACGAGCGTGCCGCCACCAGTTCAGCGCGGAGGACCGATTGGCGGTGGCCGCGACCCTTCCAGGAACAGCCGCAGCGCGGTCGCGCTGATGTCCTCTGGGCCCGCAGTGGCCAGCTCGCTGGCGCGCAGGCAGGCGTGGACCAGCGCATACAGCGCCTCGACCTGGCATGACAGGGGCAGATCGCTACGAAGGTCGCCCCCCTGGCGCCCGCGCTCCAGCAGCGCAACCACAGGGGCGAAGGCCGGGACGTCCCCTCCGATGAGCAGCCGCTGGCGAACCAGCACCAGGAAGTCGTCCCCGAGGGCGACCAGGGCCCGCATGGCTCGCGCGAGGCCCTCGGCGACCGGCACGGCCGCAAGGTTGGCCTGGGTCAGGTGGCGGTCGGCCTGGAGGAGGGCCCGGTCGAGGACGGCGGTCAGCAGGGCTTGGCGGGTGGGGAAGTAGCGGTAGATCGTCCCGCGAGCCACGCCGGTGGCCTGCGCCACCGCGCCCACGGTCGCGTCCTGGTGCCATGCCACGAGATGGGCGGCCGCTTGGGTGATCGCGGCCGCGGTGGCGTCGCCTGTCCGCCCGGTCCTGGCGTCCCTAGGGCTGAACATCACTGTTATCGTTTCGTGACATGACTGGTCGGTCCGTGTCTGTTCCAATCTATCGTGAAAGGCTCCATCCGGGCGTGTGGCTCGTCATGGCGTTGGGGGGCGTTCGTTGCGATCCGGTCCAGTTTCCTTGCCTGTTGGCCTGCTCCTCTCGAGTCTCGGTGAGGAGCCAGGCGCCGTGCTCCCCGATGCTGCGGCTGCCGACTCGCCGAACCAGCTATGACTGGCTCCCCGACCCCCAGTGGAAACCCGCTCCGAGGCTGCCGCATTCGCTCCGGCTGCTCCTATCCGGCGGCGCGGGGTCCCCCGATGGGGGTGGTGGCCGTGTGGTTGGAAGGATCCGGGCCGCTCCCGTGCCATGGTCTGGATCCCGAGTTCCATACCCGAGACGTCCTCACGCTTGGACCACCGGCGGCGAGTCTCCCGGCAACAACAGCGGTGCCACAGGAGGGGTGGGATTATGCTCACGCGACGGAACTTCCTCAAGCTTACCGGCGCGTCAACGATCGCGTGGTACGTCGCCACGCAGGCCGGCTGGATGGAGCGGGCCCTGGCCCAGATCCCGGGCGGCACGCTCAACCCCGGCGACGTGCCGAAGTTCCTGACCGCGATGTTGATCCCTCCGGTGATGCCCCGGGCGGGGACGATCACGATGCCGGGCGGCAAGCCGGCCGACTACTACGAGATCTCGATGCGGCAGTTCTCCCAGCAGATCCTGCCCGCGGGCATGCCGGCCACGACCGTGTGGGGGTATGGGGCCGTCAGGTCGGCGAGCCCAAGGGGGCTGCTGCTGCACCATGCGCCCTCGCTCACGATCGAGTCGACCTGGAAGCGGCCGGTGCGGATCAAGTGGATCAACGAGCTGGTGGACGCCGACGGCAACTACCGGCCGCACCTGCTGCCCGTGGACCCGACGCTGCACTGGGCCAACCCGCCCGGCGGCACGGCGGACCGCGACAGCCGACCGACGTTCACCTCCACGCCCGGCCCCTACACCGGCCCCGTGCCGATCGTGACCCACCTGCACGGCGCGGCCGGGGTCGGCGACGAGAGCGACGGCTACGCCGAGGCCTGGTACCTACCCGCCGCAGGCAACATCCCCGCCGGCTACGCCACCGAGGGCACCTGGTACCCCTTCTTCAAGGGCAAGGCAGCGTCAAAGTTCGGTGTCGCCTGGGGTCCGGGGTTTGCGACCTTCCAGTACCCCAACGACCAGCGCGAGTCGACCCTGTGGTACCACGACCACGCGCTCGGCATGACCCGGCTCAACGTGTACGCGGGCCCGGCGGGCTTCTTCCTGGTCCGTGGCGGCCCTGAAGGCGACAAGGCCGTCCTGGACAGCCGCACCGGCACCACCGCGGTGCTTCCCAGCCCCGCCCCCAACGAGGGGGACATGTTTCCCCCCAACAAGACCTACTACGAGATCCCGATCGCGGTCCAGGACCGGTCGTTCAACACCGACGGCGCGCTGTTCTACCCCGACACCCGGGCGTTCTTCGACGGCATCGAAGGACCTTACATCCCCGACAGCGACGTGTCGCCGATCTGGAACCCGGAGTTCTTTGGCAACATGATGATGGCCAATGGGAACACCTGGCCGTTCCAGACCGTCGAGCAGCGACGCTACCGCCTGCGGTTCCTGAATGGCTGTCAGTCGCGCTTCCTGATCCTGGACTTCAGCAGCATCCCTGGTGTGGAGGTGTGGCAGATCGGCAACGAGGGGGGCTTCCTGGCCGCGCCGGTGAACCTCACCGCCACCAATGGCAACCGGCTGCTGATGGGCCTGGCGGAGCGGGCCGACCTGATCGTCGACTTCACAGGCGTGCCGGTGGGCAACTACGTGCTGGCCAACGTGGGGCCGGACGAGCCGTTCGGCGGCGGAATCCCAGGCGTTGATTTCGACCCGGCCGACCCCGACTCCACCGGCCAGGTCATGCAGTTCCAGGTCGTGCCCGCAGTGGCGCCCGACCCGACCACCCCACCGCAGTTCCTGGTGCTCCCGGCCATCACCCGGCTCACCGGCGGCACCACTCGGCCGCTGGCCCTGCTGGAGCAGATGTCGGCGTTCTTCGAGGACGCCCCGGTGGAGGCACAGCTGGGCACCGTCGCGGGCGATCCGAACACGGCAGCAGCAGCCTGGACGGCGAAGAAGTGGGAGGACGCCATCAGCGAGAACCCCGCGGTCGGCGCCACCGAGGTCTGGGAGTTCTACAACGCGACCGGCGACGCCCACCCGATGCACATCCACGAGGTCGCCTTCCAGGTCGTCAACCGGCAGGCAATCGTGGTGGACGAGACCAACGGCACCGTTGAGGTGGACGCAGGCTCGGCGCCGACCCCGCCAGAGTCCTGGGAGAACGGGTGGAAGGACACCGTCATCGCCTATCCGGGCCAGGTGACCAGGCTGCGGATGAGGTTCGTTAACGCCGGCCAGTTCGTCTGGCACTGCCACATCGTGGAGCACGAGGACAACGAAATGATGCGGCCCTACCGGATCGGGCCGCCTCAGCCCGGCCAGCCGTAGCCGGGCGCGTAGCCGGGAACGGAGGGCGGCAAGTCACGATCCTCGCCGCGTGGCGGTGAACGCTTGCCGAAGTTGCCGCTCGACCCACGATTGAACCGCCTCGGGATTCCTGGAGGCTCCGACTCGTCAGCGCCAGCAGTCCCACGGCGACCATCAGCTCCCGACGCCGAGGTAGAAGACCTCGATCGACGAGGGCTGGTCGGGCTGGGCCAGGAGCAGGATCCTGGCCGGGATCGCCGCGACCCGGATCAACGCACCGCTCAGGTAGTGGCGAGCGCTCCTGCCGCCGGGGCTCTCGCGGCTGCTGGCCCTGCTGTGGCCCTGGCTCCTGATCGTCTACCTGGCGTGGTTCGCGGTGTCGTGGCCCATCTCCTCGTTCTTCAGCGATGTCATGCGGAGGATCACCCCCGCCGTGACGATCGCCACACCGTTGCTGCTGGTGTTGATCCTTGCGTCCGCGCTCGCGCATGACGTTCAGCCACCGAGGTCGCCACGCTTGAAGGAGAGGGAGGAGGTTCGTCGTGGCTTCACATCTGGCGCAGGTACCTGAGCCTGAAGCCACCGATGTGGACGCTGAAGCTGCTCGTTTCGCCTGGCAAGAGGGCGGTTTCTGCCCGCTAAGCCGTGCACCATCTGGATGCAGCCCGGCGACTCCCAAAGAGGGCTTCTGACCGTCCAGGACACCGTAGAGTGCACGGAGTATCGGTGGGTTCGGGCTGAGCTCATCTCACCTTGCTGCCAGGATGAGACCGACGAAGTCACCGGAACGAGCGAGCCTCTCCGGAGCTTCACTTACCGAGATCCGGGTTGCTTTCCCGACCGTGCTGTCGGGAGGGGCTTGGGACCTGGCGACCGGGGCTGGCATGCGCTCGGATGTCGGTGGTGATCGGTAGGAGGTGAGCGGCATGCTGCTGCGGGTGCTCTTAGGCGTGTTCTTCATCGCCCACGGGCTGGTCCACGTGGCGATCTGGGCACCGAAGTACGATCCCGAGAAGGCAGCGTTCGACGCGTCGCATTCCTGGCTGCTTGGTGACCAGCGGCCGCTCGCGCGGGTTCTGGCGTTCTCCGCCGCCACGATCCTCATCGTGGCCGGCATCGTGCTGTTGGCCCAGGGCGGGTGGTGGCGGCCGATCGTCGTTGTCGGGCTGAGCGTGTCGACCGCCCTGCTGCTGCTGTACTTCAACCCCTGGTACCTGTCCATCCTTGCCGTCAACGTCGCCTTGGTCGTCGGCATCGCATTCATGGACTGGCCGCGAAGACGACCTTGGGAGCTTGAGCGGGGCGGCGGAGAGCTCAGGTCACCTCGCGAACGAAGGCGCCGATCGCCTCTCGACCTCGGTGGCGTGTCCGAGGAACCAGTGGCCACCGCTTTCGATGCTGACGAGCTTGGCTCCCGGGATGCGGGCCGCCGCACTGGCGGCGAACCGATACGGCGCGAACGTGTTGTCGTCCCTGGCGTTGATGACCAGCGTCGGAACGGCGATCTGCTCGAAGGGGAACCGGTCCGGAGCTGGGCCAGGACCAGGCAGTGGAGGGTAACGCCGAAGCCCTTCGACGCCTTGTGCGGATGGTCAATCCTGTTTCCTGGGCGGAGGTTCACGATCGGAGGCACGGTCGCGGTCCCAAGGATGCCGCTCTGGCGGGGGTGTGGGGGCCGAGTGGCGTCGGGATGTCGGTGAGCCGCGCAAGGAGCTGGTCGAGGGGGCCGGCGCAGGATGGTTCCGCCTACGATGAGGCTTCAGGAAAGGAGCGGCGCATGTCGACCAAGAACGTGCTGGTGCTTGGGGGCAACTTCGCTGGCCTGACCGCCGCGCTCAGCCTCAAGCACGAGCTCCAGGACGGTGTGGATGTCACCGTGGTGGCCAAGTCGGACCGGTTCCAGTTCAACCCGTCGTTCATCTGGATCCCGTTCGGCAGGCGCAAGGTCAAAGACGTGGTCTTTCCCGTGGCCAAGACCTTCACCTCCCACGGGGTCAGGTTCGTGCATGGCGAGGCCACCAAGATCGACCCGACCGCCCAGCAGGTCCAGACCACCCAGGGGGTGCTGGGGTTCGACTACCTGGTGATCGCCACCGGCTACCTGAACGACTTCGAGGTGGTCCCCGGGCTGGGGCCGGGCGGCAACGCCTACTCCATCACCTCCCTGGAGGGGGCGGTCGACGCCGCCGAGGGCTGGGCCCGACTGGTGAATGACCCCGGCCCGGTGGTGGTCGCCGCAACCCAGGGCGCGGCCTGTTTTGGCGCCGCCTACGAGTTCGTCTTCAACGTCACCTACCACCTACGCAAGCAGAAGCTGAAGGTGCCGGTCGCTTATGTGAGCGCCGAGCCGTTCCCGGGGCACTTTGGGATCGGCGGGCTGCCCGGCGGCCAGACGCTGCTGGGCATGTTCTTCCGCCGACAGAAGATCGAGCCGATCTTCGACGTCGCCATGGAGGAGGTCGCCCCGGGTGAGCTGCGGCTGGCCGACGGGCGCAAGCTGCCGTTCAAGTATGCGATGGTCGTGCCGCCGTTCGTCGGGGCCGAGGTGGTGAACGCCTCGGGGCTGGGCAATGCCAGGGGGTTCGTCGAGGTCAAGGACACCTACCAGACGCTTGCGTATCCCAACGTGTACGCGGTGGGGATCGCGGCGGCGGTGAACGCGCCCTGGACCACGGCCAACGCCGTGGGGGTGCCCAAGACCGGGTTCCCTGCCGAGACCATGGCCCATGTGGCCGCCGAGAACATCGCCGCCCAGATCCGGGGTGAGGAGCCGACCAGGCAGGAGAGCTTCGGGGACATCCCGGCGGTGTGCATCATGGACGCCGGCAACAACGGGGTGGTGATCCTGGCCGACCGGATGCTGCCGCCCCGCAAGCACGGGGTGATGATCCCCGGCCCCCAGTCTCATGCGGCCAAGATCGCCTTCGAGAAGTACTTCCTGTGGAAGATGCGGCACGGGTACGTCAACCTGCCGTAAGGCTCCGGTCGACCCAATCGTAACCGCCTCGCTCGCCAGGGCAACCAGCAGCCACGGGAGCGCAGCGGGCCATGCTCACGCAACTGACCTTCCACCGCTAGGACCTGCAAGCCCTGTTGCTCATCCTGGGCCTGCGCCCACCGCGCGCTTGGCAGAACTGTCATCGCCCAGGACCAAGCCGTCGAAATTGCGTTCGCGATCAATATCACGCGATGGAGCGCATCCATTGGCGTGCGCTTCTCAAGCGCGGCGGCGAGGGGCGACGTTAAGCACACTGAGGGACACAGAAACCATTGATCCGAGCACTACGCAGCCAGTTCGTACTCGTGGATCAGCCCGCCCAGTACGTCGCGCCGGCGAACGTCCGTCAGGTCGTGTGGCGCGTGTTGCGGATCGTTCGACCCGTCTGGTGCCGCAAGGTCGTGTGCACGGTGGGGTCGCTTCTGGTTGTGTGCGCCGGGATAAACCGGCATGGAGAAGGAGATGAGAGAGCTCTACACCGAAGGAGTAGCGATCCACGGTGGCCCCAAGTCATGCGTCGGCACCCGTGAGGGCGTCGGCGAAGCGTTGACAGGGGTACGCG
>WNFV01014776.1_pt1 | contig 10171 bp, 16 predicted proteins | sample 5400101 | NCBI WGS metagenome assembly WNFV01 (sample SAMN13153361, study PRJNA577476) | soil metagenome | isolation source: 115 cm soil or saprolite under grassland replicate 1 | place: USA:California | collected 2016-06-15 | reverse complement strand
TCAGCGAAGGATGGCGACGTCGATCGTCAGCACGCCGTCGCACGCGAGCAGCGTGTGGAAGCGAATCCGCCCGTGCACACCGTGCCCGGCGAACGCGCCCTCGGCTTCCGTGGTCTCACGGTCGGCTCCCGCCAGGTGGTAGCCCGCTTTCGGCAGCCGGTGGAGGATGAACAGGGCGGCGTCGTCGATGGTTCCCGGCGCCACCGCGGCGACGAAGTCGAACGACTTCTTGTCGATCGTCTGCTTCTGGCTCGAGCGGACGATCGTGCCGGCCGGCAGCGGAAAGCTGCGCGGAAGCCGGCTCGGGACGCTGCGGTTCGCACCCGCGCAGGCCGGCAGCGCACCGCCGGCCGTGGGTGTGGTCGTGGTCGTCGTCGTGGTGCCCGTGTCGCGGGCGATCGACACGACGAGGAGCGAGGCGCCACGGCACCGAGGAAGAATGCGGACCTTGAAGCGGCCGAGGATGCCATGGCCGGTGAATCCGCCCTCGGCCTCCAGGCCCGGTTCGGACTCGCCGGTGCCGAGCCGAAAACCCCGGCGTGGAAGCTCGCGGACAAAGAAACGCGTCGCCGGTATGAGCGCGAGCGGCGTCCGGCCCGCGAGGACGATGACCCGCGGATAGCGGCCCAGTGTCGAGAAGACCGTCCCGCGCGGCAGAGGCATCGCGTGGGGAAACGGGCGCGGCGGCCGGATCGAATGCGCTGGCCGCGCGCACCTGGGCAGCACGAAGGTGCGCTTCGGGTCGCGCGTCAGCGCGCTGATCGCGCCGACGGCAATGAGCAACGCGCCGACCGCCGCGGCGACAATGAGCAGCCGCCCTCGGCTCAAGACCGCGGTGTCGCGTAGCCGCGCATTCCGTCCACGAGCAGCTCGAAGAACCGATCGGCGAGCTCGTCTGTGTCGCGGCCGAGTTGCAGCCACGTGTACGCCCAGTTCGCGGCCGACAGGAAGAGCAATGCTGCGACGCTCACGTCGAGGTCGGTGCGCAGCTCGCTCTGCTCGACGCCCTCGCGGAAGAGTGCGCGGATGCGTTCCTCATAGCGGCGGCGCTCTGCGAGGAACTCTTCACGGCGCTCGCCCTCCAGATAGCGCCACTCGCGTACGAAGACCGTCGCGATGTCGAGTTGCTCGGCGACGACGCGTAGGTGCGCACGCAGCGCGAGGCGCAGCTTCTCGACGGCCGGAAGCCGGTCGTCGATCTCGTCGAGAGCGGCGTGGAACGCGTCGGCGCCGTCGCGCGCGACCTCCCAGAGCAGCGCTGCCTTCGACTCGATGTGGTGATAGAGCGAGGCTTTCTGCACACCCATCGCCTCGGCGAGGTCGCCGATCGACGTGCCGTGATATCCCTTCTCGGCAAAGAGCCGTGCTGCCTCACGGGTGAGCTCGGAGCGCCTCGTAGACAATGGCGCATTAGACCATGCTCGACCTCTCTCCCAGGCCCGGCGAGCTCGAGCCGATCGAGACGGCGTCGCGGGACGAGCTCGTGTCACTCCAGCTCGAGCGGCTTCGCTGGAGCATCCGCCACGCCTACGACAACGTGCCGTTCTACCGGCGCGCGTTCGACGCGGCCGGCGTGCAGCCGGGCGACGTACGCAGTCTCGACGACCTGCGCAAGTTCCCGTTCACGACGAAAGACGATTTGCGCGAGAACTACCCGTTCGGAATGTTTGCGGTTCCGCGCGAGCAGGTCGCTCGCATCCACGCGTCGAGCGGCACCACAGGTCTGCCGACGGTCGTCGGCTACACCGCGCGCGACATCGACACGTGGGCCGACGTCTGCGCGCGGTCGATCCGCGCGGCCGGCGGCCGCGCCGGTGATGTCGTGCACGTCGCGTACGGCTACGGGCTGTTCACGGGTGGGCTCGGAGCGCACTACGGCGCCGAGCGCCTCGGGTGCACCGTTGTCCCCGTCTCCGGCGGTATGACGGAGCGCCAGGTGCGCTTGATCGTCGACTTCGAGCCCGACGTGATCATGGTCACGCCGTCGTACATGCTCGCGATCGTCGACGAGCTCGAGCGACAGGGCGTCGACCCGAAGCGCACGTCGCTGAAGGTCGGCATCTTCGGCGCGGAGCCGTGGACCGAGGAGATGCGGCGCGAGCTCGAAGCACGCCTCGACATGCACGCGGTCGACATCTACGGACTCTCCACGCGGTCGACATCTACGGACTCTCCGAGGTCATCGGGCCGGGTGTCGCGAACGAGTGCGTCGAGACCAAGGACGGCCTCCACGTGTGGGAGGACCACTTCTACCCGGAGATCGTCGACCCGCAAAGCGGCGACGCGCTCCCGGACGGCACGCGCGGCGAGCTCGTCTTCACGTCACTGACGAAGGAGGCGATGCCGGTGATCCGCTACCGCACGCGCGATCTGACACGCCTGCTGCCCGGAACCGCCCGCTCGATGCGGCGGATCGAGAAGATCACCGGCCGCAGCGACGACATGATCATCCTCCGCGGCGTCAACCTGTTCCCGACGCAGGTCGAGGAGCTGATCCTCTGCACGCCCGACCTCTCGCCGCATTTCCAGCTCGTCCTGAGCAGGCCGAGCCGGCTCGACGAGCTGACGGTGCGCGTGGAGGCGCGCCCGGACGCGGGCTCCCACGAGCAGCGGGACCGCGCCGGGCAGGAGCTGGGGAGGCTGGTGAAGGAAAACGTCGGCCTCTCGGTCGAGGTCGACGTCGTCGAGCCCGGCGCGATCGAGCGGTCCCAGGGCAAGGCGCAGCGCGTCCTCGACCTGCGGAAAACCTAACGATCGTTCGGTAAGATCGAGACGTGAACGAGCGCGAGTTTGTCGACTACGTCCAGTCCGGCGGCCAGGTCGAGACGGGCGATTGGCTGCCCGACGACTACCGCGCGAAGCTCATCAAGTTCATCGAGATGCACGGGAACTCGGAGCTGATGGGCGTCCTACCCGAGCGCGAGTGGATCCTGCGCGCGCCGACGCTGCAGCGCAAGCTCGCCCTGACCGCGAAGGTGCAGGACGAAGTCGGGCACTCGCAGCTGATCTACCGCGTCGTCGAGGACCTCGGCAAGCCCCGCGAGCAGTGCCTTGCCGACCTGATCTCCGGCAAGTCGAAGTTTCACAACGTCTTTCACTACCCGACGAAGACGTGGGGCGACGTCGGCGTGATCGCGTGGCTCGTCGACGCGGCCGCGATCATCTCGCAGAAGGCGCTGCTCAAGTGTTCGTACGCGCCGTACGCGCGGATCATGAAGAAGATCTGCTGGGAGGAGTCGTTCCACATCCTGCACGGGCGCGACGTGATCCTCACGCTGATGAACGGCACCGACGAGCAGCGCGAGCTCGTGCAGGAGGCGCTGACGCGGTGGTGGGGACCGCTGATGCAGTTCCACGGCAATCCGATCCCGGCGGAGGACGACCCGATGTACGTCTGGCGGATCAAGTCGCAGGGCAACGAGGAGGCGCGGCAGCAGTTCCTCGACGGCTACGTGCCGCAGATCTGGGAGCTCGGTCTGACGGTTCCCGACCCGAAGCTACGCAAGAACGACGACGGCGTGTGGGAATACGGCGAGCCCGACTGGGACGAGCTGAAGCACGTCGTCACCGGGCACGGGCCGAAGACGCAGGAGCGGCTGGAGCTGCGCCGGCGCATGCTCGAACAAGAAGCGTGGGTGCGCTCTGTGGTGTTGGCAGAAGCCGCGTGATTTTCGAGGTCTTTCGGCAGGAGAAGAAGGGCGCAGCATTCGCGCACGCCGGTTCCGTCTCGGCGCCGGATGCCGTGTTCGCCGAGGCGTTCGCACGCGAGCAGTACGGACGGCGGCAGGAGTCGGAGGCGCTGTGGATCGTGCCGAGAGACGCCGTGTGCGAGGTGCACGACTTTCCCGACGAGCTGCACAAGACGTACCACCGCGTCGACGGCTACTCCCTGAAGGCGAAGCTCAAGGAGGCGCGTGAGCGAGCGGGCACAGCGGCTGATTGAGTACGCCGACGACGAGCTGATCCTCGGCTGGCGCGACTCCGAGTGGACGGGCATCGCGCCGTCGCTCGAGGAGGATGTCGCGTTCTCGTCGATCGCGCAGAACGAGATTGGACACGCGCGGGCGCTGTACGAGCTCGCGGCCCGCGACCTCGGCACGACGGCCGATGTGCTCGCGTTCGACCGCGACCCGTCCGAGTACCGCTGCGCGCCGCTCGTCGAGCTGCGCAAGCTCGACTGGGCGCACACGATCGCGCGGCACTGGCTGTACGAGACCGCCGACGAGCTGCGGCTGCAGGCGCTGAAAGAGAGCGACGACCAAGAGGTGGCCGGTCTTGCCGCGAAGATGGACCGCGAGGAGGTCTATCACCGCCTGCACGCGCAGATGTGGGCCGACCGCCTACGCGACGAGCCGCGGTTCCGCGAGGCCGTAGACGAGCTGTGGCCGTACGCGCCGGCGGTGGTCGACGAGAACCTGCGCCCCACCCTCGCAAAGCGCCTCAACTTGCCAAGTGACACTTTGTCACTTGGTGAGAGGGGCGATCATTCGGACGAGCTGCGAGAGCTCTGGGAGGAGATGACGATGGTGCGCCGCAGCGTCCCGGGGGCGACGTGGTAACCGCCGAGCAGGTGTGGGACGCGCTCGCCGAGATTCCCGACCCCGAGATCCCCGTCGTCTCGCTCGTCGACCTCGGCGTCGTGAAGGGCGTCCATGTCGACGGCGACAGCGTGCGCGTCGAGTTCACGCCGACCTTCCTCGGCTGTCCTGCCCTCGAGGTGATGCGCGGGGCGATGGAGGACAAGGTGCGCGAGCTCGGCGCCGAGCCGCACGTCGACGTCGTCCTCGACGACTCGTGGTCGACCGACCGCATCACGCCGGCGGGCCGCGAGAAGCTGCGCGCGTCCGGGTTCGCGCCGCCGGCGCCGCGCAAAGCGCAGCCGCTGCAGCTCGTCGAGCTGCAGCGCGGCTTCCGCTGTCCCTACTGCGGCTCTACGGACACGGCGCTCGAGAACCTCTTCGGTCCGACGCCGTGCCGCAGCGTCCGCTACTGCAACGCCTGCCGCCAGCCGTTCGAGCAGTTCAAGACCATCTAAGGGAGGTTTCAGAAATAGCAGTCGTGCTATAACTCGTATAGCATGATCGCTATACGAAGGCGCGACTGGTTCTTCGCCCGGATCGCCGACCAGGTGGTCGAGCAGCGGCTCGCGCGCGGGCTCTCTCAGCAGGAGCTGGCGGAGCTGTGCAACACGACGCAGTCCGCGATCGCGCGGCTCGAATCCGGCGGGCGGCCGCCGAAGATCGACACGCTCCTGCGCATCGCCGAGGCGCTCGATTGCGAGCTCGAGGTCGCGCTGCGGCCGCGCACCAAGACGAAGGGGGGCACGACGTGACAACGCACGTTGACACCGACGACATCCAGACCACGCGCAGCGAGAAGGTGCTTGCGCTCGTGATGACGGTCTTTCTGCTGATCGGCGGGATCTGGGCCTACGACCGCCTCGAGATCCACCACGGCTACGCCGAGCCTGTATACACCCCGGCCGAGACGGCGGCGATACAGGACAACGAGAACGCCCGGCAACGACTCTTTGCCGCGCAGGAGAACGTCCGGCACAGGCGCAGCGCGCTCGAGCTCTCACGGGAGGCGTACCGCACCGCGATCGAAGCGCATCAGCCGACGGCCAAGCTCGGTGCGCGTTACCGCCGCGACACGGATCGATTCGAAGCAGCGCAGGCGGAAGAGCAGCACGCGCGCGCCGAGGTGGACAGGACGGCACCCGCCGCCCGGGCGGCGGAGGAGCGCGCGGCGGAAGCGGCGAGCACGAAGAGCGAGCACGACAACCGGAATACGTTTCTGTTGCGACTCGCCTTTGTCCTCGTGGCGCTGGTCGTCTCGTTCTTCGTCTTCTCGCGACTGCGCCGCTCGCGTTACCTGGCTCTCGCGTCCGCGCTGATCGCGGCGGCGACGATCCTCGCGTTCGTCATGAGCGTCGACTACGTCACGGACTACGTGAGCTGGCGCGACGTAGGCCCGCTCGTGCTCTCCGCGGCAGGAGCGGCGCTGACACTGCTCTCGTTCTGGGGCCTGCAGCGCTATCTCGCGCAACGAATCCCGCGTCGGCGCGTTCGCAAGAGCGAGTGCCCCTTCTGCGGCTATCCCGTCCGCAGTGCTGGGACGCACTGCGAAGGCTGCGGGCGCGACGTCGTCGGGGAGTGCGCCAAATGCTCCGCTCCGCGACGCGTTGGTACGGCGTTTTGCGCAACATGCGGAAGCTCGTGAGCTAGCGGTGCTGCTCGATCAAAACACGCGCCATCTTCTGTGCGCTCTTCGCCGCATCGACGTCGCCTTCGCCGGCTTGCACGATCGAGCCCTTCATCAGGATGTGCCACGAGCGAGCGAAATCCGCCGGATCGCGCAGGCCCGCCTCCTCGGCCAGGATGCACACGAACGTGCGGATGTTCTCGAGATGCTGTGCGCTCGCCCTGCCGACCGGGTTCTCGAGGTCGCCGACCTCGAGCAACACGTTGACGAACGAGCAGCCCTCGAAGTCGTCACGGTGGAACCATTCGTCGAAGAGGTCGAAGATCGCGAGCAGCTGCTCCTCCGGCGTCGAGCCGCGACGCCTCGCCTCCGCTTCGACCCATTGCTTCGTCCAGAGCTCCTCGCGGCGCTCCAGGAACGCGAACGCGAGGTCGTCCTTCGACGGGAAGTGCCGGTAGAGCGTCGGCTTTGCAACCGCCGCGCGATTGATCACCTCGTCGACGCCGACGGCACGGATGCCGCGTCTCGAGAACAGCTCATAGGCGCTCTGGAGGATCCGCTCGCGCGCGCCGACCTCGGCCTGCACCTTCGGAACGGCCATCGGCGGCGACCCTAGCATCGTCACCGTGTAACGTCTTCGGGGTTGGCGCGCGTCGAGATCTTCTACTGCCCTGTCTGAAGCGGTTACGACACGCGGGCCGTGAGCCTCGCAACGCAGCTCGAGCACGAAGGACACGACGCCGCCGCGCTGGAAGGACAGCGCTCCCAGTTCGACGTCGTCGTCGACGGCACGCTCGTCTTCTCGAAGCAGCGCGAGCACCGCTTTCCGGAGTACGAGGAGATCGTCGCGAAGGTCTAAGCCGTCGGCGCCCCCGCCAGACTCGGATAGCGGCCGGTCAACAGCATGACGTACGCGTACGTCTGCACCTCGTAGCGGAGGAGCCAGGCGCTGATGTTCCGCATTCCCTCACTCATCCGGCCGGTCGCGAGCGCATAGAACCAGCCGAGGAACGCCACAATTTGGTTCACGTACCGGAAGACCTGCGCGAGGATGAGCGCCGGTATGGCGAGAATGACGCGGAAGGCGATCGTGAGCCTGCTTTGCGGCTGCGGCGGGTCGATGCGCACGTCGATCGGATAGCCGCCCTGACTTCCCGAGAACGGCGGCCATGGATCGGCGAGCAGATAGACGTAAGCCGTCACGCGCGTCGAGTAACGAACGAATGCCGCGATGAAGTCGTTCAGGCCGTCCGGCACGCGTCCGGTGAACAGGCCGACAAACCACGCGACGATCACAGCGAGGAACGCGGCGATGCTCCACAGCGTGACGACGATGAAGTGGGGGATCGCGAGCAGTATCCGGAAGAACACGGTCAGCCGATTCCGTCGCAAGTCGTCGGTGACGATCAGCCCGATCGGATGGCGGTCGGCTTCGGGATGGGATGAGGACATGGTCTCGGACATCTACGCCTCCTCGAACTGGAAGCCGCTGCCGCTCGCGAGGCTGGGGTAGCGGCTGGTGAGCAGGAACAGGTAGGCGTACGTCTGCGTCTGGTAGCGAAGGCAGTACGCAAGCAGGTCGCGCATGCCCTTCGGCATGCGGCCGAGTGCAAGGCAGACGAACCAGCCGACGAACGCGAGGACCTGCACGACGACGCCGAGGACCGTCGCGAAGACGTACGCCGGAATAACGAGCACGATGCGGAAGAACGTCACCAGCCGATGTTGAGGCACCGGCGGGTCGAGCTCGACGTCGATCGGATACGTACCGGGCTTGCCCGAGAACGGCGGCCACGGGTTCGCGATGAGATGGACGTACGCGTAGACGTGGGCGTAATACCGAACGAAGCGGCCGAGGAACGAGTGCACGTCCTGCTCGGTGCGCCCGGCGAAGAGCGTCACGAACCAGTTGAACGTGAGCAGGTTGAAGAACGCCATCCACGCCCAGAAGATCAGCCACACGAGATGGGGTATGACGAGCAGCAGCCGCAAGAAGACCGTCAGCCGCGACCGGCGCAGGTCGTCCGTGACGACCAGCCGCACCGGGTGGCGGTCTTGCGTCAGCGGCCCTTGAAGCTCGGCTTCCGCTTCTCCAGAAATGCCTGCACCCCCTCCGTGAAGTCTTCGCTCTGCGTCGCAGCCGCCTGTAGCTGCGCCTCCCACTCAAGCTGCTCGCCGAGACTAGACCCCCACGCGCGGTCGAGCAATCGCTTCGTCATCCCGATCGCGCGTGTCGGCAGGGCGGCGAGCTCGCCGGCGACCTCGGTCGCACGCGTCGCGAGCGCGTCGGTCTCGACGACCTCCGAGACGAGGCCCCACGCATGTGCCTCGGCGGCGCTCAGCCGGCGGCCGCTGCAGAGCCATTCGAACGCGCGCGCGTACCCGAGTAGACGCGTGACGAAGAAGGTCCCGCCGGAGTCAGGGACCAGCCCGATATTCACGAACGCCGGCACGAAGACCGCCGAGTCGGCGGCGATGCGAAGATCGCACGCGCACGCGAAGGACATTCCCGCCCCGGCGGCGGCGCCGTTCACCGAAGCGATCACGGGCTTCTCGAGCGCGCGAATTGCGAGCACGTTCGGGTGGTAGGTCGAGCGGAGCCGGTCGCCGATGTCGCCGGGCGCCTCGCGAAACTCCGTCAGGTCCTGACCGACACAGAAGCCGCGGCCCGCGCCGGTGATCACGACCGCGCGGATCTCCGGGTCACGCGCCTCCTTCAGCGCCGCGCCGAGTGCCTTGTGCAGCGCCGCGTTGAACGCGTTCAGCACGTCCGGCCGGTTGAGCGTGATCGTGAGGACGACGCCGTCCCGCGCGGTCTCGACCTCTGCCATGGGCCGACTCTATTACCGCAGGAGGAACCCCGTTCCCAGCTCGTCGGTCTCTTCGAGCACGAAGCGGTGCTCGCCGATGCGATGAGCGGTCCCTTCGACCTCGGTGATTACCGCCGGCCGGCCTGCGACGTCGGCGTCGCCGACCACGCGCCCGCGGAACTCGGTGTCGACGATGCTGAGGTGGCGGAGCTCCTGACCGCGAGGGAGCTCGCCGGACGCGTCGAGCAGCGCGAGCCGCGCCGAGGTGCCGCTGCCGCACGGCGACCGGTCGACCTCCCCGTCCGCGAACACCGTCACGTTCCGTTGCACGTTTGCGCCCTCGCGCTGCCAAAAGATGACGCCGTAGACGTCACTCAGCTCCGGCTCGAGTGGATGGACGATCTCGTCCTGCGCCTCGAGCTCGTGCTTCAGCCCGCGGCCGCGCTCGATCAGGCGCGGCAGCTCGCGCGGCTCGACGCGCTCCTCGAGCGACGCGTAGAACGCCCCGCCGAATGCGATGTCGACTCCGGGCAAGGCCTCCGTCTTCCAGACGAAGGACGGCACATTGCGGAAGCGCACCGAGACGACGTCACCGTCATGCACGCTCGCGACCGTCTCCAGCCGGCCCGACGGAACGTCGACGACGACCCGCGTCTCCTCACCGGCGACGGGCAGCACACCCGACTCGAGCGCCCACGTGACGAGCGCGATCGTGCCGTGCCCGCATGCCGTCGAGTAGCCGGCGTTGTGGAAGAAGACGACGCCGAGATCGGCGCCGCCGTCCTCAGGCTCGGTGACGAAGCAGCCGTACATGTCGGCGTGGCCGCGCGGCTCGTTGACGAGCAAGCGGCGAAGGTGGTCGAGCCGCTCCGCGGCGTCGCGGCGCTTCTCGAGAATGGTCGCTCCGCGCAGGCGCTGGTCAGCCACGATGCGGAACGGCTCGCCGGCGGTGTGGTAGTCGACGGTACTGATCTCGAGCACGGCGCAGACCTTGGCACACGAGCTACCGTCAGAGCTCTATGGATCTCACGTTCGTGTCGGAGCCGCTGCCGGACGAGGAGGCGTTCGACGCCTACTCGCAGGCGGTGATGCGCGTCGCCGAGCGGCTCAGCCCGTCGGTCGCGAGCCTGCGTGCGCGCGGGGGCGGCGGCAGCGCG
>WNFV01010360.1_pt1 | contig 10171 bp, 7 predicted proteins | sample 5400101 | NCBI WGS metagenome assembly WNFV01 (sample SAMN13153361, study PRJNA577476) | soil metagenome | isolation source: 115 cm soil or saprolite under grassland replicate 1 | place: USA:California | collected 2016-06-15 | reverse complement strand
TCCACCCAGACGGTGATTGTCGGCGAAGATATCCGCGCGCGCCGCGAGTGGCGCAAACACGAGCGCCAGCATGAGCGCGAGCTCGAGCGGGAACGCGACCGCGACCGGTATCGTGACCGGTACCGCGACGACCGCTAGCAGTCGCTCCGCGCTTGCGCGGGATCTGCGCCTCACGGCGCACCGGCGAGCGACTCGGCCAAAGGGCCTCGATCGCTGGCCTGATCCCGCGCAAACGCTGCGCTCCCGCGGCAAGAGGCTCCTCCCTGCGGTTACTCGGGAGACTCCTCGCGCCGCGACCGGGGCTCTAGGAGGTCGTGGACTAGAGGGCTCTCGTCTTTAACTCTCTCAGCCGCCGGTCGCGCAGCGACCGCCGCGGCTGAAAGTCTCGATTGCTCGCCTGATCCCGCGCAAACGCTGCGACCGGGGCCCGGAACCACGATGACTCGGAGACGCGGCTAGCTAAATTAGCTCGCGGCCCTTGTCATAGGAGCAGCGACGAGGGATCTGCTCCGGCTTGGAAGCGCGAGAGCAGATCCTTCGCGTCGCTCAGGATGACAGAGTGTATTGGTCTGGATTGGGGATGAGCGCCGACGGATCCGCTGCGCGGATTCTCAGGGCATCTTCGCAGTGACGTTCAGGAGGTCCACGGGCAACTCGTTGTAGTTTTCGATCTCGATCTTTTTGGACTCCTTGTCCCATCTCGCCCTCGCGGCGGGAACGAGTTTGCCTTCGCCTTTCCCGTTCTTGTCGATGTGGATCTCGATCAGAGTGAACTGGTAATCTCGAAGAGTGAACTGGTAATGAAGACGGCGGGAGTGTTTCTCAGCTCCCGGAATGACACGGGGCGATTCGTCGCGAGGATGACACGGCGGCCGCCGTCGGGGGACGGATTGTTACGGGCATAGTAGAGGTCACAGGAGAGAGAGGTGGCCGTTCGGATCGCGCCGACGGGCGGCCGGACCTTCTCGAGAGCGTCGAGGAGCTTGTCGGGCCCGAATTCCTGGAGAGTCGTCAACAGCCGCTCGCGCTCTTCGTCCGTGGACCAGCGGTAGATGTCGATGTGGACGACGCTCGTCTGTCCGGTGCCCAGAGCGGCCGCAAAGGCCGTGAACGTCTCGATCGGCTTTTCTTCGCGAGCCAGGGCAGTGGACGCCCCGACCAGGAAGAGAAACGCGGTTAAGGTCGGGACGATGGTCTTGCGGGGACGCATGGCGATCTCCTTTCGGATCTCTTGTTGAGAAAGGGATTCCGTTTCCATGGCACTTACTGGCCGGTGCGTACGGGGATCCCCAATTCGCCCGCGATTCGATAGGTCTGTTCCTGCTGATCCTCGAGCAGCGGGAGCGTGTCGTAGACCCATCCCTGAAGCTCGACTTCCTGACCCATCTGCGTCTGCTTCTGAAAGTCGGCGACGTCCGCATCGTAGAGCCGGACCATCGCAAGCACGACGGCGCGGTCGAGTGCCGGCGGGGAGAGCTTGGAGATGTGGTCCACTTCGGCCCTGCGGTCGGCGTCGAGCGCGGTGGGGAGAGCGATCGCCTCGCTCTGGGCGAAGAGCTGCAGCTCTTCGGCGGCCTTGCCGCGGTCCTGGACGATCTGCTGTCCCAGAGCCCGGACGCCGAGGTTAGAAGCGCGGTCGGCGGCGATCCGGCCGAGCTCGACATCCTCGAGACTACGCAGCTGGACCCGGGTCATGAATGCCGCGTCCATGGCGCGTGCTCGGTCCACAGAAGCTTTGGCCGATGGCAGGTTGAGTGAACTGGGCGGCGGAGTCGGCGAAGGCGTCTCAGTCCTTTTCCCAGTAGTACTTCGCCCGCTGAGCGGGATGGTTGCCCAACTGGTTCATGGTGGCGGCGTCGAAGAGACGGCCGTTGACGACGGTGTAGAGGACCTTCTCGCTCTGGCGGATGTCGGTCAGGGGATTTCCGTCGATCACGATGAGATCGGCGAGCTTGCCGGGCTCGAGCGACCCCAGATCGGCGTCGAGACCCAGATAACGCGCGCCGTTCCAGGTCCCGCACTTCAATGCCTGGTGCGGCGTCATGCCTCCCTGGGCCAACATCCAGAGCTCCCAGTGAGCGCCGAGGCCCTCGCGCTGGCCGTGCGCGCCCAGTTGCACCGAAACGCCGGCGTCGTGAAGCTCTCTGGCGATCCGCGCGATATTGAAGTGATTGAAGTCTTCCTCGGGCGCCATCATGCGGCGCATCGAGCGGGCGTCGAGCTCGGCGGGAGGGACGAACTTCGAAAGCCTCGGATTCTCCCAGACGTTGGTGTGCTCGTACCAGTAGTTCTCCCCCCAGAGACCGCCGTATCCGACGAGAAGTGTCGGCGTGTAACCCACGCCGGTCTTCGGCCAGAGCTGGAGGACATCCTTGTAAATCCGCGCGACAGGCAGCGTGTGCTCGATCCCCGTGTGCCCGTCTACGACCATCGTCATGTTGTGCTCGAAGAGAGATCCGCCTTCGGGAACGACCAGCATCTCGAGCTCGCGCGCCGCGGCGAGGATCTGCTGCCGCTGCTCGCGCCGCGGCTGGTTGTAGCTCTTGACGCTGAAGGCGCCCGCTGCCTTCATACGCTTGACGTGGGCGCGCGCGTCGTCGAGGCTCTCGATCTCCACCTTCACGTCCGCCGCGGCACCGTAGAGGATGGTGCCGGTCGAGAAGAGACGAGGGGCGCGGATCACTCCGGCGCGCGCCATCTCGCTCGCTGCGAAGAACTCCGCGGTGTCGTGCGAAGGATCGTGCGCGGTCGTGACACCGAAGGCGAGTCCGGCGTCCGTAGACCAGTTCTGCTGCGGGATGACGCCATTCGAGCCGAGAGCGCCGTGCCAGTGCGCGTCCACGAGACCCGGTAACACCGTCTTGCCCGAGGCGTCCACCGAGCGGACCCCCGCGGGCACCGGGACGTCCGCGCGCCGGCCGACGGCCTTGACGCGGTTGCCTTCGACCAGAACGACGCCGTCTTCGATCACTTCGTCGCCGCCGCCGCGCATCGTCACCACGCGGCCCCCGACGAACGCGAGCGATCCGCTCGGGATGTCGGCGGCAGCCTCGAACCCGATCGGTTTTCCCTTCTCCGGCGCCTCGGGCAGCTTTTCGGGGGCGCCGGGAACGAAAGCGAAGGTCTCCGGCAGGGCGCGCGTGAAGAGGTCCGGCCCGAGCGACCAGTGGAGACTCGCGGAATTTCCGGACCAGTGCAGGTACTCGCCGGCGTCTTTGGAGGCCCGCGCCACGGGAAGCGACTTCGCCTTCGGCCCGATCTCAATCCGCTTGCCCGTGCGGGCGAACGGGGTGATGAAGGCGCTGTACCGCTCGCGGAAGGCGAGCCACTTCTCATCCGGCGAGATCGCGAATTCCGTGGCGTTGTCCGAGACGTAGTGCTCGCGCGGATCCGCGCCATCCAGAGCGCAAGAGACGAAAACGCGCTTCTCCTCTTCGCGCTGCTCGCGGCTGCCTTCGGTTTCCTCGAGCCTGGTGAAGTAAACGCGGTCGTTTGTGGCGCCAAACTGCGGAGCAAATCCCTCGCGCGAGACGAGCGTGGCCTTGCCTCCTCCCGCGGGCACGGAGTACAGCCCGGTCTCGGTGGACCAGTCGGGCGTCGCGAGAAAGCCGCCGGAGTCCTTCCGGTAAACGATCCTTCCTCCGTCCGGCGAGAAGACCGGCTCCCGGTAGAGGCCCGGTTGCTCGGTCACGACGCGCCCCTCTCCTCCTCGCGCCGGCGCGACCCGCACCGCCCCCGCCTTCTCGTCGTTCCAGGTGGCATAGACGACGGACCGGCCGTCGCGCGAGAAGGAGGGATACAGCTCGAAGTGATCCGTCTGTTTTGTCAGACGACGCGGTGTGCCCTCAGGCAGGTCTCGCACCCAGATGCGTCCGAGCGCTTCGTAGGCCACCTGATCTCCCTTCGGCGAGACCGTCACCCAGCGCAGCATCCGCACCGGGAAGCGGTCCAGCGCGGCCTTGACGGGAAAGCGCACAGCCTCCGCCGCCTTGCGCGTGCCTCTGACGTGGAACGGGATGACGGCGCTCTGCCCGCTCGCGCGATCCACGCGGCGGATCTTTCCGCCTGCCCACACCACGATCGTCCGGCTGTCCGGAGTCCAGGCCATGGCGGGGTAGACGCCGTGAATCGCCCAGGTCTCCTGCATGTCGCGGTCGAGGCTGTCGTAGAGCGGCCGCTCGTGCCCCGAGACGAGATCTTTTGTGAAGAGAACTGTCTTGAAGCGCACGCGGCGCGCGAAGGCGAGCCACTTGCCGTCGGGCGAGGGCGTGGGGCGGATTGAGCCGCCCGGGCCGCGCACGAACCGGTCAGCCCGGCCGGTGACGCGGTCGAGCCGCTGGATGACGTAGATCTGCTCGTGCGGGTTCTTGTTGTATTGAAAGATTCTGCCCGGCGTGACGTCCTGGCTGTAGTAGAGGTAGCGCCCGTCGGGTGAGAAGGCGGGCTCGCCGAGGTCCTTCTGTTCGTCGGGACGCTTGACCATCTGCGTCCCTTCGCCTCCCGAGCGGTGGTACAGCCAGATCTCCCCGGAGCCGAGCGAGCGTGTTCCGGTGAAGTGCTTGCGAGCGGCGAGGAAGTCCCCGTCCGGAGCCCAGACGGGACTGTTTGTCAGGCGGAAATCCTCTTTGGTCACCTGCATGAGGTGCGAGCCGTCGCGGTCCATCACCCAGACATTGTCTCCTCCCGAGCGGTCAGAGGTGAACGCGATCGACCGGCCGTCGGGGGAGTAGCGAGGCTGCATGTCCCAGGCGACTCCCGAGGTCAACGCTCGCGCTTCTCCTCCTCCGATCGGCACAGCGTAGATGTCGCCCAGAAGATCGAAGGCGATCTGCTTGCCGTCCGGTGACACGTCGAGGCTCATCCAGGTCCCTTCGTCCGTGTCGATCTCCGCCTCGACCGGCATCGGGTAGGGAGGCGCCTCGACGTTCCACTTCTTCTCTTCGGGCTTCTCCTTTTCGGCCGGTTGGGCCTGGGGTGCGGGCGTGGGCATCGGTGTGGGCGCCGGCGTGGAAATCGGAGTCGGCTGCGCCACCGGTTCCGGCGGCCGCTGCCCCAGCGTGAAAGCCGCCGGCACGCCCACGGCGAGCAGTACGAGAACGAGCAAGGACGGCAGGAGAAGCTTCGCTGTCTTCATCGCTTTCCTTTTCACGAGCGCAGCGAGCGCAAATGTGGAATTCAGCGGCGGAGCTTATCCAAAAGCGATCGCGGGTCAGACGGGGATCATCGGGAGATAGACCGGATTCCAAACGGCCGAGGCGACCAGCGCAGGGATGTCCTCGTCGGGAATGGCGCGTCCGACGCCTGAGTCGCGCGCCTCGGCGACCACCGCGCCGGCGATCCGCGCGCTGACGCGCCGGATCTCGTGCGCGGACGGGAAGAGGCTTCCGGAGGCCAGGTCCGAGGCCATCACCTCGTCGGCAAGCCTCTGGGCGGCCACCGCGAACATCCCGTCGGTGACTTCCTTCGCCTCGGACAGGAGAGTCCCCAGGCCCACGCCCGGGAAGATGAAGACGTTGTTGCCCTGGCCGATGGTGATCGTGCGGCCTCCGTGCGGCACCGGGTCGAACGGGCTTCCGGTGGCGATCAGGGCGCGGCCGTCAGTCCAGGCCACGATGTCCACCGGCTTCGCCTCGGACTTGCTCGTCGGATTGGACATCGGGAAGATGACGGGCCGCTCGACGTGCTTTGCCATCTCGCGCACGATGGCCTCGGTGAACGTGCCCGGCTCGCCGGAGGTTCCGATGAGCACGGTCGGCTTGACCGCCTTGACGACGGCCAGGAGATCGCGCGGCGAGCCTTTGGGCAGGCCCATCTTCGCCGCCAGGGCGGCCGGCCACGCGAAATCGCGCTTGTGGACGTCGTGGATTTCCTCGTCGTCCACGACGAGACCGTGGCTGTCGAGGCTGGCGGTGGCAAGGGTCAGGTCCTCGCCTTTCATGCCCGCGCGCCGGAAGGTGTCCCGCAGCAGCCGCGCGATGCCGATGCCGGCGGCGCCCGCGCCCAGAAGGACGACCCGCTGCTCCTTGAGCGGGATCCCGGTGGCCCGGCAGCCGGCCATCATGCCGGCTGTCGCCACGGCCGCGGTCCCCTGGATGTCGTCGTTGAAACAGGTGATGACCTTGCGGTACCGGTCGAGCAGCCGGAAGGCATTGTTCTTCTTGAAGTCCTCCCACTGCAGGAGAGCCTTGGGGAAGCGGCGCTTGACCGCCTGGACGAACTCCTCGACTAAGGAGTCGTATTCGGCGCCGCGCAAGCGCGGGAACCGCCAGCCCAGATAGAGGTCGTCCACGAGGAGCGCCTCGTTGTCGGTCCCGACGTCGAGACTGATCGGAAGAGTCTGCGAAGGATGGATTCCCGCGGCCGCCGTGTAGAGCGCCAGCTTGCCGATCGGGATTCCCATGCCGCCGGCGCCCTGGTCGCCCAGGCCCAGGATGCGCTCGTTGTCTGTGACGACGATCAGGCGTATGTCCTCGAACGGAGCGTTGCCCAGGGCTTCGTAGATGCGCCCCCGCTGGCCGGGCGTAATCCAGAGGCCGCGGGCCCGCCGGAAGATGTGGCTGAACTGCTGGCACGCCTGCCCCACCGTGGGCGTGTAGACGATCGGCAGGAATTCCTCCACGTGATCGACCAGGAGCCGGTAAAAGAGATGCTCGTTGCGGTCCTGCAGGGCTGCCAGCCCGATGTATCTTTCGAGCGGGTCCGACTTACGCATGATGTTGGCATACACTCGCCGCTCCTGTTGCTCCATGGTGCTGACCGCGTTGGGCAGGAGCCCTTCCAGGCCCAAGGCCCTCCTCTCCTCCTGATTGAAGGCGGAGCTTTTGGTGTACATGGCGTGCCGGAGGAGCTGCGTGCCGCGGTACGGCACCTCGAGCCGCTTGTTGCCCTGGGAATCGTGTCTGACAGTGAAAGTTCCCATGGCCCTACTCGATCACACGGATGTTGCGCTTCGCGCAGATATCTTTGAGCACTTTCGGCCACACCGTCACGCTGACCTCGCCCAAGTGCGCTTTCCGGAGCAGGAGCATCACGGTGCGCGACTGCCCGATCCCGCCGCCGATGGAGAGGGGGAGCGAGCCGTTGACGATCCCCTGGTGATAGGGAAACTTCAGGAAGTGGAGCTGGTTGGTCAGCTCGAGCTGTTTCCGGAGGGTCTCCGCATTGACGCGGATCCCCATGGACGACAACTCGTGGCGCCGCTTCGTCACCGGGTTCCAGACGAGGATGTCGCCATTCAAACCGTGCATCCGCCGGCCGTCCTTCGAGTGCGTCTGCGTGACCCAGTCATCGTAATCGGCCGCGCGCATCTCGTGCGGGTAACCGTCCTTCAGGGTCCAGCCGATGCCGTAGATGAAGACAGCCGGCGATTCCTTGAGGATCGCGGTCTCGCGCGCCTTTCGCGGCAGGTCAGGATACATGTCCAACAGGTCCTCGGCGTGGAGGAAGGTCAGCTTTTCCGGCAGCCGGGGGATGTTCTCGACCTTGAGCGCGGGGAAGAGATCGAGCGCCAGGTCCTCGGCGCTCTTGATCACCTTCCAGATCGCCTCGACGGTCTTCGTCAGGAACTCGAGGTTGCGCTCTGCCGGGGTGATGACCTTCTCCCAGTCCCACTGGTCCACGTACGCGCTGTGATCGTGATCGAGGAAGTAGTCCTTGCGGACCGCGCGCATGTCGGTGACAAGCCCTTCGCCGGGCGCCATCCCGAACTGCGCCAGGGCGATCCTCTTCCATTTCGTGGCGGCCTGCACGACCTGCGCCTCGATCGGGTTCTTTCCGTTGTCGTTGGGAATGTGGAAGCAGATCGGTCCCCGTGAGCCGTCGCGGTCGAGATAGTCGTTGACGCCGCTCTCGGAGTCCACGATGAGCGGGACCTCCACGCGTATCAGGTTGAGCTCACGGCACAGTCCGTCCTCGATGGATCGCTTGACGGCAGCAATCGCCCGCTGAGTTTCCCGAGGTCCCAGCAGAGGCCTGTAGTCCTCCGGCAGGACCCTTTCCAGTTCCTCGTAACTGCCGATGCCCGGGCCGGCCAGGTCGGCCTTCTTGTCGAAGACATTCGTCGTCGTCACCATGGTCGTTCCTTTCTCCGGGGATCCGTCGAGTGACCAGTCGAGATACCACACCCAGGCTCTTCTGCCCCGGCGCCTGGTGTCGTGCGAACCGCTGACACCCGGAAGATGACGCCGCTCCACGCGCGGGCCTAGAGGAAGATGCATCAAGCGTGACTGGACGTTCTGCCAGAATGGATTAACTCACATCATTGACCGGGACCCGAGGACGAGGAGAGAGTTGAATTAGCGGGCAATCCGGGATTCTTGTCATCCCCTCGCTTCTCTCTGTCATCCTGAGCGCAGCGAAGGATCTGCTCCCGCCGCTTCGAGTAGTAACTTCCAGCTCGGGGCAGGCTCTGAGCGAAGCGAAGGATCTGCTCATCCAAAGAGGGCAGATCCTTCGTCGCTCCGCTCCTCAGGATGACAGATTACCGCGACACACTCCTACTAGGGCCGAATGGCGGCGGCCGCGCGGGAAAGAGCGGCCGCGGCCTCGGCGACCATTCGCGCCACGAGTTCCGCCGCGGGGACGATCGCGTCGATCAGGCCGGCGTCCTGCCCGATGAAGAGGGGCGCTTCCTCGGCGTCTCCGGCCTGGAAGGCGCGGACCATCGCGGCGCCGACCTCGGCGCGGCGGGCGCGCAGCTCTCCCTCGCGTCCGGCCCAGGTCTCGATCAACCGGTTGCGCACGACACGGGAGTAAGCGCCCGGCCAGACCCGCCCGCGCGCGATGTCGGGGATCTCCGTCAGGACCGTGTCGTGGCCGTCGCTGGCGAGGATCACCTTCTTGAACCCGTCGGCGACGGGAGCCTCGGGAGTGGCGAGAAAGCGTGTGCCGACCAGGACTCCGTCGGCGCCGAGCACCAGTGCGGCCGCGAGGCCTTCGCCCGTCGCGATCCCGCCCGCCGCGAGGACCGGGACCGGAGCCACCGCGCGCACGACCTGCGGGACGAGCGCCATTGTCCCCATCAGTCCGACGTGCCCGCCCCCTTCGGTGCCCTGGGCGACAACCGCGTCGGCCCCCGCTTCGACGGCGCGGATCGCCTCGGGAACGCCGGAAACCATGTGCAGTGCGTGCGCTCCCAGTTCGTGTGCCCGGGAAAAGAGATCGTGGAGATCCTGCTCCGGCCACGCCCAAGCGGTCGAGAAAACGGGAGGCCGGGCGTCGAAGACCGCATCCAGCGCCGGCTTGTCCGCCTCGAAGAGGAGCAGGTTCAGTCCAAACGGCCGGTCCGTCCTTTCCCGGATCTCCCGCGCTGTCCGGGCGATCCAGTCGGGCGTGCGGCCGACGCAGCCGATCATCCCGAGGCCGCCGGCGTTCGAGACGGCGGCGGCCAGCGCCGCTCCGGTCGCCGACCCCATGGGGCCCAGCAGAATAGGATGCTCGATGCCGAAGAGGTGGCAGATGCGGGTGCGCAGCACGAAGAGAAACTACTTCGGAAGCAGCGGGATGGTCAAAGGGTTATGGGCTGAAGTCCTGTCTTCGCCGGAGGACGGCACCGGAGAAAAAGGGGATACTTCGCGCTTGCGGCAGAATCGGAAAGGGGAGACAAATGAAACGCAAGGCATCCGCAGAGTGGCAAGGGGACTTGAAGACCGGAAAAGGAACCGTCTCGACAGAAAGTGGCGTGCTCGAGAACAGCGCTTATTCGTTCACGACACGGTTTGAAAACGGCAAAGGGACCAACCCCGAGGAGCTCATCGCCGCCGCGCACGCCGGCTGCTTCACGATGGCGCTCTCGGCCGAGCTCGGCAAGGCGAACCTCGTGCCGCAGAGCCTGCGCACGACGGCCACGGTCACGCTCGACCGCGTGGATTCGAGTTGGACCGTCACGGAGTCTCATCTGGAGGTTGTCGGAAAGGTCCCCGGCGCCTCCGCCGACGCTTTCCGAACGGCCGCCGAAACGGCGGAAACGGGCTGCCCGATCTCGAAGCTCTTGAAGGCGAAGATCACGATGGACGCGAAGCTGGAGAGCTAACAGAGTCGATAAGTCGACAAACAGTTCGACTTCGACTCCCGACTCCCGACTTTCCATAGAGAGGTGTTGAAAGTGTCTGAGAACTCCAAGCGCGGCTTCCTTGTCGGCGGCATCGCCGTGCTCGTCGTGGCCGTGCTCATC